>Ga0157290_10000009_pt1 | contig 114574 bp, 89 predicted proteins | sample NitcycUS149409B1_FD_108389 | JGI IMG/M metagenome (GOLD analysis project Ga0157290, IMG submission 108389) | Soil microbial communities from Arlington Agricultural Research Station in Wisconsin, USA - Nitrogen cycling UWRJ-S149-409B-1 | ecosystem: Environmental > Terrestrial > Soil >...
CCAGAGCTTCAGCCGCGCCCGGCTGCACCGGATGGCACCGTGGCCACCGCGCCGACGATCACTACCTTCGCCCGCGAAGTCAGCCAGATCTTTACCGTGACCGACAAGAACGGTCGCTTCGTTACCGGTCTCCGCCAGCAGGACTTCGGTCTTCTGGACGACAACCGCCCGCCCGAGCGCGTGATCAAGTTCACGCAGCAGACGAACCTCCCCCTGCGCGTCGGCGTGATGATGGACACCTCCGGCTCCATCCGTCAGCGTTTTCAGTTTGAGCAGGACGCCGCCACCGAGTTCTTTCTGCAGGTGCTGCATCGCGGCGATGCCGCCTTCGTGATGGGCTTTGACGTGAAGACGGACCTCGCGCAGGATTACACCAACAGCGTCGATCTTTTGAATCAGGCCATCCACAAGCTGCGCCCGGGAGGCGGCACCGCCTTCTTCGACGCTCTGTACACGACCTGCCGCGACCAGATGCTGACGCTCAAAGAGAGCAACACCGTGCGCCGCGCCCTGATCGTCGTCTCAGACGGGCACGACAACCAGTCACGCGCGCAGGAGAACGACGCGATCAAGATGTGCCAGCGCGCGGAGACGATCGTGTACACGATCTCCACCAACATCAGTCCAACAAAGGACTCCGCTGACGAAGTCCTCCGCCGCATCGCAGATGCAACTGGCGGACGCGTCTTCTTCCCCAACCGCATCGAAGATGTCGCCAACGGCTTCCACTCCATCGAAGAAGAACTCCGCTCGCAATATCTGCTGCAGTATCGCCCGGCGGACTTCAGGCAGGACGGAGCCTTCCGACCGATTTATCTGAAAGCCGTCGATCAGCGCTACACCGTCCACACGCGTAAGGGCTACTTCGCTCCACGGCCGCTGCAGTAGGTTCTTTCGGCCTTGGAACCTGACCTTTGTCAGCAGCGCAGGGGTGTGCTTTTGTGCCCCATTCTTTCGCGGCTTTATGCGAAAGGGTGGGGTCGCGCGGAGTGCACAAACCTGATTCTTCAGGAAAGAAAAGCAGATCCCTTCTCTGCGGGATGAAAAAATACTGTGGTTGTTCTAACCGCGGCGGCCCAGACCTATAAGCAGCGATGTGAGCACGCCGAGGCCACGCCGAGCCTCTGGCGTGCGGGTACGCCGGAAGATCTGCCAGAACGTTGGCGGCTCTGCACTCTTTGCTTCCTTCTCTACCTCAGCCACAGCCGAAGACAGGGCCTCAGGGTCGACAGAGCTGAGGATCTTTCCGAGACTTACGACGTTGCGTATGGCGGCGATCACCGGCCTCTGCTTCGCGCCCGTAGCCAGCTCTTCAAAGACCGCATCGCGCGCGTGAACGACACCGTGGAGGGCGTCGAGGAGACCCTTGTCGTGCGCCTCCTGCAACAGGTCGTAGACAACGAGCAAAGCTTCCGCGTGCTGAACTGGCGCAGCGGCGAGGCGGCGTTGCAACTCCTGTGTCGGGTCGATCGGCTTCGGTTCAAATGCAATGGGAGCGGCCACGTAGATCTCCTAAACTTTCGTTGTATTAATCTGCACGAGTTCATCGCTGCGCGAAATTCCGGGCAGACGATAATCTTCGCGGGCCCACTTCCGTTCCACCTCTACACCTTTCTGCGGTGTGCGATGACCGTTGCGGAAGTTCTCCCACATCAGCGGAGATCGGCCCTTCGGCTCCAGCATTCGCATACTCACCGAACATTCCTTGAAGGCCGGCGTGTGCGTTGCGCGGTCAACGTGCGCTCCCGTCAGACGGTTCACGGGATCATCCGTGTTATTCATCGCCATGTAGAGCTGCTTGCCGCTCACGCGATCGGTCACGAGCACCTTTGCGCGGATCGTGCCCCACTTCGACTTCAACTCGACCTTGCTTCCGTCTTCCACGCCGCGCTCCGCAGCGAGATCCGGCGAGACCTCCACGAAGTTCGTCGGCGTCATCCGCTTGATGCCCGGAACGCGATACGTCATGCTGCCCTGTTCGAAGTGCTCCAGCATGCGTCCGTTGTTGAGATGAAGATCGAACTCCGCATCGCTCCCTTCCGAAGGCGGAATCCATTCGAGCGGATGAAACTTTGCCTTGCCATCGGGGAAGGGAAATCCATCCTTGAAGAGATAGGGAGAGTCCGTTCCATCCTCGGCGACGGGCCACTGCAGGCTCTTGAAGCCTTCAAGCCTCTGATAGTTCACGCCAGCGAAGAGCGGCGTGAGCGAAGCAACCTCGTCCATAATCTCGGAGGGATGTTCGTACGTCCACTTCGCGCCCATCGCATTCGCGATCATCTGAAGGATCTGCCAATCGGGCCGTGAATCTCCAAGCGGCTCCATCGCCTTATAGAGGCGTTGAATGCGACGTTCAGTGCTGACAAACGTTCCGTCTTTTTCCAGTGACGGCGACGCAGGCAGCACCACATCCGCAAAGCGTGCGGTCTCGGAGAATGAAATGTCCTGCACGATGAGGAAGTCTACCTGCGAGAGCGCACGCTCTACATCGTTCGCATTCGCGTCCGAGGTCACGGTGTCTTCGCCCTTAATGTACAGGCTCTTCAACTTGCCCTGGTGGATGGCGCGAATCATCTCGTGATTGTCCAGCCCCTTGTTCACGGGTAGGCTCACACCCCAGGCCGCTTCGAACTTTGCACGGACAGCGTCATCATCCACGAGCTGATAACCGGGATAGAGATTCGGCATAGAGCCGAAGTCGCTCGCGCCCTGCACATTATTGTGCCCGCGCAAAGGATAAGCACCCGCGCCGCGACGTCCATAATTGCCTGTGGCAAGAAGCAGGTTGCTGATGGCCGTAGAGGTGTCCGAACCGCCGCAGTGTTGCGTCACGCCCATCGCCCAAAGGATGCAGACACCATCGGCGGCCACGATCTCGCGCGCTACTGTCTTCAGCGTCTCCACTGGAACGCCCGTCGTCTCTTCCGCAAACTCCAGCGTGAAGGGAGCGAGACTGGCGCGATACTCGTCCACCTTGTTGACCAAGCGATCGATGAACTCCCGCTTCTCCCAACCCTGGTCGAAGATGTACTTCGTCACAGCGGAGAGCCAGACCATGTCCGTTCCGGGCTTCGGCTGAAAGAAGAGGTCGGCGCGCTCCGCCATCTCATGCTTCCGCAGATCGGCAACGATCAACTTTTGCCCACGCCACTTGTGCGAGCGCTTCACGCGTGTTGCGAGCACAGGGTGGCTCTCGGCGGTGTTTGTGCCGATGCCTATCACGAGGCCCGCCATCTCGATGTCCGCAATCGATCCCGCATCGCCGCCATACTTGACCGTGCGCTGCAGGCCCATCGTCGCGGGCGTCTGGCAGTAACGGCTGCAGTTGTCGATGTTGTTCGTGCCCACCACGGCGCGTGCGAGCTTCTGCATCAGATAGCTCTCTTCGTTCGTACACTTCGACGAAGCGATGAAGGCCAGCGAATCAGGTCCGTCCGTCTTCATATACTGCTTGAACTTCGACGCGATAAGCGTAAGCACCTCGTCCCACTCCACTTCGCGGAAGGTATGGCCGTCGCGGATGAGTGGCTTATGCAGGCGATCCTTCGCATTCACAAACTCGTATCCGAATTTACCCTTCACGCAGGTGGAGATGCCGTTGGCAGGACCTTCGCTGGGTTCGATCTTCAGGATGTGGCGTCCGCTCGTCCAGACCTCGAAGCTGCAGCCCACACCGCAGTACGTGCAGACGGTCTTAGTGCGCTTGGTGCGGGCCTCGCGCATATGCGCTTCGATGTTCGAGATCGCCATGATCGCGGGATAGCCCGTCTCCGGCTCTACCCCCTTTACCACTTCAATCATGTCGTCGAGCACCTTCGTGGGAAGGTCCGTGAAGTACCCCGCTTCACCGAGCATGCTCTTCTCCATCAACGCATTGCATGGGCAGACGGTGATGCAGTGGCCGCAGCTCACGCAGCTCGAACCCGCGATCTGTTCGCCACCGTCCCAGAGGACCCGCGGATGCTCATCTTCCCAGCGAATCGTCAGGGTCTCATTCACCTGCACATCCTGGCAGGCCTCAACGCAACGGCCGCAGAGAATGCACTGGTCGGGATCGTAGCGATAAAAAGGGTTGGAGTGGTCCTGCTCGAACGGCTTGTGCAGAAACGGCCGCTCCTGATGCTGAATGCTCATCTCGCCCGTAGTGTTGTGGACCGTACAGTTGCCATTGTTGTTGTCACACACAGTGCAGTAGAGATCGTGGTTCTGCAGGATGCGATCCATGGCTTCCCGCTGCGCCAGGTCGGCACGGTGCGAAACCGTAAGCACCTGCATCTGTGGCGTGACCTCCGCGCTGCACGAGCGCACAAGCTCGCCGTTGACCTCCACCATGCAGGTATCGCAGGTTTCAACCGGGCCCATCTGGCTCAGATAACAGACCTGCGGAACGGATCGAGCTCCCGCTAGTCCCGAGTCTTTCGCATCAGCAAGTAGCGCATCGTTGACCGCTTTCGCAGCCCGATTAAGCACTTCGATGAGAAGCTCTCCTTCGGCGGCAGGCACGGAACGCCCATCGACGAGGATTTCCAGATTCGGGATACGTTCGATGGGCGAGTTGAGAAGGCGCTTTTGCAACATAACGCTTTGGATGCCGTTAGGTGGCTTCGCGGAATGCCTTATTTCGCGCTACTCCCCGAGCCGGTGTAATAACCCTCCCGCGTCTGCAGAACGAGTTTATGGTCCTTCGGGGTATCGACCAGCAGCTTGTGGTATCCATCTTCCTGGTCCGTCGGCGTAAATCCGATGCGGTACTGGCTGCGCAGCTCCTGGGCGATCTGCTTATAGATCTCTGCCAGCGGCTCCTTCTTGGAGACCTCGAAGAAGCGTCCGCCGGTCTCATCCGAGATGCGCTGCAGGATCTTCTTGCCGTCTACGTGCGCGCGCTGCGGCTGCCCTCCGCCCTGGCCACCACCACCGCCGCCGCGACGTCCACCCCCGCCCGGGAATCCGCCGCCACCAAAGCCGCCACGGCGGCTGTAGTTGCTGTTATCGTTGTGCTCTTCCCCCTTGAAGTAAATCGAATACACGCTGGTGTCGGCGCGCTGGGCGGCTTCAATGGCGCTCGCGAGGCTCTCCTTGCTTCCACTGTCTTCGCCATCCGTCAAAAGGATCAGCGCCTTGCGAAACGGCTGCTTGTGAATCACCTCATCGGAGGCGAGGAAGATCGCGTCATACAGAGCCGTTCCGGCACCACCCGCGCCGCGGCGTCCACGCTGTGAGCCTCCTCCACTGTTGTCACTGGAGTCCTGGTTGTTGGAGAACTGGGGCCGATCCATCTGCGTATCCACCTGCTTCAAACCGCTCTGCAGCTTCGGAATCGAGCCCGTCACGTCCGTTAGCAACTCCACGGTACGGCCGAACTGGATCAGAAACGCCTTATCCCGGTCCGCCACCAGCATGTTGTCCAGAAACGCAGAGCTGGCCGAACGCTCTTCATCGAGCACCTGGCGCTGGCTTCCACTCACATCCACCAGAAGACCGAGCGTGAGCTGCAGATTGTTGTCGCGGTCGAAGTACCGGATCACCTGCGGCTTGCCGTCCTCTGAGAGCGTGAAATCCTCCTGCTTCAACGTCGCGACAAGCTGCCCTTTCTTATCCCGCACGGTCACGGGAACAGTCACCAGGCGCGCACTCACATTGACCGTCGGTGCAACCGGGGCCTTCTCCCCATCCGGGGCGGTTTGGGGAAAAATAAGAGAAGCAGAGAGCAGACCAGCAGCCGTGAGCGAACGAAGAAGAGACATATATCTGATTGGACGGGGACGCGGAAATACAGTTTCGAAACCCGTGCGCAAAAAAATAGGGAGCCCCATAAAGAGGCTCCCTTGCCACCCACTACGCTCATTGAGCGTGGGGCAGATGTGGATTCTTTTTGGCGCTGATCAGGTTCGCCATAATGCGGAACGACCCCGGAACACCTTCCGGCATCTCGCGGAAGAACGCATACGCCATGTACACGTAATATCCCTTGCCGTAGGGCGCATAGACGAGACCACCCTTCTGCGGGTCCTGGTCCTTGTCATGCATCTCCGTCAGGGCGATGTACTTCGGATCCCAGCTGCGCAGGAAACCATGGCCGCGTTCTTCGACCCAGTGGTCGAAGTCCGCCGTGACGATCTTGTTCGGCCAGTTCAGCAGAGGATCCGACGGAGCGAGAATCGTGACCTTGGAGTCCTCTTCCACAACCTTGTCCGCGTCCGCAGGAACCGAAAGCGGATAAGGTCCGTAGTTATGGTCGAACTCGGGAGTCTGGTACTGCGTCACCACCACGCCTCCGTCCTTTACGTACTGCAGCAGGCGATCGTTGAGCGCGCGCAACTCCGGACGTGCAGCATACGTGCGTACGCCGAGCACGATCGAGTCATACACACTCAGATCCGCAGAGGCGATATCCTCCGCGCTCAACTGCGTCACGTGAACACCAAGGTTCGCCAGCGACGCCGGCACGTCGTCACCGGTGCCCATGATGTAGGCGACCTTCAGACCCGGGGCTACCTTCACATCGACGCCCGTGGCCTTGTACTCCGCCTTGCGATACATCGGGTAGGGACGCAGGCCGGGGTAGCCGATGGTGATGAAGCCTTCGGTGAACTTCTTTCCTTCATACGTCGCAACGGCCGTCAGGTCATACCGCTTCGCCTGCACGTTCTTCGTGGTCACGGTGAAGTCAATTCCCTGCTCGTCGCCATCGCGCGATGTTGCAAAGCTGGCCATCTCAGGAGACGAGGTCCAACCGGCAGGCAGATTCAACTTCACCTCGCCCTTCGCAGGCCCCTTGACGCTGCTGCCGATAGTGACATGCACCCTGACCAGTTCGCCGTCCATGGGAATTACGCCAGCCAACGGAGCCACACGCACAGAGATCGCCGGCGCCACAAGCAGGGGCTCCAGCGTTGGTCCGCCGCCGTTCAGGCGATGCGTCGTCTGCACCACGCCGCGCGCTTCGGCCTTCACACCGTTGAAGCTGTAGACCACGCGGGCGACCAGCGGATACGGCATCGTCGGAAGGCCGAGATACTGCGGCTGCTGCAGATCGTAGAAGGGCTGCTCCAGGCTCGGGCGGCTGAAGTAAGGACGCGTGATGCCCGCATCCTCCGGTACAACCGCCTTCACCACAACATCGCTCGCCTTTCCTGCAGCGATCTCTCCCGTCATCGGCGCGGCAGTGGTCAGCTTCCAGTTCTTTCCGTCCGTCGGCTCCACCGTGGCGGATTCGATCTGCAGCGGCTTCGTTCCCTGGTCGGCCACGTGAACATTCACGCCAAAGGTCTGCCCTGCCACCACGGTCTGGAACGTCGGCTGGTTGCTCATATCGCCCATCGGTCCCATGCGCGCCGGGATCGTTCCGCTCGCTACCGTCGCCAGAAGCGAGAGGCCAAGCGACTGCGTCAACGCTAGATTGAACTGACCTTCTTTGACTTCAAGCTCGTGGTCCATGTTGTACTTCGCGTCCACATCCAGAGAGCTGGCCGCAATCTGCGCGCGCAGGGCACGTGTCGCCTCCAAACCCTTGGCGAGTGCGGGCGCGGACTTCGTAGGATCTGTCGCATCGAAGGCATGCGTGGCATCGTCAACGCTGGCCTGAATCGGCTGCAACGCACCGCTCCACTTCGCCTGCTCTGCTGCGGGTGCGTAGCTAGCAATGCCAGCGAGCGAGATATCGATGCCGTTGAAGTAACTCTCTTCCTGCTGCGGAAGATGCCCCACCTGCGCCGGAACGCGCGAAGCATAGAGGTGATACGGCGAATCGAAGGGTCGCGTCACCGGAATGGCCACGCCGCCCGTCTGCGACTTCTGTTTGTCCAGACCTTCGCGCGCGATCGCAAGATAGCTGCGTCCGAAGAGGGGGTTATAACCGCCTTCGGGAATCCTGAGCGTGGTGGAAGGCACACCCTTGAAGGTGTCGCCGGTGACGTAGTTCTTGAACTGGACGGGCTCCCAGCGGCCGGTAGCGTAGTCGAAGATTTTTCCCTCATCGACGATGGCGAAGGGAACGCGGGCGTACACCTTCAGCGGGCTCCATGGACGCAACCCGGCTTTGATCTGCTCCGGAAAGACCTTTGGATCGCCAGCCAGCTTGTAGGCCTCCTGCGCCATGACGCCAGCCGTCTGGTGATGACCGTGGCCATCGGAGACGTTTCCTGCAAAAACACTGTTAATCACGAGGGGACGCGAGATGCGCACCTGCCGGACGACATCCGCCAGAACGCGATCATGCCCCCACTGCTTCAGTGCCTCTTCCAGTGTCTTTGAGAAACCAAAATCCGCGACGCGGGTAAAGTACTGATGCACGCCGAAGTAGTCGCCCGCCGCCAGAAGCTCCTGCGTGCGCATAATTCCCAACTCGTCCCAGTAGTTCCCGGTCATGACGTTCTGTCCGCCTTCGCCGCGATTCAGGGTCAGCAAAGAGGTATCCACGCCATTTCCACGGCTTTCAAAGGCCAGCATGCCGCTGTCCTCGTCGTCAGGATGCGCAACGACCATCATTAGGCTGGCGCGTGTGTTCAGCTTTTGCAGGCTCTGCCAGAGGCCGGCCGATCCTCGATCGATCATAAGGGGATAGGCCGAAGCCGGTTGGTACGTCTCCTTGACCGCCTGGGCGTCGCCCATAACCGGCAAGAGCGCCATTGTGCCCGCAAGCAGCACTGCAATCCAACGCTTTTGCGCTGCCTGATCCTTCTGACCAACCGCCATTCGGGTACTCCTTCAAAATGTATGTGGTACTGGGTTGATATCATTCGCTGGCATCTTTGTAAAGTTTGTTTATAATCTAGCAACGCACCCATGGAGAATCCCAGCAGAATGGCGACGGGCACTTTCAATCCGCCGGAGACACAGCCTTCGCGGCCAGCGCATCTGCGTTTCGCGAACTGCCGCACCCTTTTACAACTTCTCCGCGTGCACGGTCCCTGCTCAAAAGCGGACCTCGTTCGCTCCTCCGGTCTCTCCGCTCCTACCGTCTCCTCGGCTATCGCGCAGATCGAAGCGCTCGGCTTAGTAGAGACACTTGGCGAGGGAGAATCTTCCGGCGGACGTCCTCCCGAGTTGATCCAGTTCAACGCAACGCACGGTTACGTCGCTGCCGCCGACATTGGCGGAACGCGCCTCCGCATGATGCTCGCCGATCTGAACGGAACCCCCGTAGCGCACTGGTCTACCCAGTTCGCTACAGACCAGAAAGATCCCGCCTCGGTGTGCAGCGTTCTGGACGAAGGCCTGCGCGCCATGTGCCAGCAGACGAACATCTCACCAGGCAAAGTGCTGCACCTGACGGCAGGCGCTCCCGGCATCACGGATGTCCGCGCCGGTATCGTTCGCTTCGCTCCCAACCTCACCGACTGGACCGAAGTTCCTCTGCGCGCCATGCTGCGCAAGCAGACGGGCATCGAAACCATCGTAGAAAACGATACGAACCTTGCGGCCGTCGGCGAATATCGCCAGGGCGCTGCAGAGGGCGTGGAAGACTTCATCTTTGTGGCCATGGGAACAGGCGTGGGCGCAGGCATCTTCCTGCGCGGCAGCCTGCACCACGGCGCACGCTGGAGTGCTGGCGAGATCGGCTACCTTGGCATCCCCGGTGTTCCGCGTGAACCGGTGGAGATGCACAAGACCGGTCAACTGGAGCGTGTGATTGGCGGCGCGGGGATCGAACGGCAGTGGCTGGAGCGTCTGGAACGCGCTGGCCTACGCAACGAGGCTGAGCTTGCAGAGCTGCGCGCTCCGCAGATCTTCGACCTGGCCCAGGAAGGCGATCTGCTCGCCCTCGAAGTGTTGCAGTCCACCGCTGTCATCCTTGCAGATGCCATCGCAACGCTGGCTCTGGTCTTCAATCCAGACTTGATCGTCCTCGGCGGCGGTGTGGGGTCGCATGATCGCCTCTGCCGCGAGACCGACCGCCTGCTCCGGAATGCCGATTTCGCTCCACCGCGAATCCGCACAAGTTTTCTTGGCACACAGGCCCAGCTCCACGGCGCTATTTCGCTGTCTCTGTCCGCCGTTGAAAGCAAATTGCTCTGTTGATCCTTATTGATCACGCATTCCACTTTTTGAGTAATGCCGCAGAACATTTTCAGCACCACAGCGTATCCGTTCTACAAGCACCGACTTTATAAAAACGAATTACTAAGTTCGTGAGCACTGCCATACCCGCTTCAATTCAGGAGGTAGCAATGACGTATACCAATTTCTTCCGGTCTGCCCTGCTTATGCTGGGAGCCGTCACACTTCTGGGTGCCATGGCCACGCCATCCGCCCACGCCCAATCGCAATCCATCAACGGCACGATCCGTGGACGTATTGCGGATCCCACCGGCGCAGTCGTCGGCGGAGCTTCTGTGACCGCGACAAACCCTGCCGTGGGGTACAACCGGACGATCAGCGCTGCGCAGGACGGTTACTACGTCCTTCTCAACCTGCCTCTTGGTGAATACACCGTCGTCTTCAGCGCTCCCGGATTTTCTTCTCTTACCGTGCAGAAGGTCATCCTGAACGCAGGAACGGAAGCGACCATCGATGGGAACCTTCGCGTCGGCGGAACAGACGCCTCAGTGAGCGTCGTGGCAACGGATAGCTCCATCGATCCTACAAACCTCAACGTGCAACGCACGCTCGATTCGCGCGAGATTGAAAACGTGCCCCTCACCTCGCGCAACCCGTACAACTTCATCGTCTTCCAGCCCGGTGTCTCCGGACATCCGAATGCAGAGCTGGGAATCCCACGCACCCTGAATACCAATGGCCTGATGGACCGCATCAACTACCAGATGGACGGCATGGTGAACACCCAGTCCGACCGCATCGGTCTGCGTCTCTTTCCCATCGGCAATATTTTTGTCAAAGAAGTGCAGACGGTTTCGAACTCCTTCGCTCCGGAGTACGGCTGGACAACAGGCGATGTCTACAACGTCATCTCTAACTCCGGTACCAACCAATACCATGGCATGTTCCAGTTCGTGAAGCGCTGGGTAGACCTGACTGCCTTCCCTCTGCTCTCCACGCCCGGCAGCGCAAAGCCCGACCTGCAACTGACCGACTACTCCTTTCACGTCGGTGGTCCCGTCGTGAAGAACAAGCTCTTCTTCTTCGGTTCATATGAAAAAGTAACGCGCGGTTCGCCAACGCCCGTGAGCGCTGTCACCATCGCCGCTGCTCCCACCATCGGCATCTCAGCGGATGAACTCGGCGCTGCTCCTGGCTTGCTTCACGGTGACTTTGTCGATGCCCGTGTCGACTACACCATCAACTCAAAAAATTCCATCTTCCTGCGCTATAACTACTTCCGCAATTCTTTCCCCTTCAACACACAGGTCGGCGGCATCAATACCCGCAGCGCCAATGTCGATTACAAGGACCGCGCCCACGTAGGTGCCGTCCAAATCGTCTCTACTGTTACCGATCATTTACTCAATGAGTTTCGTGCCTCTCTCCCATTTCGTTCCAACACACACTTCGGCGGCGCTACCACTGGCGCAGGTCCGGCGATCGTCATCCAGAACATTGCGGCCTTCAACGGTACAAGCAATGCCGGCGATCAATATAACGACAAACAGCCCTCCGGTTCCGACAACATCAGCTACATTCACGGCGCGCACACCTTCAAGGCAGGCTTCAGCTTCGACCAGCTCCAGAACAAGCAGCGCGCGCAATCCTTCAACCGCTACACCTTCAGCTCCGTCGCCAACTATCTGCTGGCAAAGAATGGAACCAATCCCAAGTCGTATAACCTTTACGAGTCGCAGACCGATCGTCTCGGCGTAAATTACGCTTCGATGTTCTACGGTGCCTTTGCACAGGACACGTGGCAGCTTTCACCTCGCCTCGTAGCCGTCTACGGCGTTCGCTACGACCGTTTCCAATCGCCACAGGCTAACCCCAACGCGCCTTATGTCGATTCGCGCAAGTTCAACGTAGCGAATACGAACTTCAGCCCGCGTCTTGGTTTCAGCTACCGCTTCACCGACACCACCGTCGCCAAGGTCTCCGCCGGTATCTTCTACCAGCAGACTCCAACGAACGTTTGGTACAACGCTCTGAATCAGGACGGCTCCAACCGTACGTCGGTCTTCTCCTTCGCACCCACGGCGGCTAATGCTCCGCTCTTTCCGAACATCCCCTCGGCCACCGGAACGGTTCCTCCGCAGAACGTAACCACCGTGAGCCCGAACTTCAAGAACGAGTACACGTGGAACATTAACGCACAGGTCGCACAACAGCTTTCCGCGCGCAACTCCTTCACGCTGGGTTACATTCTCTCGAACGGCCGCAATCTCCAATACATCCACAACATCAACCTGATTGCATCCGGTGCCACGCTCGCGGACGGACGTCCTATCTTCGGTACGGGCCGCGTCAATCCCACCTTCAATCAAGTCAACCGTGTTGAGTCGGGAGCCAACTCCAGCTTCAATGCTCTCTTTGCCAACTTCACGATGAATCCGACCCGCGGTCTGCAGATCAATGCAAATTACACCTGGTCGCACACCATCACGGATGCGCCCGAAGTCAACACCTTCGAGCAGAGCCTGGCCATCTCCAACACCGTCAATCGCAAGTTCGATCGTGGCAACGCATCCGTCAACCGTCCCAGCGCCTTCAACCTCACCGCTGTTCTGGAACCTGAGTTCAACTTCCAGAATAAATTCGTCCGTGAGATCTCCAATCACAACCTCCTCGCCATCCTGGCCAATCTCTCCTCCGGCGATCAGGCGAATGTGATTGCGTCCCCTGGAACCATCAACGGGGATGCCTCGGCATCTACCGTGAGCCGTCCTGCTTTCGTTGGCCGGAACTCAGTGCGTGGCCCCTCCATCTACCAGGTCGACGCGCGCTATACGCGCACGTTCCCAAAACTGTTTGATCGCATTGCGCCTTCGTTCCTGCTCGAAGCGAACAATGTCTTCAACCACAACAACATCACCGGTCTGGCCATCTCGCAACCGGTGAACACCACAACGGGCATCGCAACCGGTGCACGGACGACCACACTCTCCACCGTGCTTGAATCGCGCATCGTGCAGTGGGGAGCCGCTGTACGCTTCTAAGCTGCAAATGTTTTACTTCGAGGGCGATGAAACAAGACGTTTCATCGCCCTTCTTCTCTGCACAAGTAAGGTCTGCAACAAGTAAGGAATCAAGATGGCCTCCAAGTTCCCCGCACCGATCTATCGCGACACGGTCCTCGCACATGTCTTCGCCGACGCCAGGCGTCTCTTCCTCGACTCCATGATCGAGATCGACTACGCGCATCTGCTCATGCTCACGCAGCAGAAGATCGTCTCACGCGAGACCGCCGTGCTCTGCCTGCGCGCGCTCGACTCCCTCGACCTCGCGGCCATTCGCTCCACCCCCTACGACGGCTCCGTCGAAGACCTCTTCTTTCTCATCGAGCAGAAGCTCGCCGATCTCTGCGGCGCGGAGAACGCCGGTCGCATTCACACCGCGCGCTCGCGCAACGACATCGACATGACCATGTACCGCATGGTCCTCCGCAGCCGTCTCCTGGCCACGCTCGACGCCGTTGCCGCGCTTCGCACGCGTCTTCTCACACTGGCCTCCGAACATCGCTCTGCTCTGATGCCCGCGTACACGCACAATCAGCCCGCGCAGCCGACCACGCTCGGCCACTACCTGATGGCCATCCTCGAAATTCTGGAGCGCGACACCGAACGCCTGCAGGCCGCTTTCGTTCGCGTGAATCGCAGCCCGCTCGGCGCGTGCGCGATCACCACCACGGGCTTCCCCATCGACCGTGCGCAGACCATGACCATGCTCGGCTTCCATGGCCTGCAGACAAACTCTTACGGCGCTATCGCCTCGGTCGACTACATTACCGAAAGCTGCTCGGTCCTTGCTGTGACCATGTTGAACCTCGGTCGCTTCGCGCAGGATCTTCTTCTCTGGAGCACGGCCGAGTTCAACTTCCTTCGCCTCTCCGATGGCTACGTACAGATCTCCAGCATCATGCCACAGAAGCGCAACCCCGTTCCGCTGGAGCACGTCCGCATCCTCTCCTCGCGCGCTCTCTCAGAGGCGCAGTCCACACTGCAGTCTCTCCACAACACGCCCTTCGCGGACATGAACGATTCGGAAGACTCCTTCCAGCCCCTCGTAGATCTGGCCTTCACCGACGGCCTCCGCGCCCTTCTTCTGCTGGAAGGCGCTCTCTCCGAAGCCACCTTCAACCTCGACCACATGCGGGCGCGCGCAGCAGGCAGCTTCCTTACCGTCACCGAACTCGCCGATACCCTCGTCCGCGAAACCGGCATCTCCTTCCACCAGGCACACACCTTCGTCGCCGCAGCCGTCAAATCCGCAAACGGCATCTTCAGCGCAGAGGGCATGGTCGCCTCCGTTCTCGCATCGCTCGCGGCTGCAAGCATAAAAGCACCCGAGGCCTCCATCCTCTTCCGCGCCCTCGATCCCGAGTACTTCGTCGCTATCCGCTCCATCCCCGGCGGCCCTGCGCTTGCATCACTCTCGCCGGAGATCGCTCGCGCCGAAGCGCAACTCGCAACCGACCGCGCATGGATCGCAACGCAACGCGAGCGGATTCATTCAGCGCAGCAAAGCATTCGCGAAGCCGCCGACGCTCTTCTGGCCGCACAATAAAGCAGATGGAAACCGGCAAACAAAACGACTCCCAGACCGATTCGCTCGTCCGAGGACTCACGTCTGTCTCCGCGACAGGCGCGAACATCATCGACATGGTCGGCGTCGGCCCCTTCATCACGCTGCCCCTCATCCTCACCGCGATGGGCGGGCCGCAGGCCATGCTCGGCTGGATTCTCGGCGCGCTGCTCTCGCTCTGCGACGGCTGTGTGTGGAGCGAGTTCGGCACAGCCTATCCCGAAGCCGGTGGCTCCTATGCCTATCTGAAGCATCTCTATGGCGAGAAGAAGCTCGGTCGGACCTTCTCGTTCCTCTACGCCTGGCAGCTTCTCTTCTCCGCTCCGCTCTCCATCGCCAGCGGATGCATCGGCTTCGCGCAGTACGCCTCGTGGTTCATTCCATCCTCGTCGCACGCGTTCTTCAGCACTACACTCTTCCACATCCCTGTCGTGCTGAGCGGACAGACGCTGATCGCGATGGGCGCGTGCCTGCTGGCGCTCACACTGCTCTATCGCCCCATCGGACACATCGAAAAAGTCACGCGCGCCCTTGGCATCACGGTGCTGGGAACCCTCGCGCTCATCATCGCCGTGGGCTTCACGCACTTCTCGGCGAAGCAGGCCTTCAACTTTCCAGCAGGCGCATTCCACCTCGATCACGCATTCTTCCTCGGTCTCGGCGCAGGGATGCTCGTCTCCGCGTATGACTATTGGGGCTACTACAACGTCTGCTTCCTCGGTGCCGAGGTGCGCGACCCGCAGCGGACAATACCGCGCGCGGTCTTCGGCTCCATCGCCATCGTCGGCACACTCTACGTGCTCATGAACATCTCCGTGCTCGGCGTCGTGCCGTGGCAACAACTCGTCGGCGTTACCTCGCACGACGCTGCAGCGCGCCAGTACACCATGGCCACGTTCATGCAAACAGCCTTTGCGTCCCATCTGTGGGCGCACGCGGCAGCATCTGCTGTCGTGATTCTTATCGCCGTAGCATCACTCGCTTCTGTGTTCGCGCTGCTTCTGGGATACTCACGCATCCCCTTCGCCGCCGCGCGTGACGGCAACTTCCCCGCGATCTTCGGACGCATCCATCCGCGCTACCGCATCCCATCCATCTCTCTGCTGACGCTCGGTGGCATCACGCTGCTCTGGTGCTTTCTGCGGCTGCAGGACGTCATCGCCTCGCTCGTCGTCATCCGCATCGTCTTTCAGTTTTTATTGCAAGGTACTGCGGCACTCCTGCCAAAGCACAGGCGCGAACGCAAACAGCCCGGCCGCTTCCGCATGCCGCTCTATCCGCTGCCGATTCTTCTGGCCATGGCGGGCTTTCTCTTTATCCTGTTTTCGCGGCCACACTTTATGGCAGAACTCGGTATCGCAGCCATCGTTCTAGCCACGGGCCTAATCGCTCTGCTCATCCGTAGAAAAAGCACGCAGGCCTAACCCTCTCGTCCTGTCGACACTTATCGTCATCTCGACCGGAGCGACAGTTTTATCGTCGCGCAGCGGAGAGATCTGCTTTGCCTCATCTCTCCGCTCAGAGAGCGACCCTGAAAACGCGATGCTCTAAGCCCGCTGCTTCCCACCCAGCGCTACAAGCGCCTGCGTCACACGCTCGACGATGCCGACCACCTCATCCTCACGCAACGTCCGATCCGTAGCCTGCAGAACGATACGCAGCAACAGCGAATACTCGCCGTCGGCAACAGTCTTGCCACGGAAGATCTCCAACGGCTCTACGGAGACGAGTTCCACTGCATGCACACCACGAATCGCCGACTCAATCGCTCCCCAACGTACGTCATCAGAGAACAAGAAGGACAGGTCACGATCCACCGCCTGAAAGCGTGAAGGCTCCTTCGCCAGCGGCGTGCGCAGAGGCGTCGCCAGCAGCTTCGCCGCGCGCACTTCGCCGAGCACGACTACCTGCTTCAGCTTGCGCTTCTCTGCAATCGCCGCACTCAGCTCTCCGATCACGGCAATCTCTTCGCCACCACGCAACACACGGGCGCCACGCCCGGGCTCCATCCATGCAGGAAGTTGGTTCGTCTCAAATAGAACACCGGCAGGTACGAACTTTGCCAGTAGACCCTCCACCGCGCCCTTCATCTCGAAGAACAACGCATCGCGTTCCGAGATAGTCTGCGTGGCGCGAGCGCCACCATACGCAGCGAGTGCAAGCGAAGGCTCCTCGTGCACCTCTGCCGTCGAGCCAGTAAAGACAGCCCCAATTTCGAAGACGCGCGCCTCGCGCACATCGCGATTCAGATTTCCCGCCAGCATGGTCACCGCACCGGGAAGAAGCGAAGGCCGCAGTACACCAGCCTCGGCGTTCAACGGATTGCCCATCGCAACCACACCTTTTTCTCCGGCAAAGGTCGCCGCATCCGCCTCGGAACAGAAGGTGCTTCCGATCACCTCACTCCAGCCTGAACCGCGCAGCGTCTCACGCAAAACGCGCTCCTGCTCCGCATGCGGCAGAGCGATGATTCCACCAGAAAACGCAGGCAAGGTATCGGCAAAGCGGTTGTAGCCGTAGACGCGCGCGACCTCTTCAATCAGATCGATCTCGCGCTCCAGGTCGAGACGCCAGCTGGGCAGCGCAACCTCGTATGTTCCCACAACCGCAGCAGGCCGCAGACCGCAGCCCAGCGCCTCAAGATACTTCTCGATGTCATCGGCAGAGACCAGGCCGCCTTCAAGCGTCGTTCCCAGCAGTCGCTGCACCTCTTCGGCGCTCATCGCAATATGTGCGCGCTTTGCCGTCCGTGCTTCGATGGCCGGAACCACAACGTCCGTCATCCCGCCTTCAGCAACGCCGCCGCACCACTCCACCAACTTCTTCACAACGTAGCGATTCGCCACGGGAGCCGCTGCGAAATCCGCGCCGCGCTCGAACCTGTGGCTCGCATCCGTATGCAGGCCATGCCGCTTCGAACTCGCGCGAATCGCCGCCTGGTCGAACCACGCAGCCTCCACCAGAACATTCTTCGTCGACTCGGTGACGCGCGAATCCCATCCGCCCATCACACCCGCAAGCGCCAGCGCCTTCTTCTCATCCGCAACGACCAGATCATCCGCCACCAGCGTCTTCTCAGAGCCGTCCAGCAGATGCAGCTTCTCTCCCTCGCGCGCGCGGCGCACCACAATCGCGCCCTCCAGCGTGTCCAGATCGAACGCATGCGTGGGATGCCCCATCGACAGCCACGTATAGTTCGTCACGTCTACCACATTGGAGATCGGCTTCTGCCCCAGCTGCGCAAAGCGCTCCGCCATCAAACCCGTGGACGAAGACACATTCACACCGCGTACCACCTGCGCCGTAAAGCGTCCGCAGAGATCCGCCGCTTCGATGCGAACGGGATAGCCCTCGCCCGTCGTCGCCGAATGGCAGTCATCCTCAATCTTCATCAAGGGGATGCCATAGATCGCCGCCGCCTCGCGCGCCACACCATAGTGGTTCATCGCATCCACGCGGTTCGTCGTGATGTCCATCTCAAACAGATGTCCACCCTCAACCTCATGGACACCTTCAACGGCAATACCGCGCAAGGTTAGATCTTCGGCGAGATGATGATCATCCACCGTGAGCGACGGTAAAAACTCACGTAACCAGGAACTCAAAATTTTCACGCGAACGCCTCCAGGAAACGCAGGTCGCCCGAGTAAAACAACCCAATATCTGTCGCGCCGGAGAGCATCATTGCAATCCGGTCCACGCCCATACCAAAGGCAAAGCCGCTGATGCGCTTCGGATCGTAAGCAGCATCCATACCCATCTCGGCGCGGCGCTGATTCACCGCCGCAAACACCGCAGGATCCACCATGCCGCAACCCAGCAGCTCAATCCAGCCGGAGTGCTTGCACTTGCGGCAACCGGTTCCGCCGCAGAAGATGCACGAGATCTGCACATCCGCGCTGGGCTCCGTGAACGGAAAGAACGAGGGGAAAAACCGCGTCTTGACGCCGCTGCCGAAGAGCGTCTTCATCGCGTGATCGAGCGTACCCTTCAGATCGGAGAAGGTGATATTCGTATCCACGCAAAGCCCCTCCACCTGGTGGAAGATCGGCGAGTGCGTGGCATCGCTCTCATCGTTGCGATGCACCTTGCCCGGCACCACGATCCTCAGCGGAGGATCCTGCGCCAGCATGGTGCGAATCTGCACCGGCGACGTGTGCGTCCGCATCAGCAGACGGTCGCGCCCCGGCTTGCCCTGCTGGTCCGCAATCACCAGCGTGTCCTGCGTATCGCGCGCGGGGTGGTTCTGCGGGAAGTTCAGCGCTTCAAAGTTGTAGAAGTCGGACTCAACCTCAGGCCCCAGCGCAATCGAATAGCCCAGCGCCTGGAAGACCTGCACCACCTCGCGCATCGTGCGCGTCAGCGGATGCTCTACGCCGATCTTGCGTGCGATCCCGGGAAGCGTAACGTCCAGCGCGGGCCCAGAGGCCTTCGCCGCTCCTGCACCGCCCTCCAGGGCACTTTCAATCGCAGCCTTGAGATCATTGAAGCGCTTGCCCAGAGCCTTCCTCGCGTCGACAGGAGCGGTCTTCAGCCAGACATCGCTCACCAGCTTCAACCGGCCCTGCTTGCGTCCCAGCCACTCCAGGCGGAAGGCTTCCTGAGCTTCTGCCGTCGATAAAGATGACGCTCCGGCCTGTACCTGTTCGATCAGCGAACGAAACGCGGCGTCCAGCGCAGCGTCGTCGTACGCGCTTAGTTGTGGAATCACATCATTCATAACGTCTTTACAGAATAGAGCACTAAAGCGCCCACCACACCACGAACGCGCACAACGCCCCAAGCAGCCAGCTTCTCTTGTCCGTGATGGCGTAGACCACCGGGTCTTCGTGCATCTCTCCGCGACTGGCCAACAACCACACTCTGCTCAGCCAGAGCAGCAAGATCGGCGCCAGCAGCCAGAGCTTGCGCGGATGCTGATACAGCAGAGGCGAATCCAGGCTGGAGATATACATCGTCAGGACGACCACGCTGGCATATCCCGCAGAGGTACCAAAGCTGCGCACCTGCTCCATATCGCTCAACTGGTAACCGCGTCCGCTCGGTTTCAGATCGTCGTCGCTCTCCGTGGTGCCCGCCAGCATGAAGAGTTCGCTGAACCGCTTCACGAACGCCAGCGAGAGGAAGAAGAAGATCGAAAATGCGGCCAGCCACGTCGAGATCTGAACGCCCGCCGCCGCTGATCCCGCCAGCATACGCAGCGTGTACAGGCCGCTCAACACCATCACGTCCACCAACATCATCCGCTTCAAACGTACCGAATAGGCCAGCGTAGTCACGGTGTAAACGCACAGCCACATCACGAACCGCAGCGGATGCATCAGGACCTCATACAGTCCTGATTCTCCCGGAAGCGAAGAAAAGACCTTCGGAAGCAACAGCGCCAGCGTAAGGGACAACGCGAAAAACACCGCCACGATGCCCACACCCGCCACAGGAGAAAGATCGCCCGAAGCAAAAGGACGCCTGCGCTTGCGTGGATGCTTGCGGTCGGACTCGATGTCCAGCAGATCATTAATAATGTAGGTCGCCGAAGCACAGAAGCCTAGACTGAAGAACGCCATCACCACGGCGGCCAGACGGTTCGGCGTCGCGGAATGAGCAAGCAGCATCGGCACAAAGACCAGGGCATTCTTTGCCCATTGATGCAGACGTACGGCTTTGACAAAAGCCTTCAGACTCGAAGCCCGGTCTTCAAAGGTCCGTACCGCCTTCACACCGTCGCTCCGCATCACGCGCAGCAGGCGCATATGCGGATTCGCCACCATCGGGTCCACACTCTTGCGCAGAAGATGCCTGTCCGGCAGCGCATTCCCTATATAGGTAAAGCCGTCCGGAAACTGCGCCTCAAAGGCTGCCAGTTTATTCTTCCCCGCCAGGTTCAGCTTCCCGTCCGAGGCCAGAACTCCCGCGAAGATCCCCAAGTGCTCCGCCACGCGCTGTGCCAGGGCTCCATTGGCCGCGGTTGCGAGATAGATCTTCCTTCCCGCCAGATACTCCTCTTGCAGGTAGGCCACAAGTGGCTTGTTATAAGGAAGATGTTCGACATCCAGATCGACCCGCCGAGTAATCTCGTGCTTCAGACTGGCCTTTCCCCGTGCGATCCATCCCGGCCACTGCAGCGGAGACATAGGCTCCTTGCGCCAAAGCGCCATGGCGGCGTCCATCAGCGTGTCGCTCTTCACAAGGGTCCCGTCCAGATCGACACATAAGGGTATCGACGAGGGTACTAAAGGCGGCACCGGGGGGATGGTGGCTTCCCGCAAGTTCTCTTCTGCCATGGCGGTCTTCAATCCTCACCCGCGATTATAGGGAGTAAAGGTAACTTCGCCGGAACCTTTGATCCAGAAGATTATGCAATTCGTCTCGAATGGAAACCCAAAGCGCCCCTCATGCGTCTACTTCATTTATCGTTAGACAATCGGAACTTACAACCCCGCGTCCTCCAACTCTACAGGGATGGTCCCAAAACACTGCATGCAATCGCCCAGCGAGTCCGAAGCATCGACCGGTTTGAACGCTGTTCCACTTCTTGATCCCGCGCACGAGCTGCCGGCCCACGCATCCCACTCTTCGGAGGGAATGCCGGGAAAGGACCGTCCCGAGCATAAGACCGGGGGCGGCGGATGGATCCGCATCGTCGTCGTCTCCCTGGTCATCCTGGGCGCGATCGCCTTCGTCGTCTGGCGCATCCGGAATAATAAGACTGCAGAGGCTCAGCAGGCTGCCAAAAGCGCCGCGCAGGCAGATCGTCCCGTTCCTGTGACTATAGACACCGTTGGCCTGCGTTCTATTCCAATTTATCTCACAGCGCTTGGCACCGTGACGGCTTACAACACCGTCACCCTCAAGAGCCGTGTGGACGGCCAGATCACCGGAATCCATTTCGTCGAAGGCCAGCAAGTCAAGCAGGGTCAACTACTTATCCAGATCGACCCGGCTCCCTACCAGGCCGCCCTCGCGCAGGCGCAGGGAAATCTCTCCCGAGATCAGGCCAACGCCGCTCTAGCCAGAAGCCAGGCGAATCGCTACACCGCTCTCTATAACGCTGGCGTGGTTTCGCGTGAGTCCGAACAGACCCAGCAATCGACAGCTGGCCAGTCCATTGGAACCATTGAAGGAGACCAGGCGGCCATCCAGGCAGCCAAGGTCAATCTCAGCTATACACGCATCACCGCGCCCATCTCGGGGATCGTCGGCCTGCGCCAGGTCGATCTCGGGAACATGGTCTCCGCCAGCTCCTCCACCGGTCTGCTGGTCATCACGCAGGTGCAGCCAATCTCCGTGATCTTCACGGTTCCGGAAGATCAGCTCCCCGAGGTTTTTGACGGCATGAAAGGCGGACATCGTCTGCTTGTAGAAGCCTGGGACCGCAGCAACACCGAAAAGATCGCCACAGGCACACTCCTGACCGTCGATAACCAGATCGATACCACCACAGGCACAGCCAAGCTGAAAGCCGTCTTCCCGAATAATGACGGCGCCCTCTTCCCGAATCAGTTCGTGAACACGCGGTTGATTCTCGAAACTCGCAACAACGCGGTCGTGATCCCCGCCGCCGCCTTGCAGACCGGCACCACTGGCACCTTTGTTTATGTGGTCGACACGCAGCATCCTGTACAGCAAAAACCGGCAGGAACCGCCGCAACCCCTGGAAACCAAGCTCCTGCAGCCGGCGATCCCCCCGCAGCCCAGCGACCGCAGCAGCAGGCCTACCCCGTTCAGGCACGTCCGGTAAAAGTCGACCTCACCCAGGGCTCCCAGATCATCCTCGAATCCGGCCTTCGCCCTGGCGAATCTGTCGTCATCGACGGACAGGAGAAGCTCCGCGACGGAAGCAAGGTCCTGCCGCATCAGAACGACACCACAGGTGCCCGCTCCAAGTCGTCGGCCAAGCCACTCGGCTCCAATCCGAACGGCTCTTCCAAGACGCCCCCGCAGAAGACCAAGCCCAACGGCGCGGCCCAGCTTCCGAACAGCACCCTTAAGAAACAGCCGACCGGGAACGGAGCCACCCAGCCATGAGCCCTTCGCGGCCGTTTATTCTTCGGCCCGTCGCCACCGCTCTTCTCATGGTGGCGATCCTGCTCGCGGGCGGTGTGGCTTACTTCCAGCTTCCCGTCTCTGCTCTGCCCCAGGTGGACTATCCCACCATCCAGGTGCAGACCTTCTACCCCGGCGCAAGTCCCGAGGTCATGTCCTCGGCCGTCACCGGCCCCCTGGAGCGCCAGTTCGGCCAGATCCCGGGCCTGACCCAGATGAACTCCACCTCCTCCGGCGGCGGATCGATCATCACCCTCCAGTTCTCGCTCTCGGAGTCGATCGACGTCGCCCAGCAGGATGTGCAGGCTGCCATCAACGCCGCAACCAGCTATCTGCCAAAGGATCTGCCCAACCCGCCGATCTACTCCAAGGTCAACCCGGCGGACGCACCCATTCTTACCCTCGCCCTCACTTCGGACACGCTTGAACTGACCAAGGTCGAGGATCTGGCCGACACCATCCTCGCCCAGAAGATCTCACAGCTCTCGGGCGTAGGTCTCGTCTCCATCGCAGGCGGTCAGAAGCCCGGTGTCCGTATCCAGGCCAATCCCATGGCGCTGGCCAACTATGGCCTTTCCCTGGAAGACATCCGCACTGCTCTTGCCTCCGCCAACGTCGATCAGGCCAAAGGCAATATCAACGGTGCGCATCAGGCCTTCACCATCGGAGCGAACGACCAGCTTCTCTCCTCGGCGGACTACGCGAACGTCATCATCGCCTATCGCAATGGCAACGCCGTCCGCCTCTCCGACGTAGCCAACTCCCTCGATGGCGCGGAAAACCTCTTCCAGGCCGCATGGATGGGGCGTCCCGCGCAGAATGGCCAGCCCGCCTACACACATCCCGCGGTCATCGTTAATATCCAACGCCAGCCGGGCGCCAATATCATCGGTGTCGTCGACCGTATCGAAGCTCTCCTTCCCAAGCTCCAGGCGACGCTTCCCGCCTCGGTGAAGGTGGAAGTGCTCACGGACCGGACCAACACCATCCGTGCCTCGGTCAAGGACGTTCAGTTCGAGCTCATCCTCACCATCGGTCTCGTCATCCTGGTGATCTTCCTCTTCCTTCGGTCGATCCGCGCCACCATCATCCCCTCCGTAGCCGTCCCTCTCTCCATCGTGGGTACGTTCGGCGTGATGTACCTGCTCGGATACACGCTCGACAATCTCTCCCTCATGGCTCTGACCATCTCCACCGGCTTCGTTGTGGATGACGCCATCGTCATGGTCGAAAACATCGACCGCTACCTCGAAATGGGCGAGTCGCCTCTCGATGCCGCGCTCAAGGGCTCCGAGCAGATCGGCTTCACGATTCTTTCGCTGACCATCTCGCTCATCGCCGTGCTGATCCCCCTTCTCTTCATGGGAGACATCGTCGGCCGCCTCTTCCGCGAGTTTGCCGTCACCCTCTCCGTCACCATCCTCGTCTCCGCCGTCGTCTCCCTGACGCTCACGCCGATGATGGCTTCAAAGCTGCTGAAACACACGCCCGAAGATCAGAAGGGCAAGCTCTATAAGAAGTCCGAAGAGTGGTTCAACGCCGTCATCGACAAGTACGCCGTCGGTGTCCGCTGGGTGCTCCGCCACCAGACCTTCACCCTCCTCGTCACACTCGCGACCTTCGCCGGAACCGTCCTTCTCTTCATGTACGTGCAGAAGGGCTTCTTCCCGGTACAGGACACAGGTGAAATTCTCGCCATCACCGATGCTCCCCAGTCGATCTCCTTCGATGCCATGAGCCAGCGGCAGCAGGCGCTCGCCGCTAAGATCCTGGAAGATCCGGACGTCCAGAGCATCTCGTCCTTCATCGGGATCGACGCGACCAACACCACGCTCAACTCCGGTCGTATCCAGATCGATCTCAAAGACCGAGAGCTCCGCTCCAAGTCCGCCACAGAGATCATTCGCCGCCTGCAATCGAATCTCACACAGGTCATCGGCATCACGGCCTACCTGCAGCCGCTGCAGGATCTCACCGTGGAAAACCGCACGGCGCGCACACAGTATCAGTACGCTATTGAAGATGCGAACACGGACGAACTCGCCGAATGGTCGAACCGGATCCTCAATAAATTTAAGACCTTGAAGCCTCTCGCCGATGTCGCCAGCGACCAGCAGATCGAGGGCCTCGAAGCCGCGCTCGCCATCGACCGCGACACAGCGTCGCGTCTCGGCATCACGCCGCAGAACATCGACGACACGCTTTACGACGCCTTCGGCCAGCGCCAGGTCTCCACCATCTTCACCCAGCAGAATCAGTACCACGTAATCCTTGAAGTCTCACCCAAGTTCCAGAGGAACCCCGCGGCGCTCGACCAGATCTACGTCCGCAGCTCCAATGGCACGCAGGTACCGCTCTCGACCTTCACCCACTTCGAACAGAAGAACGCCTCGCTCGTCATCTCGCACCAGGGGCAATTCCCCGCAGTCAATCTGTCGTTCAATCTCGCCCCGGGAGCATCCATCGGCGACGCCGTAGACGCCGTGCGCAAGGCGGAGAAAGAGCTCAATATTCCTCTCTCTGTGAACGCCCAGTTCCAGGGCACCGCAGCCTCTTTCGAAGCCTCGCTCGCCAACGAGCCGGTCCTCATCCTCGCCGCCCTGATCACGGTGTACATCGTCCTTGGCGTTCTGTACGAGAGCTACATTCACCCCATCACGATTCTCTCGACGCTTCCCTCCGCTGGTGTAGGCGCGATCCTCGCCCTCCAAATCACCGGAACGGACATGTCCGTCATCGCGCTCATTGGCTGTATTCTCCTGATCGGTATCGTGAAGAAGAACGCCATCATGATGATCGATTTCGCCCTCGAAGCCGAGCGCGAGCAGGGCAAGTCTCCTGAAGAAGCCATCTACCAGGCCTGCCTTCTGCGCTTCCGCCCCATCATGATGACGACGATGGCCGCGCTCCTCGGCGGCGTTCCGCTCGCCCTCGGCAGCGGCACCGGTTCGGAGCTCCGCCGCCCCCTTGGCATCACGATCGTCGGCGGTCTCATCGTCTCGCAGATCCTAACCCTCTTCACCACGCCCGTCGTTTACCTCTTCTTCGACCGCATCGGACGAAAATACTTCCACACGGAAGAAGCGGACCGCGAGTTTGCAAAACACGCCCATGAAGGGGATGAAGCCTTCGCGGCTGGCGATTAGTTCCTAAAGACTAACCAACACACGGTATCTCTCAACACATGAGCCACGAATTCCAACCCGGCGACAAATCCCCCCGAGACGGCGCCACTGCCTCCGACTACTCGCGCCTTGCGCACGAGGACACACGCGCTGGCGACCACGCTCCTCGGGACCACGCCTCGCCGCGCGACAAAAAGAAGCAAAAACAGGACGAAGGTCCCAACGGTGGAGGCGTCCACTTTTCCGCGCCCTTCATTCGCCGTCCGGTAGCGACCTTCCTCCTTTCGGCCGCCATCATCCTCGCCGGTGCCGTGGCTTACAAGCTGCTCCCCGTCTCTTCGCTGCCGCAGGTCGAATTCCCCGTGATCTCCGTCGGCGCCGGTTTACCGGGAGCCGATCCAGAGACCATGGCCTCCTCCGTCGCGACGCCGCTGGAGCGCCAGTTCTCCCGCATCGCAGGCATCAACCAGATGACCTCGAGCTCGTCGATCGGCTCTGCCTCGATCACGCTGCAGTTCGATCTCACGCGCGACATCAACGGTGCCGCCCGCGATGTACAGGCCGCGATCAACGCCGCCCGCTCCCAGCTTCCGGCCAACCTGCCGTCGAACCCGACCTACCGCAAGATCAACCCCTCCGACGCGCCCATCATGATTCTCGCGCTCACGTCGGAGACCCTCAGCGTTCCCCAGCTCTACGACGCCGCAGACTCCGTCCTGGCGCAGAAGCTGGCCTCCGTCCAAGGCGTCGGCCAGACCTTCGTCGGCGGCTCCTCCAAACCCGCCGTCCGCATCGAAGCCAATCCAACGCAGCTCACCAGCTACGGCCTTGGCCTCGATGCCCTCCGCGCCGCCATTGGCACCATTAACGTCAATCAGCCCAAGGGCTACCTGAACGGGGCGGGCCCTCAGGGTCAACGATGGTCGATCACTACGACCGATCAACTCTTCGGCGCTGCGGCTTACAAACCACTCATCATCGCCACCGATCGCGGCCCCGTCTCCAGTGCCGCTGCTTCCAACGGTCTTCAGAGCAACGTTGCCTCCGCCACCGCTTCGACCACATCGACCAACTCCGTGAGCTCGAACGGCACCACCGGAACGTCCTCCGGAGCCGTAACCTCCGGCGCATCGACGGGCAGTTCCCGCTCCACTTATTCCACGACATCCAGTCCCATTACGACAAATACGGCCACCTCCGCAGCTGGGGCTTCCTCCGCCCAGGTCACGACTCCTATATCCAACGTCGCGACACCGACCACGGGTGGCCACGGCATTGTGCGCATTGAAGATGTCTCCGACGTCGTAGACTCCGTGGAAGATATTCACAATGGCGGCTTGTTCAACCTTCACCCGGCGATCCTCATCATCGTCTTCAAGTCGCCCGGCGCAAATGTTATTGAAACTGTAGACAGCATCAATAAGATCCTGCCCTCCCTGAGTGCGTCGATCTCCCCCGCCATTAAGGTGCAGGTCGCGCTGGATCGCACCGCCACCATCCGCGCTTCGGTCGACGACATCACACGCACCATGCTGATCACGATCGTCCTCGTGGTCCTGGTCGTCTTCTTCTTCCTGCGCGAGGTCCGCTCCACCCTCATCCCCGCCGTTTCGGTTCCGCTGTCGCTTCTGGGTACCTTCGGTGTCATGTATCTGCTGGGATACACGCTCGACAATCTCTCGCTGATGGCCCTCACCATCTCCACGGGCTTCGTCGTGGATGATGCCATCGTCGTCATCGAAAATATCTCGCGCCACCTCGAAGAAGGGCTCACCCCTTACGATGCCGCCATGAAGGGCTCCGCCGAGATCGGCTTCACCGTCGTCTCCATGAGCATCTCGCTCATCGCCGTCTTCATCCCGATTCTTCTCATGGGAGGCATCGTCGGACGCCTCTTCCGAGAGTTTGCCGTTACACTCTCCGTCTCTATTCTGGTCTCGCTCTGCGTCTCGCTCACCACCACCCCCATGCTCTCGGCCAAGTTCCTGCAACCGCACTCGGCCAACAAGCACGGACGCATCTACCTGCTTGGCGAGCGCTTCTTTGACTGGATGGTAGGCGAGTACACCCTTGGCCTGCGCTGGGTTCTGCGCCACCAGGGACTCGTGATGCTCATCACGATCGGCACCTTCCTGCTCAACATCTACCTCTTCATCCTCGTTCCCAAGGGCTTCTTTCCCCAGCAGGACACCGGACGTCTAGGCGGCCGCATCCTCGGCCAACAGGATGTCTCCTTCGATGCCATGAAGGCCAAGGCGATTGAGATGACGGACCTCGTCAAACAGGATCCCGGCGTCCTGAATGTAATGACCAACCTTGGCGGCGGAGGTCCAGGCGGCGGCTCGTCCAACTCCGCCAGCATGTTCATCTTCCTCAAGGATCCCGCAGAGCGCGCAAGGAACGGCGATACCGCCGAGGTCATCATCAATCGGCTGCGCCCCAAGCTCTCGCGCATGCCCGGCGTGCAGACCTATCTGCAATCGCAGCAGGAGCTCAACATCGGTGGCCGCCAGTCCGCCACGCAGTATCAGTACACGCTGCAGGCAGACTCCGTCGCCGATCTCAACCAGTGGTCGCCGAAGATGATGGCCGCCATGCAGAAGATGCCCGAGCTACGCGACGTGGCGACCGACCAGCTTGAAAACGGCCTCGAGTCCACGCTGGTCATCGATCGCGATACCGCTTCGCGCCTCGGCATCACCCCGCTCGCCATTGACAACATCCTCTCCGACGCCTTTGGCCAGCGGCAGGTCTCTACTACCTACAAGACCCTGAATCAATATCACGTCGTGATGGAAGTCGCTCCCCAGTTCCAGAAGGACCCGGACGCGATCCGCCAGATCTACGTCAAGAACTCCTCTGGAAAGTCCATTCCACTCACGGCCATTACGCACTTCGAAACAGCGCGGATCCCGCTGCAGGTCAATCATCAAGGGCTTACGCCCGCCGCGACACTGTCCTTCAATCTTGCGCCGGGCGTTGCGCTCTCCCAGGCATCGGAGGCGATTGATCGCGCGCGAAACTCGATCTCGATGCCCGCCTCGATCACCGGCGGCTTCCAGGGGTCGGCGCAGGCCTTCCAGCAGTCGCTCTCTTCGGAGCCAGTGCTCATCCTGCTCGCACTCACGACCGTGTATATCGTGCTGGGTATGCTCTATGAGAGCTTCATCCACCCGCTCACTATTCTCTCCACGCTTCCGTCTGCAGGAGTCGGCGCTATCCTCGCGCTGCTGATTACACACACGGACCTCTCCGTGATCGCCATGATCGGCATCATTCTGCTCATTGGCCTTGTGAAGAAGAACGCCATCCTGATGATCGACTTCGCCCTCGTCGCCGAGCGGGAACACGGAAAAGAGCCGGTGGATGCGATCTATGAAGCCTGCCTGCTGCGCTTCCGCCCCATCATGATGACGACCATGGCAGCTCTCTTCGGTGGACTTCCCCTGGCCTTCGGTACGGGCGTAGGTTCAGAGCTTCGCCGTCCCCTTGGCATCACCATCGTCGGTGGCCTGATCGTCTCGCAGTGCCTCACCCTCTTCACGACGCCGGTCGTCTATATCTACTTCGATAAGTGGCGTCGGCGCATGGAAAGCTGGCGCGGCAAGCCGGTCGATAAGAAGCTTCCCCGCGGCCTGCGCTCCCACCCGGAACCGGTCGCAGGCGACTAAGCTCCTAAGGCCGTAGTCATCCAAACGCCTCTTTTGTCATTCCAGATGAAGTGGAGGAATCTGCTGTTCCCTGTCGAGATCCGCCCGTGCGGATCACCGACCGTGCAGACCCATCACGAAAGAGCTACTTGTAGAGTCCGTCCATCAGGCTCTTCATCACGGTGTAGCACTCGCAGGAGCGCTTCACCAGGCCAGCATGGTCGAGGATCTTGACCTTGCCGCGTCGATAACGGATGAGACCCGCCTTCTGCATCTCACCTGCGGCCAGAGCCACGGACGTGCGGCGCGAGCCCAGCATCGCCGCCAGGAACTCCTGCGTCAGCGCCAGTTCGTCAGTCTGAACACGGTCCTGCACCATCAGCAGCCAGCGCGCCAGCCGCTGGTCCACAATATGGCGTCGATTGCACGCCGACAGCTGGCCCATCACCAGCGCCTGATGTTCCGCAAAGGCCAGCACCGAACGCCGCATATCACTATTGTTTTCAAACTCTTCGCGCATCTCCGCAAAAGGCAGACGAAGCGCCGTTCCCGCCACCTGCATAAAACAGCTGCTGTTGACCGAAAGATTGCCCAACAACTGCAGCCACGGGGAGATTCCCTCGGCACCCACAACCTCGATCTCTGTCATTGTCCCGTCTTCCAGGTTCGATACCACCGAGACCAGGCCGGAGGTCATGAAGTAGGAAAATCTTGGCAGCTCTCCCGGCTGATAGACACTCATCCTTCGAGGCATCGCCACCGGAACCATGCGGTCCATCAGGGTCTTACGATATGCGGGGGGCAAAGTATTCAGAAAACGATTCGTCAAAGGTGTTTCCATGGATCCCACTTCCCGAGTTGCCGTACGCCATGCGAGAAGGGACGTTGATAGCGTCAGTTATCTTTATGCAAAGAATACGGTTCCGAATGTGCCAAAATCTGCCCGCTGCCATGCACAGAAGTGATCTAAGTCACGTGATATTTGGGACTTCTGGAGAAAGGGCCATGATTACCACGGCTTGCAGCAGTTACCGGCTAGCGGAGCCGGAAGTAGAAGATCGGCACTTACGCCCGTAGTGGCGACCCTCCAAACGTGCCAGAGAATGGCGCCTGCTCCGCTAAACTAGAAGACCTCATGTCTTCTACGCTCAAAGCCGTACGCGGCACACGTGACCTCCTCCCTCCCGAAACCGCCCTCTGGAACCGCGTCGAAGCCACCGCGCGCTCCGTCTTCGCCCGCTACGGCTTCGGAGAGATCCGCACGCCGATCCTGGAGTCCACAGAGCTCTTCGCCCGCGGCGTCGGGGAGGAGACCGATATCGTCTCCAAGGAGATGTACACGTGGGAGGACCGCGCCCGCGCCGCCAGCGAAAAGGCGCAGTCGCTCACCCTGCGTCCAGAGAACACCGCAGGAGTCGTCCGCGCCTACATCGAACACAAGCTCGGCGACACCGGCCATCTCCAGAAGCTCTATTACATCGGTCCGCAGTTCCGCCGCGAGCGTCCGCAAAAGGGACGCTATCGCCAGTTCTTCCAGATCGGCGCGGAGGTCATCGGACCCGTCACCTCAGGCAGCGAATCTCCCCTGCGCGACGCCGAAGTCCTCGAGATGCTCGCCACCCTGCTCGATGAGCTGGGCATCGAACGCGCCAGCGAGAGCAACGGCTTCAAAGGCTGGAAACTCACCCTTAATTCCGTCGGCTCCGCAACCGACCGGCCCCGCTACGTCGCCGCTCTCCGCGAAGCCCTCGCGCCCATCAAGCACCTCATGTGCGAAGACAACCAGCGCCGCGCGGAGACCAATCCCCTCCGCGTCCTCGACAGCAAGGACGAAGCCGACCAGGAGCTGATCGACAGGCTGCCCAAGATCGCCGATTATCTCGATGACGATTCGAAGAGCCACTTTGCCCAGGTCCTCTCCGCGCTCGATGCCTGCGGCGTTCCCTACTCGGTGAATCCACGCCTAGTCCGCGGCCTGGATTACTACACGCGCACGACCTTCGAGTTCACAGTAGAGACCGGCCTGGGTACACAGAACGCCCTCCTCGGCGGAGGGCGCTATGATGGCCTCTCCGAGATGATCGGCGGCCCCAAAGCCCCCGGCATTGGCTTCGCCATTGGCGAAGACCGCCTCATCCTCACCCTGCAGGCACAGTCCTCAGAAGCTACGGAAAAGAAGCTGGACGCCTACATCGCACCCATGGGTGTGGAGCAGAATGCCGCCGCCCTGGCGCTTGCACGCGATCTGCGTCGGCAAGGCCTCAGCATCGAGGTCGGCGACGGCAGCTTCCGTTTGAAAAAATCCTTTGAGGCCGCCGACCGTGTCGCCCGCAGCATCGTCATCCTTGGCGAAGACGAGGCCACCTCTGGCGAGATCACAGTAAAGAACTTTGCTACTGGAGAACAGAAAAAGATCGCGCGCGGCAATCTTTCAGAAGTTCTCCGATAATTCCTAAGCTCCCTTCCGAACCGGGAAAGCAAAACTGCGAAAACCCCAGAGAACTGTCATCCTGAGCGCAGCGAAGGATCTCAACGATTTTCTTCCGTCGAGAAAAGCCCGAAGCTTCCTTCCGCCGATTTAGTATGCCGTCATGCCCCGTGGCTTCGTCTACATTCTAGGAAGCAACACCGGCACCCTTTACACCGGTGTCACCAGCGACCTTGACCGCCGCATCTTCGAGCACCGTGAAGGCATCCGTTCCGGCTTCGCGTCCAGATACGGGTGTACACGTTTGCTCCATTACGAGAGCTACGAGGATATCCGAGAAGCAATCCGGCGCGAGAAGCAGATCAAAGGCAAGACGCGAGCCAAGAAGACAGCCATCATTGCCACGCTCAACCCGGTGTTTCGCGACCTGGCCGAGCAGTGGGGCTGGCAGGTGATTGGGCCAGCGCACAGCATCACAGAGGAAGATGCCAGGCTTTTGAAGCAGGTCAAGCTGTGTGGAGATTCTTCGCTGCGCTCAGAATGACGGTAATCCATTGAGGCTGCGCCGGTCGTGCGCCCCGCAAACTTCGTACAATAGAAGGATTGTGACACTCGACTTTTTAGGCACCCATCAGCGCACGCATATGTGCGGCGACCTCCGTTCCGCCCACGCCGGCCAATCCGTCATCCTTATGGGCTGGGTCAATCGCCGCCGCGACCACGGCGACCTCGTCTTCCTCGACCTCCGCGACCGCTCCGGCATCACCCAAGTCGTCGTAGATAAGTCGGAATCTACCGAAGCGCTCGCCAAGGCCGAAGCCGCGCGGCCTGAGTTCGTCGTCGCCGCCATCGGCACCGTACGCCAGCGCCTCGCTGGTCTCGAAAATCCGAATATGCCGACGGGCGATATCGAAGTCGTCGTCAGCGAGCTGCTTCTCCTTTCCGACGCGAAGACGCCTCCCTTTTCGCCTGCCGAAGATGCCATCTCCAACGAAGAACTGCGCCTCCAATATCGCTACCTTGATCTGCGCCGACCGGAGATGCAGGCGAACTTCCTCATGCGCCACAAGGTCGCGCAGGCTATTCGCGGACAGCTCTCGTCTGAAGGCTTCCTGGAGATCGAAACGCCGATGCTCACGCGCTCTACACCTGAAGGCGCGCGCGACTACCTCGTTCCCAGCCGCGTTCATCCCGGCACCTTCTACGCTCTGCCGCAGTCGCCGCAGATCTTCAAACAGATCCTCATGGTCGGTGGCTTCGATCGCTACTTCCAGATCGCGCGCTGCTTCCGCGATGAAGATCTCCGCGCCGACCGCCAGCCTGAGTTCACCCAGATCGATCTCGAGATCTCCTTTCCCACGCAGGAGACCGTCTTCGGTGTGGCCGAGCGCTTCCTCGTCGCAGCCTTCGCCGCTGCGAACATCGCCATCCCCACGCCCTTCCCGCGCATGACCTACGACCAAGCCATCACGAAGTACGGCATCGACAAGCCGGACATGCGTCTGCCGCACATGGCTGACCTCACCACCATCCTCACGCCGGAGCTGCGCGAGAGCCTGCGCATTGAACCTGCGCTTCCGGTCTTCGGCTTCGTGATTCCCAATGTCGGCGAACTCTCCGGTACGGCGCGCAAGTCGCTGCTCTCCGAGATTCGCGCCTTCTTCGGCGACTCCGGCCTGGACGCACTCGACATCACGCGGCTCCGTACCAGCGAAGCCTTTGTTCCGCTGGCGGAAGAGATCGGCTCACACCTCAACGCGACCACGATCGCTTTCAATGGCAACAGCTTTACTACCAACGATCTCGCCGTCGTGATCACGCCAAAGCTTGGAACACCCGCTCTCTGGAACTTCGATCGCCAGTGGATTCCGAAGCGTATCGGCGCGCTCCGCATCGAACTCGCAAAGAAGTTCGCGGACAAGCACAAGCTCTTCGACAAGACCGGCACGGCGGACGACTATCGCTTCCTCTGGGTTACCGACTTTCCGATGTACGAGTTCAACGAGGAGAAGAAGACCTGGGACGCAGCCCATCATCCCTTCACCTCTCCGCATGAAGACGACATCAAATCCGGCGCGCTCTATAACGACAAGGGCTCGGTCCGCGCTCTCGCCTACGACGTCGTTCTGAACGGCCTTGAACTGGGTTCGGGCTCGATCCGTATCCATCGCAAGGATGTGCAGACGGAGATCTTCCGCTCGCTCGGTATGACGGACGAAGAGGCTCGCGAACGCTTCGGCTTCTTCCTCGAAGCGCTGGAGTACGGCACGCCTCCGCACGGCGGCATCGCGCTCGGCCTCGACCGCATCGTGATGCTCCTCGCCGGAGCTTCGAGCCTGCGCGAAGTCATCGCCTTTCCGAAGACCGCCAAAGCCATCGACTTGATGGTCCAGGCACCGAGCGAGCCGACGGAACAGCAGATGCGCGACCTCCATTTGAAAACCGCTGTAAGAAGTTAGAGAATCTTGTGCCCCATTCTTTCGCGATGAAGCCGCGAAGAATGGGGCACGAAAGCTATTCCCTTAGTCCCGCAATATCCGCTGTCTCCAAAACCCTCTTTCCGAAGCCGCTTCTGGCCACCTTCAGCATCGCCCGTCCCAACTCATCTGAATTAACCACCGACTTCGGAAACATCCTCCTAATCAGCAACAGCACTGGCCGTTTGCCCTCACGGAGGCTCCATCCCCAGTACAGCAAGAAGAACACATAGCCCACGGCAAGCACGGTTGTTCCGGCGGTCGAGAGGACGTTCAGGACCTGATGTTCCGCCGGTACCGCGTGGTAGCGGCGCGGCATCCCGAGGTATCCCACAATTAACTGAGGCCAGAAGGTCAGAATGAAGCCGAGGAAGACAGGGATTGCGACAAACTTCCACATCGCATTGGGATACCTGTGGCCGGTCAACCTGGGCCACAAGAAATAGATACCCGCTACGGCAGTCATCAAGAGGCCGCAGACCAAAAGGAAGTTGAAGTGGGCAACGATAAAGTAGGTCTCGGTGAGATGAATATCCATGCCGAGAGGGCCGAAGAAGATGCCGGTGAAAGCACCGATAGCGAAGAGACCAGGGAAGCCCAAAACGCAGAGCGCCGCGATCTCGATCCCGGTATAAATCCTCTGGTAGAGCTTCGTCTTCGATTTCACGCCAACGGGCACGATGAAGCCAGGACGAAACATGTACGCCGCACGGAACGGCATTGCCAGCAGAGCGTCTTCCGTGCGGCGTTTGACCCGCGCCCACATCGCATTGCCGCCTGTTCCCTGTCCTGACACATACACAAACGTCATCGCCGGATTTTGTTCTACTAATGCTTCGGCAACACCAAGCGTGAGGTCATAGGTAAGCCGGGTGTATTCCGCCTCGCTCTTTCCGGAGGCCGTTACGCCCACGGTAAAGAAACACGCGTCCATCCCTGCGACCTCGCGCGCACCTTCAGAAAGATTCAAGACAAGTACCTCGCGCAGCTTCGCGTTCGTTATGCCTACAGGCGACCGACCCGCCACGACCACCTCGGTCACGTCCGCATCCTTCAGCGCTTCCAGCAACAGAGCGCCACCGACCATTCCGCTCGCACCAAAGATCACAATCGTCATAGCGAAAGCATACCGAGCGTTCCTCCCTACGGCGAATCATCTGAGCCGGCAGGATAAATTAGGGAGAAGACATTCTGCCGAAGGTGACCCACACACATGAAACACACTCGATCCCTCTCGGTTCTGGCAGGCGCCATCGCCCTGTCGACCGTTGCCGGAGTTGCGCAGGAGCGGCTCCAGACCAACCTCATGCCGATGCCCTCCGAGATCTCCTTCGGCACGGGCTCCCTTTCGCTGGCTTCAACCTTTGCGGTGGAGACACCCGGAACGCATGACGCTCGCCTCGAAGGCGCCATCGCCAGGGCCGTTCGCCGTCTCGATTTTGCTGCGGGCCTGCGGCATGCAGGCGCAGGTGTTGTTCCGGGAACGAAGCTCGTCGTCAAGGTAACGAGCCCCGGTGAAGCCGTGCAGAGCTTCGATGAAGATGAGAGCTACACGCTGGAGGTCACGCCCACAGGCGCCGAGATCGATGCGGCAACCGATGTGGGAGCGATGCACGGCTTCGAAACACTCATTCAACTGGTGCAGCCGAGCGGCGAAGGCTACGTCATCCCCGCAGTACACATTCATGATGTGCCCCGCTTCCATTGGCGCGGTCTGATGGTCGACTGCGGCCGCCACTTCGAGCCCGTCCCTGTTCTGAAGCGCACAATCGACGGCATGGCTGCGGTGAAGCTCAACGTCTTCCACTGGCACCTGACGGAAGACCAGGGCTTTCGTATCGAGAGCAGGCTCTACCCCAAGCTGACGGAGAAGGGCTCCGACGGCCTCTTCTACACGCAGCAGGATGCCCGCGACATCGTCGCCTACGCGCGCGATCGCGGTATTCGCGTTGTGCCCGAGTTTGAGATGCCGGGACACAGCACGGCGTGGCTGGTTGCGTATCCGGAGATGTCCAGCGGCACAGTTCCCGAGGGCATCCGCCGCGAGTTCGGCGTCAGCAACTACGCCGTCGATCCCACACGCGACGAGACCTACACCTTCGTCGACAAGTTCCTCGGCGAGATGGCAACGATCTTCCCCGACGCCTACGTGCACATCGGCGGTGACGAATCTCCCGCGCCCGACTGGAAGACGAATCCAAAGATCGTCGCCTTCATGAAAAAGAACGACCTGAAGGACAACGAAGCCCTGCAGGCTTACTTCAACACACGTGTGCTCAAGACCGTGATGCGGCTGCACAAACACATGATGGGATGGGACGAGGTCCTTACCCCCGGTCTGCCCAAAGACGTCGTCGTACAGTCATGGCGCGGCACCGAGTCGCTCGTAAAGGGAGCCAAGCTGGGATACCAGGGTGTGCTCTCGGCACCGTACTATCTTGACGGCATGCGGCCTGCATCGGTCCACTACCTCGCGGATCCTCTGCCTTCGAACGCCGACGTAACACCAGAGCAGCGCAAGCTGATTCTGGGCGGAGAGGTCACGATGTGGGCGGAGCAACTCTCTGAGCGCACGATTGACTCGCGCATCTGGCCGCGCACAGCGGCTGTCGCAGAGCGCTTCTGGTCTCCGGAGAATCTGCGCGATGTGGACGATATGTACCGGCGTCTGGAGATGGTCTCCATCGAGCTCGAAGGCCTGGGTCTGACGCATCTGCAATCCGACGATGCAGGTCTGCGCGAACTTGCTCGCACCGAACAGATCGATGCTCTACGCACCTTCGCTTCGGCCATCGAACCTGTCAGCTTTGGCGAACGTTACAAGGAGCAGCGCACCGATCAACTGACGTCTCTGGATCGCTTCGTGGATGCCGTTCGCCCCGACCCGCCAACGAAGCATTGGTTCGAAAAGCTCACGAAGCAGTTCCTCGCGAATCCCACGGGAGACACAGCCGACCGTGCGCAGATGGATGCGTGGCTCACAAAGCTGTCGGGCTCTGTTCCGGAGGTGCAGCGGCAGATGCAGACGTCGCCACGTCTGAACGATGCAGCTCTCCGCGCAACCCAGATGCTGGACCTCACGCAGGCCGGACGGGATGCCCTCAACTATCTCTCCACTGGGACCAAGGCTCCTGCGGGGTGGAAGGCGAAACAGCTTGATCGCATCACGGAGGCGCAGAAGCCGAGCGCCATTGTGCGGTTTGTCTTCATTGCACCCCTCACCGATCTGGTGAAAGCCGTCTCAGAGTAAACAAGAAATAAAGCAAAAAGGGAGCCTGTACCGGGACCGCCGGTACAGGCTCTTCTTCGCTAATTAATAAGCCGCTGCGCCCGCTTCGGCCACCGCGTGGTCTTGCTCACCCGAACCTCCGCTCACGCCAATGGCACCGACCACCCTGCCATCCTTCCGCAGCGGAATGCCGCCGGCGAAGATCATGATGCGGCCATCGTTTGAGGCGTTGATCCCGAAGAACTGGCCACCGGACTGCGAGTGGGTAGCAAGGTCTTTCGTGGCGATATCAAAGGCCCTGGAGGTATAGGCCTTCTTGATGGAGATATCGATGCTGCCGATCCATGCGCCATCCATACGAACGTGGCTTACGAGGTTTCCACCCGCATCGGCAACGGCGATGTTCATCGGCTGGCCGATCGCATGCGACTTCACTTCAGCCGCGGCAATTATCCGTCTTGCATCGTTCAGTGTGATCACAAAAAGCTCCTTAGGTCGTAGAAGATCTGGGAAGCGGAGAGAACCGTTTACCAGGTATGGCTCGCGATGACGTGCGGCGGTCCGGGTTCGCCATCCAGAAGATCGGTCGAGAGTACAAGCTCTACGTTCTGTGCGGATGAGAGATTGGCCTGCTTCATCCACGCATTCAGATTATCCGCGCTGGTAACAAACTCCGTCGCCGCAACCGTTCCACTTCGACCCACGCCAGCGGCAACCACAACCCTCTGCTCAATCGTCGTGTCGAAGTAGCTGGCGACGATGGCATAGTCGCGTGCATTCCCGTGCGCGGGAAGACCATTGTCGAACATCCAGAGCTTGCTGTGGTCCTTGGTGTCTTCGATCCCGTTCAGCAACTCGGTCTTTGCAAAGAAGCGAAATCGGAGCGGAGCCGTAAGCCGCATCGTCCAGACGTTATCGAGACCTCCGATGAGGATCACAGGACCGTGACGCAGCTGGTCGAGCGTTGCTGCGCCTGAGCCCTCGGTCTGGTACGTGCGCGCATGCCGCGTCAGCAGATTTGTGATCTTGCTATAACCGACGATATCGCTGATGGGCACCATCTCGTAACGGCTCATCAGAGACATCATGCTCTGCGGCTCCTGCTGTTCCGAACTCCCGACCGTATCAACCGGCAGATTGTGCCCTTGGCTGTCGGTCGAATGAACTCCGATGATGACGAGTACGGGAGTTGCGGAAGAAACAATTGGCTGCCAGAAGAACGTCGACCCGGCATCGCGGATCCGCGCATGAGCGAAGACCGCCAGGGAAATGCCTAACGCGAGGAGCAGAAGGCCTGCCCCATTCAATGCAACAAGCATGGGCCACCGCAGCGATCGTTTGCCGGTCGGTGCATCCAAGGCGGGAAGGGCCATAACGGGCGAGGGAGCACCGGCAGGAGCTACGGCGGCGGGCTGCTCCACGTGGAGCACAGCAGAAACTGCCTCCAACACTACGGGAGCATCTGCCGCTGAAGGCCGATACAGGGGCGGCGCAAAGTGGGGAACGTAAGATCCCAGGGGAAGTTCAATCCGCAACTCCTGATCGTGCCCGGGTTCCTGATAGTACTGCGCGAGCCGTTTCCGGATCTCTCCGGCGGTGACACGAACGATCGGGTCCGCATTCGTGTCGTAGTCAATCTGTCGCCCGAAGACTTCCGTTCCGAGGTTTCGTTCCTTCAGAACATCGGTATGCCCCGCCAGCGTCTCTTCCACGACAAAGCGAAGAAACGAGGGGTACCGCTTGCTGTGGCGGAAGTGCGAATTTGTAACGATCTTCTCCAACTGTTCAAGAACCGCCGACCGGCTGATCTCATCCGCATGAGGAAAACCTGCTTCAGTCCCGGAATACATCCAAATCTCTTGCAATGCGTTTGATGCCATACCCTTCCCATCCTGCTCTGATCGATTCACGGAAAACAACTCTGAGTAACCTTCAGCACCCGCACTTCGTTACCACGAGAGACGCCGTATTCTACGTCCGTAAAAAGATGGGTTGCAATCGTTGAATTTAGTTGGAAGCAACGGAATAAATTTTTCTTTACGGTAAGTCCCTTGCCCGAATGTCGTAGAAGTTCGTAGTGTCTTAGTCCGGGATCGAAAGCAGACGCGCCTTGCGCCGAGCGTGTCGTGCAGCTTCGATGCTCAGAGAGGCCTATGAATCGCATGATGATGACTCCCAAGGGGACGAACCGTTCCCGCACACGCTCTTCAGTCCTTCTCGCGTTTCTGCTCTTCGCCGCGCCCGCGTTTGCCCAGACGGACGCCATACCGGACACATCGGCCAATTCCCAAATTGAAACTCTGATCCGGCAGATGACGCTGGAAGAGAAGGTGGACATGCTTTCAGGCGAGACTCTCTTCAGCTCGCACGGCGTTCCACGCCTTCACATTCCAAGCTTCTGGATGAGCGACGGACCGGTGGGGGCGCACATCCCTCCGCCCTCCACGGCCTACGCTGCAGGGATCGGCCTTGCGGCCACATGGGATCCCGATCTGGCGCGGGAGGTCGGTATGCAACTGGGACGTGATGCACGTTCCCGGGGTGCACACTTTCTTCTGGGGCCTGGAGTAAATATCTATCGCGCGCCCATGAACGGACGCAACTTCGAGTACTTCGGGGAAGACCCTTATCTCGGCAGCAAAATCGCGGTTGGCTACATTCATGGCGTGCAGAGCGAGGACGTCGCGGCGACCGTAAAACACTTCATGGGCAACAACTCCGAGTACGCACGCTTCACCACGAACTCGATCATCGATGAGCGGACGATGCGCGAGATCTATCTTCCGATCTTCGAAGCGGCCGTGAAGGAAGGGCACGTGGGCTCCGTCATGGACTCCTACAACCTGACCAACGGCACGTATATGACAGCGAACCGCTATCTGAACGTGGACGTGCTGAAGCATCAGTGGGGTTTCGACGGCGTTCTGATGTCCGACTGGACTGCGGCACACGACGGCATTGCCGACGCGAACGGGGGTCTGGATCTGGAGATGCCCTTTGGCACGTATATGAACCGGTCGACTCTGATCCCGGCCATCAAGGCAGGCACCATCTCGCAGGCTACGATCGACGACAAGGTGCGCCGGATGCTGCGGCTAGCCACACGCTTTCACTGGCTTGAGCGCGAGCAGGCAGATCTTACAGTCTCTCGCTATAACCAGAAGGGCCGTGAAGCGGCTCTGAAGGGAGCGCAGGAGGGCATGGTGCTCCTGAAGAATGAAGGCGGGCTTCTCCCGCTCGATAAGACAAAGGTGCAGAAGATCGCGGTCTTTGGAACGAACGCCTTTCCTGGCAGCCCTACGGCGGGCGGCAGTGGCGAAGTGCCGACCTTCAAGACCACAAGTATTCTCACGGGCATCAGTGACAACAACCTGCAGAAACAGGTCACCTATGCGCGTGGGATTCCAACGCTGCACCAGATGGCGACACGGACACACTTCTTTCAGGACGCTGCAGAGAAGAAGCCCGGTCTGCTGGTAGAAAGCTTCGCCAGCACCGACTGCACCGGACCTTCGACCGGATCGCACGTGGAGTCCGCAGCCGAGATCGGCCATCCCGGATTTGCGACACCGGAGGACATCGAAGACATGGGGCTTATGACCCAGGCAGACTTTGTCGCCAAAATGGGTGCGAGCTCCACGAAAAAGGAATCGCATCGCTGGACGGGTTACTACAAACCGAAAAGCGCGGGCGAGTATCTGCTCTTCGTGGAAACCACCGGCAAATTTCGTCTAAGCGTCGACGACAAGGTACAGCTGGATTTCATGGTGCTGCCCAGGGCCGTGATGAACCAGGTCCGTATTCGCTTGAACGGAGACGCGCATAAGGTGGTCATCGACCAGGGCGAGGCGGAGGCGTTTCAACAGCCCTTCCTGCGTGTCGCCATCGCGGCGGAGAAGGAGTTGGTCGATCCCATGGCGTTGCAGTTGGCAAAGAATGCTGACGTGGCCGTGGTCGCCGTCGGCTTCGACGCGGACACGGAGACGGAGGGCGCAGATCGCGGCTTTGCGCTGCCACCGGGGCAGGAGGAGCTAATCCGGCAGATCGCCGCGGCCAATCCGAAGACCATCGTTGTGATCTCCGCGGGAGGAAGCGTGGCAACGGCGGATTGGATCGGAAAGGTTCCGGCGGTCTTTCAGGTCTGGTACGCAGGGCAGGAAGGCGGAACGGCCTTCAACCAGGCGCTCTTTGGAGATATCAATCCTTCGGGAAGGCTACCCATCAGCTGGGAGCGCAGGATCGAAGACAATCCCAGCATGGAGAGCTACTACCCCACGCCGAAGACGCTGGACGTGCACTACACGGACGGGATCTTTGTGGGCTATCGCGGCTATGAGCATAAGCACACGAAGCCTCTCTTTCCCTTCGGCTACGGTCTTTCGTATACGAGCTTCCGTTACGAGAATCTCAAGGTCGAGCCAACCACGGAACCCGGCACTCTCTATCAGGTCTCCTTCGACGTGACCAACACGGGAGCGCGCAGCGGTGCGGATGTGGCTCAACTCTACGTCGGCGAAAAGAGCGCTTCCGTGCCGCGTCCGGTGAAGGAGCTGAAGGGGTTCAAACGGATCGTGCTCAATGCTGGAGAGACACAGCACGTCGTTCTTCCACTCAACGCAAGGTCCTTTACCTATTACGACGAAGCCGCGAAGGCATGGAAGGCCAATGCGGGAGCTTACCTCGTAGAGGTGGGTAGGTCTTCCGAAGATTTGAAGTTGAAGGGTGGCCTGAGTCTGGCCGCTCCCATCAACGTCTCCGTGGACGCCGCCCGGTAGAGATTCGACGGCCCGGTTACGGGAGTGGGGCGCGGCAGCAGACGCTGTCGCGCCCTCACTCTTTCAATTCGCGATATCCTTCAGTCAGCCCAGCAACGTGGTGCGAACCCGTCTGCCTCCGCCCTTCCGTCTTCGCAGACCGGATGAACTGCAATCTCCAAACTACTTTTGAGGAAACCATGGCCGCACTGATCGATGCCATCGACGTAAAACGCAAGATGTTCGTCGAGCTGGAAAATATTCCGTACGCCTGTCTGGATGTAGAGATCTCCACACCGACCGCCCGTGGTGGACAGACGCTGGTGCGTCTGAAGATGCGCAACCTGCTGAACAACTCGGTCTTCGATAAGACCTTCAAAGCCAGCGACAAGTTTAAAGAGCCAGACATGGAAACCGTCGACGCCTCGTATCTCTACAGCGATAGCGATGGCTCCTACTTCCTGGACCAGGAGAACTTCGAGACCCTTGTCCTCGGCGAAGACAAGGTCGGCGATGCGCTCGAGATGATGGTGGAAGGTATCATCCTGCAGATCAACAAGTTCAACGGCAACCCCATCAGCCTTCAGCTGCCCATGCAGGTCGAACTGGCCGTGACCTATACCGAACCCGGCGTCCGTGGCGATACCGCCAGCGGCGGCGTCACCAAGGCCGCTACGCTCGAAACAGGCGCGGTGGTTCGCGTCCCGATCTTTATTAAAGAGGGCGAGAAGATCAAGATCACCACGGAGACGCGGGAGTTCGCAGGCCGTGCGTAGATTCGCGATGGCGAATCTACGCCGGTCGAAATGACAGCAGATCTCTCCACTGCGCGACGATAAAGCCCTCGCTCCGGTCGAGATGACGGTGCCGCAACTCCACACGTCCGATAAGCATCTGCTCAAGGAGCGGTTAAAGAGTACTCAATTCTTTAACCGGGAAGGAATTACGTGCCAGAGCAGACGACGAAGACCCAGGGCCCGCTTCATGCCGGTCTTATTGAAGACTATGCTCTGATCGGAGACTGCGAAACCGGCGCCCTCGTCTCCCGCAGTGGTTCGATCGACTGGCTCTGCTGGCCCACTTTTTCCTCCGGTGCGTGCTTTTCGGCGCTGTTGGGCACGGCCGACCATGGCTTTTGGAAGATCGCTCCCTCCAATACAGACTGCAAAATCACGCGCCAGTATGCGCCGCGCACCATGGTCGTGGAGACTACCTTTGAAACCCCGGAAGGCAGGGTTTCTATTACCGACTTTATGCCTCCGCGCGGGGCGAACTCCGATGTCGTGCGCATCGTGCGCGGCCTGAGCGGTCGTGTCGCGATGCACATGGATCTCACGATTCGGTTTGACTACGGCCGGACTATCCCCTGGGTCACGCACATCGAAGGTGGTCTTCGCGCTATTGCGGGGCCGGACATGGTGGTTCTGCGCACAACGGCACCGCTGAAGGGCGAAGGCATGTCTACCGTGAGTGACTTTGCATTGGGCGAGGGTGAATCCATCAGCTTCGCACTTACCTACGGTTCCTCCATGGGACGGGAGACTGATGAAAACAGTGAAGCACGCATTGCGCTGCCTGCTCCCATCGATCCTGAAGTCGCGCTGCAGGAGACGCGGGACTTCTGGACGCAGTGGGCGAATCAGAATACATACGTAGGTCCCTATGAAGAGGCGGTCCACCGCTCCGTCCTCACGCTCAAGGCGATGACGTATCGGCCCTCGGGTGGGGTTGTGGCTGCGGTTACCACTTCACTTCCGGAGCAGATCGGCGGTGTGCGTAACTGGGACTATCGCTACTGCTGGCTGCGCGATACCTCGTTCACACTGCTTGTGCTGCTGCAGGCTGGGTATAGCGAAGAGGCCTCCGCCTGGAGACGCTGGCTTCTACGCGCCATCGCGGGTGCGCCCGAACAGATTCAATCGATCTACGGCATCTCCGGTGAACGCCAGCTCATGGAATGGGACGCGGACTGGCTTCCGGGTTACGAAAACTCGCGCCCCGTGAACATGGGGAATGGGGCGGCCAATCAGTTTCAGCTCGACGTCTACGGAGAGGTCGCCGCAGCGCTCTCCAAGATTCCAGAAGCCGAACCCGATATCAAGGTCTCCGCCTCCGCATTGCAGGCCCACCTGATCGACCACCTCTGCCATATCTGGACGGAACCGGACGAGGGTATATGGGAGACGCGCGACGGCAAGCAGCACTTCACTCACTCCAAGGTCATGGCCTGGGTTGCGCTTGACCGCGCTATCAAACACTACGAGCAGTATGACGGTGGCGGCGACGTAGAACGCTGGCGCATCAACCGCGATCTCATCCACGCAGAGGTCTGCGAAAAAGGGTTTGACAAGGAGCTGAACAGCTTCGTGCAGGCCTACGGTTCTAAAGAGCTCGATGCCTCCTGCCTGCGTATTCTTCTCGTCGGTTTCCTCCCTGCGGACGATCCGCGCATCCTCGGCACCATCGAAGCCATTCAGAAATACCTGGTCAGCGACGGCTTCGTCCTGCGTTACAACACGGCCACTTCTCCGGATGGGCTGCCTCCCGGAGAAGGTGTCTTCCTCGCCTGCAGCTTCTGGCTGGTCACGAATCTATGGCTCACCGGCCGACGCGATGAAGCCACGGCGCTCTTCGAACGTCTGCTGAAGCTGAGCAACGATGTCGGCCTGCTGAGCGAAGAGTACGACCCCATCGCCTGCCGCATGCTCGGCAACTTTCCGCAGGCGCTTTCACACATCGCGCTCGTACATTCCGCCTTTACGATCTCCGGAGCCTGGCGGCCTGAGGGCTGGCGGGAGATTCAGTCGTAAACAGGTGAAAGCTACTTTCCGGAACGTGCGACCTGCTCCTCGCTCTTCTGGAGCATGGCGGCAGCGTCCGCGAGGCTGGTCGATGGTGGCACCGTCGCGAAGTCCGTCTGCACATCGTCCTCCTGCTCGCTGATGCTCTTGAAGAGCAGTGCGTGACCCTGCATATGAACATGGGTCTCCGTCGTCTCCCAGATGCCGGGCTTTACCTGGTGGCGGATCACGTTGAATGTCCCACCCTTTTCCAGTTTGCCCAGCAGACCGAAGCCGAAGTTGACCTGTTCTTTCAAAGCTCCGCGAATGCTCACCATGCGGTGATCCGCTTTATGAATCACGACCTCGCCCGCCATCGCGGCCAGCACACGAGATTCGCGCGAAGGTGGAACGAACTTCGGATCGGGTTCAAAGTGCAGCGTTACCTCCTCTCCGCTGTCCGATTTCACAGTCCAGACAAATGCCTTCGGTAACAACTCGAGCATGCCGCGCGCACGCACATCGTCCTGCTCTCCATCCTTCTTCTGCTTGCGCTGCTTGGCGGGGTCGCTAATGAAATCCTGGACCTTCTTCGTTTCTGCGGCTTCTTCCTGCGCCGTCAGAGGACGACCGTTGCGCATCACGATCTTCTTCACTGACCCCGATCTCGTATCCACAACGAGCGCGACCGTCTCTACGCCATGCTGCCGATTACGATCACGATATCTCCACAGGTTGTGGTCCGCCGCGCTTGCCTTGAGCTCTGTATCGGACATCGTGCGAATCATCTCAACTGCCGACGTCTGTGCATGGGAAGGAAGAGTGCCCGCAAGCACGAGAAGAGGGATAAAACGGCGCAATAAAATCATGGGGATACTCCAACCCTTTTTAAGATGCCAGAACCGGAAGACAATGTTGCCACGCTGACGCGACCGCGACATCTTCGCTAGAGTGGGCAGTGGAGATAGAGGATGAAAAACATGAACCGTCGCCGCTTTCTCGCAGGCAGCGCCGTTACCTGCGCCAGTTTTGCCTACCCCCAGACAGGCGGCGCGGAGAAGAAGGGCTATACGCTCGTTGCCCACCAGGATCGGCAACGCATCTTTCGTCTTGCCTCGGAGGCACTCCAGTTGCAACCGGCCACGGTGACCGCCTTCCCTTCCAGTCGCTCACCCGGCGGCCCTCACGACTTCTTCTCGGAATCGGATTACTTCTGGCCCGATCCAAAGAACCCCGCAGGACCGTACAAAGAACGCGACGGGCAATCCAATCCGGACAACTTCACCGGCCACCGCAAAGCCATGATCGCGCTCTCGATGGCCGTTCCTCAACTGACCGCCGCGTGGTTGCTTTCGGGAGAGAAGATCTACGCAGACCACGCCATCGCTCACCTCCGCGCGTGGTTCGTTACACCTGCGACACGCATGACGCCGAACCTGGAGTTTGGCCAGGGCGTTCGCCAGGGAGTGACGGGCCGGTCCTACGGCATCATCGATACGCTCCATCTGGTCGAGGTCGCCCGCGCCGCCACGCTCCTGCAAAATCACGCTCTCAGCGGTGTGGATTCCACCGCCATCAAGGCATGGTTTACCGCCTACCTTGCATGGATGAAGACCAGCGAAAAAGGCCTCCGCGAGCGCGACGCAGCCAACAACCACTCCGTGGCGTGGTCGCTTCAGGCGTCCGAGTTCGCCCGCCTGATCGGCGATGAGAAGACGCGGGACGAGCTTCGCGTCCGCTACCGCACCGTCCTTCTGCAACAGATGGCTCCAAATGGCAGTTACCCCCGTGAACTGGCCCGCACCAAACCGTATGGCTACTCCATCTTCAACTTCGACGTAATGGCGGGCCTCTGCTGGTCGCTGGGACGCGAAGCCGAAGAACGCTGGCAGACGCCCGATGGCAGAGGCATGTGCCGCGCCGCGGAGTTTCTTTATCCGTTCCTCAAGAACAAATCCACGTGGACCTACGCGAAAGACGTGCAGCACTTCGACTCCTGGCCCGTTCGCTCGCCAGGCCTGCTCTTCTGCGGCCTCGCCTGCTCCAGGCCGGAGTATCTCGATCTTTGGAAGTCTCTCGATCCCGACCCGGAAGATCCGGAGATCGTACGGAATTTCCCCATCCGGCAGCCGCTTCTCTGGATGCAAACGTAAACTAAGTCTGGACGCGACACTTCGGCGCTTGGCGACATCCAACCAAAAAGCAACATTGAGGAGAAATGATGGCAGACGAACAGAACGACCAGGCGCTCAAGGAACTCATCAACGCGCTCAACGAAGACCTCGCACGCGAATATCAGGCCGTGATCGCATACACGGTGTACTCCAACGTCCTCAAGGGCGCAGAATACATGACCATCGCCGCAGAACTGAAGAAGCACGCTCTGGAAGAGCTGCAGCACGCCCTCATCATCGCGGATCAGGTGGACTATCTCGGCGGTATGCCCACGGCCACGCCGAAGGAAGTCAAGCTCTCCGACAAGCCAGAGGAGATGCTTCGCTTCGATCTCGATAACGAGACCGAGACCATTGCCGCCTATCGTCAGCGCGTCAAGCAGGCCGAAGCCCTCGGCCACTTCGCACTCGCCGAGCAGATCCGCAAGATCCTCGTGCAGGAGCAGGAGCATCAGCATGATCTCGCAACCGCCCTCGGAATCGACGTTCCCAAGGTCATTGCGCAAGGCGCATAGTTCCCCTCCCAATTCACCAGAAAGAGCCCAGCGACCATCGCTGCGGCTCTTTTCGCATGACGAAAAATCCCTGAGAGAAATGGTTGACATCCATTCTCAAAACGCGTCTTCATAAAGAAGACCCCGGATGGGCGGTACACCCTCCGAGGCGGTTTAGAGCATTACAGTCACAACAAACGAATTGTCGCTACTGCGACTGCTACAAGCACGGCGAAGAGTGCAAGGATCACTAGCCCTGGCACTTCCACTGAACCCGTAGCTTTGACCTTGAACCAATTGGCCATAGCTACCTCCGGATCTGACTGAGCACCCCAGCGAATGCTGGGGTGTTCCGCTTTGTCGGGGCGAAGATCGTCCTGTAGTGAGCCCCTCCCAGCGTTACCGCATCGTCCGGAAGCAGATCGATTCTTTCATCGAAAGAACGCACTTCAGCATGCCTTTGTTCTCCAAAGTCCATTCTGGAACGCGTGCCAGTTTTGACCTCGCACACGTATATTTCCCTGCATGAACTTTTTGCGCTGCGTTGCTGTCCTGTGTCTCCTTACCGGAAGTCTTCACGCACAACAACAGGATCCTTCTCTCGCCCCACACCTCTATCTCTCGCTCGAAGACATCGCCCAGCGGAAAGCCCTCGCCGAGCATGAGCCCTGGGCGAAAGACAATCTCGCGAAGATCGTCGCACAGGCTGACAGCTACCCGCAGGCCTATCTCACCCGCTTCGGTCTAACAAAAGTCGAAGCCCCGCCCACAGCCCAGTGGGCGCACTGGTACGTCTGTCCTGACACCGGCACAGAGCTAAAGTTCTCTCCACCCAATCACAATATCTGCCCGGACACCGGCAAGGATTACCAGGACTATCCCATCAGTGATGTCCACTACCACTTCGAGCACGATGTGCTGGAGCAGACCGCCCTCGCGCTGGCCATTGCCTATCGCATGACGGACAAACCGATCTACGCGCAGCACGCCGCCGAGATTCTGAAGATGTACGCGGACAAGTACAAGGACTATGTCATCGTCGATAACTACGGCAAGCAGACCAATTGGGGCGCGCACATCTACACGCAGACGCTCAACGAGTCCATCTGGCTGATCGACATGACCTTCGCCTACGACCTCGTCCGCGCCACGCTCCCTGCAGCCGATCGCGCCCACATTGAAAACGACCTGCTTCTTCCAAGCGCAGCGACCGTTGTGCGCGGCCACAAGGAGCCGACGCTCAACATCCAGAGCTGGATCAATGGAGCACAGGCCTCCGTCGGCTTCGAACTCGGGCGCAAAGACCTTATCGACGAAGCCATCAACGGACCGCTTGGCTTTCGCTACCAGATGAAGAACTACGTGCACGAAGGCTTCTGGCTGGAAGGCGCATGGGGCTACCAGTTCTACGCGATGCGTCCGCTCGTCGCGACTGCGGAGATGGCGAAGAAGAACGGCATGGATCTGTGGAAAGAGGAGCCTAAGCTCGCCTCCATGTTCATCGCTCCACTCGGAGTTGTGATGCCGGACGGCAACCTGCCCGCCTTCAACGACTCGCACGAGGTCAAGCTCTTCCCCACCGCCAGCCTCTACGAACTCGCGTATCGCAACACACGCGATCCACGCCTGCTCGCCGTGCTCGACCACGCGCCGAGAATCAGCAAAGAGAGTCTCCTCTTCGGTGTGCCGGATCTTCCGAAGACCGGGGATGCCGCGTTGAAGAGCGCTGTCTTTCCAGAGTCCGGCTTCGCCATGCTGCGCGGAAAACATACCGATCTCAGCGTGATCACGAAGTTCGGCGAGCACGGTGGCGGCCACGGACACTACGACAAACTTGGCGAAATCATCTACGCCAACGGACGCATCCAGGCGGTTGATCCTGGCACGCAGCTTTACGGCATGGCCTTGCACAAAGAGTGGGACCAGATGACCATCGCCCACAACACCCTCAGCGCCGATGAACTCCGGCAGGATGCGGCCACTGGAAAACTTATCGCGTGGAAGGACGAACCCGGCTACACCGCCGTCACCGTCAGTGCGGGTGATGCGTACAAATTTGCAGACCTCACACGCAGCATCCTGGTGACAGATGAATACGTTCTCCAACTCGACCGCGCCCAATCCACCGACGGCAAGGAGCATCGCTTCGACTGGAACGACCACAACTTCGGCAAGCAGACGATGGCCCTGCCGATGACAAAGTACGATGGATTTCCGAAAGCCAACGGCTACCAGCATCTCTCCGCAGTGGAACGCGGAGAAACCTCCGCAGACATTACGTCCCGCTTCGACAACCAAGGAACGGCGATGAACCTCCAACTCCTGGCCGCTCCGCATACCGAAGTCTTCCGCGGCGTGGGCCCCGGCCCCGATCCCCGCGTCCTCGTCCCCTTCGTCATCGTCCGCCGCAAAGGTCTTTCCGCCGAGTTCGTCTCTCTCCTCGTTCCCTCGAAAGGCACTGCGCCCAACATCGCGGCATCCCGAAAAGATGACGGAACACTCACGGTGCGTGGACCGGGATGGGTTGATACCATCCACCTCGGCGAGACATTGAGCTTCCACCGCGAGAGCGGCAAGTGATGCCAGCGCGCATTTCGGCATCGTAACCTCTGTGGCAGCTTCCATCAGGCAGCAGATCTTCCGTTTCGACTGGACGCAGAGCGAGCCTTTGCACGCTCTGCTCTGCATGCCTGCGATCGGTATTCCGCTCTTCGTTGCGATCCATCTCGGCTATCCGGGCACGGGCGTCCTGCTCTCGAGCGGAGCCATGTGCGTCGGCTTCGGTTCCTTTCAGCAACCGCTCTTTCGTCGCTGGGGTCCCATGCTCGCCGCCGCAATCGGCATCACGATTTCGGCCATGGTGGGCGCGGCCGTGCGCGATCACACGGTGCTCCTGGCGGTCATCGCTGTCGTCTGGGCCTTCCTGTACGGCATGGCAAACTCGCTTGGTCCCGCCGCTGCGTGGGTAGGGATGGAGTGCTGCGTCTTCCTCATCATCTCGTCCGCCGCTCCCCCGTCTCCTGGAAGTCCTACAGACACGCTTCACCAGGCGGTCCTTCGTGGTGCGGGCGTACTCTCCGGCGGCCTCCTGGAGATGATCGCGATTCTGATCTTCTGGAGATTCGTGCCTCGGGCGGTCTCTACACTCACCGATCCCAACTTCGATCCGGCGACGCTGCGCTGGGATTATCTCTTCTCTCACCTCGCACCGAGGTCGATTCACTTCCAGTTCGCTCTGCGCATGGCCGTCACCATGGCGATCGCGGTCGCGGTCTATCGCACACGCAACTTTGGCAATGCCTACTGGGTGGCAATGACCGCCATCCTTTTGCCGAAGCCGGAGTTCGCGCTCACCACATTGAGAACGATTCATCGCTTCGTCGGTACACTGCTGGGTGCGGGCCTCTGTACTGTCCTGATTGTCTTTTTGCGACCTACGGGAGAGACGCTGGCAATCCTTGTCCTGCTCTTCCTCTTCGCCGGATACTGCCTCCTTCGCGTGAACTACGGTGCCTTCGTCGTCTGCATCACCGGCTACGTCTGCTTCATCCTGGCGATTGTGCGCCTGCCGGAAAAGGTAGTTCTCGCGCATCGAATTGAAGCCACCCTCATCGGTGGAGCCATTGGCCTGATCGTGCATCTTGTCTTCCGGGCGGTGCGGCGTAAGCTGCACATTCTGCCGGAGATCGACTAGATTCAAAATCCTTGTCCTCACGTCGGTGGTAGTCGCGCTCTCGTGCCATCGGGCAGAAAACGACGATCTTCCCGCCGATCCGTCCAAACACGAATGTCACAACCGCTCTACACTTACGAAGACATGAAAATAACCTCCGGAGTCTGCACACACATGCATCGTTTCCTCCCCCTGGCACTCGTCCTCACAGCCGCCTGCGCGACGGTTGAGGCTCAGACCGCTCCCTCCGCACCCAGTCCAGCCGTTGCAGCACCTGCGGCGGCGCCCATCACGCCTGCGAAACGCGCGAAGGCTGAACAGCTTCTCGTTCTCCTGAAGCTCGATACCGGACTTCAGGGAATGCTCACCAATACCTCCTCCCGGATTCACACTCTCGCCCAGCAGCAGGTAGCCCAGGCAAGCAAGTCGCCCGACCAGCAGAAGCTCGCGACCGACTACATGGCAAAGATTGACGCCATGACGACCTCTTCCCTTGACTACGCAAAGCTTCGCCAGCCTTTGGCGGACGTCTATGCCAGCAACTTCACGGACTCCGAACTGGACAGCGTCATCGCCTTCTACGGCTCGCCCGCAGGCAAAGTCTTTGTCGACAAGACCCAGCCGGTCAGCGAACAGACCAACGCCATCTTCCAGGGCGTACTGAAGGATCTTCAGCCAAAGCTTGCTGATGCCACAAGGGAGTTTCAGACCAGCCTCAAGGCCTCCACACCACCCACCATCAGCACACCGGAGAACATGAAGGACACACCTGCTCCTCCTGCTCCCGCACCCGCTCCAAAGAAGTAAGCTTCACGAACCAAAGCGCTGGCCAGAGAATCTCTGGCCAGCGCTTTTTATTGCCCTTAGGAATTGTGCCCCATTCTTTCGCGGATTCATGCAAAGGGTGGGGTCGCGCAGAGTGCAAACCTGACCTGTGAGGAAAGAAAAGCAGATCCTCCGCTCCCGCGGATGACAAAGGACGCGTACAGGAAGACACAGTCATGGCGCACTTACCCCACCCTTTCGCGATAAAGCCACGAAAGAATGGGGCACAAAAGATTACTGCGCTGGTGGCGGGTAGTACGGCACCTTTTCCTGCTCCTGCGTCGCGCGCTTCACGCCGATATCGCCAAAGAGAAGCGAGGGTGCGATCGTCGTCTGCGGAATTGGCGTGATCGTCATCGACACGTACGGATCATTGCCTGCGGCGATCACATCCGAACGAAGGCTGCGAAGATCGAGTTCGTCGAAGACCGCGCCGCGCACCAGTTCGCGATGCCCGTCCGGGTAGACGCGGTACAGCATCCTCGGCACAAGCTCTCCGCCCAACGTCTCCGTGGCATATACGAAGTCCCGTGCCTGGTCCTTCGCCATCGCAACGAGGCGATGATCGAGTTCCGCAGGCGCTACAGCCTTCGCACTCTGGATCAACATCACACCCGAGCGCGACTGTGCCGGCTGTGCGAGTGCCGATCGACCGTGGCCATTGGAAGCCGCAATGTCCTTCACTGGCGCGCGACCGATCAGGTAATGCTGCAGGATCCCGTTCACCGCAACGTCCACCTTCTCCGCCGGTACGCCCTCGTCGTCCACGGCATACGAGCCCAGCAGATGCTTGCCCGCGAAGGTCTTCATCAATGGATCGTCCGTCGCCGAGAGGAACTCCGGCAGCACACGTGCGTGATAGCTCGACGTGTACGCTCCCTGCGTGCGCGCCGTCGTTCCGGGATCGGGCTTATCAGCCTCCACGTTCGACACGAACAGGCGGTTCATAATATCCGCAGAGGCATCGCCGGAGAACAACACGGGCCCGTGATAATCCTCGCCCACAACGGGAGCGTTACGCAGAGCATGCAGGGTCTCAATGTCCGTGATCACACGCGCATGGAAGGCTGCATCCGATTCGAGTTCCGAAGGCACCGCCGCCGTCGTTCCATTGTCCCGAGAAAGACGCATGCCGTCCGGAGCCTGGCCCGCAACGGAAACACTCGCGGCGTAGACGGTATAGCCCTTCCGCATCTGCGTTCCTTCGGAGTTTACGGTGTAGCGATTCACCGCCATGCCGCGCACACTTGCGGAAGAGAATTGGATCTCCGGCGCAAACGACTTCACCTTCGGATCGGTTGCGTAGAGGCCGCTGGCAACGGTGATCCGCTTCGTCCACTCGTCTTCATCCAGAGACAGATGCACCAGAGGTTCCACGTACTGTACTGGTTTGACCGCGGAGAAATCATCGGCCGTCGGCGGTGTCTGAAAGCGCTTCAGCGCTGCCTGCTTGGCCGCATAGCTTCGCAGAGCGTTCTTGTACGCCTCATCCGTGGCGAACCACAGGCTCTGCCGAAGCGCGGCTGTTTCGCCGTCTTCCGGAGCCACCTGCACCACACCATCCCCGCGCGCACTGTTGCTGTCCTGCTTATAGTCGCCGATGCGCAGGCTTACGCGCAGCACCTTCTGGTGCGACTTATCCCGGCGCACCAGCGCGCCAAAGTTTGCCGAAGCCTCAAACTGAGCGATGTCTTCGAGGCGGTATTCGATGAAGTAAGGCTTCTGCATCCCGGGCAGCACGAGCTTCGCGACGGAGCGATCCAGCTCCGCCTTCATCGCTGCGAGGATCTTGTCGTTCTGCACGGCATCGTGCGCCGCGTCCTGCGCGCCCGCGAAGAGTGCGAAACCGAGTGCCGTCACCATCAAACTACGAGAAAGAATCTGCATTAGCGCACCTCCTTCTTCGTCTGCGCGTCATCATCGAAGGACGGTGGAGGAAGGATCGGAGGTCGCGTGGTTCCCTGTGCCAGCCGTTGCGTCTCGATCTCCGTCACAAGCATGGGCGGAGCGACGGCGCTTACCGGAACCGTACCGGACTCCGCTCCGCACTCGCCGTTGAAGATGTCCTGGTGATTCCCCGTTGCCACGATACGGTTCAGCGCTGCCTGCGGCGTTCCTACAATGGACACACCACGCACCAGCTCATCCGGACGGCCGTCCACAAAGACGCGATAGACCACGAGCGGCATCACGGAGAACGCCTGCGGGCTGCGTCGACTCGTCACTGCAAAGCCGGACGAAATATCTTCAAAATAGAGACCGTAGGGCTTGCCCTGCTTCTTGGCTTCGGCGATCAGCATCTTGCGCAGCTCGTCGTCGCTCACCGTTTTGGTGGAGGTCACGATCAGGTTGCCCTGGCGTCCGGTTGGCATGCGCCCGCTCTGCGCGCGGCCATGGCCGTTTGACTGCGAGAAGCTCGCGATCGGCAGACGCGACATGAGAAACGTCTTCAGCGTTCCATCCGTAATCAGATCCACGCGGCGAGCCGCCTGTCCTTCGTCATCGAAGACGTAGTGTCCGCTCAACGGTGTGCCGTGAAAGTCCGAGAGCGTCGGATCGTCCGCCACCGAAAGGAACGAAGGCAGAATCGGCTTATTCAACATCTTCGTAAATGTCTGCCCCTCTTCGTCTCCGCGCTGACGCTGCCCTTCCAGGCGATGCCCAAGCACTTCGTGAAAGAAGACTGCCGAGGCGCGGCCACTGAGAATCGCCGGTCCGTTGTACGGCTCCGTGACGGGAGCCACACGTAGGGCTTCAAGATTCTTCGCCATCGCCTGGATCTTCTCCGTAAGCTCGGCCTGCTTCGGCAGGTGCGCTACGGTGTCGGCCTCAAAGGTCTCTACGCGGAAGAGGTCCATGCCATCGTCGGCGCGCGCGCGTGCCACCACCACCAGGCGCGCGTTGTGATACGGCGTGGAGACACGAGTACCTTCGGAAGAGAGGAAATAATCGCTCTCATTGTTGACCGTGAGCCCGACGACCGAATAAAAGATCCCGCGATAGCCGCGCAGCTCCGCTGACAGTTCGCGCAGGCGCTTCTCCCATACGGCGCGGTCCACGGACAACGAGGATCCCGGAGCGATGGGGGAAGTCGCCGCTTTTTCGACCGAAAAGTCGTTGGACGAATCCTCTTCCTTCGCCCGCACCTGTTGGTCGGTCTTCACCTTCAGGTAGCTATCCAGGGCACGTCCATAGCCACGGTTTGTCGCAAACCAGAGCGATCGCTCAATCGCGGCGCGATCGTCCGCCAGCGGCAGAGGAATCGTGGTCACGCCCGACGGCCGGCGGTCGCCGTGGGTGTTGTCCAGCTGCGTCGTTCCGATGCGCACCTGCACATCCGCGGAACGGCTATGTCTCTGGTTTGAACTGGTGATCGAACCGTACTGCGCGGACATATTCAGCGTCGTAGCATCCGCCACAGCGTACGACAGAAAGTACGGTGCGGGCTGGTCCGTGCCGCCCTTCCCCAGCGAAGACATCGCCCGCTGAAGCTCCGCATCCATCGCGGAGAGGAGCAAAGAGCTGTCCGCCTTTACCGGCGGAGTAGGATCCGCAGCAACGGCAGAGAGGGAAGCAAAGGAAGTAACAAAGAGAGCAACAGCGGGTACGACACGAAAAATCTGCATAGTTTAGAGACGCATGGGACGAACCCGTGGCGTGGTGTGAGTGTAACGGAAACGCGCCATCGCAGTATTCTTTCGCCCAGCAGCGCACTCGTGGAAGAATCTCCTCAAAGACCTTCCGGAGAGGTAAACCATGCTGCGCTCGCTCAAAATTCTTCTACTTTTCCTGTCGCTTCTGCCCTTCGCCGCGACGGCCAGCGCGCAACAGGTACAGACCTCGCCGACTCCACAGGCACAGACCGGCGGCACGGCGGCCTACTCCCTCTCCGGAGACAAGCTTGAGAAGGCCATCAAAGTCTCGCGCATCCGCGAAACCGTCCACTTTGTCCAGGCGGGGTGGGACATCGCCGCGATCATCGTCCTTCTCTCACTCGGCGTCTTCTCCCGCGCGCGGAACATCGCGGAGAACATCAGTTCGAATGTTTGGATCCAGTGCCTGATCTACATCCCGATCTTTCTGGTGCTGCTCACCGTGATCGATCTTCCCATCGACCTCTACATGCACACCGTCTCGCTCAAGTACGGCCTCAGCGTGCAGACCTGGAGAGGCTGGATCTGGGACCTGACCAAGGGCCTGTTGATCGGCATGGCGCTGTCCTACCTGCCCGCTATGCTGCTCAAATATATCTTCCGCAAGGCGCCGCAGAAGTGGTGGTTGATCTTCTGGGGAGCCTCCATCCCGACCATCGTCTTCCTCGTCTTCATCGCTCCAGTCGTTTTGGAACCGCTGATGAACAAGTACGAATCGCTGCAGCCGAAGGCCCCAGCCCTCGTGGACCGTCTGGAACAGGTTGTTGCGCGGGGCGGCCTGGTGATCCCGTCCGCGCGTATGTTCTGGATGGATGCCAGCTCGAAGACCACGCAGATGAACGCCTACGTCACCGGCATCGGCACGTCGAAACGGGTCGTGGTGTGGGACACCACCATCGCCAAACTGAACCTCGACGAAACGTCCGTCGTCTTCGGCCACGAGATGGGCCACTACGTCCTGAACCACATCTGGAGGGGCATCGCCTTTACCATTGCGATTCTCTTCGTCACGCTCTTTGTTGCGAAGGTGTTCGTCGACTGGGCCATCGCCCGCTTTGGGGCCTCGTGGCAGGTGCGTGGCCTGAGCGACTGGGCCTCTCTTGCCGTCCTTATGCTGGCACTCTCCATCTTCGGCTTCCTCCTCGAACCGGTCACGAACGGCTTCTCGCGCTCCATGGAACACCAGGCGGACGTATACGGCATGGAAGCCGTTCACGGCATCGTTGCGAATCCGCAGGAGTCGGCCCGTAGCGCCTTTCAGAAGCTTGGCGAAGCCTCCCTCGTCGACCCCAACCCGAACGCCTTCGTGGAGTTCTGGACGGGAAGCCACCCCTCCATCGCCAGCCGCGCCGCCTTTGCCGCCAGCTATGATCCCTGGCAGCCCGGCAAGCAGCCGCAGTTCTTCAAGAAGTAGAATCTCCCGATGGAACCTGACTGCATCTTCTGCCGCATCGTCGCGGGCGAGATTCCGGCGACGAAGGTCTATGAGGACGACCTCTGCCTCGCCTTCCGCGACCTCCACCCAATTGCGCCCACGCATCTTCTCCTGATTCCGAAGGAGCACATCTCCTCGCAGGCGCACGCGCTCGAAACCCACAAAGCTCTTCTTGGACATCTGGTCTTCACTGCAGCAAAAGTGGCCAAAGAACAGGGTCTCTCCAACGGCTTTCGCACGGTGATCAACACCGGAGATGACGGCGGACAGACCGTCCACCACATGCACCTGCATATCCTTGGTGGACGGCAGATGCACTGGCCTCCGGGATAGGCTTAAAAGCAAAATGGGCAGCGACCAAAGTCGCTGCCCATTTTTCCCAGCCTCTGAGACTTACTGGTTGAAGTTCTGCTCTTCCTCGTCTTCCACGCCATAGCGGCGGAGAAGATTTGGCAGGTTCTGCGAGAACGCGGCCTTGGCCATGACGGTGTCGCAGCCCGCTTCGACGGCTTTCGCCTTCAGGTCGCCCTGCAGATGCGAGAGGAAGCCGATGATGGAGGTACCCTTCTTCAGCTTGGCCTTCAACTTCGGAATCAGCGTCAGCGGCTTGGCGTTTGCGTTGTTCAAGTCCACCACGATCAAGGCTGGATGGTCTTTTTCTTCCATGTCGACCAGCTGCGCGACGATGTCCTTGTCCGCCTTGATGAAGGCGACCTTGACACCCTGGTTCTTCGCGGCTTCTGTGACCTTGGCCGTGACGAAGAGATCATCGACAAAGAAGTAGATGTGCGTCGGGGCATCTTCCGGAATCGCGATCGGACGGTAGTTGGTCAGCAGTTCGGCTGGCATGCGGTCTTCGCGATGCTGGCTGTAATGCTGCTGCCCACCGCCGCGGCGCACGTTGCCATGCACCTCGATTGTCGAACGGGGCGATTCGGCAAAGTTGCCATTCGCCTCGCGGTAGCTGTGGTCCATCGGGCCGACGAAGCTGCGCGGTCCGCGCTGCTGCTTGCCGCCGTTGCTGCCATTGCGTCCACGGCGCTGGCCCTGCCCACCGGCGTGCAGGCTGTTGCCGGGTTCCGGTCGCGGAGATCGGTTTTCACCGCCACCACTGCCCTCACCCGCACGGCGAAACTTCTTCTTCCAACGCTTTCCCTGGCCGTTGCTCTGACCCTGCGCCTGGCCGTTATTTTGGGAACGCTGCTGTCCATTTGGCTGGCTTGCAGCCTGTACGGGGGCTCCGTTGGAGGCTCCGTTCGACGCGCCAATGTCGGCACCATTCGAACTCGCTCCGGCCTCTCCATCGCCTGAGGCAGATAAGCTGCCTACAGCTTCGCCACTTCCCGCGGCGCCGGCTTCGCCTACGCCTGGCTTCTTCCGCTTGCGGCGGCGGCGGCGGTTCTTGTTAGCTGCACCTGGTTGGCCAGACTCGCCACCATTCTCTATACCGGCCTGAACCGGAGGAGGGGGTCCCTGCGGCATGGGAGCCTCGGGGAGATTCGCTTCTGAACTCATTGCCACTTCCTGGTTACTTCGTACTTTCCAATCACCGCACACACAACCACACGCTGTCGCCTCTGCTGTTGCAGGACGTCAAAGCACGCTAAGCCGGTATGTGAAGGTCGGAAGAAACGATGATCAAGTTCTACTCAAAAAGAACACTAAAGAAAAACATAGGTTCGGCGAGGATCAGTTTCGGAAGTCCCACCGGGTCTTCCAGGATCGGTCGCATCAAGGTGTCGCCCATCGCGACCCACTTTGTACCCTTGCAGGATCTGGCGTTCTGGTGAGCCCATCTGAAGAGTTCCAGAGACAAGGGCTACAACCACGCATTCCAGCAGTCGTGATACTACCACTCACCTGCTCCATGCGCAAGTTCCAATTAGGGACACGGGTCTAATGATCTGGCCCCACCGCCAGAATCACGTTTAAACAAAACGGCCACCGCGCCCGCGATGACCGTCCCGTTCCGCACTTCTCTTGCCAATGGCCAGCCACTGGCCTCCTGAATAGTCGGTTTCGTCATGCGAAACCCTTGCTCCGGCCGGGCGATCGAGACATCTATGGACTCGATTCGTTCCTACAGCCTTTGCAGAAAATGATGCAGTGCGTGTTTTGCGCTACTGCTCAACGCATATACCTAAAGCACTTCCCGCGCCAAACCCTAAATGGTTGGTTTATAAGCACTCCATCGGAATTGATCCGATGGAAACTCCACAAATCCGAACACCCACGCTCGATGGCCTACCAAAATCCATAGAATTGGCGGCAATCCTACCGGTTTTGCCCGCTGTAGAGCTGCATCCTGCGATAATGGTGGAGGAGGCACCATGACGATCATCAAACCAATCGACCTCCGTCCTGACCCGCTCGACCTCGACGTCTCCATTCTTCCCGACACCATCAGCTACGCCGAAGACATACGCCAGATCAGTCCGCTCAGCCTTACCGGCAGGGCCGACATTCTGGAAGAGCACGGTGGGCCGAAGGAGATCATCGAAGATATTCGCCTTCGTGCCAGCTTCTCCGGACGCTTTGAACTCCTCTGCGCGCGGTGCCTGGAGCCCGGCGAAGAAGATGTCTCCGGCGACTTCGATCTCATCTTTCGACCCACCGGTGTCGATGCAAGATCCGGTGAGCGAGCAATTAGTGAGGCAGAGACAGAAATCGGGTATTATGAACAGAGCGGACTTGTGCTGGAAGATGTCGTTCGGGAGCAGGTGCTTCTCTCCCTTCCGGATCGCTCTCTCTGTAAGCCAGGTTGCAAAGGACTTTGCCCGCACTGCGGCCAGAACCGGAATGAAACAGAATGCAACTGCGAAGCCGCCCCGGCGGATCCGCGATGGAGTGCGCTGGCCGGTCTTGCAGGTGCGATAAAGTCCAAACAGAATTGATCTGCGTGGCTTGAACTCTCCGCAGCGTACCAAGGGCTACACCAAATTTTTCTGATGGACGAACTCTGCCCTTCACACGCAGATTGCGTGAACGGACAGGGTTGGTTTGTTGAAAGGAAACACACGATGCCTAATCCCAAGCGTCGCCACTCGAAGCAGCGTACGGCCAAGCGCCGCTCGCACGACTTTCTTACCCCCACGGGTGTCTCCCGCTGCACTAACTGCGATGAGTTCAAGCTTCCCCATCACGCCTGCCCCAAATGCGGCGAGTACAAGGGACGCGCCGTCATCGAAGTGAAGCAAGCTAGCTAACATCGTATTCAAAGGGATTTCACCCGCCTGATGCTTGTCGACATCGTTCTTGACGCGATGGGATCCGATAAGGCCCCCGAGCCTGAGCTCCGTGGGGCCATTTTGGCTTGCCGTCATCTGCCCGTCCGTATCCACCTTGTGGGTCCGGAAGATAAAATCCGTCCAGCCCTGCGAGCACACCTCAAAGGCGAGCACCTGCCCATTGAGATCGTCCACGCCAGCGAGTGGATCAGCATGGACGACAAGGCTGCAAGCTCTGTCCGTTCGAAAAAAGACTCTTCCATGCGCGTCGGGCTGAAGCTCGTACGCGAAGGAAGTGCTCGCGGCTTCGTGACTGCGGGCAACACCGGCGCGGCCATGGCCACGGCCAAGATGGTTCTTGGCGCGCTGCAAGGCGTTGACCGTCCGGCACTTGCCACGATTCTGCCGACCGGCGCCGGAACGCCCTGCGTCCTTCTGGACGTAGGAGCGAACGTCGACTCCGATCCGCAGAACCTCGTCCAGTTCGCCCTGATGGGACAGATCTACGCGCGCAGCGTGCTCGGCATCGCCAAACCCCGGGTCGGCCTGCTTTCCATCGGCGAAGAAGACTCCAAGGGCAACGCGATGACGAAGGAGACTCTTCCTCTGTTGCGCGAGCTGCCCATCAACTTCATCGGCAACGTAGAAGGCCGCGACCTCTTTCAGAACAACGTGGATGTCGTCGTCTGCGATGGCTTTGTGGGCAATGTCACCATTAAGACCATCGAAGGTCTCGCGAAGCTCATTTCGGACGAGCTCCGACAGGCGCTCAAGGCAACGATCACCTCGCAGGTCGGCGCTTTGCTTTCGCGTCGCGCCTTTCAGGACTTCAAACGGCGACTCGACTACTCAGAGTACGGTGGAGCGCCTCTGCTCGGCGTCCAGGGTGCTTGCATCATTGGGCACGGTTCTTCGAACGAACGCGCGATCATGAACGCCATTCGTGTGGCCGTTCAGTTTGCGCAGGCGGACGTCAGCCGACACATTGAAGCTGCGCTCAAGCCGAGAGATCCGGGTCCGCTCGGGCCATCGGTTGACTTGAAAGCGGATCCGTTCCGGGATAACACTGGGCTTCTTCCACCGACTGTTTGAAGCAGGAACAGCATGTGATTCTTAATTAAGTCGTTAGGCGCTCCCGCAGAGCAAGCTCTACGGGAGCGCAGGACTCGCAGTCACCCGGGGGTGGGTCGGGGACACAATCGAATCCGTCCTCAGTGTACAGAACCAAACAAGGCCCGGTACAGCACAAACGATCTCAGATTCCTGCAGCGTGTTGCTCCATCCATGCACGCGCATGGACCATTTCGGGAAGGCTTGTATCTGCTTGCGACCAGGCCTTCAGAAACCTCGAATAGGACGTCTTGGTCTCCGCGCTTCCTGTCGCTTCATCCGCGCGGGCGATGCCATAGAGCGCGAACCCGGACTCTGGTCTCCTCTTCGCAACAGCTTCCAGCGCCGTTCGCGCGTCGGCAAATCGTCCGGCACGCATCAGAGCATCGGCTTGCGTCTCTGCGGCAGGACGAAGGTAAGTGGGGGGCTCGCGATACGAGAGTGCGGCTTCCATCTCCACTGCTTTTTTGAAGTCGCGATCGGCATCCGCAGCGCGGCCGTCCTCCATCGCCACGCCACCGGAGAGCTCCAGCGCCGCAATGGAAAGATAGCTATGGATCGGCGAGAGCATGGCATCGCGTGGATCTTTCTTCATGCCCGGCATCGCCATAGAGTGAGCCGTCTTATCCTCAGCGGACGTTTTCACAGCGCGTTCCATCTCCGTGGAGGCGGACTTTGCAACGGACACGTCCCGCGCCTCCAGAGCCTTCATCCCCTTCGCATACTGCAAGAGGCCTTCGCGCAGGATGCCCAGGTTTGGAAACACGGCGGGCGCTGTACTCTTCTCCAGCAGAGCGTATGCCAACGTCCAGTTTGCAGAGCGCAGTGCCGAAGGTAGAGCACGATCCAGCCGTGAGATGCCATCGCGGGGCGAGCCCACATACAGCGTCGTCGGTCGAGTTCCATGCGCCGTTGCCGTCTTCAAAGCCAGAGCATCCGCTTCTGCGAATCGTCCCGCTTCCAGCAGGTCTGCGATGGAGTACATCAGGTTGTGGACGTAGTTCCAGTCGTCGTCGGGCGAGACATTCTGCGCGCGCATGTACGCCTCATCCACCGCCGTCGAAGCGGCGAACGAAACCTGCGCGCGGTTGTAATCGCCCAAGAGATAGAAGATGTGTCCGGGCATGTGCACCATGTGTCCGCTTGTTGGCACCAGCGCACCCAGACGAACGGCGGCATCGCGCGCGAGTTCCGGATGATTTCCCGGCTCGATGATGTGAATCCAGTAGTGCAGCGAGGCGGTATCGTCGGGATACTCCAGGATCAACTGCGCCAGCATCTTCTGCGCCTCCGCCGTTCCCGCATTGGGTTCGCCATGGGTGAAGCCATCGCGCAGCGAACCCGCGAGAAAGATCCGCGCCTGGATCGAAGCAGGATCCGAGGCGGGATAGAGAGCCACCAGCTTGCGCAGCTTCTTCGTCTCCGCCGAGTCGCGATGTACCTTTGGATCGCTCTTCTTCTTCGATTCTTTCCTGTCGTCCTTCTGCCCTGCCAGCGACGCTTCGATGTAAAGCTTCTCCGCGGGCGTTGCGTGCGACTTCAACTTCTTCGCGTGCTCGAACTCGTCCGCCACCATGGCCTCGGTGTCCTTGCCGCGTGAGTCCATCGCCTGTGCCAGACCCCACCAGCACATCGCGCAGTTTGGGTCGAGGCGCACGGCCTGCTGGAACGCCTTCGCCGATTCGTAGTCCCAGAAGTCATGCTGCAGGTTCAGTCCCTGGTCAAACCATATCTGCACTTCGGGAATGGAGGTCGTAATCGCGATGTGCCCGTTGCCGATGCCAGTCATCCTAAGCGGTGTTGGCAGTTTCTGCGGAGGTGTCGGTGCGGTCGCGACGCCCATATCGTGACAAGCCATCTGCGCCTGAGAGAGGCCACTCAGCATTGCAATCACCAGTGCCGACGACCAACCTCTGTAAAGAAAGCGCATGGTTGCGATGATATCCGAGAGGACGCCGGTAGACGCCAGATACCTCTCAGGCAGAGGGGGTAAGGCATTCGCACGGGAGTAAACTGGAGGGAGCCATGGCGTCTCAAAAAAATCTGCCCTCCAATAAAGCGCAACTGCCCTTTCTTGGTCTCGCATGCGGCGTCGGTGTCTCGACCATCTATTACAACCAACCGCTCCTTCTGGAGATGGGCCGTACCTTCCACGTGAGCGAAGGAAAGGCCGGTCTGGTTGCCGTTGCGACCCAGGTGGGATACGCCATCGGCCTGCTCTGCTTCGTTCCCATGGGCGACATCGCGGAACGCCGTGGCTTGATGATGAAGCTTTACGGTGCCGTCTCCGTGGCTCTGCTTCTGGTCGCGTTCGCGCCGACACTGCCTCTTCTAATCGCGGCCTCGGCGGTTGCCGGAGCGCTCGCCTCGGTCACGCACATCGCCCTGCCGATCGCTCCGGACATTGTTTCAAGAAGCATGCGTGGCCGCGCCATCGGAATCGTCATGAGCGGCCTGCTTCTGGGCGTGCTGCTCGCGCGCACCTTCGCCGGCTGGCTCAACGATCTTTCGCACCATCTGTTTCACTTCGCCGGTTGGAGGACGGTCTTCTTTCTCGCCGCGATCATCAATGCCGCCTTCGTTCCGGCCATGCGGCGCTTCATGCCCAGCCTTCCGCCCAAGCGGAAGTTGAGCTACGGGGACGCGATGCGCAGTCTTTATGCGGTAGTGCGGAAGGAGCCGCTCCTTCGCGAGGCCGCGGTCACAGGTGCGCTCGTGTTTGCGGCGTTCTCCTGTTTCTGGAATACGCTCGCCTTTCTCCTCGGCACCCATGGGCTGGGCGCAGGCGTGGCCGGCACCTTCGGCCTGGTCGGAACGGCGGGTGCGCTCGTCGCATCGTTCGCAGGAAAGCAATCCGACATCCACGGACCGCGGTGGGTGCTTACGGGAGGCCTGATGGTCTTTGCCATCGCCTACTCAGGTCTCTGGCTGAACGAGGCTTTCCGCACCCCGTTCGTGCTCCATCTGATCTTCATGGCGGCGTGCGTCATTCTTCTGGATGTCGGCATGCAAAGCGTCCAGATTGCCAATCAAACGCGTATCTTCGCGCTTCTGCCCGAGGCACGCAGCCGGATCAACACGGTCTACATGGTGGCTTATTTCACTGGCGGAGCGTTTGGCTCCACGCTCTCCACCATCGCCTGGGAACACTTCAAGTGGAATGGAGTGTGCACCCTGGCGCTCGGCCTTCTTGCCCTGGCACTGCTTCGCCACCTCACCGGAGACCGTACGAAGTACAAGCCGCAACACCCCACCGATCACAGCCGGGATTTTGCCCTGGAAGCCTAAGCGGCTTCGGTAATCTTCTTCCCTCATGGCACCTTTGTGCCATTGAGCGGGAAAATGTTTGCACGTATCGTGGCTCTATCGTTTACCTACACGATCAACGAGCGCTTGTGATCAACAAAACGGCCTTATCTATAGATTCGAACCAGGACCAGGCAAAGGTAGCAAGGTTGATGGCGCACCTCCCGCGTTTTGGCATACTCCCTGGGAACTGCACCTCTGTGAGAGTACTCTCGCGTTCCGCCTCTTTTGTCGATCTGAGAGGGCTCTAGATGCCGGAAAACCTGTCGATTGAGCACATGCTGCGCGCTCCCATGAAGGTAGGGCGGGTTGTTCCCTTGCTGATCCTTACCGCGCTGGGTGCGGTCGTGTTCACCTGCACGGTGGCCGTTGTGGAGTTTGAGAACAATCAGCACATGGCGGATGTCCGAGCTTGGCTGGAACATTCCCACAATGTTCTCAATGTCCTTCAGACACAGGGGCAGAGGCTTGATCGAGTCGGCTCTTCGATGCAACTTTATAAGCTCTCAGGCGATGATCGATATCTGGGAAATGCCCAGACCGCGGCGGCGGCGATGCGTGTAAGCGTGGAGAATCTGGAGACTCTGGTACGGGATAACCCTTCTCAGAGCCAGAATGCAAAAGATCTCGATGCACACGTCGATACCCTGACCCGCGTTCTCGAAAACGCAAAGGGGTCGAGGGAGATTCCGGAACGTGAGATTCGGGGGATTCGCAGCGCCCTCTCGGTCATTCAAAACGAGGAGCGCTCCATCCTTAAGCAACGTGATGAGGATACCCAGAAGGCGTTGACTCGGAGCCTGTTCCTGGGGCTCGTCTTCCTCGGTCTATCCCTCGTCGTGGTGGTCACTCTCTTCATTTTCCTGATTCGGGACGCCCTGCGTCGGCGTGCCTTTGAGCAACAGGTTTCCATCTCAAATGACAACCTGGAGAAAACGGTCGAAAAGCTCAAACGCCGCAGCGAGGACTCCGGGTTCTTCAAATCCGCCCGCGACGAACTTCAGCTCTGCGTCACCTCCCTGGAGGCCCAGGAATGTACCGGAAGGCACCTTCAACTACTCCTCCCGGGTAGCCGGGGAGCCACCGTCATTCTTAATAACTCCCGTACCTTGATGGAGATTCTTTCCACCTGGGGAGAACCGACATCGCTCTCCGATGGATGCGCGCTAGACACCTGCTGCGGCCTTCGGACGGGAAGGGCTCGCTGGCGCAAACCCGGCGAATCCGAGATTCACTGCGGTCATTTTGCGGGCCTACCGCCGGAAAACTATCTTTGCATTCCGCTCGCCGCGCAGGGCGAAACCCTCGGCTTTACCTATCTAGAGTTTCCTAGCGAGGAGGTTGCCCAGTGGGCGTGCGACCGCCTGGTTTTGATTGAAGAGATGGTCGATCTGGCCTCCATGACCATCGCCGCTCTGAATCTGCGAGCCAAGCTCGAAAGCCAGTCGATTCGAGACGTGCTCACAGGTCTCTTCAACCGCCGTTTTATGGAAGTGGCCCTGGAGCGCGAGCTGCACCGCGCCACAAGACGTGGCTCCTCCCTGGCCGTCCTGCTTCTGGATGTGGACCACTTCAAGACCTTCAACGATACCTTTGGCCACGAGGCAGGAGACGTCGTTCTTCGAGAAGTGGGATCCTGCTTCCTGCAGGCCGTGCGTACTGAAGACATTGTCTGCCGCTATGGCGGAGAAGAGTTTGTCATCATCCTTCCGGAGATCACAGTGGAGATGGCCTTCGTCCGTGCGGAGGCGATCCGCGAGCAGATCAGCCGGCTCAGAGTTCAGCTCAAGGGCCAGCCGCTGGGCCATATCTCCCTGTCCATCGGTTTAGCCATGTACCCCCAGCCCGCAACCAACATGACCGAGCTTCTGCGCATGGCCGATCATGCGCTCTACGATGCCAAGCGAGCCGGACGCAACCGGACGATCATCGCTGCGGAAACTCCCGCTTTACTTCTGAAAACAGAACACTAAACGACCGCGATCACACAGAATAGAGGGATGACTCTCCGATCGCCTCTCACCGGGAAATCACGCTACCTCTATCCGGCGTTACTGACGGCCATCTTTCTGCTCAGCCGGGGGCTCGCCCTGGCCGCCGGCCTTCGCTACTCGGCCATCGAACTGGTCTGGTTTTGGCAGGTTCTGGATTTCGAGGTGCTTCACCATCATCTGGTGCGAGGCCTCATCCATCTTCATGGACAGCCGCCTCTCTATAACGCCTTCATCGGCATGGCTTTGAAGATCGCACCCGACGCCATCGGATGGATTCTTCTCGGAGCTCAGATCCTGCTTGGTCTGGCCGCTACGCTCGCGGTGTATTGCACTCTCATTCGGCTCGGGCTCCGGCCGCTGATCGGCTTCTGCATTGCGCTTGTCCTCATGCTGAATCCGGCGGCGATCCTGTATGAGTTTGACGCTCTCTACACCCAGCTCGTCTATGGAATGCTTTGCCTGCTCGCCTACGCACTCACCTGCTACGTGCAGATGCAGACGCGGAGGTGGCTCTACGCCGCCCTGGGTCTCGGCCTTGCCCTCACGCTCGTGCGCGCAACCTATCAGTGGATCTGGCTCGCCGCACTGTGTGGGTTGCTCTGGTGGCTGATCCCGGAGGCGCGCAGACGCACCGCACTCACTTCGCTGGTCTTCATTGGGCTTTCGCTCCTATGGCCCCTGAAGAATCTCGTCCTCTTCCATCACTTCTCCTCCAGCACATGGCTCCCCTACAGCGTTGGAAAGCATTGGAAAGCGGAAGATCCTATCGTCGCCAGGTGGGCCGCAGAGGGAAAACTTCCGACCTTCACCTACTCGGAAGCCGAAGGCGCAGAGAGAGAGACAGAATGGCTGAAGACGCGTTGGCGCGCGCCGGAGCAGGGCGTGCCGGAGCTGGACAGCCTGACGAAGTCCGTCGGAGGCGCGGCGAACTGGAACTCCCTCGCCCTATTGCGCATGCACGAGGCGCAGGCTAAGGACGTCAGCTTTCTCCTGCGGCATTACCCACAGCCGCTGTCCACGGACGCCATCGCAAGCATCCGTCTCTACTTTGAGCCGACCTCGCGGTACTTCCTGATCTCACAGAACGAAGCGGCGGAGCAGTACCGCCGCCTGGCGAAGGTAACCCATACGCTCGATCGGGTCTGCTGCAACCTCTTCGGCCTGCCGCCCGACTTCCGCAGCGACTACCGCCCCGCCGACCAGGCCGCTCCCAAAGACCACTCCACCACGATGCAGCTCTTCCAACGCCTCTGCCTGGGCGGAATCGTGCTCTTTCTTCTTGTGATGACAGCCCTGGCTTCTACCGCAAAATGGTCGTTCTGGAAGGAGAGCCCGGATCGCCGCGTCATGACGATTCTGCTCGGATGGACGATCATCTGGGTCTTCGTCGTCACCAACCTCGTGGAGACGGGGGAGAATATGCGGTTTCGGTTTGAGACGCAGGCGCTGGCGATAATTATTGCGTCCCTGTTTTTGCAACAGTTTTTGGATGTACTTCAGGGCCATCGAAAGCTGTTGACATTAGGCCATGAAGGCTAATACAGGTCTTTTTCGACCTTTATAAAGTGGTAGTCCCGATCCACATGGGACGGGTCTTCCCCTGGCGCCTCGCCTATGACGCGGAAGCCATCCCGTTGGTAGCGTTCCACCAGATCGGGACGAAGGTTGATCACAACGCCCTCTACGACGTGGCAACCATGCTCGCGACAAAATTGCTCCCCGGCACGCACCAGAAGCCTTCCATTTCCATTGCGCCGCACCTCCGGATCGATACTCAAAAGTCCCAAATATCCCCGGCCCTCTCCGAGAATCTCGGCATAAATCAACCCCGCCATCTTTCCTTTCTCCTCCAGAAGAAGAAAGTGGCCTTTCTGCATGAGAGCCTCGACCTCTTCGACCTGCGTGCGGGTCGTCATCAGAAAGGGATTCTCTGTCGCGAAGGCAGCATTGATGAGAGAGACGACGGACGGCAAATCATCCCGCGTAGCGATGCGGGAATACATCGCCGAGGACAAAGTTTCGTATGAATTAAGCTGAGAGATCATAGATGCTCCAAGGTAAAGGTTCCGACACCCCTGCGATTGAGCCGCGAAGCACGGACCTCGCTTTCGGGAGTAAGCGCCTTACTGGAAACACCAGAGTTCACCAGATATTCCCGTGCGGAAAATTATCGGACATTCCTTGGGATAATCAGTCCGTGGAATTAGGGAAAAAGATTACAAGGCTTAAAGTTCGGAGATATGGATGGTGGGCGAGGCAGGACTCGAACCTGCGACCCTCTGCTTAGAAGGCAGATGCTCTATCCAGCTGAGCTACTCGTCCACTGTGGTTATTCTACTTCCGCGCGGCTACAAGTCTATTTCGAAGTTGGGTCCACGCCGCGCATCATCCGCGCCACCTCACGAAGAGCGGTCCCCCAGCGCTGTTCTGCTTCATACCGGTCCACGCCGCAGCCCTTTACATATACGGTGACGCCGTAGCCCTCTTGCACGCCGTCCAGGTCGATCACGGCGGGGCGCAGGACGAACTCCACCTTGGCCAGCGAGGCGGGCAGATCGCGCGAGAGGCGTTCCATGCGGTGCATCATCTGTTCCGCGCGGTGGCGTGAGGCGAAGACGCCGCGCTCTCTCCACAGCAGGTCGAGGTAGCTCACCATCCCCGCCTGGGCGACTTCGTCGTCGAGCATCAGGTCGAAGCGAACGGCGGCGAGTTCATCCTCTTCCATCTCCCATGCGTCGCACTTCGTGGTGAAGACCGGCGATCGTGTCGCGTTCAGTGTCCGTAGGGCCGCCAGCAGCGCGGGATGCTCGTCTGCTTCGTGAATCTCGTCGAGCGCGTCCGGGTCGGCACGCAGGTCCACCCAACGCAGCGCTCCATCTTCACTCTGCCAGGGCACTTCGATCCACGGATCGTCCGACGCGCACTCGGCGCTCCACTCACTCAGCATCTCTACGCTCCATGACGAACTCTCGAAGCAGATGCTCCGCCCAGTACCCATCGTAGCCTTCGGCAGGCTCTGCCAGAAACGCGCAGTGGCCGCCGTGCTGCGGTTCCACCAGAGTGATCCACTCATTCGCCAGCAGCTTCGCGCGTGTGGCTGCCGTGAGACGGATGAAGGGATCGTCCCACGCGTGCAGAACCAACGTCGGCACAGCGATCCGCTCCGCGACCAGCGCCGCGCTCGAACGCGCGTAGTAGTCGTTCGCACCCGTGAAACCGCACTGTGGCCCCGTCACGAACTCGTCGAAATCGCGGATCGATTTCACCCTCTCCATCTGCATCGGCAGAAAGACCGCGGGGAATAACGCCCGCTTCCGCCTGTATCTTGTTTTCAGCGCTTTGATGAATCGACGTTCGTAGAGCCAGTTCTGTTTCAATCCCAGAGCATCGGCGCTCTCGCGCAGGTCCATTGGAGGAGACACGCCCACCACCGCCTTTAACTCCGCAGGAGCGTGCGCACCCAGCTCTCCTGCTGCCTTCAGCACCATGTTGCCGCCCATGGAATAGCCCGCAAGCGCGACCTGCTGCAGGCCGTGCGCGATCAGCCACTCCAGCACCGCAATCACGTCGCAGCTCAAACCTGAGTGGTAGAGCGTGCCGCTCAGCGCGTCCGTCCAACCGCAGTTGCGCATGTTCATCCGGACCACGTTGCATCCTGCGTCCCAGAGCTTGTTCGCATTGCCCACGACGTACTGCGAGTGCGAAGAGCCCTCCAGACCATGCACCAGCACGACCGTCATCCGTTCGGCGCGAACCTCCTCCGGCTGCCAATGGCAGTGGCAGACGATCCTGCTCGCAATCAGCGCATCGCTTCCCTGCCGTTCGCGCATCTCGGGAGGCAGAGGCACATCCACAAACTCGGTCATCGGCGCGGACAGACGGTTCTTACGCGGAAGGAAGTTTCCGACGATCGTCTGGAGGTGTCCGTTTTGCAACCACCGCCGGGGCTCGAACTCCTGTATCAGGTCAGACGTCAAAGGGCGCGCGCCTCGATCAACATCTGCTCGGCAGCAAGCGGACCGGCGGGCTCGTCTTCGTGCTTGAAGTAGACGTAGACCTCGCGCTCCTTGCCTAGCGCTGCGAACCGCTCCGCGAAGGCTGTCACGGCAGAGCCGGCGTATCCACCCGCCATCCGCAAACGGTAGCAGCTGAATGGGGCTGTGAAGCTTTCGGGCGTCTCCAGGTCGTCACTCTCTGCTATGCAGACGGCCACGCCGTGCTCCCGCAGCACTGCGTAAACCTCATCGCAGAACCACGAGGCGTTACGAAACTCGAAGGCGACCTGGCCCGCTCGTTTCATCGCAGGCAGGCTCAAAAAAGCGCGCAGCTTTTCAAGATCCATTTTGAAGTTCGGCGGCAGCTGAAACAGGACGCAGCCGATCTTCCCTGCCTGGCGCACCGGCTCCAGAGAAGACAAGAAGGCCTCCAGCGCCTCGCCGCAGTCCTTCAATCGCTTGAAGTGCGTAATGCCCTGAGGAGCCTTGAAGGAAAACCGGAATCCAGAATCTCCCACAGCCGCCAGCCAGTTTTCCAGCTGCGTTGCAGACGGGAGCGCCAGAAAGGTGTAGTTCACCTCGCAGGAATTCAGCCGCGTCGCATAGTGTTCCAGAAACTTCTTTGCCGGGACAGCCTTAGGATAAAACTCAGGCTTCCAGCTGGCGTACGCCCACCCGGACGTACCTACATACAAACCACCCGCACTCTGCTCTGTCTTCTTTATCTGCAAGAGGAGCCTTTGCCCACCGGGCGGGGGAGGAGAAAATTGGGGCGGCTAGAGGGATTTGAACCCTCGACATCGGGAACCACAGACCCGCGTTCTAACCCCTGAACTATAGCCGCCGTACCGCTTTTGATTGTACCAGCAAGCGCCGTTTTCTCTCTCCTTCCGCGCCAAAGCACTGGCGGAGCCGCTACAGTATTCCCATGCTTTCACGCGCCGTCGCCCTCCTTCTCTGCCTCGTTGCCGCAGCAACCAGCGCCCAAAGCGCCGCACCGGCGGAGGCCGTCCTGCGGCGCGTCATGCCCCACCTTGCCTCGCAGTTTCATCTGCGGCTCACACCCGGAGTTCGGGACGGCTTTCATATCTCCGGCACAAAGGGCAACATCGCGGTCTCCGCCGCCACCACACCGACGCTCCTCTATGGCGTGAACTGGTATCTCAAATACGTTGCCCACCTTAATGTCTCCACCAACGGCTCACAGCTCGGCCAGGCTGGCCTGGTGCTTCCGGCTGTGGCCACGCCCATCGATCTGGACGCGCCCTATCCGATCCGCTACGCCCTCAACGAAAACACGGACGGCTACTCCACACCGTACTGGGATCTCGCGCGCTGGCGGCACGAAATCGATATCTTCGCCCTCTCCGGCACCAACGCCATCCTGATTCAACGCGGAGCAGATCTCGTGCTCTATCAGGCCTTCCGCGACATCGGCTACGCTGACATGGACATCCGCCGCTGGATCACCCACCCGGCCCACCAGAACTGGCAGCTCATGGGCAATATGTGCTGCTTCATCGAGCCCATCTCTCTCGAACTCCTGAAGAAGCGCGGCGACTCCGCAAAGCAGATTGTCGCCATGCTGCGCGAACTTGGGATCACGCCCGTTCTCCCCGGCTACTTCGGTGTCGTCCCAGCGGACTTCGCTACGAAGGTGCCTTCGCACGTCGTCGCCAAGCAGGGAGACTGGAACGGCTTCACGCGCCCGGGCTGGCTCGATCCTCGCGATCCCGCCTTCGCCAAACTCGCTGCCAGCTTCTACCGTCACCAGCGCGAGATCTTCGGCGACAGCACTCTTTATGACATGGAGGTCTTCCAGGAGGGCGGAAAAGCCGGAGACGTCGATGTGCCCGCAGCCGCACGCGCCGTTCAGGCCGCTCTACTTAAAGCCCACCCCGACGCTCTCTGGTTCATGATGGCCTGGCAGGACAGTCCCCGCCCCGAACTCCTCGCCGGCGTGGATATCTCCAAAATCCTCATCGCCGACATCGAGCAGGGCCGCTACCCGAACGACCATCGCGAGGCACAGTTCCGTGGCGCGCGCTGGCTCTACGGCGGTCTGTGGGAGTTTGGCGGACGCACCACCATGGGCGCACCACTCTACGACTACGCCGTTCGCATGCCCCTCATGGCGGCGAAGGAAGGCAGCAAAATCTCCGGGACCGCACTCTTCACCGAGGGGATCGACACCAATCCCTTCGCCTTCGACCTTTACACCGAGATGGCCTGGCACAAGGATGCAGTAGACATCAGCTCCTGGACGAGCGGTTATGCCCAGCGCCGTTATGGAGCGGTCGATCCGCACGCTGAAAAGGCCTGGCAGATCATTCAGCGAACTGCGTATGGTTATCGCGGCGACGGCAATCATGATCACGGCGAACGCGATTCTTCCCATGAATCCCTCTTTGACGCGCAGCCCTCACTCACTGCGATCAAAGCCGCCACATGGGCTCCGGACGTGATGCGCTACGAGATCGACGATCTCAAACCCGCCCTGACAGAGCTTCTCCAGGTCGCACCAGAGCTTCGCAACACCGCCAGCTACAGCTACGACATTACCGACCTTGCCCGCCAGGTCCTGGGAGACGAGACACGCCGCATGCTTCCGGCCATCAAGGCGGCGTACGAAGCGAAAGACCGCGCACGGCTCCACGCTCTTACTGAGCGCTGGCTGCATCTCATGGAGCTCGAAGACGCATCGCTCGCCACCAACGAATTCTTTCTCCTCGGGCGCTGGCTCTCTTATCTGCCTGCATGGTCCTCAACTTCTGCCGAGTTGGAACAGATCAACTACGACGCGCGTTCGATCGTGACCACATGGGGCGACCGCCACGCCAGCGAGGCGGGCCTGCACGAGTACGGCAACCGCAACTGGGCCGGTCTTACCCGCGACTACTACATGCCCCGGTGGAAGATGTTCTTCGACTCCCTGGACCACGCGCTCGAAACAAATTCCTCACCCGCGACCATTGATTGGTACGCTTTCGGCGATACTTGGAATCATCGTCAGAATGCGTACAGTTCCACGCCTTCAGGCAACAGCTACGCGGCCGCACTCGCGATCGCTAAAGAACTCAACCTGGCCCCATAGAACGCTAGCCCCATAGAACAAGACAACGAGACAATGACCAGCGATCCCACGATCTCCCGGACCATCGACACCGACGTCATTCGCACAGACTCCGCCGCGCGCACCATGAAGAAGCCCGCACGCCTGCTTTCGCTCGATGTTCTGCGCGGCCTCACCATCGGCTTCATGATTCTGGTCAACAACCAGACGGGGGAAGGCGCTTTCTTCCCGCTGCAGCATGCCAAGTGGAACGGCTTCACGCCTACGGATCTGGTCTTTCCTACGTTTCTGCTCCTCGTCGGTCTCTCCACTGTGCTCTCTACAGAGGCTCGTCTCGCGCGCGGAGTCGCGAAGACGACCATCTTTCTGCACACGCTGCAGCGTTCGGCGATGCTCTTCCTCTTCGGCCTCATCGTCAACAACGCCCCCTTCTTCCATCTGCAGACCTTCCGCGTTTACGGCGTGCTTCCGCGCATCGCGGTCTGCTACTTTATCGTCGCCTGCCTCTACCTTCTGCTGCGCGACCTGAAGCAGCGTGCCGTTCTCCTCGCCGCTGTCGCGACAGCATGCCTCGTGGGCTACTGGGCGATCATGCGCTTCATCCCGGTTCCTGGCTTCGGCACACCGACGCACGAGATTCCCATCAACGATCCCGACGGCAACCTGGTCGCCTACATCGACCGCCACATCTTCTCCGCTTCGCATCTCTACGAGAAGACACGCGATCCAGAAGGGCTGCTCTCCACCATTCCCGCTGTTGCGACCGCGCTCTTCGGCATCCTTGCCGGCATCTGGTTGCGTACCTCACGCTCCACGATGCAGAAGGCCAAGGGCATTGAGTACGCTGGCATCAGCTTTCTGCTCCTGGGCGGAGCCTGGCACCTTGCCTTTCCGATTAACAAGAAGCTCTGGACCAGCTCCTTCTCCCTATGGGCCGGTGGATGGAGCCTCCTTCTCCTCGCGCTCTTCATCTACCTCATCGATATCCAGCGCTTTGGTCGCAGGAAGAACGACCGCGCGGACGACCCGACGCACCCTACAATCTACAAGCCACTGCTCGTCTTCGGCACCAATGCGATCGCGGCGTACATGGTCTCTGAGGTGGGCGACAGCATCCTCAGTGCGATCCACGTCGCTCCCGGCGTGAACGTCAAGCGCCCGTACATTCAGGCGCTCAGCCACGCCATCTCCAACTCCGGCATGGCGTCCCTGCTGTACTCGCTCACCTTCGTGGCCGTCTGCTGGCTGATCGTCTACCAGCTCTACCGCAAACGGATCTTCCTCAAAATCTGACCTTCGACCATAGATCTCAACGGAAACCGCATCTGAAATAGCAGACTCCATGCCGCCCACGCAAAAACCCGAGATCCTCTCCCCACGCACACAGCGCGGGGCATCGCTCTTCAGCGATGAGAATCTCGATTACCTCTCGCACATCCTCGACGACTTTCTTCGGATCCCCGGCACCAACATTCGCTTTGGGCTCGACGCCGTCATCGGCCTGATTCCGGGCATTGGAGACATTCTCGGAGCGATGGCTTCGTGGATTATCATCCTCGCTGCCTGGATGCGCGGCGTTCCCAACGTTACCCTCGCCCGCATGCTGGCGAACGTGGCCATTGAAACCATCGTGGGTGCCGTTCCGGTGTTGGGGGATGCTTTTGACGTTGCGTGGAAGGCCAACCGCCGCAACGTCGCCCTGCTTCAACGCACCACGGAAGCTCCTGTCACCGCGATCCGGAAGCAGAAGTCCCGCGACTGGGTCTTTCTCCTTCTTCTTATGCTGGGAATGCTCACGCTTTTGGCGATTCCGTTGCTTCTCCTGGCCTACCTTGCGGGTAAAGTCTTCGCTCTCGGCGCACATCATTAGCACCGCTGGCCGCTCTAACTTGCTAAAATAGTGAGGTCGGGGCGTAGCGCAGCCTGGTAGCGCATCTGCTTTGGGAGCAGAGGGTCGGGAGTTCGAATCTCTCCGCCCCGACCATCATCGAGTTTCCTTCCCAGAACTCGATGGGTAACCTTACGAAGGTCTCTAAAAGCCTGCTTACAGGCTATTTTCATGTCGAACTCTCTGCTATAACGAAACCTCCTTGGAAGGATGGTAGAGTGCGCGGAACTCTATTTGATCTCGTTTTACTTCCGCTTCTCACACTCTTCTTTGCCGTTCTGCAGGCGAAAAGGATGGAGCGTCGCTTTCGATTCTGGCTTGTTGGATGGACGTGCTTTCTTCTAAGCATTGCCATGTGGCAGCTTTCTTTCGCGATTCTCCAGAACGGCAGGATCCAGGACGCGATTCGGCTCGATACTCTTATCCTGACCGGGCTTGCCTTCCTTATGTCCTTCCTTCCAGAGGAGACCTCCTGGAAGATTTCGGCCCTCTATGGCGGACTTCTGGGCATCCCTGCCTTTGCCGTCGCACAGGCTTCTCTGTCCTACCACAACATGCGCGGGTTCTGGTTTCTCGCGCTTCTCCAGGTGATCGGCCTGATCGCCACGACGAGGCTTCGGGACCGACCTCGTTCTCCTCTCTTCTGGCTGGCTCTGGGTCTTTCGTCTCTTCCCGTCACGCTCCTCCTCAACCTCTGGTTTCGAGGCTCCACCGACGAGCGCTACGAATGTATTCCGGTTCAGATGTTCCTGGCGTGCGCCATCCTCTTCTTTGCGCTTCCTGCTAAGGCACAGGCAGGGCGATGGATCGGCAGCATAGGATTTCTTTTATGGGCGGGTTGCTATACGGTACTCTGCTTCTTCAAAGACCACTCGGCACTTCTCGACACCACCTGGCAGATCTGGAACATTCCCCGCTACCTTGTAGGATTCGGCATGATTCTAAAAGTAATGGAGCAGGACACGGCAGCTCTCAAGGAACTCAGCGAGGAATATCGGCTTCTCTACGAGAACAATCCGCATCCGATGTGGATCTTCGATGCCGAAACTACCTGCTTCCTTTCGGTCAACGATGCGGCTGTCCAGAACTATGGCTACACGCGGGAAGAGTTTCTTTCCATGACGATCTTTGACATTCGGCCCGAGACAGAGCGGAAAAAGCTCGCTGCGGAGCTCGAGGATCCGCACCTCCTGAACAAGAAGGTCTGGCAACACCGGCGCAAAGACGGCTCGCTCTTCGAGGTTGAGATCACCGCACATCGTGTCACCTTTCTCGGCAAACCAGCCCGCTTTGTACTTACGATGGACATCACGGAGCGGGAAGAGGTCAATCGCAACCTCGTGCATAATGCCCAGCACGACCCGCTGACCGGACTTCCCAACCGCCTTCTGCTGGAGGACCGTGCGCAGCAGGCGCTTCTCCGCGCGCGTCGCGAAAAAGACCTCGTCGCCCTCTTCACCATCGACATCGATCACTTCAAGCAGGTGAACGACACCTTCGGTCACCTGGTCGGTGACGAGGTCCTGGTTGCCATCGCCCATCGGCTCAAGTCGCGCGTCCGCGAGGCGGATACCCTTGCCCGTACCGGCGGAGAAGAGTTCACGCTGATCGTCGGCGGCATTCGATCCGAAATTGGCGCCCGGAAGTTCGCCTCCATCCTGCTCGACATCTTCGTCCATCCGATCAAGCTTCCCGCACATGAGATCAAAACCTCCATCAGCATTGGCGTCGCTCTCTTTCCGGAAGATGGAGACACGCTCGAGGAGATTCGCAAGCAGTCGGACAAGGCCCTCTACCAGGCCAAGCGTCTGGGCCGTAACCGCGCCGTCTTCTCTTCCGAGGGCCTGCGCGCGGAGGTAGATGAGACCGAGAAGATCCAGTCCTCGCTCCGTAAGGCGATCCACGAGAAGTCGATCCAGGTGGTGTATCAGCCCATCTTCGACTCAAGCCGCCGTATCTGTTGCGTCGAAGCCCTGGTGCGAATTCCTTCCCTGCAGACAGAGGGGATCGGGCCGACACAGTTCATCCCCATCGCGGAAGAGACGGGTCTTATCGTTCCGCTAGGCCTGCTCGTGCTCGAAAGAGCGTGCGAGCAGATTGCGGAGTGGCGCAGAGATGGCACGGGCTGCGTCGAATTCGCGGTCAATGTGTCCTGCCACCAGATCCTCCAGCCGGGCTATGCCGACCAGGTCCTGGCCACACTGAACCGGTTCGGCCTGCCGCCCCAGCTCCTCCATCTCGAACTGACAGAGACGACGATCCTGCGGGACTTCTCCGACATCGTGAGGGGAATGAACCTTCTCGCGGCTTCAGGGGTGCGCTTCTCCATCGACGACTTCGGCACCGGCTACTCCTCGCTCGAACGCCTTACCGAACTTCCCATCGCCACGGTAAAGATCGACCGCTCGTTCATCCACAAGCTGCCCGGGCACAACGGCGCTCTGGGTATTGTTCAGGCCATCACCCAGATTGCCAGACACCTCAATCTCGATATTGTGGCCGAAGGCGTGGAGACCGAAGAGCAGATCGAGCTTCTCCTCGATCTCGACCGCCACAAGTTGCAGGGTTTCCTTTTGAGCAGGCCGCTGAGTGCCGCGGAGTTCCACGCGCGTGTTGCCTCAGGAGACCTGCAGCTTTCGGACGATCCCCTGCTCGTACGCGAAGAGCCTTTGCTCAACGCCCCACTGCCACCTGTGTGAAGACCGGTGCGCCCTCAGGCGAGGGACGCGTCATGTTTCCTGCAAACACTGTGCCCTCAGCCTCATCCACGACGACTGCATAGGGATTTTTCCCGGCGGGCTTCGTCGCCAGCACGCGATTGTTTGCGCTATCGATCACCGTCACGCTGTCGCCGTGAAAGTTCGCCACATAAACGCGCTTCCGCTTCGCATCCACCGCTATATTCTGCGGGCTCCTGCCAACTTTCACAGTCGCCACCACGCGTCCACCGTCGATCACGCTCATGGTGTCATCAGCGTAGTTGGCGACGTAGACACGATGTGTCAGCGCATCGACGGCGACAGCGCTCGGAATACCTCCCACCTTGATGACCGAATGTTCGTGAGTGTCCATGCCCAGTACAAGGATGTCCGCTGTACCTGACCGCGTGACGTAAAGCACACGCCGCTCGGCATCGATCGCCGGAGCCCAGGCATGCACGCTACCCACCGGCTCCTTCGCCGTCGCTCCGGTCGTTCCATCGATTACGCGCAGGTTCGGGTCTTCATAGCCCAGCAGATACACCTTGTCGGACTTCCCGTCCACAATCAGCGCATCGCCCGATCCCACAGGCAGCTCTTTGGACGTGTTCGTCTCTCCATCGATGACCGTCATTACTCGGCTGAACGTATTCGACACGAACACCTTGTTCGTCGCTTCATTGACGCCGACGTAATAGGGACGACGGTCCGTCTTCACGGTGGCGATTACCTGATCGGTCCCGCCATCCAGCACGCTCACATTGCCGCTGCCACTGTTCGCTATGTAGGCGCGTCCCGTTACGGTGTTGACCGCGATGCAATCCGGATGCGTGCCCACCTTCACACGCTTCGCAACGCCGCTGCGACCGTCGATCACCATCACCGCGCCGTGCTCCTGGTCAACGGCATAGACCTTGCCGGTCTTCTGGTTGAATGCAATGCCGTGGTCCGCAAGCAGCGTCCCGGACTGCATGCCGGACTCCTGCGCGTGTGCAGCGCAAAGGAAGAGGCCCATCCCCGCCAGAACGAAAATTGAACGATCTCTCATGGACACCCACGCTATCACTGCTCCGCCCTGTGAAGACAGGACAATTGTCATACTTCTCTTTTGCCATGAACCATCTCTTCCCTTACCATTCCCCTCATCAGAGGAATTTCAAGATGTTGAAGCTGCTCCGAAGTACCCTCGCGCTCCTCGCACTTGTGACTGCCTTCGTTCTACCCGCACACACTCACGCACAGACGAAGCCCGTCAGGTTTCGCGTTATCGCGCTCGCCGAGCCCGGACAGGGGCTGCACCAGGGCTTCGTGGACGCGGCCATGGCATGGCTTGAAAAGACCGGAGCCGCGGAGGGCTTTGCCGTCGACTACATCCGCACCACCGATCCCATCAACGACGCGTACCTCGCCCAGCACAAGGTCTTCATCCAGTTGAACTACCCGCCCTATCGGTGGACGCCCGTTGCGGAAGCAGCCTTCAAGAAAGCGATGGAACAAGGAACCATCGGTTGGATCGGTTTCCATCACGCCTCGCTCCTCGGCAAGTTTGACGGCTTTGAGATGTCGCCGTTCTTCCACGAGTTCATGGGCAACATCGTCTTCAAGAGTTACATCCCGGAGTTCGCCACGGGCACTGTCCGCGTGGAAGACGCCGACCATCCGGTAATGCGCGGCGTGCCTGCATCTTTCCTCGTGGAAAACGACGAGTGGTACACCTACGACCAATCGCCGCGTCCCAGTGTGCACGTCCTCGCAAACGTGGACGAAGACAGCTACACGCCTGCACGCACCGTCAAGATGGGCGACCATCCCGTCATCTGGACCAACACGCACTACAAGGCACGCAACGTCTACTTCCAATTCGGTCATCACGGTGAGCTCCTGCAAAATCCGAACGTAGAAAAGCTCTTCCACAACGCCATCGACTGGGCAGCCGGCAAATGACGAAGATGAACCTGAACCCATGCCCCATTCTTTCGCGGCATCTCTGCGAAAGAATGGGGTCGCGCGGAGCGCACAAATCGATCCCAAAAGTAAAACCGAAAGCAGATCCCTTCGCTACGCTACGGGATGACAAAATCAGGAGGAGTTGGAAGATCGCCACACTCCTCCTCATGCTGACAATGCCCTTCACCTTCCAAGCTCAACAGCCCACCTTCCACGCCCTCGCCTTCTGGACCACCGGCGGCGAAACCGACCACTCTGACTTTGCGCGGCAAGCCATCGCCTTCTACACCGAAGCCGCAGCCCGCGATCACTTCGACTTCCGCGCGACCACCGATTGGAAAGAACTCAACCCGGAGACCCTTGCGCACACCGACGTCGTCCTTTGGCTCAACGATCAGCCGCACACCGATGCCCAGCGCTCTGCTTTTGAGAACTACATGAACCACGGCGGCGGTTGGCTCGGATCGCACGTCTCCGGTTATAACGACAGCTCCACCAAGTGGCGCTGGTTCGTGGACTTCTTCGGAGGCGCTGTCTTCAACGCCAACAACTGGCCGCCGCTCCCCGCGCAACTAATCGTCGATGTGCGCGACCATCCCGTGACCCACCGCCTACCCGCAACCTTCCTCGCGCCTTCGAACGAGTGGTACGTCTGGAAACCAAGCGCGCGCGCCAACGCGGACGTAAAGGTCCTGGTCAGCTTCGATCCCGCCAACTACCCGCTCGGTTTCAAAGACCGCCTCCTCTCTGGAGACATGCCCGTCGTCTGGACCAACACAAAGTACAGGATGCTCTACGTGAACATGGGCCACGGCGATAAGATCTTCACCAACGAAACACAGAATCACATCTTTGAAGACGGTCTGCTCTGGCTCGGCACAACCAAAAAATAACTCAGGAAACGCAAACCGGGTGCCTCATACATGGCGTTTGTGCAATGTGTGGATATGTTCCAGCGCATCCAATCGCCACGACATAGCTTCTAAAAAGAAGCGACGGATAAAAAGAAGAGGTATAAGGGTTGCAGGAAATAAGTTTTCAATGCTGCCAGCCGCTTTATCTCGTCTTGTAGCCACAGTGTTTTTCGCCGCCATGACAGCGGTTCTTTCCGGGCAGGTGCAGCGCCAGGTCATCACCGCAAAAGGGGAAACGTCCGATGCGCTCATTCCGCATCCACTTTCCTGGTGGACGCGGAACCCGCTCAGGCTGGATGCGAGCGGAGATCTGTTGATCGGTAAGTCGATCGATCGTGGCCACATCGTGACCTCAAGCGACTATCACGTGAAGCAGAAGATCACCAACCTTGGAACTCTCTCCGGACACAGAATCCTTCAGATCCTGACGACTATCCGTCCCGGCCCCGCGCTTATAGCGAATGGTTCTGAGGATGCCGAAGATCCTCCTACAGAGTGGAAGAGCCTACTGGTTGGGACAGGAAAGCAGTACGAGGAGATTTATACTCTGCAGGCTGAAAGTGGTCTCTTTCACCCCTTGGCGGCTGCTGCGATCTATGGTGTTGGATCGAATGCCATTTTGGCAACGTACGATCCAGATACCGGGAACGGCGGTGGCTGCGCAGACGGCTACTGGTGGTTCGACAAAGCAGGAACCCACTTGGTGGACTTCTCTCCACTCCTGCAAGCGATTCGCCGAGCCCTTCCCAAGAACAGCACCTATACCTCCAATTGCTGGGCGCTCCATCCGGAAAAATCTGACCTCAAAAGTTGGGTTCAAGAGAGGGATGCAAAGTGTCATGCCTGCGGAGGCCTTGGCATGGTCGAGGCACGCTATCGCATCGAGCATGGTGTCGCGATTCCCGTTTCGGTCCTCTTCAAACCGGATGAGCAGCCATAGAAATCGAGACCTCACCTCGCTTCGACTGAAATAATGCCCTATGTTTCACCGCGCAGCGCGATCTTCAGTTCTTCTTTTCACCATCTCCCTTCTGTCGATTGGTTCATCCAAGGGGCAGGCCACCGCGCCAAGCATCTCTCCAGAGCTTGCGTATCGCATTGAATCGATGCTCCGTTCCGAAATGGAATTTCCAACCGCTGCGAGCATAAGCTTTGGTCCTCGAAGTGCGAGCGAAGTTCCCGGCTACGACCGCATACAGGCCCACTTCAGCAGCAGTCTGAGCGGCGACAAGGGCGATATCCCGTTGCTCGTATCTCATGATGGAAGCCGCGTGGCCCAGTTCACGACCTATGACATTGCCGCGGATCCGGGATGGAAGCTTTCGGCGGAAGGTCATCCGGCTCGGGGCGGCCCAGCCAGCGCTCCGGTGGTGATCGTGAGCTATGACGACCTGGAGTGCCCCTTTTGTGCGCGTCTCCATGCGGCGCTATTTCCCGCGCTGATGGATCGATACAGGGATCAGGTGCGCATTGTCTATCGTAGCTTTCCTCTTGAAGGCCATCCATGGGCGATGCACGCCGCCGTTAGATGTGGATTGTTTAGGAGCTAAAGCGGCCCAGGGCTACTGGGCGGCCGTAGATGAGATCCATGCTCACGCAGGAGAGTACGGCGGTGAAGAACGATCGCTCACAAAAGCGGAACAAGAACTCGACGACGTCGTCCTCAACGAGGGGCGTCGCTTCCACGTGGATGAGTCAGCGCTGAAGGCCTGCATCGAGAAACAGTACACGACGCTGGAGGCTGCGGACATCGATGCAGGGAAGAAGCTGGGGGTGTACAAGACACCGACCTTCTTTATTAATGGGATGAAGCTTGACGGAGCAGTGCCAATCTCCTTCGTCTTCGACATGGTCGACAATGCGCTGAAGGCCGAAGGGTTGGCCCCTCCACCTTCAGCCCGGAAAGAGGCGGCAACCGCAGCGCCGTAGCAGATCTTGTCCTGAGACTTACAACTCTGAACCGATCACCGCGCCGGCGATGGCAGAAACAGACGAAACACCGTGCCCGCGCCCGTCTTGCTGCGCACACGTATCGTTCCGTTGTGCTTGGCCACGATCTCCTGCGAGATCCACAGACCCAGGCCGGTGCCGGTGATGCCCTTGGTCGAAAAGAACGGCTCAAAGATCCGGTCGAGCGTGACCTCATCCATTCCCGAACCGGCGTCCGCTACGGTGAGCACAACGCCACGCTCGCCCGTCGTCCGGTTCACACCGTCGGCTGTTCGCAGGATCAGGCGTCCGCCCTTGGTCATGGCGTCCATGGCATTGCCGACCAGGTTAGCCACCACCTGCCGAATCTCTCCACCCTGTGCCACGACGCTGGACTGCGTCCGGAACTCCCGCACCACTTCGATCTGCGCCCTCTGCAGGCGCGATTCCAGCAGCGTCACGACCGTGTCGATCAACTCCCGCAGGTCGGTGGCACCCTGCCGCGTCGAGCCGCGGAAGAAACGCAGCGTCTGCACCGTAATCTGCGAGACGCGATCCAGTTCCTTCTGCGCCAGGTCGACGTAGCTGCGAGCATCGTCCGGCAGATCGGTCTGCATCACCAAATAGAGGCAGTTGGTGATCGCCTCCAACGGGTTGTTGATCTCATGTGCAATGGAGGCGGCAAACCGTCCGGCCACGGCAAGCTTCTCGGTCTGACGCAAGGCTTCCTGGCTCTTCTTCTGCAACGAAAGGTCGGCGACGAAGGCCGCGAACTGCCAGGTCGCCGAGCTTGCCTCGGGATTCAAAAGAGCAACGCCAATCAGGGCGTCGATCGTGGTTCCATTCTCCGTCCTACATACTGATTCAAATGGCGCGGCATTTGAAGCGCCGTCCACGGTGCAGGCCTTCTGAGCGGGGAGGATATCCGCACACACGCTGTTCACCAGGACGTTACCGGAGGTAAGGTCCTCAACGGAGCGGCCAAGCAGACGTGCAATGGCCTGATTCGCGTAAGAGATTCTGCCCTCGGCATCGCTAAGCAGAAGACCCATCGGCATCGCGTCCACGAGGTAGTGGAAGCGGGCTTCACTGGCGCGCAGAGCGACTTCAGCGGCCAGCTTGTTGCGCCTGCCGCTCGCCTCTTTCAGTTCGCGTTCGACTGCAGGCACAAGACGCGTCAGGTTCTGCTTGGAGACGTAGTCCTGCGCCCCCGCACGCATCGAGTCGACCGCCGTCTGCTCGGAAACCGCACCCGAGAGCATGATGAAGGGAATATCCTGACCCGAGGCCTTCAGCAGCTGCAATGCCTCAGGACCGCTGAAGTTCGGCAGGTTGTAGTCGCCAAGGACGATGTCCGGGAGAGAGGTATTCAACGAGTCCTGCATCGCTGAAGCGGTCTCAACCCGCGTCATGTCGAGCAGAAACCCATTCTTCCGCAGATGTCGCTCAAGGAGAGCGGCGTCGTCTGGGTTGTCTTCCACCAGAAGTACTTTCAGATGCGGAAAATCTAGGCCGGCGGACATTCGTTCAGCACCAGCCAATACATGCCCAGCTGGCGGGTCGCCTCCGCAAAATCGTTGAAGTTGACTGGCTTGCGAATGTAGCTGTTCACTCCAAGCTGATAGCTGCGGACGACATCCCGCTCCTCATCGGAGGAGGTGAGGACCACCACGGGCAGCGTCCGCGTCGCATTGTTTTCACGAATCCGCTTCAGAACTTCCAGGCCGTCGAGCTTGGGCAGCTTGAGATCCAGCAGAATCACCTGGGGCTTGATCGCATCCGGGCCGAGCAGCAGGTTGATTGCTTCTTCTCCATCCCGGGCGACGCGCACGTCGTTCGCCATGTTGGATTTCTTCAAAGCGCGGATCGTCAGCGCCTCGTGGTCAGGATCATCTTCTACAAGAAGAATCAATTTCGTCGTATCCGTCATTCCAGTTATCCTAGCGTAAACCAGAAGGTTGCTCCACTTTCGACGACACTGTCTGCCCAGATTCGCCCGTGGTGCCTTCGTATGACTCTCGCCACCGTTGCCAGACCGATTCCGGACCCCTTGAAGTCCTTGTCGCCGTGCAGACGGTTGAACGCGCCGAAGAGCTTGTCTTTGTAGTGCATATCGAAGCCGGCTCCGTTGTCCCGAACGAACCAGGCCTCCTGTTTTAGGTCCCAACCGAACTCGATCTTCGTCTCCGGTTTCTTTGAGCTGAACTTCGCGGCGTTGCCAAAGAGATTCTCCAGCGCCACACGGAAGAGCTTCGCATCCGCCTCGGCCTGGAGTCCTTGTTCGATCACAAATTCAATCCGCTGCTGCGGATTTCCGTCGCTGATCTGCGCCGCCACATTCTCCGCGAGCGCCGTCACATCCACAGCTTCGCGCTCGATATCGGCTCGCGTGATCCGCGATAGCTGCAGCAGCGCGTCGATCAGACCTCCCATCCTCTGCACACCCGTCCGCACACGCTTGATGTAGTCCTTGCCCTCAACGCCGACGACCTCGCCGTAGTCCTCTTCCAACGCCAGGCTGAAGCCGTCGATCGTGCGCAGAGGCGCGCGCAGATCGTGCGAAACGGAGTAGCTGAAGGCCTCCAGCTCGCGGTTCGTCGCCTCTAACTCCGCGGTCCTCTCCCTGACGCGGGCCTCCAGAAGCTCATTCAACGCCGCGATCTCCCCTGCTTTTCTCTCTACCTCCACACGAGAGACCGCCAGCTTTTCCGCTGCCAGCTCTGCCGAAACGCGCAGGTCTCTCTCCCGCGCAAAGTAGCGGAACATGAAGACGATCAGCAGGAGATCAAGCCCGCTGGCCAGAGCAAGGGTGTATCGCGCGCGTTTCGCCGCTGCCTCGGCGTCGTGTACGCGCTCGGTGAGCAGGCTACGCTCCTCTGACTCCATGGAGTCTGCGATCTGACGCAGATGGTCCATCTCCACTTTTCCCGTTCCTGTCACAACCATCGCCCGCAGAGTGGCCAGGTCCGCACCCGATCTCCGCAGGTCGTTGCCCTGCGTAAGAAGGGCGAGCCTCTGTTCCAGAACAGCACGCATCTCCTGCGCGCGCTCTTTCTGGCTTGAGTTGTCTGAGGTAAGGTGCTGGAAGTTCTCTAATTCAACTGGAAGCTCTCTCTCTGCCTTGCGATAGGGATCCAGATACTTATCATCCCCGGTAAGCAGATAGCCCCGGCTACCCGTCTCCGCATCCTTGGCGGAGCTCATAATCCGCTCCACCTGGGTGATGACCTGCCAGGTGTGATCGACCCATCCCTGGCTCATCTGCAACGCCCGCACCGAGCGCAACGCCATCCAGGCATTGCCTGCAACGAACAAAATCGCGCCAATCAGAACCGCAGGCACGAGTGCCCGGTTGATCTTCGTTGCCATGGTTTCCTTGGGTACAGTCATGCCGTCCTTCGTGCCGTTCGCCGCTGCCATCTTTTCAACCTACCTCGTTCTTGCCACACCGCGCCACAACGCGCATCGTAATGTGCTGTTTCTCAGCGTGTAAACGTAGCTCCCGCGATTTCAATACTGACCATTGGCCCACCGACGTACATCTGGCCCTGGATCCTGACCAGCTCCGGAGAGTCGCCCTCGACGATCCACACACGTGTATCGGCTGGACGCATGCCCGCTGCGGAGGCGATCATCGAAGTAATCCCGCCCAGCTCTGCCTTCACGCGAAAGATATGCGCCGTCTTCTTCGTCCCGGCTGCGAGAAGATCCCCAGCACCATCCGAAGTCACGGCAAGATTGACCAGACGCCCTTTACCCACGGGAGCCAGATAGCTTACACGAAAGATCGGGCTGCCTTCCTTCACATTCAAGAGCAGCGTTCCCAGCATCCCGTTCGACAGATCCTCTGGAAGCCTGACGTGGCTGGTCTCCGCTTTTCCATCCTTATCCCGGATCGTCACGACTCCCGTAGTCATCTCTTCCGACACATCGATGGGATGGGGGAAGTACGGTCCCTTCTGTATATGCCGGTCCCGCACCAGGCGAAAGACTCCGCGCTGAGAGAAATCTGTGCTCTCGTCATCCACCGAACCGTCGCGAAAGGTATAGACGAGGTGAAGCGATACATCCGTTCCACGACCCACCTGCTGCAGAGAACCACGCGCAATCTCTGCGCCTGACTCCGACCGCACCACAAGGGTCTTCTGCATGGAGCCCTGCACATGCCGCACAGGCAGAGGTTCAGCCACTGCCAGGACAGCGCTACTACAAAGGAAAAACACCGACAACCAACGCATCAACCATCTCTCCACAACGTCGCGGATGTAGACCGCGTTCCTATGTGATGCAAACCATCATCACAAAGAGAGAGGCCTGCCTCAAATCATGCACTGATCCCCAGCGTCTGAACATAGTTGTCGCTCTCATCCCCAAAGGCCTCCACCGGCGGATAGACCGGCGATCTCCGCGCGCGATGCAGACCTACACGCATACCCACCGCCGCCAAACCGAGCCAGATGAGCGTGCGCGGCCACGTCTCGGCCCGCATCGCGACTTGATAAGCCGCCACCACAGATGCTGGGAAGCCGAAGACAAAGATCGTCAGCACGAGGGGCAGGCTGTTACGTCCGGGAAGTCGCGGTCGCGTGAAAGGTATTCCCGAAGGAAAGAAAAAGAAGAGATCCATCAACAGGCTCGCAAAGCAAGCACCGCTGATCGCCTGCACCGCAAGCTTCCACGGACTCCATCCAAGGCAGGCAAGGATAAGAAGCACGACTGCCATCACGCACCCTGCGCATAGACGAATCCACACTTCCACGGCGGAGAAAATCTTTTCTGCCTGCGGCGGATTCATCTGGAAGATCCATCGCGCCTTCATATCCACGGGCATCGAAAACACCATGCGCACACCCGCCGTCATCCAGAAGAGCACCAGCGGCATCAGCGTGTGCAAGCCCTCTTCCGAGAGCGAAGGGAAGTTCAACTCACGCGTTCCACCGGAGAGATAACCGGCGGTCATCGCGAAGCAGAAACAGAACGCCATCCCGATCCCTGCGTACACCGCCAGGTAAACCTGGTACCTGCCTTTTCGCAGGATGGTCTGGCTGATGAAGTGAAAGACCGCCCTCGTCTCCGGCGTGCGCACAACGATCCGGTCGACGAGCGACTTCGCTCGCCCAAAACGCTTCTCCCTGCTCTGCGAAGCGCCCTCCATCGCCAACTTTCGCCTGCGTCGCCAGGCCAGCGGGTAGGTAACCAACACTACCGCAAAGGCAATGAGCATCGACCACTCGCTCATCCTTGCCAGCGAACGCGAGTATGCCGTGGTCGCCTCCGTACCGCTCAAGGATTCGTATATCGCCAGGAACCAGAGGGGCGGCATGCAGCGCGAGAAGACCGTAGGCACCGTCAGCCAGCGTCGCATCTCCATCGCGATCACCGGAAAAAGCAGCACCGCAAACAACAGACCGCAGATCAGCACTGCCTGCACCACGGGAGACAGCACGCGGAACCAACGCTCCGGCAGTAAACAGATTGCGATACCCTCGATGGCCAGCACCATCAGCGCAGAAGCCACGCCCGCCGCAGAGACCGCGACACCGTGCGCTACAAACATCTTCAGATACTCGCTGAACGCATCGGCCGGAAGCAGACGCGCGGCACCCGCCACCATGGGCAGCAAGAGCATCCCAAATACATTTGCCGCCACCAGGAACATTCCCAGGAACGAAAGCAGAGCACCCGCCTTCGCCGCAAAGAGATCTCGTGCCTTGAGAGGGAGCGGCAGAAGGATCAGGAAATCCATCCTGTCGGGAAAGAGCATCTCCCACTCCAACGTTGCGACGCATCCCATCGCCACGAAGGAGTACAGCACAAAGAAGTAATGAATCACCGCAGCCACCCACGGCTCATGTGGGGGATACGCCTGCATCAGAAAAAAGGCCACCATGAGCGTCGGTACAGCGGTCGTCGCCAGGGCGCGTACCACTGTCGTCTGCGTCTCTCCCTCCACCGAGACCGTATCGTTGTCGAAGAACCGCCTGAAGAAGTGGCTCGTCAAAGCTCGTGCCTTAGGCGAGAGTTCAAACATGCTCGCCTCGCATCACGGCAACGATCTCCTCCGCTACGCTCCGTGTATCCGTCTGCTGCACCATCTGCGCAAAGACGCTCTCCAGCGACGGCAAATGCATCAGCTCCGTCAGACTCTTCGGAGAGGCGTCCGCCAGCATTCTTCCCTTCGAGAGAATGATGACGCGGTCGCACACACGCTCCACCACCTCCAGCACGTGCGAGATATACAGGATCGCCTTGCCCTCTGCCGCGAGCACCGTCAGCAGGTCTTTGAAGACACGGGCCGTCACTGCGTCGAGGCCAGAAAGCGGCTCGTCAAAGACAATCAACTGAGGATCGTGCAGAAGCGCCCCGGAGAGCAACACCCTCTGCTTCATCCCCTTGGAGTAGTCAGAGATCGCCGAATACTGTGATCCCTCCAGAGAAAAGAGCGCCAGCAGCGCTCGCGCCTTCTTCTCCAACAGCGCCTCCGGAAGTCCACGCAGACGGCCCACCAGCTGGAGATACTCCAGACCCGAAAGATGCGTGTACACCTGCGCCTCTTCCGGCACGTAACCCAGATGCGCACGATACCCAGGCAGATCGTCGTGGATATCCTTCCCACCAAAGAAAATCTTTCCATGCGTCGGCTCGATCATGCCGGTGATCATCTTCACCGTTGTGGATTTACCCGAACCGTTCGGCCCCAGGTAGCCCAGAATCTCGCCCGCATGCAGCGCAAAGCTGACATCCTCTACCGCCGGAATCCCCCGGTACCGCTTGGTTACAGACCGCACTTCGAGCATGGACGCCCTCCGCAGGAAAAGTAGCATACTACATAGGGTGCAGAAAAGCCTTTTTATGCAGCTTCTGGCGTACACTTCTACTCCAGGACGGACAGCGCATGTCGCAAACCTCGACCAGGCTCTCCCATACCGCGGCGCTCATCCTCAAGGCGCTTAACTCCGGGTACCGCTACGGCTTCGACATCATGGAAGCCACGGGGCTTCCCAGCGGCACCGTCTACCCTGCGTTGCGGAGGCTGGAACGCGATGCCCTCGCCGAAGGCGTCTGGGAAAAGGAACAGACCGCCGAAGAAGAAGACCGTCCGCCACGCCGCTACTACAAGGTGACACGACAGGGAAAACTGGCGATCGTCGAAGCAGAAAAGAAGTACCCGCTCATCGCCCAACTGTTGAACCCGCAAGAGGTTCACCGGCCATGAGCGACGCCCACTTCCTGCGCCAGCTCAACATGCTTCTTCGCTTCGCATCCACCATCGTTCCCGCTCAGGAGCGCGCCGCGTGGCGGCAGGAGTGGACCGCGGAACTTACCTTCGTCCTCCGCGATCATCCCGCAGAGGCAGGCCGCTTCGCCGCAGGCATGCTGCAGGATGCGCTCTGGTTTCGCGCCGACCACGCACGCCGCTGGTGCATCGCCACCGCAGACCATCGTTCGCCCTCTACCTGCCTCATCGCTCTCTTCACCCTCTTCGTCGTTACGCTTGCGACGTCGCTGCTGCAGACGCGCGTGCGGCACGCTATCTTTTCGCAGTGGGGATACGGTGCCTTCTGCTGTTTTCTGGCCATGGTGGTCCTCTCTCTGCCCTCCACCTTCGTCACACGCGCCTCGCATATGGGCGACTATGAGGCCTTCAGCTGCCAGGAACAATCGCGCCGCGCTCGCACCACACGTTGGCTCTTCCTGGTGAGCAAGATGGTCCTCACCCTCCTCACCAGCTTTCTGCTCTCCGTCGAACTCACACGCCCATTCGTCGCTTACCTCGGCGTCCGCGCAGACTGGCTCGTCCTTATCGGCGGTCTTGCCATGAACATTCCCGCACTCAACTGGGTTCTGCTCGATCAGAAATCGCGTTGCCCAGAGTGCATGCGTTCGCTGCTTAGCTCCGCACGCATCGGTCCGCCCTCGCGCAGCTTCCTTGCATGGAACGGCATTGAAGAGACCTGCGACCGTGGCCACGGCCTCCTTCATCTGCCGGAGTGGGAGACAAGCTGGTTCCGCACCGCGCGCTGGCTCACCCTCGACGCCAGCTGGCACGAACTCTTCCGCACGTAACCACATCCGTTCTCGGTAAGCCGAGCCCTTCACGCTGGATCCTCGCTACATTATTCTTTAGCTCTGTGTCCCATTTCTTTCGCAGTCTCTGGCGAAGCAGGGTCCCCAGGACACCAAGTCACTCTGAGAATTTAGGACTTTGATGCAGATCTTTATTGCCTTGTATCTCATCGGCGCGCTTACCTTTGCGAGCCCTGTACCCACCCAGCCAGCTGTTCCAGCCACGTCAGCCAAAGCTTCCGTAGCTGCAGAACCTTCACCTGCTCCTCCTCCCAATACGCTGTTGGATGGTACGGCCGTCAAGCTGCGCCTGCTGGACACTGTTAGTTCTGCCGACGCCCAGGTGGGTCAACAGATTCCCTTTGAAATTACGGAAGATATTCTGGTGCAAGGCATCACAGTTGCCTCGAAGGGATCGCACGCCATTGCCACCGTTGCGATCGCCGAACCGAAGAGACACCTTGGCCGCGGCGGAAAACTCGATGTCCATTTGGACAGCATGCGTCTGGTCGACGGAGAAAAAGTGCAACTCCGCGCAGTGAAGGATGCCAAAGGCGGAGGACACGTTGGAGTGATGACGAGCGCCATGGTGGCAACCACCATCGTCTTCTTCCCTGCAGCTCCCCTCTTTCTCTTCATGCATGGCAAAGACATTACGATTCCCAAAGGCACCGATGTTACAGCCTTCGTGCAAGGCGACACTCAGTTGAACCTTGCCTCCTTCACTGCAGCGACACCAGTTTCACCCTCGGTTGACGGCAACCAATCGGCAACCCTTGTAATCGATTCCTCTTCTCCTGGAGCCGACGTCGAAGTGGACGGCAAGTTCGTGGGCGATACTCCGTCCAGTCTCGCGGTCTCCCAGGGGCAACACACGATCACCGTGAAGAAGAAAGGCTACCAGGACTGGAGCAAGGCTATGAACCTGTCTGGCTCAAGTGTCCATCTGAATGCGGAACTGGAAGTTGCAAAGTAGAGCCAAGAGCGACGCTTTGATGACTTGGGAGCACCACCGTTGACAACACTCAAACCTGCGCGACCGGATCTTTGAATGATACAAGGCAGATCCCTTCGCTTCGCTGCGGGATGACAAGGATGGGATGACAGCGAGACGCGGAGTCATCCTTCAGCCCCTTTACCTCGACTCCGGCCATCAGGTCCTTTAAAGTTTTTACATGGCAACCTGGCGCGAAGAGCTCATCTCCTACATCCGAACCGAAGCCCTGCCCATAGAGAAGTTCTCACACCAGCCGCGCCTCTATGCCCTGACCCAGCTCATCGATCAAGAGGCGGACGCGGACATCCTCTTTGCCTCGGTCTGGCTGCATGACCTCGGCGTCTTCCTCGGCCACCGGCCTGCGGAGAAGGTCGAGCTTGAGAAGTGGGACTCGGCAGCCTACGCCGTGCGCGTGACGCCCGAGATCCTCACGCGCCTGGGCTTTCCGACCGAGAAGATCCCCGCCGTCGTCGAGTGCATCGCGAACCATCAGCCGCACAACACGCCGCAATCGCGCGAATCTGCGGTTCTACGCGACGCGGACATTCTTGAGCAGCTTGGCTCCGTGGGCATTCTGCGGACGGTCTGCAAGGTAGGTCGCGATACGCGCTTCGCTACCTTTGCCGACGCCAGTTTGTACCTGACCCGCGCTCTCGACACGCTTCCAGCGAAGATCACGCTGGATCGCACGCGCGAACTCGCCGCGCCCCGGATCGCTGTTCTGCAGCACTTCCTCGCCTCTCTTCAAGACGAAGCAAAGGGCGAGCTTTAGCGGCGCTCCGCCTCTGGCATCACGGCTCCGTCGCGGATCCATTGCTCGATTCCGGCGATCTCGCCCTCGGTCAAAGGTCCATCCGGCGGCATGGGTTTGCCCCACGCATCCTCCCGCCGGACGACGTGCAGCATACGGCTCTTCTCCGGATCTCCCGGCACCACGACGACGCCATCTTTCCCCCCCGCCAGAAGCGCCGTGCGCGAATCCATTCGAAAATCGCCTTTCCGATTCATCCCGGCGTGGCAGCGGTAGCAGTTCTCTTTCAGAACGGGACCCACATGCTGGAGATAAAAGTTCTGTTTTGGGTCTGAAGTCAATTTTGGAGGATCCGGGCGGCAACCCGAGAGAGAGAAGCAGATTCCAGCGAAAACTACGGGTGGGAACAAGGGCAAGAAGCGTTTTAAGGGGGGCGGCCAAATCATGTGTGTTGTCGAAAGAGTATACGGAACCGACCTGGTTACTTACATGAGCCGCCGCCGCTCTCTAGAGTCGAAGATGCTCTGCCGAACTCCGCGGCCCGTCTGCCATGGCTTCTCAATGGTGTGGGCGTCGCGCTGGCGCTACAATCCTCGTGTTTTTCGCACTCGCTGCCCAGGGCGCAACGAGGCGCAAGCCCGTGTCTGCCAAATCCACGCACACAAAGGCTGCTTCTGCCAAAGCTGCGCAGGCCAGGCATGCGCCGGCTCGACGCCGCGCCACCCCGGAGGAGATCCAGCGCGCGGGCGAGATCGCCGCCGCCAACGCGGACCGTATGCAGAGCGAGCGCATGGATCCCACCGCCAGAGCGCAGTCTCCGAAGACCGAGGAAGCCGTACACGCATGGATCCGTCAACACCATCCGCCAACGAGCAAGACAGCTCTAAGCAAGCCTGCTTCGCACGTTGGAACACAGACAGTAGAGAAGCAGACGTCAGTCGTCTCTGCCAAGAGCATCTCTCCACGTAAAGCGACGGCCGCAGACTTCGATGCGGCGGCGGAGGTTCAGTCCAAGTCGCCTGAGCCGGAGCCGGAGCCCGAGCCCGCGACAAAACCACGATCGGCACTGACAGGGGTTTCGCGACCCGAGGAAGACGGCGTAACCAGTGACGCCGAGGTTGCTACGAAAGCAGAGCCCGTAACCAAGGCCGAAGCCGCCATCGTGGCCAAGTCTCCGACGCAAAAGCTCGACCTACCCGCGCCTGCAGCGGCAAAGAAGCCAGCCTCGGTCGCGTCGACGGTTGCCGCGAACACCCGCGGACGCAAGGCGCTGATCGATCCGCAGACTGCTGCGTCCCTGACGTCCAAAGAGTTTGGCAAGAAGGCCTTGCCCAGAGAAGATGAGGACGACTCAGAAGCCGACACCGACGACGCTTCCGTAAATTACGGACCAAAGACGATGCCCGCCCTGCTTCGTCGCAACGGACGTTTGATTGTGCCCGCTCCTATGAAGGGGTCGCACGAGATTCTGGTCCATCAAAATATGATGGCGACCCAGGATGGTCTGGAGCGCATTGAAGATGACGATCAGCTCAACAGCATGCGCAGAGCGAAGCTTCTGGTGGCGCTGCCCGTGGGGTCCGGCGTTCAGGTGGATGAGCGTCTTCCGGCAAACCGCCGCTATGCGCGTCCGTGGACGGTCCGCTTCCTCTCGGATATGGGTCGGGCGCACTTCGCCCGTTTTCACGCATCGATTCAGATCAACTCCGCTGTGCGCACGGTCGAGTTTCAGCGGCAGTTGATGCGGGTCAACGGCAACGCCGCGCCGCCCACCGGAGATACAGCTTCCCCGCATCTGACGGGGCAGGCCGTCGACCTGGCCAAGCATGGCATGAGCATGACGGAGATCGCGTGGATGCGCGGATATCTGCTGCCTCTGGTGCAGCAGGGCAAGATCGATGTGGAAGAGGAGTTTCAGCAGGCATGTTTCCACATCAGCGTGTACCGGAGGTACATGCCTTCGGCGGCGCCGCGGCGCGAAATTCCCATAAAGAGAACGCGCAGCACGGGACGCATGATTGCCGCCTCCATCCGATAAAAATCTGTTTCAAAAGCACGGTCCGCATTCTAAACTCGCTTCGATCCTAACCCGCGAGGTCGAGAGTATGGATGATGTGTTGGAGCTGGAACAGCCGCCGTTGACGCAGGTAGAACGCCTCACCAACACCTTTGTTGCGCCCTCGAAGACCTTCGTCGATATTCGCCGGAATCGCAGCTGGTGGCTCCCCTTTTTAGTCGTCGCCCTCTTCAGTTATTTGTTTACTGGCGCGGTCGTGAAGAAGGTGGGCTTCTCCGCTTTGGCTGACCACGCGCTGCAGCAACGCGCCGAGGCGACCGGGCAGCAGATGACGCCGGAGCAGATGGCTACGGGAAAGGCCTTTACCGTCTCCATGTTCAAGGCGAGCTTCGGAGCCTGGCCACTTATCTTCCTTGCGACCACGGCCGTCTTTTCCCTGCTTCTCTGGCTGGGCTTCAACTTCATCCTCGGCGGGCAGGGAACGTACGGAGGCATGTTTGCCGTCTTTGTCTTCGCGTCGCTGACCGGGATCATCAAAACAGTTTTGATGATCGCTGTTCTGTGGTCTGGCAGTACGGACAGCTTCGATATTCAGGATCCCGTGGGAACCAACCCGGGCTTCTATCTTGGGCCGGAGAGTGCTCACTGGCTGAAGGTGCTTCTCGGTTCTTTCGACGCCTTCACGTTGTGGATGCTGTTCCTGGTCGCCCTGGGTGGAGCGATCGTCTCGCGAGTCAAGGTCAAATCCGGCATGATGCTTGTCTTCGGCGCGTGGCTCCTGTTTGTGCTGGTGCGTGTTGGATTTGCCGCAATGTAACACTTCCGCCCAGGAGCCGAAGTAAACTGATTGGATGCCTTCACAGAACCCATGGAGACGGGAGTTAGGCTCCCTCATACGCCTTGCCCTGCCCGTCGTGCTGGCGGAGCTGGGATGGATGCTGCAGGGCGTGGTCGATGTGATCATGGTGGGACGGCTGGGACCGGTCGCCATTGGTGCGGTTGCCCTTGGCAACGCCGCCTACTATGCCCCATCACTCTTTGCCCTGGGTCTGCTTTTGGGCATGGACACCGTGGTGTCGCATGCCTTCGGACGCAAGGACTTCGACGCGTGCCATCGCTGGCTGGCGCAGGGCGTCTACATTGCCATTGCCGTAACAGTCCCCATGATGCTTCTTCTGGCGGGCATCAGCCTGCTGTTCCCTCATCTCGGCGTGGCCGCCGTGATGGTGGCTCCGGCGACGAGCTACCTGCGTGTGCTTCTGTGGGGAACGCTGCCTCTTCTGCTCTATGTCGCGGCGCGGCGCTATCTGCAGTCCGTGGGACAAGTGCGTGTCATCACGCTCACCTTCGTCGGCGCGAACCTGATGAACTGGGGCGGAAACTGGGTCCTGATCAACGGCAAGCTTGGACTTCCCGCCATGGGCGTTACGGGATCTGCTCTATCCACTGTGCTTTCGCGCATCATGATGGCGGCGACACTCTTCGGATTTGCGTGGAACTACGAACGCAAACGCGGGCATCCGCTCTTTGCGCACTGGGCAAGACCGGTTGGCCGCGAGATCCGGGAGCTGCTCCGGCTGGGTCTGCCGACGGCCTGTCAGTTGCTGATGGAGGTCGGAGCGTTTGCGCTGGCAACGGTGATCGCGGGAACGATCTCCCCGGTTGCCCTTGCGGCGCATCAGATCGCGCTGAACTCCGCCGCACTTGCGTACATGGTGCCGCTCGGCATCAGCGCGGCGGCAGCGGTCTCGGTCGGCCATGCCGTGGGTGCGGGCGATCCGGCGCGGGCGCGGCGAGCAGGATGGATGTCGATCGGTCTGGGCGTGGCTTTCATGACTGTGGTCGCCATCCTCTTCCTGGTCATGCCACGGCCCTTCATCGGGGTCTATACGCACGACCCGGCGGTGATGGCTGTAGGCGTTCCGCTCTTCGCCCTGGCCGCTGCGTTTGCCGTCTTTGACGGTGTGCAGATCGTCGCGACGGGCGCGCTGCGCGGCCTTGGGCTGACACGTGTTCCCATGGTCGCGAACTTCGTCGGCTATTGGATCGTCGGCATCCCCATGGGCGTAGCCCTCTACTACTGGGCGCACTGGGGCATCTTCGGCGTATGGACCGGGCTGACTACGGCACTCATCCTGATCTCGGCCGTCCTGTTTGTCTATTGGCGACGACGTTCCACCGCGATCCTGACGGCATAGGAAGCCCATTATGGAACTGTCACGACCTGATTTATGGTGTTATCGGCTCACGAGGTAGCCCTGAATTGGGTCTCAGCAGCATGTCTGCAATCTTTGGTCGCCTGTGCTTAGCGCTCAGTCTTGCAGTGTCCTGTGGAAAGGCCGCGGTTGCGCAGCAACCTGCCGCAGTTCCAGAACCCGCTTTCGAGGCCGTTTCGATTCGACCGTCTCACTATACGGTAAATTGCTACAGCGCCCTGCCTCCCGGTGGCACGCAATACGCGACCACCTGCACCACTCTTCGTGAACTCATCGCCATGGCCTGGAAGACCCATCCCGACAACATCCAGGGCGGTGACGCGGCCGCGCTCAACACTCTTTATGATGTCAGGGCTGTCACCCCGGGCCAGCCCTGGACAAGGAAATCAATCTCGCCCATGCTGCGCCGTCTGCTCATCGAGAGATTTCACATCGCGGCCCATCCCGGCACAAAGCAGGTTACTGGCTATGCCCTTGTCGTTGCCAAGGGTGGCCCGAAACTCACGCCAGCCGAGTTTGAGGAAGCAGATCGAGAACACAAGGCGGGTGAAGGCTTCCACAACTACATTATGGAAGGCCATATCCATAGCCCCGGGGCGAACCTCGGCACGGTTGCAAGCCTTCTGTCCTCGGCTGCGCACGCTATTGTCGTCGACCAGACTGGCATTTCGGGTTCCTTCAAGATTGACCTGCACTATGCCTTCGGAGACAACAGCGATTCCAACCTGCCGGACCTGTTTATCGCCGTTCAGGAGCAGCTCGGTCTCAAGCTTCAGCCGGAAAAAGTAACGATCAATACGCTCGTGATCGAGCACACAGACAGCGAACCCACGGCCAACTAACGATGAAGTAAGTCAGACGTGGGCTCTTGAAGTTTTAAGGCTGGGAAAGACCTACTCGGTCCAGCGTTTGAAGACGAGCGAGCCGTTCGTTCCACCGAAGCCGAAGGAGTTCGACAGGGCGTAATCGATCTTTGCGGCCTGGGGCTTGTTCGGGACGTAGTTCAGGCGGCAGGCCGGGTCGAGTTCCACGATGTTCATCGTGGGGGGAACGATCTGCTCCTGCATGGCCATGATCGTGATGCCTGCTTCCAGACCGCCTGCGCCGCCGAGGAGATGGCCGGTCATGGACTTGGTGGAGGAGACGAGAAGCTCATGATTCAAAGCCCGGTCGCCGAAGACATTTTCAATCGCCTTTGACTCCATGGCATCGCCCAGAGGCGTCGAGGTGGCGTGCGCGTTCACGTAATCCACCTGGTCCGGTGAGATGTTCGCAACGCGGAGAGCGTGCTTCATAGCGCGGAAGCAGCCTTCGCCATCGGCAGCCATGCCGGTCATGTGGAAGGCATCCGCTGAGAGGCCATAGCCTATGATCTCAGCGAGAATCTTCGCTCCGCGCGCTTTTGCGAAGTCCAGATCTTCGAGGATCAGAATGCCCGCGCCTTCACCCACGACAAAACCGTCGCGGTCTTTATCGAAGGGACGGCAGGCATGAGTGGGATCGTCATTGCGTGTGGAGAGCGCACGCATGGCGGCGAATCCACCGACGCCGAGGGGCGTGATGGTCGCCTCGGTTCCGCCCGCGATCATCACGTCGGCATCGCCGCGCTGGATGATGCGGAAGGCATCACCGATAGAGTGCGCCGACGAGGTGCAGGCCGTAGCCGTAGCCTCGTTTGGCCCCTTCGCGCCGTAGCGGATAGAGACGTGCCCCGCCGCGAGGTTGATGATGGCCGCGGGGATAAAGAAGGGAGAGATCTTGCGTGGACCGCCCAGCATGAGGTTGGTGTGCTCGCGCTCGATCACATCGAAACCGCCGATGCCGGAGCCGATGTGGACACCGACATTGTCCGCGATGTCCGGCGTGACAACCAACCCGGACTGCTTCATGGCTTCATCCGCAGCGGCGAGAGCGAAGTGGATGAAGCGGCCCATCTTCCGGGCCTCCTTCTTCTCCACAAAGTCATGTGCGTCGAAACCTTTGACCTCTGCTGCGAAGGTGACAGAGTGGCCGGTGAGATCAAAGTGCGTGATCTCACCCATGCCGCTCTTTCCTGCAAGAAGTCCGTCCCATACCTGGGGCGCGGTATTACCGACACCACAGAGCATGCCAATGCCAGTCACGACGACGCGGCGTCCGCCGAATGTTTTCGAATCCTGCACGATCTAGCCCTGCTTACTTCTTGGAATGTGCTTCGATGTAGTCAACGGCATCCTTGACGGTCTTGATCTTCTCAGCGTCTTCATCGGGGATCTGGATATCGAAGGCTTCTTCGAACTGCATCACGAGTTCAACGACATCCAGTGAATCCGCGCCGAGGTCTTCCTGGAACGAGGCATTGGGTGTAACTTCAGCTTCATCCACCTGAAGCTGTTCCACGATAATCTGCTTCACCTTTTCATCAACGGCTGCCATAGAGCGAATCTCCTAGAGGGTAAATCTTTATTGTGGTGGTACTGAACTTGTGAAGCTCAGTAAGGATACTGAGCGCTCTCAAGAGTGTAAAGCAAACGCGGCCAGACGGTTTTCTCACGGAGAATCAGCAAAAAAATGCTGGCTGGCGTGACTTCCCACTATCGGTAACATTTCCGCGACGATTTCCCTTCGCGAAATCAGTCGCTCGTGTTCCTCTATCTATTACGAACGCCGAGCAGGCACGCAGTTCCTCCTGGTGCGTGGCGGACGATGTCTGACCGACCTGCGGGGATCCCTCAATGGTGTTCAACTTACTGCTGCTCCCGGACCTGATTGCCATGGCGTCGTTGACGGCGCTGCTCTTCGCGCTCCGGCGGACCTATAACAGGGCTGGACTGGATGGCTGGATGGCAGGGCTGCTCTTCATCTTTCTGGAGATCTTCGCTCACGCCTTCTACACCCCCCGAGGTCCATGGGCTCGTCCGATGCACGCCGCCATGCTGGATTTCTATGCGTTGGCGGGCTTGAGCTTCTTCTTCTTCGGCGCAGACAGGCAGCGGACCCGGGGACAGGTGCTCTATCGAATAGTCAACTCCCTTCCCTACCTGGTCCTTCTCACCGCATACGGTTACGAGGTGAAAAATCAGGCGTTCTATGAAGCGCTGGCCATCGTCGCCTGCCTAGTGGGCCTGTCCATGGCGATCGCCGTGAAACTGACAGCCTGGCACGCTACGGCGCATGTCGTGCTTTGGGGGCCGCTGTGGCTTGCTGCGCACCATCATGACTTTCGCTTCATGGCCTACGGCTCGCTTTTCTTCCTGTATGCGATGACCGCTTTTGCCTTTCACCAGAACAGACGTATGCGCGGCCTGGGCATATGGATGCTGGTTGCGGGCTTCGTCTCGTGGGCGCTGGTGTTCCTTACCCATCCTGCGGCCTCCAAGGCGTCCAACCATCTTTATGCCATGCTTTCGAACCAGGTGTGGGATATGCAGAAGTTCCTCCTTGTCATTGGCATGCTCGTTGTCCTGCTGGAAGAGCAGTTGAAGATGAACAAGACCCTGGCCCTGCACGACGTGCTGACAGGTCTGCCCAACCGGCGGCTCTTCGATGACCGTCTGCTCCAGGCGGTCCAGCGGGCGCCGCGCAATCGGAAGCCGGTGGTGGTGTTCACGATCGACCTGAACGGCTTCAAAGAGATCAACGATACGCTTGGTCACATGGCGGGCGATGAGATTTTGAAGGCGGTTGCATCGCGACTGCAGGCCACCCTGCGCGCGACCGATACCGTTGCGCGCCTGGGCGGTGACGAGTTCAGCATCATCGTCGCGGACAGCGCAAACATTGAACAGACACGGCATCTCCTGGCAAAGATCATGACTGCATTCATTACACCCATCCGTCTGGATACGCACGGCCTGGTGGAGATGAAGGCTTCTGTTGGCTTCGCGCTCTTCCCTGCCGATACGCTCAACATGATGGAGCTCCAGGCCATCGCCGACCGGCGGATGTATGAGCATAAGCGCTTTCAACGCATTGAGCTCACGGTCCCGTTGCTGAAGGGGCTCGCGTAACTCCGCTGTAGAAGAAGTTCGCGCTTCGTGTGGGTGCGCATTTTAGTTTGGCCTCCGTAGCGAAGCGAGGGATCTGCGCTTGTTCCTATAGATCAGGTTTGTGCGCTCCGAGCGACCCACCCTTTCTCGATAAAGCCGAGAAAGACTAGGCACAGGTGCTCTGCGCCTAGTCTTCTTCCCCGGTAGCGGCGAGCAGGGGAGCTACGCCTGCGATCTCCTCGAAGGCGAGGATGGGAGAAGCTTCTTTGCCCGTGTCGATCTTTCCCACATCGCGCATGGCGCGGTTGAGCGTCTTCGTCTTTCGGTTGATCTCACCCAGCGTGGTCTGCACGGTTCCAACCTGCTTCTCCACCTTGTCCATCAGGCCACCGAACTTCTCGAACTCGTTGCGCGTGGAGGCCAGCACCTTCCAGACCTCGGAGCCCTTCTTCTGGATGGCGAGGGTGTGGAAGCCCATCTGGAAGCTGGTGAGGATAGCCATGAAGGTGGAGGGGCCAGCGATAGTGACGCGACAGTCCTGCTGGACCTTGGACTGCAGGCCAGGGCGGCGCACAACTTCAGCATAGAGCGCCTCCGTAGGCAGAAACATGATCGCGTGCGGAAGCGTGATGGGCTCTTCGATGTACTTCTTGCAGATGCGATCGCCCTCCGTGCGGATGGCGCGTTCAAAGGCGGTGCCTGCTTTTGCGATCTCCTCCGCCGTGCCGTGGTCGTAGGCGTGCTCGAGGCGCTCCCAGTCTTCCTTGGGAAACTTTGCATCGATGGGCAAAAGCACATCCCCATCGCCTGAGGGAAATTTCAGAGCGAACTCGACGGTCTCCGTTGTGTTGGCCTTGATGCGTGCGTTCTTGACGTACTGCTCTGGCGAAAACATCTGTTCGATCTGTTGGCCGAGAAGGAACTCGCCCACAACACCACGCGACTTCACATTGGAGAGAACCTTCTTGAGATCGCCCACTCCGGTGGCGAGTTCCTTCATCTCGCCAAGGCCCTTCTGCACTTCGCCAAGGTGCGTCGTGACCTGGCCGAAACTCTCCGTGAGGCGCGTCTGCAGCGTGGCATGGAGCTTCTCGTCGACGGTTTGACGCATCTCTTCGAGCTTCGCGGAGTTGTCGCGGTTGAGCTTCTCCAGATGCGTGGTCTGGTTGATGCCGAGGTCGTTGAGGCGTTTATGCAGGGACTCCTGGGCCGCAGCCTGCTGCTTGTTCGCTTCATTGATGAACGTAGCGAGGCGCTGTCCGATGGCTTCGAGGTCTTTGCCTACGGCTGTGCGCAGGTGTTCGGCGGACGCTGCATTGTCCGCGCGGAAGCTGTCGAGGCCGCGCGTCAGCGTGTTACCCAGCGTCGTGATGGAAGCCTGAATCTCCGTGCGCAGTTCCGCAAAAGAACGCGATGCCGCGTCGCGCGTGTGCTGTGCTGCTTCTGCCTGTTCGCGGCGCAACTCAGCGATGCTGCTGCGGAGATGATCTTCCACCACGCCGGAGCGCGAGCGCAGATCGGTAATGGCTTCCGGGAGCTGCGCAAGGCGCGGGTCAAGCTGGGGCGCTTCTGTTTTGCGCAGAAGCAGGACGATCAGACCGATGAAATTCAGCGCTGCGAGCGCGATGAGTGCGAGGAGCATCTTCGTATTTCCTTCTCCATGCAGCATACCGCGAGGTTGGCTTAGAACGCGACGGTCTGGGCGAGAAGGGAGTCCGTAAGATCGGCCGCCTGACGCGCTGCGGCCACGTCGTGAACGCGCAGAATGTGCGCTCCCGCAAGAATCGCCGCCGTGTTCGCAGCGATGGTCGCAGGCACGCGGTCGCGTGGCGCGAGATGCGGCGCGAGGAAGCCTTTGCGCGACAGGCCAGCAAGGAGCGGCAGACCAAGGCTGTGCAGTTCGCCGAAGTGAGCCAGGAGGGTCAGGTTCTCCTCGCCCCGTTTCCCAAAGCCAAAGCCGGGATCGAGCACAATGCGCTCCGGCGCGATCTTTGCCTCTTTCGCGCTCGAAAGAATTGAGACCAGACCGTCCGTAACGGCAGGCATCACTTCGGTGGGAGCGAGGCGCTTCTGCGACTTCCACTCTGAGGGAAGGCCTCGCGTGTGCATCAGGACTGCGCCACAGGAGAGAGTCGCGAGCGTCTGCGCCATCGCGGGGTCCCAGGTAAGGCCGGAGACATCGTTGACGATCAGAGCGCCGCGCTCCACGGCAAAGCGGGCGGTGGAGGCGCGGAAGGTGTCCATGGAAAGAACGCAATCGGGACGGGCACGGAGAATGCCCTCAAGCACCGGAGCCAATCGCTGCTGCTCGTCTTCTGCGCCGAGATCGAGCGTTGCGCCTGGGCGCGTCGACTCGGCGCCGAGGTCGAGGATCTCTGCACCTTCATCCAGCAGGCGGAGTGCGTGATCGATTGCGGCTTGCGTAGAGGGAAACTGGCCGCCATCGGAAAAGGAGTCCGGCGTGAGATTCACGATCCCCATAAGAAGCGTACGTCTGCCCAGAAGGAGGGTGCGCGGACCGATGCGCCACTCGTTTGCTGGCCGGGGATAGGTCGGCATCGGCATTGACTCAACTATCAGTTATATCCGTCGTCTCTACCGCGCACGGGAGGTTTTTTCTTTTGCTCCAGGAGAACGTCGGGAGGAACCATGGGCGCATTTCTCTGGCGGGGTTTGGTGGGTCCGACGACAAAGGGAGTCTGAGCCTCCCCGCCCACCATACTCGCCCGCTTCATCGGTCGCCATGGAGCTCCCGTCAGAACAGCCATTGGAGCGAAAGTATGCTGCCGGTCGCCGCAACGGCGACAACGTGCGGGGACCTGAAGCAGGAGTAGCCGCAGAAGATCACTCTTCTGAAAACGGGAACGACGAAGCTCGAAGCCGCAGGAGATGCAGTGGCCTAGACGATTCTTTCTGGACTCAGGTTGGGTTTGGGCGGAAGTTTCGGAAGACTTGACTACGCGCATCGCGGATGCTTGCAAACCCCGCATCCGCGCATTCTTTTCCCCAGGCGCGTCGTCATCAGACGCTGAGGGATCAACAACATCCATGGGCTCTACTCTCCAAGGCTTGCAAAAAGTGTTTCAGCGTTACAGATTCCAGCCTATCGTTGGGCTTTGCACGCAGCAAGGTCTTTTTAGAAAAGGGGTGGGAGTTCTGCCTTGCGATCCATTACCTTCGTCTGCCGCGTAGATGGCATAACGCGCGCACGGGGCGATTGCCCCACAGTTCCGGGTGACGGACGGGAGAGGAGATCGGCGATCTCCTGCAGGCTCTTGCGCAGGCGGGAAAGATCAGTCTTCGGCACTGCCTGGCTCGTCTCCATGCGGAAGAGCTCAGGCTCCTTCTGCTTCACTTCGGACTTGAAGACCTGGCGCGCACCTGGGATCGTGTATCCCTCGTCGTAGAGAAGACGCTTGATCCGCATGGCCATCTCCGCGTCCTTGCGCCGATAGAGGCGCTGCCCCGTTCCGCCTTTGTTCGGTTTGAGTTGAGGAAACTCGCTCTCCCAGAAGCGCAGAACATAAGGCGGGACCTCGCAAAGGCGAGCTACTTCCCCGATACGAAAGTACAGCTTGTCAGGGATCTCCGACTTGCCGGTGCGCCGGATTGGAGAGGGGGGACTCATGCGGATAGAAGGAGCCAAAGAAGGCCCGATTCTTGCGAGTATAAGCCTGAGGAGTGTTGGTCGGAGCTATTTTTGCCGATTTCCATCTTCCTCTCCTTTACTCGCAACGTTCTCTTCTAAAAAAAGGCCCCGCGATCAGCGGGGCCTCGCTCAATGGACAGGTAAAAGCGGGAAAGGAGCTTCGCAGGATTGGCCGCCTCCGTTGGGCTCTCTCCCAAGGGAGCCCGGAATCCACATTGCCAACCCTACAGGTAGTGCTTCCATTCCCGTTCATACAAAATATGGAGTGCTGCACACAGACGTGTCAAGAAAAAACTTCGATTGAACTACACGGAAGAATCCCGCGTATGGTGTTGAGCAAGACTTTTTGAGGTGATGAAGATGAAGGATGCGCTGAGAGTAGTCACCATGTTGTCTGCAGCGATGATCTGCGTGGCCGTGAGCGGTTGCCGCATCGAGGCTAACAAAGGAAAAGAAGGCAAGGACGTGGACTTTGCCACGCCTCTGGGCGGCATGAGCATCAAGACCAATAAGGCCGCTTCGACCAAAGGTCTGGGGATGACGGAGTATCCCGGTTCCGTTGCTCTGGAGGGGAAGAACGACAACGACGACAAGGCAAACGTCGATATGCACTTCGGAGACTTCCATCTGAAGATCCAGACAGCCAAGTTCTCCACAAAGGATTCTCAGGAGACTGTCCTCAACTTTTACCGCAACGATCTGGCGCAGTACGGAACTGTGATCGAGTGCCAGCACGATCGCACCATTGGTACACCGACGATGACGGGCCAGGGGCTGACTTGCGATGACAAAGATAGGGACAAGCACAGCTCCATCCACACCTCCAGCTCAAGCCACGGAGACGGCCTGGAGCTGAAGGCCGGATCGAAGCGGAGGCAGCACATTGCAGCCGTCGAAGAGAAGAACGGACGCACGGAGATTACGCTGGTCTCCCTGGATCTTCCGGGGGATACGAAGGCGGACAAGGACTAACCGAAGCCCTCGAACAGGCGCCTGTTCGCTCAACGCGGAGCGGGCGCCTGCGTCGTAACCACCAGCGACCGTAGCCACTCATTCAGACCGACGGTCTGGCGCAGCAGAGAGATCTCCGCCTGCTGGAGCTGAAATTTCGCGTCGAGGGCGTCGAGGAAGCGCTGCCGCTCCTGGATATGGACGTTCTGCTCGTCCTTCGGGGTCATCGGCTGAGCGCTGCCATCTGCTTTGACCTGGACGGACATGGTATTCAGGTCATCCTGGGCAATGCCCTCGTCCAATTCGGCGAGCTCGACCTTCGCTTGCAGCTCGGCAACGTTGTGGGAGACCCTGAGCCGGGACTCGCCCTGCTGATCGCGGAGGAACTCAAGCTCATGTGCGGCGTGCTGTGCGTCCGCCATGGATCCGCGCGCCTTGGCTTTTCTGGTTCTATCCAGGAACGGGAGCTGAATCTGCACACCGGCGGCCATGGTGTTGTAGTTCCCGTTCAGGTTGTAGTAGGTGGAGACGTTATTGATCGGGCTGATCCGGCCATACTGCGCGTCAAACGTGATCTGCGGTCGCCACGTATACCGGGAATCGCCAAAGGCCGTCTGCAGTTTGGCATGTGCGTTCGCCTGCGCGGACAGGACCTCCGGTGTATCCCGATAGGCATCTGCGCTGGCTTTTTCCGGAGCGTGGAAGGCCGCACTGGGAGGCACGCTCTCTGGCACGGTCTCCAGATTGCTACCCGGCAGCCCGGTAAGCCTTGCCAGATGATCGCGCAGAGAAGCTCTTTCATCCTCAAGCTGAAGCCGCAACAGACGGATCTGAACGAGGGTGCGACGTGCCCTCTTCAGTTCGCGATCGCTCTCCAGGCCAGCGTCGAAGCGCTCCTGAACGATAGCGACCAGACGGTCTGCGGACCTGTATTCATCCCCCATCGCTCCATCGCGCTTCTGTATCCGGTCGAGTGACAGGTAGCTGACGGCGGCGTCTTCTGCGATCTGCTCGCGCACATTGGTCAGCGCCAGGGTGGCGGCTTCCAGACCCGCACGGGCGGCACGGATGTAGTCTTTCTGCGAGGAGTTGAAGACCAGCGATTGGGCGTTGATGGTGAAGATCGTGGGGACGTTCAGGGTAATGCCCGACGACGCACCCGCTCCGCCGCCCGCGGCAATGCTGGGAATATAGACGGATTTCGTCTCCGCAAGCGTCGCCTGCGCCTTCCGGACGTCGTCCTCGGCGACTTTAACGCGGGGGCTGTTCCGCAGCGCAAGATCGATGGTCGAGGTAAAGGAGATCTGGCCCTTCGCGGAGAGTCCCGGGCAGAGGAGCAAAAGGAACACTGCAACCAGACGGCCTTGAGGTATGAGGCGTAGAGAAGGTGACGTTCGCGGTTCAAAAGGGATCATGGGACGCCATATCCTAAGAATCTCATGGGGAAGAGACTCAGGCCGGGTCGTCCTTAAAGTTTGCGGTCGGATGCGGTCTGGCGTAGTTTCAAAGTTGAATGAACGAGAGATGTCAGAGATGTGGAGCGGGGCTGCCGGAGGTAGACGGCAGTCCCGCAGCCTTTTGTGCAGTCTGTGGAATGGCGCAGCTGCGCGTGGCCGAAGGCGCGGCGCAGAGCGCGTCGACGGAAGAATCATCAGCGTCCGCTGAAACATTGACTTCTGGGACCGATTCCGGCGTGGACTGGACCTTCGTCCTTCGCTGTGCCGCGGCTGTTGCGATCCTGGCGGGCGTGCTTCAGGCAGTGGCGACAAAATTCCCCGTGCTCAATGGCGCAGAGACCCTGTGGGTACTCGCAGCGCCTGCGGTAGCCGTAACGATCTACCGGCGCGGTCGGCCCGCAATGGCTATGCGCGCCAGCCTAGGAGCACGCGTCGGCACCATGACCGGCATCCTGGTGTCAGCGGCGGTGGTCTTCGCGATCGCACTTTCAGGATTCCTTTTGCGCTACCAGTTCCACTCCCTTGCGGCCGACAGCGAGTTGACCGCCGTTCTGGAGCAGGCTATCGATCACGCACGTTCCCAGGGCAGCGTGACACCGGCGATGGAAGCGCTCTGGAAACAGCCGGAGTTCCGTGCCTGGTTCCTGATTCTCGAGACGGGCATGATGTCCCTGCTGACGGTCGGATTCTCCGCCGCTGCGGGCGCCTTGGCGGGATCTGCGCTGGCCCGCAGGCGGTCCTAAAGCTACCAGGCTTTCTCAGGATTGTTTAAGAAATTGTGCAGTTTCCCGAAATACACCTTGCGCTTCTACATGTCTCCGGCATATAGGTAGAAGCACTAGGTATGACACTCATTCGAAAATTCGATCTTCCCCAAGGCACCCTTGACCTCCTTATCCTGCGCGTGGTGGCACTTGGGCCCGTGCATGGCTATGCGATCGCGCAACGAATCCAGCAGATGTCGAAGGAAGCGTTGCAGGTGCAGCAGGGTTCCCTCTATCCCGCGCTCCACCGTCTGGAAAATAGAAAGTATCTGGATGCGGAGTGGGGAGCCACGGACACGGGGCGTGAGGCAAAGTTCTATCGTCTGACCGCAAAAGGACGGACACAGTTGAAAAACGAGACCGCGGTATGGGCCCGGCTGACCGAAGTCGTCGGCTTGATTCTTCAGGAACCACAGGGAGATACGCCATGAGCCGATGGAACCGGAACTCCAATGCGGATCGTAGAGAAAAGGCGCTCGACGCGGAACTTCGGTTTCACTTCGACTCCCAGGTGGAGGACAAAATGCTCAACGGCATGACACGCGAAGAGGCCCTTCGCAGCACGCGGTTGGAGTTTGGCGGCCTGGAGCAGATCAAGGAAGATTGCCGTGAGAGTCGGGGAACGATGTGGATCTCGGCTCTTGGGCGAGACCTGCGTTACTCTCTCCGCGCGTTGTTGAAAGCTCCCGTTCTCACTGGTGTGGTCGTCGTCTCGCTCGCGCTGGGCATAGGAGCGAACACTGCCGTCTTCAGCGTGATGAACGCCGTGCTTTTCAAACTGCTCCCCGTCCACGAACCGGAACGGCTTCTACTGCTGAATTGGTCGGCGAAAGGTATTCCAGAAAGTTTCGTGAACAGCCTCGCTGGTGAAATGGGGCAGAGCTCTTCGCTCGATACCTATACCTTCCTGCGATCGCACAACAACGTCCTCGAAGAGACGATGGCCTTTTCCTCGAATATCCCTTCCGCTAATGTTGGCTTTGACGGACGCGCCTCTTCCGCTTCTCTCCAGGGTGTTTCTTCCAACTATTTTTCAGGTCTCGGTGTCCGTCCTTCGCTTGGGAGAACCTTTTTCTCGAACGATGACACGGCGTCAGCCACGCCCATCGCGGTGATTTCTCACAGATTCTGGCAGCGGACCTGCAATGGCGACCCTGCCATTCTGGGTAAGGCAATCTCCGTCAACGGTGCCCCGGTCACGGTCGTTGGAGTGGCTCCGCCTGAGTTCTTCGGCCTGGTCCCTGGGCAATCTCCGGACCTCTTCGTCCCGCTCAATCTCTACATGGACAAGTACGCTGCGATGGATCATTACCACGATGCGACGGTCTGGTGGCTCACCGTCGCAGGACGCCTTAAGGAAGGTGTCTCCCAGGAAAAAGCACAGGCCGAGCTCGCGGTGCTCTATCAGCAGGCCCTCCACGTCGCGGGAACACCCAGGGCTGCCGATCCTGCCACTCCCAACCTCAAGCTCCTTCCGGCGAGTCGTGGCCTGAACAACCTGCGCTCCGAATACTCCACTTCTCTGCTCCTGTTGATGGCCATGGCAGGGCTGGTGCTCCTGATCGCCTGTGCCAATGTTGCCGGACTGTTACTTGCCAGAACTTCCGCCCGGCAGAAAGAATTTGCGATTCGCATGAGCCTTGGCGCAGCGAGAGGCCGCGTAATTCGCCAGCTCCTCACGGAAAGCATCCTGCTCGGCCTGATCGGAGGCGCGGCTGGTCTGGTCGTGGCGCAGTTTGCGACTTCGATGCTCATTGCCCTTCTCGATAACGGCCGCAATACGCTTGCCCTCTCCGTCCATCTCGATGCGCGACTGTTGGCGTTTGCCGCGGCCCTGTCGATCCTGTGCGGTGTGGGCTTTGGACTGGCTCCCGCAATCCGAACCACTTCCATCGATGCTGGCCCTTTCTTGAAACAACACACAGGAGTCGAAAAAGGTGGGTCGCGGTTTCTTGCGGGTAAGGTTCTGGTCAGCGGACAGGTGGCACTGTGCATCCTTTTGCTGATCTCAGCCGGGTTGCTGCTGCGAACGCTCACCCACCTGCGAACAACCGATCTCGGCTTCGACCAGACCAATCTCCTCACCTTCGCCGTACAACCTGAGCTGAATGGATACAAAGACCTCAAGCTCGCGCACTATTACCAGCAGCTCCAGCAGCAGATCGAAGCTCTGCCCGGCGTTCAGTCCGCGGCAGTCGCAGAGTGTGGTCCAGTTGGCGAATGTCACGACATCATGGGAGCGAGGACCGTGGACAACCCAGACGGCGAGAGGAGCTTCCGCGTCTCGCGTTTTATCGTCGGTCCGAAGTACTTCCAGACTCTTGGCGTACCGGTGACCCTGGGAAGAGCGATCGAGATGGACGATGCAAAAAATGCGCCACTCACCATCGTTGTGAATGAAAAGCTGGTGCGCCAGATCTTCGATAGAGAGGATCCGATTGGTCGACGTCTGAAATTTGGCGGTTCCATCTATCGCATCGTCGGCGTGGTTAAGGACCTGAAGTACGCCAACGTCCGTCAGGACATGCCGCCTACGGTCTATTTCTCTCACCAGCAGCGCAGCTCTGAAGCGATGAGCGTTCTGGTGCGCCTGGCAGGCAATCAAAAGGGGATCGTCGAGGCCGTCAGACGCCTCACCCTCGCACTGGACAAGGATGTCCCCATGATGAATGTAAGGATGGAGACCGAGGTTATCGACCAGAGCTTCTATCTGGAGCGGACCTTCGCCATGCTAAGCGGCGTCTTCGGGGGCCTGGCGCTCATTCTGGCATGCATCGGCCTCTATGGAACCATCGGCTATGGAGTGGCACGACGTACCAACGAGATCGGGATCCGTATGGCATTGGGAGCGGGACGGTCAAACATCCTTGGCATGATCCTGCGCGAGACCTTCGCCGTTGTGCTGGGAGGGTTTGCTTTCGGCCTCCCACTCACGTGGTTGAGCGTGGGACTTCTCAAGAGCCAGCTCTATGGTCTCTCGCCCCACGACCCCCTCACACTCTTCGCCGGCGCGCTGGCCATCCTTCTGCTCACCATGATGGCCGGTTGGATTCCCGCTCGTCGCGCATCGTCGATTGAACCCATGGAAGCTCTTCGAGCGGAGTAGACGGAAAAGAGATTATCCGCCTCACTCCCCATCCCGACTCGGCTACTATCCCTTATGCGACCGGAGCTTAGAGCGGTTGAAACACCCTCCCCGACCCTCCTGGCCCCCTGGTGATCTGGCTGCAGCAGTACATCCGTGTACGTCTGAATCGTTATGGGTTTTCGTAAGGAAACAAGGCCGTGCCCGGTCGGCGTTGCAGACGGACGCCAGTGTCCGTATCATCAGCGCACTGCGTCCAATGGAGCGGGTTTTCTATTTTTGCCAAGGCAGGACAGATGAGCAACGTCGAATCAACCAAGCAGTTACGTGAGAAGGGCCGTTTGATGTCGGCCTCCGAGATCGATCGCACCCTTGTGCGTCTGGCGCACCAGATCGTGGAGAAGAACGAAGGTTCACAGAACCTCGGCCTGATCGGGATCAAGCGGCGCGGCTTTCCTCTGGCAGAACGTATCGCCAAGATGATTTCGACGATTGAGAAGACCCCCGTCGAGACGGGCGTTCTGGATATCAGCTTCTATCGCGACGACCTGAGCACCAAGGACAAGCGTCCAGTGGTTGCGAACGGCGCAATCGGCTTCGATATCGAGGGACGCGACGTGATCCTGATGGATGACGTTCTTTATACGGGAAGGACGATCCGCGCAGCCCTGGATGCCCTGTTCGCTCACGGCCGGCCGCGCAGTGTGCAGTTGCTTGTGCTGATCGATCGCGGACATCGCGAACTGCCTATCGAGGCGCAGTTTGTCGGGCGGCATGTGCCCACGAGTTCGCGCGAGGTGATCGAGGTGAAACTGCGCGAAATCGATGGCGAAGAGCAGGTTTTGCTGATGGAGTTGCCGGAGTAGTTTTACTTTTTGTAGAGCCACTGTTGCGGGGTGCCCCATACATGCGCAGCTTCATCGCATGTATGGGTCTTCGCGCAAAGGCGCGAACCGCTTTTAGATCTTCCGCTTTCTATTCGTTCCAAAGCTCAATTCACATCCCTCCCGCACATCGCAACGAACGCGATGTACGGGCACCCAGTGGGTAGGGGTTATTGCTACATGGATTCGGAGGTGAAGGTGCCAAGCGGAAAGCCTGCCGCGTTGTAGACGTAGCTGGTAACGACTCCGGTCCAGGCGTAACGGGCATACTTCGGCAGAGGAACGCCAGGGGCGTTGAGGACGATCGTCTCCGCCGCTCCAACCTTCTCGATGGTGCCTGTAGCTGAGACGAATTTGTGATCGTCACCTGCCACTTCGAAACCACCGACGGGCTGGCCTTTGGTGGTAAGACCTTCACCGTGGCTGAACCAGACGCGCATCGCGCCGGGTTCGGTGGTGGCTTGAAGGAACTCGGGCGAGCTGTACTCCATCTTCTTCCCGTAGACCGTGGCGAGGGCGTTCGCTGCAAGACGTGCAGCGACGGTCTGTTTGTCGGGTGGATGAATGTTCTTTTCCAGGCCTACGTCCAGGGTGACGGCCTGCCCAGTGTTGACAAGGGAGAGCGTACGACGTTGCGCATCGCGGACGCGCCCCCAACCGTCGTTGTCGGCGGTGTAGCTGGAGATCTGTACGTAAAAGAAGGGAAAGTCTCCCTGCGCCCACTGCGCACGCCAGTCTTTGATGAGCGTAGAAAAGACACGAGAGTAATACTGCGCGCGCGCTGGCGCTGTGTCGGTTTCTCCCTGATACCAGATCGCCCCCTTGATGGTGTAACGAACATAGGGCGCGATCATGGCGTTGTAGAGGGTCCCAGGAGCCCAGGAACCGGCATGGTCGTTGGGAATGGGAGGGTGCGTGGGAGCAGGCTGGCCCGCTGCCTTGGCGGCTTCGGCCTGGCGTGCGTAGTCCGCGCGTAGGCGGTCGGCGATGCCCTGGTCACGAGCGATCGTCGCGGCGTCGTTGGCGACGGAGGTGAGGTTGGCGGCGGCGATGCCTTCGAGCGAGATCCAGGAGTGCGCAGGCGTTCCTCCCCAGGTCGTATCGATCAGGCCGATGGGGACGTTCTCCTTCTCAGAGATCTCGCGACCAAAGAAGTAGGCGGCGGCGGAGAAGGTCGCGGCGGTCGCGGGCGTGCACTCCGTCCAGGTGTCGGCGGAGTCAGCCAACGGAACGGCGGAGATACCCCTCTTTTGCAGGAGAAAGCGGATGCGCGGATGATTGGCCGCGGCAATCTCCTTCTCGCTGTCCTTGATGGGGGCGCTGCTGAAACCCTTCAGCGGCATCTCCATGTTGGACTGCCCGGAGGCGATCCAGACGTCGCCGAGGAGGATGTCCTTGCGCTCGATGGGTGTCGTTGCCTGGTCGCTGGTCACGGAGAGGGTGTACGGGCCTCCAGCGTGTTCGGGGAGGAGAAAGACCTGCCACTCGCCGAGAACATTTGTCTCAGCGGTGCGTGTCTGGTCGTGGAATTTGACGGTGATCTTCTCCTGCGGCGAGGCCCATCCCCAGATGCGAACAGGGCGGTCGCGCTGGAGGACGGCATGGTCAGAGATTACGTTGGGGAGGCGGGGTTCAGCGTGTATGAGGGCAGCGGAAGAGAGAGCCAGAGCAATCAGGTAACGCAAGGAACGCATGTTTTTCTCCGAGAGCCATGATTGCGGATTGTTTGAGATGTGGCAAGAGGAATGTAAGAGAAGACAGGGTGCCCCATACATGCACAGCTTCATCGTGCATGTGTGGGTATTCGCGCGCAGCGCGAATCGCTTCTAAATCTTCACTCCTCTCAATAGCCAACGAGGACGAGCATCCCTCCCGCACATCGCAAAGAACGCGATGTACGGGGCACCCAGAACTTCGGCTTTACCGCCGAAATCGGTCATAGAAAGACCCGCGCTGATAACATCGTTCGAGACCGATGGCGATACGAAAACAAAGTACGACGGAGATGGAGCAGCGGGTGGCTGTGGGATCTTTGCTCTCTGTGGAAGAGCTTGAGATCAAGGATGTAGCTTCGATTTTGAAGCTGGCGGATGCGCTCGAAGACGAGAAGCATACGAAGCGCGGAAAGCGGCTGGAAGGCCGCAAGGTGGCTCTCCTGTTTTATGAGAGCAGCACGCGCACGCGGACCTCGTTTGAGCTGGCGGCAAAAAGCCTGGGCGCGATGACGACGCTGGTAAGCGATAAGAGCTCGTCCATCGAAAAGGGCGAGAGCCTGCACGATACCGGCGTGACGTTGCGCGCGCTGGGTGCGGAGTGCATCA
>Ga0157290_10000010_pt1 | contig 111388 bp, 77 predicted proteins | sample NitcycUS149409B1_FD_108389 | JGI IMG/M metagenome (GOLD analysis project Ga0157290, IMG submission 108389) | Soil microbial communities from Arlington Agricultural Research Station in Wisconsin, USA - Nitrogen cycling UWRJ-S149-409B-1 | ecosystem: Environmental > Terrestrial > Soil >...
CCGCAGCAGACGAAGGAGAGCGGACAAAGCGCTCGCGTCGTGAAAAAATAAATGGGAAGGAATGGTGAGGTCTTATCTGGGAAGGGCTGCTTCTATAACAGTCCTGCTACCGTAGTCTCACTCGTAAGACCTGTTAACGGTCTTATCTACCTGGCCATCTTAAATCATTGAGTAAGCGAGGGACACCCGCTTTACACAAAGATGAGATGTCGAACACAGTGTGGGGGCTGCATATGTTCGAAAAAGTTTTGTGGAACGTAAGCCTCTCTAATGCGGTTCACATCTGATACGGCATCCTGTGAGGAACGATCCGGTCTTCCGGATTATTTCATAGTAATGGCCTGGTCGTATGCAGCACGTGCGATCTGCGCCATCACGTGTTCAATGGCTTCCGGAGAGGCGCGGGCGTCGGTGATGAAGATGGCGATGGCGAGACGCCGACCGTTTGGAAGTGTGATAAGACCGATGTCATTTGTGGCAGCGTCCATGCCGTCGGTGGTACCGGAGGTGCCGGTCTTATGCGCGACGGGTGTGCCCTCGGGCAGATCTCCATGGATGCGGTGTGGACCGGACGTTGCGTTGAGCATGATGTCGTTGAGGAAGCGCGTTGAAGCTGGAGTGAGCGGAGAACGGTCGGCCATCAGGCGAAGAAGTTGCGTGGCTGCTCGCGGCGAAAAGGTATTGCGGTACTGGAGAGCGTTTGTGGCGTGCAGGCTCTTCTCGTTATCGAGGACGTGGAATCCACTGATCTCGAGAGAGTGTATGTAGCTGTCGAGTACGGCCGGTCCGCCAAGGATGCGGAGAAGGATGTCCGAGGCAGTGTTGTCGGATTTACTGACAGAGAGAGTGATGAGTTCGCGCAGGGGAACGTCGACATCGCCCTGCGGATATCTATCCTGAAGCGGGCTGTAGTTTGGCGGAGGGATCACGTCGCCGGGGAGATAGCGGACGGGTGTGTTGAGAATCTCATCCAGGGATTGGCCGGGGTGCTGGTTGGGGAAGAGCTTGCCTTCCTCTGCGCGATGGAGCACGGCCACGGCGAGAGGGAACTTGAAGACGGACTGCATAGGTGGGTTTGCGTCGGGGTTCAGGTCGCAGTTGAGGCGGGTATTAGGAAGGCTGCAGGCGACGGAGACTTTCGCCGGGATAGTCGCGGCCATCGCGGCGACTCGGGATTGCAAAGAAGGCTGCGCGATGAGAGTCGAGGCTAGAGTGAAGGGGAGCAGCAGGTAGGGGCGCATGAGGTTCAGGGTAGTTTGGTTGCCGCGATGTTGGGCAGTGGCTAGATTTGTTCTGGGTTTGTCTTGACGACTTTGTTAGTCATACCGCAGCGAATAAGACGGATCTGCTTCCCGTTTCCGAAGAGTCAGTTTGTGCGCTCCGCGCGACCCCACCCTTTCGCGATGAAGCTGCGAAAGAATGGGGCACGGATTGTGCCATTATTTCGCTCCGAAGGATGGTGGTTCATCGCCTGGGTGGATGCCCCAGTTTTTATTGGGGGCGTCGCCGAGGTCGAAGTCGAGGCGTCCGCCTTTGAGGGCGAAGGACTCCGGAAGCCAGGTTTTTGTAGTGGGTTTTCCGTTGAGCTTTAGACCCTGAATGTAAGGTGTATTGGTTGCGGCTGACCGGGCTTCGATCTGGATGTCCCCTGCCGGGCGGTGGACGGTGATCTTCGTGAAGAGCGGGCTGGCGAGAACAAACTCGGCACGGCCGGGAATCTCTGGATAGAGGCCCATCGATGCGAAGACGGCCCACGAGGACATTTCGCCAAGGTCATCATTGCCTGGAATGCCGTCGGGTGCATTCTTCCAGATCGTGTTCAGCACTTGGCGGACGAGCTGCTGGGTCTTCCAGGGCTGCGCTGCGAAGTCGTAGAGCCAAGGGGTTTCGATGGAGGGTTCGTTGTTGAGTTCGGCGTGGAGGGGACCGGACTTGGTGACTGCGGGTGCGCCCTTTTCGTTGTAGAAGAAGCGGTCGAGGCGAGCGACAGCCTTTTCGCGCCCACCCATCTGTTCAAAGAGACCGGCGACATTGAACGGCACCATCCACACGTACTGCGCGGCGCTGCCTTCGACAAAGCCGTCCTCGGTATCGGGCGTGAAGTCTTTTGGCGGCGTGCCCTTTTCACCCTCGACCTTGGCCCATGTACCGTCGGCGTTGCGGTTCATGATGTAGCCCTCGGTGGGCGTGGCGTTTGGATTCCAAAGATTCTTCCAGTACTGCGCGCGTTCGGCGAAGCGGCGGCGCGTGGGTTCATCGCCCAGGTGGCCGGCGAGGGCGGAGATGCCGAACTCGGCAGAAACGTCTTCGAGCGTATCTGCGGCTGGTCCCCAGGCGGGAGCGCCGACGGGGATGTAGTGCAGCTTCAGCCACTGGTCGAGGCCGGGACGCTGGCCGACGCACTCGACAGGGCAACCATCATGGCTGAGATCTTCTTTGGTGGGCACATCCGCGGCGTGGACGAGCGAGGCAAGGGCCGCCTTGGCGTTGAAGCCACGACCTCCAAAGGCCCAGATATCGGCGATGGCGGGCGCGGCCGGATCGCCGTTCATCACGTGAGTCGCGCCGCTGAGGTGCGTCCAGCGATCCCACCGCCCACCGTCCTGCAACGACTGGTTATAGAGGCTCTGGGCGATGTCGCTGCCCTGTTTGGGATCGAGCCACGTGAGGAGCTGGAACTGCGAGCGGTAGATGTCCCAGCCGGAGAAGTTGGCGTACTGCACGGCCTGGCCGGGGACGATGTGGTGTGTCTGGCGATCCATGCCGGTGTATTCGCCGTTCACGTCGTTGTAGGTGGTGGGTGTTTGAAGGGCGTGGTAGAGAGCTGTGTGGAAGACGATGCGCTGCTCGTCCGTGCCTCCGGTGATCTCTATCTGGCCGAGTCGCTTGTTCCACGCGGATCGCGCATTGGCGGCGACCTGTTCATAGGTGGTTGCTGTCTTGCTTTCGGCGTCGAGGTTCGCCTGTGCGTTGGCAAGCGAGACGTAGGAGATCGCCACGCGAAGGCGGAGGTCTCCGCCGTTGCCGAAGCCGAGCCATGCACCAGAGCCGTGGCCCGGCTCAGGGAAGCCATTGGGACCATATCCGGTGCCGCCCTCGGAGGTGGTGGTGCCGTTCGTGACTTTGTCGTCCTTCCAGGATCCGGTCTCCGTAACGGGACGGTCGAAGCGGGCGACAAAGTAAAGCGTGTAGTAGGAGCGGCGGTCTTCCGTGCCGATGTATCCGCAGAAGTTGCCGCTGGTGACGGAGCCCGTGACGGTGCCGGCCTTGGCGTCGACGCTGGTCTGTGCGGCCGTCGAGCCTGACTCGGAGTCGGAGGTGCGAATGAGGATGCGCGCTGGCTTTCCTTCGGGGAAGCGGAAGGTTGCCGCGCCCATACGGGTCGCGGCGGCGAGGGATACTTCTACACCGTTGCCAAGCTTGACGCGGTAGGATCCGGGTTCGGCCTTCTCGTCGCTGTGCTGGAAGGTGGCGGCGTAGGCGTTGCGAAAATCTTTGGAGGGCGAAGTGGCGACGGAGTCCGTGATCGGCATGAACGGCACATCGCCGGAGGCGCCCGCACATCCCCAGCCTTCGACATTCGTCAGGGCGAAGCCTCGGATCTTCGTAGCGCGATACTCGTAACCTCCGGGGGCGGCGATCATGCGGCGCATGTTGACCGGCGACGCCTCCGGGGTGAACTGAAGCATTCCGAGCGGCATGGTGGCTCCGGGGAAGACGTTGCCGCCATTGGTGGTGCCGATAAGTGGATTGACGAGCGCGACGCGGTCCTGGCCTGCCAGGAGTGATGACAGGGTGAGTGTGCTGAGTACGAGAAGCCTGGAGACGGTGGATCTGCCCTGGAGATTCATGCAGCCAGCATACTGTGTGGAGATACGATGGGTGTAGACCTCAGGTGACGTTCCGCTCTGCGGCGTCATCCAAGTTGGCGACGCAGAAAATCTATTTTAGTGGGGGTATGGACGATGGAGTGGACGCCGGGTGGAATGAGTGATGATGTTGAGGACCGGCGCGGAGATTCCGGTGGCGGCGGTGGATTTGGCATCGGCGGTGGTGGCGGCCTGGGGATCGTTGGTGTAGGTGTATTGCTCCTGGTAAGTCTCGTGACGGGCCGGAACTACATCGGCCAGTACCTCGGTATGAGTGGGGGCGGGGGGCAACAACAATCGCGCCGTGTGGATAACGGACAGCCGGTGCAGGAGAGCGCGGCGGAGCACCGCCAGGCGCAACTCGTCTCGTTTGTGCTGGATGACGTGCAGAAGATGTGGATGACGTTGTTGCCGGAGCAGACGGGCAAGAACTATCGCCGTGCCAGGCTGGTGCTCTATCGTGACGAGATCCAGGGTGGATGCGGCGACGCCCAGAGTTCCACTGGCCCCTTCTACTGCCCGCAGGACGAGAAGGTCTATATCGATCTGAGCTTCTGGGACGAGTTGAAGCGTATCGGTGGCGACGCAGGCGACTTTGCGCAGGGCTACGTTGTGGCCCATGAACTGGGGCATCATGTGCAGAATATCCTGGGGACAGAGGGAAAAGTGACGCAGGCTATGCGATCGAACCCAGGACAGCGGAATGCCTTGTCGGTAAGGTTGGAGCTGCAGGCAGACTGTTATGCGGGCATCTGGGGACATTCGATGCAGGCGCGTGGAAAGCTGGACGAGGCGGACGTGCCTGACGCGTTGAAAGCGGCGGCTGCCGTGGGTGACGACCACCTGCAGAAGATGAGTGGACGTACGGTAAGTCCTGAGAGCTTCACACATGGCAGTTCGGCGCAACGCATCGCCTGGTTCAAGCGTGGAATGGAGAGTGGGGACGTCAGTTCGTGCAATACGTTCGCTTCCGGTAGTAGCGAGTAGCAAAAGGTGCGACCCTGAAGTGTGCATACTTTCTCTAAAGCTTCGGGTCTGGTTCTAAGTGCAGTCTTTGGTCTGCCTTTTCTGGCGTTCGGACAGCAGCCATCATCGAACGGGCAGGCCAAACCTGCCATCGCTCCTGTGAAAGAGCAGATCACCGTGACGGCATCCCGCACGCCGCTTGGGCTGGATGCCAGCGCGAGTAGCGTTCGTTTGTTGAACGGGGCCTCTTTGGAAGAGGCTCCCGGATTTACCCTGGATGATCGTCTGCGGCAGGTTCCGGGGGTGGAGCTCTTTCGGCGGACGAGCGGATGGGTGGCGAATCCGACGACGCAAGGAATTTCGTTGCGCGGTCTGGGATCGACGGCAGCGAGCCGAACTCTGGTTCTGAGCGATGAAGTTCCACTGAGCGATCCGTTTGGCGGCTGGGTCCATTGGAACGAGATACCGGTTTTGGCCATCGACAGTGTAGAGGTCGTGCGCGGGGGAGCTTCGGATCTTTATGGATCGAGCGCAATCGGCGGTGTCATCAACGCCGTTCCGGTGCGAAGCTGGCAGACGCGCCGCGCGGCGCAGGGCATGTATGGCGCAATGAATACCATTGCGGGCGATGGAATCTTCAGCGCGGCGCGCGATGGTTGGAGCGGTCTCGCGGCGGGAAGTATCTTTCGCACGGACGGGTATATCTTGACGGCTCCACAGGCGCGCGGTCTGGTCGATGTCGCCTCCGGTGTGGACTCCGAAAGTGGCCGCGTAGAAGTTCGTCGCGGCGACGCGGAGCGCGGATATTTTCTGCGTGGCAATGTTCTCAATGAAACACGCAGCAATGGCACGCGCATTACGACGAACGCAACGCGACTCTGGCGATATCAGGGTGGATGGGACCAACCGGTTCGCGTTGGGCGCGTCTTTGTGCGCGGCTATGGATCAGATCAGGGATATCGGCAGAGCTTTTCGACTGTTACGGCAGGACGTGTCTCGGAGAGTCTGAACCGTCTGCAGACGGTGCCTTCGCAGGAGCTTGGAGCGGCGGGGCAGTGGGCTGCAACCGTTCATGACTTCACCTTCGTGGCGGGAGCCGATGTGCGCGACGTGCGTGCCACAGATGTGGAAGCTCCGATTACAGCGGGCGTTCCGGGGCCGGTGACGCGGTTTTACGCGCGGCAACGGGCGACTGGCGGATACGGTGAAGCTCTGTGGAACCATGGTGGCTGGTCGGCGGCGCTGAGCGGGCGAGTGGATGATTTCCGGACCTTCGATGCGTTGAAGTTTGTGGGCGCGACGAAGACGGTGCTCGCGGCTCCGGACGAAGTTGTATTCGATCCTCGATTGGGCGTCGTGCGTCGCATCGGTCGTGGATTTGCTCTGACGGGGACGGTCTTTCGCGCGTTTCGTGGACCGACGATGAATGAGCTTTACCGCACGGGCCAGGTTGGGCAGCAGACGACGCTGGCGAACGATGCGTTGAAGTCGGAGCGGGCTACGGGGTTTGAGTTTGGTGCGGAGCAAAATACGCGATGGGGCACGTTACGCGGGAGCTATTTCTGGACGTCAGTGAACCGTCCGATCACGGCTCTTCTGCTCTCGCAGACGGGGACGGCGCAGACTCTGCAGAGGGCAAATCTCGGTCAGATCCAAAGCCGCGGTGTGAGTCTTGATTTTGTGGCGCATCCCGTGGGATGGATGCAGTTGAGCGGAGGATATCAGTACGCTCTTGCAACCGTGACGCGCTTCGATCCGGACAGAACGCTTGTTGGGAAATGGATTCCGCAGGTTGCGCGCAATGCAGGGACGGTACAGGTGCGTCTTTCGCAAAAGAAGGTAGGCGTGTTGAACGTGATCGCGCGCGAGAGCGGGATGCTCTATGACGACTCCAGCAATATCAACGTGCTGCATGGATTCTTCCGGATGGATGTGAATGCGGAGCGTTCGCTTGGGTCGCGTTTTGATGTGGTGGTGACGGTGCAGAATCTTCTGGATCGCAGGATCGATGCGGGTCGGACGCCTACGCTGACACTGGCTACGCCGCAGGTGGCGACGATTGGGTTGAGGTGGCACGGGGCGCGGTAGATGTGCGCTTCCTGACGAAAGAATGGGGCATGGTGCGGATAGCTTTGTGTGAGGAGAGTGGCTGTGCGGGTGTTGTGTGCGATTTTGATCTGGGCGGTGTGTGGCGCAGCGGTCGCTGCGCCTGTGAAGCGGATATATGTTTTTGGCGATAGCTATTCGGATATTGGCCGTGGGTATGTGGATAGCGACGGGCCGACTGCGGTGTTCTATCTAGCGCACAGGCTGGGGCTGGAGATGGTGGCTTCGAATGTGCCGGATCCAGGTGGCAAGAGTCTCGATTTTGCCGTGAGCGGAGCTCCTACTGGCGAGCACGCGGGTAGAGCGGTTGAGACGGCTTTACTCGGGCTAGGGATGAAGAATCAGGTCGCAGAGTTCGCCGCGATGGCACGGTCTGGCAGTGTGTCATTCGATCAGGAGACTACGGTGTTCTACCTTGCGGGCGGTTTGAATGACCGAAGTCTTCCAACGGAGAAGACGGTGGAGAATCTAGAAGCCGAGATGCTTTCGCTCTATGCGCTGGGAGCACGGAGGTTCCGTATCGTGATCCTGCCGGAGAAGATTCCGAGCTTCAGTGAAGTTGGCATTCGGCTCAACCCGGCTCTCGAGAAGATTCCATCCGAGATGCGCTCTCGTTTGAAAGGCGCCGAGGTGGAGACAAGCAGGTGGGGTGCCTTCTTCGACGAGGTGATGGTGCACGCGGCGAAGTATGGCTTCACCGACACCACGGAGCAATGCGCCGGAAGGGCTATCTTCAAACAGGACGCGACGCCCTGCGCCTCTCCAACCACGCACTACTTCTACCACGCGGGCCATCCTTCCACGGCGGTGCACAAGGTGGTCGGGGATATGTTATTCGCCGAGACGGTCGGAGCGCAGTACACCGGTCCTACTGAGTAGAGGTCGTCTTCTTGTGGAAGAGATGTTTCGCGATGTCTGGGTAGAACTCCTGGGCGAGCGATCCAAAGGCGCCAAGGGCGGTGGTGGTAAGACCACGCTCGAAGGTAAGACCAAGCCCACGGTCGCTCCGGGGATAGTAGACGTTCGAAATGGCGCCGCCGATGAAGTTTCCACCCAGGTTTCCATATGCGGGCTGCCACTTCCCATCGTCTCCCTTGGAACGGACTGGCGAGATGGACGCGTACCACAGACGGGATGTGAAGCTCCCTTCGCCGAGCCGGAAATAACGCGGATCCTGATGCAGAAGTGAGGGAAGCACAGCGTTGCCCCAGAAATTGCCGTCGAACGAATCTGCAAAGGCTGCACCGTAGCGCTTCGCATAACCCTCGAATCCCTGTCCGTACCCCGGGTATGAGTTTTCGGCCTGTTCGTAACCGGCGACGAAGGCGCTGGAGGCAAAGACGAAGGGATTGACGGAAGATTTAAAGAAGAGACTAAACTTTTCGCTCGAGGTAAGAGGCTCTGCCTTGCCTCCTACAACGGTGTTGTAGTTCGGAACAATGCCGAACATATGCTGATGCTCTTCTGCATCCAGTTCCTTTGCTGCCTTGGAGTGGGTGCCATCCGCAGACGTTGAAGCGGGCGGCTGAGGAGCGTTTGTGGATTGCGTAGGCATGGGTTCATCCGGCAGGTCTGCGTTGTTGCTCTCCGCTGGCATTCGTGCCGGCAGAAGCGCGAAAAGGACCAGGCACAGACAAAGGTGGCGAAGAGGCGACGTATCCACGTCTGTAGTCTAGGTGGTGTGCCCGAAGGAGCTCAAGGGTTCTCCTAGGTCAATTTGTGACAAGGGCTTTGCTTAATCCAGGATGCGCAGCGGGTTCGAGGGCTCGGGGTTGCCGTCGATAGCGGCGCTGCGTTCTGCGTTAAGGTAGGCGCGGATCTTCTCCGCGGTGGCGGCGTTGACGACGGCGGTGAGCGCGTCAGGGCCAGCGAGCTTGATTCCCCTTATCGAGCCAAAGTGTTCGATGAGGCGCTGGCGGGTGCGAGGGCCCACTCCTGGGATGGGTAGGAGCTCCGTCTCACGATCGCGGATCTCGCGGCGTTTGCGGTGATAGGAGACGGCGAAGCGGTGAGACTCATCGCGGATATGCTGCACGAGATGGAGCACGGGGGAGCGGCGGTCAAGGACGACGGGGTCGTCTTCCTGGCCGTGGACGTAGATGATCTCTTCGCGTTTCGCGATGGACGCGAGAGGCTGCAATGTGATGCCGAGTTGTTCAAGAGCGGCGTAGGCGGCGTGCAGCTGGCCGAGGCCGCCGTCGATGAGGATGAGCGAGGGAAAGGGTTTCTTCTCTGCCTGAAGTTTGCTGTAACGGCGTGTGAGGATCTCGTGCATCGAGGCGAAGTCGTCTACGCCCGAGACGCTGTTGACCTTGAACTTGCGATAGTCGGACTTCTTCATCTCGCCGTCTTCCCATACGACCATGGAGGCGACGGTCTCAGCGCCCTGGATGTGCGAGATGTCGAAGCACTCGATGCGTTTTGGCGGGTCGGCGAGGCCGAGCGCATCCTGCAGGGATGCGGCGATGGCGGCTTTGCTCGGCTGCAGGGTACGGAAGCGCTGATCGTACGACTGCTTGGCGTTCTGGCAGACGAGATCGACCAGAGAGCGTTTTTCTCCGCGCTGCGGTGCGAGGATCTCTACCTTGTGGCCGGTGCGGTCGCAGAGGAGCGCGGCGAGGAGGTCGCGGTCGCGGAACTCGGCGGGCACCATGATGGTGCGGGGAACATACGGCTGATCGAGGTAAAGCTGTTTGAGGAAGGCGGCGAAGAAGTTGGAGGGGTTGAAGGCCTGCTGTGCTTCGGCTTGCTCGGGAGGAAAAGCAGATCCTTCCGCTTCGCTGTGGGATGACAAAGGTTTGTCAGCGATCTCTGGCGATTCCGTTTCGTCGTCGGCGAGGAGTTCGGGGAGGTCTTCGAAGAAGAAGTCGCGGCGGTCGACGATCTTGCCGCTGCGCATATGGAACTGGTTGACGGCGAGCATGTCGTTGGCGAAGTGGAAGCCAAAGACGTCTGCGTCGGAGTCGTCCGTGGAGGCGATGCGCTGTTTTTCCTGGAGCTGGTGAACGGTGATGATCTGGTCGCGAAGGCGCGCGGCAAGTTCGTACTGCTCGTTGGCGGCGGCTTCGTGCATGCGCGCAGTGATACGGGCTTCGAGTTCGTTCTCGTTGCCTTCCAGGAACAGCTGCACGTCGCGGATGGCGTCGCGGTAGACGTCCGGTGTGACGAGGTTTTCGACGCAGGGCGCAAGGCAGCGCTTGATGTAGAACTCCAGGCAGGGTCGCGGGTGATAGCGCGAGAGATCCACCTTGCAAGAGGGGATCAGGAAGCTGCGGTGGATGAGGTCCACGAGACGGTAGGCCAGGTTGCCGGGAAAGTATGGGCCGAAGTAGAGCGCGCCGTCCTTCTTCAGCTTCCGGGTGACGAAGATCTTCGGGTGGCGATCGCGGACCGTGAGTTTGACGTAAGGGTATGTCTTATCATCTCGAAGAAGAATGTTGAAGCGCGGCTTGCGCTGCTTGATGAGATTGTTTTCGAGAGCAAGGGCTTCGCGCTCGTTGGCCACGAGAATGTATTCGAGATCGACTGCTTCGCGCATGAGCGAGCCAGTTTTACGATTCGCTAATTGATTGGCTTCGAGAAAGTAGGAGCGAACGCGCGAACGCAGGTTCTTCGCCTTGCCGACGTAGATGACCTCGCCCTCGGCGTTCTTGTAGAGGTAGACACCTGGCTGCGTGGGAAGCGTTCGAATTTTTTCGTTCAGATCCATGAAAAGAAGGGGCCCAAAAAGAAGCAGGTGCTTTAGTTTAGATGGTTTGTGAGGTGGGAAGTTTCTACCGGACCGGGCGTTCGAAACTTCCTACCCTGTACTCGTTTTTTCGGCCTTATCTGTAAGATTTCAAAGGGAATGCCGATTTGGTTCGATGATTGCTACATTCACCTCGGAAAGACCGGTCTGGATGGACGGCAAAGGAGACTTTCGCACATGACGGATCAAACGGAAGTTATTAAGAAGACAGGCATGAAGAAAACTATGAATGGCCTTGGTGTAGCTGCTTTATCACTCGGTATTGTGGCTCTGACGGTGGGCTGCTCCACGAAGAACTATGTTCGTTCGCAGACGGCGCCCATTGTGGCGCAGACGAATCAGCTTGAGAAGCGGACGGGTGACGATCAGCGCAACATCCAGGATACGGATGCACGCGCGCAGCAGGGAATCGCCGGAGCGAAGAGCGCTGCGGCGACGGCGGATCAACATGCCATGGCAGCGGGCCAGAGCGCCGAGGCCGCCGACAGCAACGCAAAGGAAGCTTATAACCGCGTGGATTCGCTGGCGGGTGTTATCGCCGGCTTGGATAAGTACAAGCCTCTCTCGGATGTGAGTGTGACGTTTGGCTTCGATAAGGCCGTGCTGACCGCAGCGGACAAGAGAGAACTGGATGCCGTAGCGAGCAGCCTGCAGACGACGCGGCATTACCTGCTGGAGGTTACGGGCGGAACGGATGCTGTAGGTGACGCGGCGTACAACTACGCTTTGAGCCAGCGTCGCGCCGATGCTGTGGTGACGTATCTGGCGTCCAAGTACAACATTCCTCCACACAAGTTTTACATGGTGGGAATCGGCAAGGACCAGGAAGTGGCGTCGAACAAGACGGCTGCCGGACGCGCAAAGAACCGCCGCGTACAGGTTCGTGTCCTTTCCAATATGGAAGAGGAAGGCGCTCAGAGGGCAACAAACGGGAGCTAACCTGATTGATCTGTGAAAACGGCGGCCTGCTGGCCGCCGTTTTTCTTTGTCGTCTTATCCCATTTTGCAGAGAGTGCTAAAGAGCAGATAGAGGGGATTAGCGCGCGGTGAGAAGATGTCCCATCTTTTCGCGCTTTACTTCCAGATACCGTTCGAAGGTCGTCTCGGCTGGAACTTCAGCGGAGATGCGTTCTGTCACTTCGATACCGTGGGTCTGGAGGGCTTCCACCTTTTCGGGGTTATTCGTCATCAAGCGCACGGCAGGAACATCCAGGTAATGCAGGATCGCGGCCGGTAGCTCAAAGGCGCGATGGTCGGGTTTGAAGCCGAGTTCGACATTGGCCTCGACCGTATCGCGGCCATGGTCCTGCAGTTCATAGGCCTGAAGCTTAGCCATAAGGCCGATGCCACGGCCTTCCTGCAACTCATATAGGACGATGCCATTGCCCGCCTCCACTATGGTTGCGAGGGCAAGTTCGAGCTGTAGGCGGCAGTCGCAGCGCAGCGAGTGAAAAACATCGCCAGTAAGGCACTGCGAATGAATCCGGATAATCGGCGTCGTGGAGTAGATATCGCCGTGAATGAGGGCGACTGCTTCCTCGACGAGGAGACCCTGTGAGTTAGGCTCGGTCAACGGACGCTGAAATCCTTGGATCCGGAACTGCCCCCAGCGTGTGGGGAAGTCCGCGTCCGCAACTCTTGTGATCTCTGTCTCGCTCGGAGCCGCACTAGGTATGGATGCCATCATCTTGATTTTATAGATGCGCGAGGAGTCGTGCCGGATGCGGGGGTAGAGTGGAGGTGTGCATCCGCAGAGCTCCCAACTGATTCTGATCTCGCTTCTGGTGAAACTGGGCGTCGCCGCCGCCGTGTCCAGTTCTTTGTCCCGTTCGGTCCTGTTTGAACGCCTGTTATTAGCGCCGCACCGCACGACGAAACAGCGGACGCAGTTAGTGGCATTGATCTGCGCTCCTCTGGTGCTGGGAGTGTGGATTCGGGGCGTTGTGCCGAACTTCCTGGCGGCGGATATCTCTTTTGAATTGACGGTCTTGCTCGGCGTCCTGCTGGGACCTGCAGCGGCCTTGCTGGGTGGCATTCTCCTTGCGGTACCTGCGCTCCTGCACCACGAGTACCTGGCTCTTCCGGTCAATGTCGCGCTTGCCCTGATCTTCGGGGCGTTTCATCGATTCGCGACCGCGGAGCAGATTTGGTCTTTTTCCCCCATGATCGACCTCAGCCTCTACCACTGGGTGACGCGCAACCTGAAGCGCCCTCATGTGGATCGGCAGATTCTTCTTCTGGTGACGATTTCGGCGACCAATCTGGGTCTGAGCGTCCTAAGCGGCCTCTATCCGAAACGGTATTTTGCGCTGCGAACGAATAACTGGGCCGTGGAACTGGCGATCTGCGCCTGCGCCCCGGTCGTTGTGGGCGTTCCGCTGAAGGTCTGGAACTCGCTCCGCATGGAACGAAAGTTGGAAGAGCAGCAGAGGCTTCTGGTGGAGGCGCGTCTGGACGCTCTGACGCGGCAGATCAATCCACATTTCCTATTCAATACGTTGAACTCGATTGCTTCCCTAATCCGCCGGAATCCGGACGGCGCGCGCGAAATGGTGGTGAAGCTGGCGAATATTCTGCGGATTCTGCTGAAGCAGAGAGACGCGTTTGTTCCTTTCAGCGAAGAGATGCGGTTTACGGACGATTATCTGGCGATCGAAGTGGTGCGCTTTGGCGAGAACCTGCGCGTTGTGAAGGAGATTGCGCCGGAGACGCTGAATATCGTCGTCCCAAGCATGCTGCTGCAGCCGCTGATTGAGAACAGCATCAAGCATGGGCTTGAGCCTCGGATCCATGGGGGGACGGTGACTCTGCGCAGCCGCCTGCAGAATGGGAAGCTGCTGATTGATCTGGAGGACGATGGTGTGGGGATGTCCCCCGACCGGCAGGTGCGCGTTGGGGGCGGTGGTGTGGAGCGCGGTGGCACCGGCATTGGGATGAAGAACGTCCGCGAGCGGATGGAGGTTCTTTACGGGGACGATGCGGTGATGGAAGTAGTGAGCCGTCCGGGTCGCGGGACGCGGATTACGTTGGAGATGCCGGCGCTGGAGGGGGCTCCGGGGTCGAAGTGAGGGTTGTGGTCGCTCTTTGAGCGAAAAAATGCTCTCTGCACACAGCCATGTGCCAGAAGTGGGTATCGAGCCTCTCATTTTGTCATCCCGTAGCGAAGCGGAGGGATCTGCTTTTATTCTGAGAAATCTGATTTGTGCCCGCGCGACCCCACCCTTTCGCGATGAGGCCGCGAAAGAATGGGGCACATACGCCGACTCAAATTTCGGCGAAGGTGATTTTGTTTGCGGAAGATTGTGGGATCTGGGCTAAGAGGGCATTGAGTTCTACTTCGCGTGTGGATTTAAGGATGGTACGGGTGGCCTGGAGGGCCTCGTCCAGATAACCGGGGTGGGTGACGAGCTCCCAGGTTCCGGCAGGCAGGGCTTTGAGCAGATGCGCCAGGGTTTCGCCGTCGAGCGAGCCGGTGGCCGAGACGCCGAGGCAGCCCTGGGTGGTTCTGACTTCTCCGCTAGCGATCTGGGGCTGCGTGACGAAGGCGCGTTCGAAGAGGCGAAGAGCGGCGACTTCCGCGCGACGGCGGTTGGCGTTGCGTGCGATGCGCGCGCTCCACGCGGGCTCGATGGGGTTGCGAATGGCCTTGACGCCGCAGGCTACGGCAGCGCGAAGGACGGCCGAGGTCACACGGGGAAAGATGTGCGTGTGTTTGTGGGTGTCGATGTGGGTGGGCTGGATGCCTACAGACTGGAGCTTGCGGATCTGTGCGATGGCCTCACGCTCGATCTCCGCAGTGCTGATGCGGCCGGTGTAAAGGGCGAGCAGAAAGCCTACGAGCGAGCTGCGGAGGTGATTGGTGCCGGGTTCGAGGAGGGTGGGGACTTCGTGCGCCGGGGCGGTTGGCGTGCCGTCCAGGAGGACGATATGGCAGCCAACGCCGAGGCTAGGGTTTTCGTGCGCGATGCGGACGGCATCGTCAAAGGCGGGGCCACAGGCCATAAGGGTGGCGGAGGTGAGGGCGTTGGCCTGGTGGAGTTCTTCGACGGCACGGTTAACGCCGGGGGTAAGTCCAAAGTCATCTGCGTTGAGGATAAGGCGCGGAAGCATACAAGCGATGTTAGACTTTCTAAGGCGTGGGCGAGTAGCTCAGTTGGTTAGAGCGCCTGCCTTACAAGCAGGATGTCGGGGGTTCGAGTCCCTCCTTGCCCACCACACCTGAAACCAACAACTTACGCGGATTCCTTCGCTGCAGCCAATTCTAAAGCAGGCGCTCAAGCAAAGACAATTAGTCGGTGGCTGGCTGATGCGACCCGCCATGCGTGTTTCCCTAAATTTCCGGGGACCGCTAATCGAAGATTGTTGATACCATCGCGGCAATGAACGCTGAACCACTTAGCTCGTTACCTAAGGAAAAAGTTTGTTACGGTTGCCAAGAGACCAACTTAGCGACCAGCACCTTTTGTAGTAAATGCGGAGCCGCTTTGGATCTTTCGACCTTCGTTAGTCGAAGGGTATCAGCGGAGCTAAAGGACGTAATCAGAGACCGCAGCGTCCTCGAAACCGAAAGTTCCATAAGGGTATTCGAGCGCGCTTTTGGCTGGATGAAGCTGCTCGGCGGGTTTGTCGTCCTGGTCTTGACGGGACTCTCCGTCTTTGTAGGGATTAAAAGCTATAGTTTCTCGTTGGCCGCCGGAGCCGCTAACGACTCGGTAAAGCAAGTCGCCATCTCCGCAAATAACGAGATTCAGAAGAGCGCGGTAGCCGTTACGGAAGCGGGAAAAAATACGACCTCTACAGCCGAGAAAGCTAAGCTAGATATCCAAAAAGTCGCAGAGAAACTCTCATCCGATACAGCTTCATTTAAAAAAGATATAGCCGCCTCGCGAGGCCAACTCGCGGAGGCTGCGAGGTTGGCCCCCGAGATTCACGAGATTCAAGGTCAGCTTAACAAGGCGACGCAAGCTATACAGGAACAACAAAAGACTCTAAGTAGCACTGAAGACTTCACACGCAAAGTTTTCAGCGCTCATACGAACGCCCTTTTCGCGCTGGATCAGCCGACCAATCCCAATGTGATTGTTGTCCCCCCAGCAGGGGGGAAGGGGAACGCTCATGTGTACATGCTTCTACCTAGCTCGCCTGTACCTGGGACGGTTCAACTGCAATGGAATATATTCGTGCAGCTGCCCAACACCTATCTAGTTTTTCAAAATTTGGTTATGTTCGCTTGGGGAGAGTCTGTCGATGCTCTCAAAACCAAGCCAATCAGTGTTTCCTATTTTGCAGACTCGAAGGACAAAGACATCATCAAGACATTGAGTCTGCGGGATGGTAGAGTCTTCGCAGATGACCAGCCGATGCCCAAGTTCGGCGAAGTAGACCCCGACTTTAGGGGTAATAAGTGGATGCCAGCTCCACCAAAGCCGTGAGCTGAAAACCGGCTTGTATCAGGTTAGCCCGCCCGTTGTTGGGATGCGGCGTCAAGTAATAGCCACCTCCGAATCGACTTAGATATTTATTTTTGTGTCAGTTTGTGTCTTTTTTCCACATTCTTCGTGGTTGGAGATACCGTGTAACTGTAAGAAATTAAGCGCGGTTATCTCTTTGGTGGACGCGGTTGGATTTGAACCGACGTCCGTTAAGCTCTGTTAATTCCCGTGCGATAGTAGCTCTCGTGGGTGGCGATTGACTAGCACCCAAACGAAATAGAGCCACACAGGAGACCCGCCCATGCAGATATTCGAAACTAGCCCCGCCCTCGTTCTTCTCTCACTCCGCGCCCGCGTCCGTGGACAGAAACCCCACCTTCCGGCGTTCAATCACGCGGTCCTGGACTGTATCGAGAGAGGGGCGTTCAACGGCCTGAAGCCGGAGGATTTCGCGGAGGCTCGCAGGATGCGGCTTCGAAATAACCGCGTTAACGCCGCCATTCGCAACCGCGAGGCAAACGCCCGCGCAGGCAAGTAACAAACGAAGGCGTTGCCGGGTTGCCGCCCAACAACGCCATTGCCAAATCGACCCGCGACTAAACGTATTCAACCGGCTGCCCCTATTGTAAGGCGGCCACAGAAAGAGTGTGCCCATGGCTACGCCTTCCCTCGACCCGAAATTTGAAATCGCCATACGGGGAGCTGTCTTCCCTGTCATGATTTTGTCGAATCTGCAGCTCAACGATTTTGTGCTGGTAGATATCGCCGAGGGCGATCTATCCCACGAAATTCAGCGCCACCTTGCAGAGCGCCCTATGTGCTTCGTTGGAGTGGCAGCGGTGAGCCGCGAGGGTGTCCCTCGAACGGCCCTAGACATCCCTCTCGACAAATCGGAAACGGACTTATTAGCGTCCGCGTACCTCGCCCACCTCGATAGCTGCCTATCGGCTATGTCGGGGGCTGCGCCCGCCCAGGCTAACGCCTAAATCTTGCAGGTTAGCGCCTCGCTTTGAGGTTCCAGACACGGAAACCGCCGCTAGTTCGGGTGTGCGCCGTGTCACCAAATCTAGCAACAAAAGGACATTCAAATGACTAACGTATACGCACTTCGCAAGGAAAGAAACGACCTCAAAGCCGAAGCTTCGCAGCTAGTAGAAAAGGCGATAGCAAACAAAACGGACCTTGAAGGCACCGACCTGAAAAAGTACAACGATCTTATTGACGACCTCAAGAGTGTGGAAGAACAGATTTTCGCCCACGCAGCAGGTGCCACGTTTGAAGATGCGTCAAGCTCTTTCCTCCAACCGCAGGCAAGCTCCCGTTCTGTCTCTGCATCATCGGGAGGCCTCAAGTCACAGCTCCGCGAGGTCTACGCTAGTGCGAACAACAGTCAGCGGAAGGAAATAGACAATTTGGCCGCATACGTCGGAGGCGACATCCGAGCCGCTGCCGATCTGCGACCAAACAGCGACGGAGGTTTCACAATCCCGAGCTTCATCGTTCCGGTTCTCGAAAGGGCCTTCACTTCCTTTGCGCCGGTTGTTTCGGTTGCGAGAACATGGCCCACCGAGACGGGCGCGGATCTCACCTTCCCTGTATTTTCCGATTCCGAATCTGCGGTGCAGCTAGATTCTTCCGCTGCGACCGGCGCAGACGCCACGGTTTCCGGAGACACACCTCCAACCTCATTGACCGGCCCGACGTTGAAAGCCTGGAAGGTTTCGTCCAAGCCTATCTTCGTGCCCCGAGAAACGTTCACAGATTCACCGATTGACCTCATTAACGAAATCGTCGGAGCGCTACTTGCACGCATTGTGCGCTTTGAAAACCTGAAGTACACGCGAGGTGTTGGCGGCACAGAGGCCGAGGGCTTCCTTACCAACGCAACCAAATACGTAACGGGCGCGGTGGCTCTCGACCTCGATATCTGCCTCGACCTCGCGTACAACGTTCCGCAGCTTTACCGGCCGCAGGGCGTGTACATGATGAGCGATACAACCGCGAAGTATCTCCGCAAGCTCAAGACGGGCATTAGCGGCGATAAACAGCAGTTGTGGGCGGATGCAGACGCAACGAAGGGCACGCCGGCATCGTTGCACGGCTACCCGGTGATTATCAACAACGATATGGATTCGGTCAGCGCGGATGGCACCTTCGCGTCGAAGAATCCTGTCTCGTTCGGCGATATGTCGAAGTTTGTCATTCGTCAGGCCGAGAACAACCAACCCTATGCGTACCGCTATCAGGTGCCCGCAAGGGACGGTGCCGCTGTGATTCTTTTCCGTCGCAGTGATAGCAAGTTGATTGTTCCGGCAGCAATTAGCAAGGTCGCAGTCAGCTAACCAAAGTCCCGGTTCGTGGGGAGACGAACCGGGCAGACATTCAGTTTCCACCGAGGGCCGAGACGGTGGAATAGCGGCAAAGCGGACGCGCTCGGCAGGGTATTTCAACATGGGACCCCCTTCACCGCGTCCGTTCCTTTCCATATCCGGCTCGACGTTTTGGCGAGCGGCGAGCCGGGTCCTTTTCCCCAAGAAAGAGGTTTTGTATGGCCGCTCCAGTTTGGACACTATCGGTTGATTTACAGACGAAGACCGCTTCGTTTACCACGGGCATGGCCGAGGCCGCCCGCGTTGCTCGCAGCTCGTTCTCGCAGATACGGAACGACGCCAAAGAGGGCGGCGCGGAGACATCAAAGAGCTTCATCAACGCACAGCAAGCCCTTGGTGTCTTGACGAACTCACTTCGCGGTGACGCCGAGAACGCCCTCGCAGACATCATCCGGGAGTTGTCGCATACCGGCGCTGTGATGGCGGCGCTACCGTTCGCGGCCGTTGGCGGCGGGTTGTTGCTCGCGATCAATCTTGCCGTGGAAGCGGCGGCGAAGCTGCGGGAATGGCGCGAGGAACAAGAGAAGATCACCACGGAACAAACCCGCTTCGGCACAGCGTTACGCGAAAGTTTCAACGGTCTTGACGAGAAGATTCTCCAGGCCGAAGAGCGGACCGACGAACTCACAAACAACCATCTCGGCGCGTTGAAAAAGCAGCTTGAGCTTATCGACCATCAGAGCATGAGCGAACTCATTCAACAGATTGAGGCCATCGCCAAAGCTGCCGAGCCGGTCTTCAAAGCTCTTGAGGGTCATTGGTATACGATGGGCATCGGCTCGGCCGGTGCGAGTCATGCCCTAGAGCAGTTCAAAACGACGTATGAATCCCTCCAGTCCCAAGGCAAGGAAAAAGAAGCGGGCGACCTCTTAGCCGGCACGCTCGCCAGTGCCGAGAAGGTGCTCGCAGCTCAAAAGGCAATGAACGGCAGCCGGGGCGATATGGGCGCTTTGGGCCGCGATGTGGACTATGCGGCACAGTACCGGGCGCAAGCGGTTCTGCAGGCTGCAAAGGTAGGGTCCACGGAGAAGGAAGTCCAGGCGCAAGAAGCCCTCGTAAAGGCGTTGTCCTCGCAGCTCACGGCAGAGCAGAAGATCGCCGAGCTAAAGAACATCGACAAGGGAAACGCCGCGAAGCAAACCGGCAACGAAGACAGCGCCCGCCGCGCCGAGGCAGCAAAGGCCGCCGCCGCATCGGAGTTGGCCGTCAATGAGCTGCGCCTCCAGGCTGATAAAGCAATGGCGGCCGCCACGCTTGAGATTCAGAGGGCCTCGATTGCCGATAGACTGACGAACGATCTCGCGTTCGCCGCCCGTGATAAAGAAATCAAGCTCGCGGCGAATCAAGCGGAGATGGCCGCCCTAGACCGCTCGGGCAAGGACTACGCCAATCAATTAAAGGGCCTCCAAGAGAAGGCGCTCGAAATCACGCAGCAATACCTAACGTCGGTCGCAGAGCTGCGCAGTCGTTCGACCATCGAGCAAAACAAAAAGGACCTCGGCGACTACGAACAAGGCGAACGCGACAAAATCGCAGCAACACAGCAAGGCTCTCAGGCTCGACTCGACATTATCGAGGCGTCCCTCAAGGAAGCCCAAGCGAAGACGCTGCAGGATACGGACTATTACCGGCAACTTGGATCACAGAAGATCGACACCGTGCGGCAGCTCGCGCAGGACGAGGCAAAACTCAAGGCCGATGCCGCACGGGAAGAAGCCGAGAACACGCAAAAGATGGGCGAGCTTGCCCTCGCCGCCGAGCAAGAACAACAGGCGTTGCGGGACAGCGGCCGCCGCATGACGGACAATCAGCGGATTGCCGAGGCGACCGAGGCCGCCAATCGTGAGTTTGCCATCAAGCTCACCGCGCTACAGCAAGAGCAAACGGCACTCGACACGACCACAAAGGACTACGAGAACAAACTCCAGGCGTTGCAGAACAAAGAGCGGCAGCTCGTACAGCAGCACGAGAACGATATCCAGAACATCAAGGATCAATCTCAGAAGGCACAGAATCAGCGTGCGCAGGATGCTTACAACCGATACGAGGGGATTGCAGCGCAGGGGCTAACGCGGGTCCTTATGGGGCATCAGTCATTTGCGGCGATGCTCGGTTCGATTGGGGACCAAGTAGTTTCGGGCATGATGCAAAACGCGATTCAATCGGTGATCGCGAATGACTTCACCAAGGAGAGCGATGCGGCGTCAGCAGCTCGCTCGGCCTTCAACCTCGGACTCAAATACGGAGGCCCCGCTGCTTTCGTCATGGCCCCGGTGATGGGCGCGGCGGCCTTTGCTTCGGTTATGGCGTTTGCGGGTGGAACCGATGGCGTCCCCGGTGTTGGGCGTGGGGATGTCGTTCCGGCGATGTTGACGCCCGGAGAAGGTGTCGTCCCCGGTGGCGTCATGGATGGGTTGCGGAATGTAGCTCGCAGCGGTGGCTTTGATCGCGGGCCGAGCATCAACGTCCGGGCGCACTTTGCCCCAACGGTCCACGCAATGGATGCTGCGGGCGTCGATAAGGTCCTGACGAAGCACGGTGACATCTTCCAAAAGCACATCAACAACGCGGTTAGAAAGGCGAATCGGTAGCGATTCCAAGGCGCTAATTAGTGCGAAAACGCTAATTCGTATAAGTCGTATTGATTCAACGAACTAAGCCGCCAAAATGCTTTTAATAGAGGGTAAATATGCAAATTCACGACGCAGTAGACGAATTGGTAGCGCGGTCGAAGCCGCATCGCGAACTTCAGGCGTTTCATGACTTTCACCGAGCGCACCCGGAGGTTTTGGACTTCCTGGTGAGCGAGATCCGACTTCGCATCGAACATGGCCTCACGTCATTCAGCTTTAACAGCTTGTGGAATTACGCCCGGTGGAAGTTGGAGCTTAAGAAAGAGCCGGGTGAACGCTTCACGTTGAACGATCACGCCCTACCCTTCTACGGGAGAGCCATCACCATCCTGCATCCCGAGGAATTCAACGGACGGGCCGAGTTTAGGACATCGAGGGCTGATGAGATTTTCGGCGTCGTCATTGCGCCCGACAAGAGAAGCCACTACGCCCGCGTTTTGCAGTGGGCAGACGGCACCCCTCTGCATCAGGGATGGCGACCGACGCGACCGCATGTTGTGAATTGCGTTCTGAATCTCCGTCCTGACGTTCACGTGAGGGCAAGCTAATGACTTTGAGCTGGACGGACGGACACGGCAAGCAGGTAAGCAAGCCGGTAAATCTTAGTATCCCTGACGTTCAAGCCTTTAGGGGGTTGGCGGGGTATCCGTGGCTTCTCATCGCGGCTAACCCACACATGAGCGCCACTGAATTGCTCATGTTGTTAGAGACTGAGGGCATTGGCCGCAGCCACACTTGGGTTAAGCGGCGTCTATGGATGTTGCGCCGAGGAGATGCGGATGCGACTCGGCCCGTTGCGGCCGAGGATGTTCGAGCTGTTGAACTGATGCGCGAAAACGAAACGTTGTCTTTGCGAGGGCTTCGGGGTTTTCTTTTGGATCACGGGATAAAGCGCAGCGTTGATTGGGTGCGGAGGCATCGCTGTGATTAGGTGTCTTATTGTCCGTCCATATAAGAGACCAGAGACCGTGGACACCTGGGACACCCTCCCATCCACCCATCCTCCCGTCCTCCGTCCGACTCCTAGAAGTCGTCGTACGTATGACAGGGGTTGGGTTTTGGCCTGAGAGATAGATCTACGAAAAGAATTTAGGGTATTGCCCACGCAGTAGCCAAAAAGTTAGCGACACCCAAGCGAATGTATTCCTTCTAGTCTATTGATTCTAAAGCACTATGAAGCAATGGATGAGGTAGGGGCACCTAAAATGTTGATTGCAAAGCACTGAAAGCCCGCCGGGAATCTTTTATTTACATAGATCCCTAATTCTATGAAAAGTGGAAGATTTGCCCCTTATATTCCGTTTTTCATATACACAAACCATTGAAAAAAAAGGACTTAGAGGATGACTTCGATCTATGGCATCGGATGAGTAATGCAGGCTATTGCGAAATCACCTTCCGGCAATTCCTGAATCGCAAACTCGCAGTAGTGTAAGCCGACGTGAAATTGTTTTTCGTTTAAATCACTCAATGCGACCTCAGCCTCCCCTCTCGTGGAGAAGCGCCAATCGGGCGCGGTGCTGTAACCGATGATCCACTCTGTTATGGATTCACCGTCGGCATCTTTGGCACGCCGGGCTTCGTGCAAAGAATCGTAGCCCTGGACGTATTTAAGGGTCGTAGACATTCTCGATACGCACAGTATAGCCCGCGCTCTAGCGGCCCGTGTAGCGACCGCTAGAGCACTGAGCGGCCATCCCTAGCCTCGGTTTTGCAATAGGCTTACGCGCTCGTGCATGGCCTGTAGATCCGCCGTAGCGAGGTTGGCATAACGGCGGGTCATCTCCAAGGAGCTGTGCCCTAGAACCTTTTGCAGATGGAAAACAGAACCTCCCTGCCGTAAGTAATTGACCGCGAACGTATGCCGGAAAGCGTGGAGTGTCCGGGCGGGCGGGGCCGTGCCTAGCTCTCGGCACAGCGCCTTTACGTCTCGCAAAACATTATTGCGCCCGAGCGCGGTTTCCGAATGAGTGGCGAACAACAAACAATCTGATGTCCGGCAAAATTCCGAAATAAAGCGGTAAAGCGCCTTGCGAAGGGCGAACGAGAAAGGCACGAGCCGTTGCTTTCTCCCTTTGCCGTCAAGGGTCACGAGAAGGTTGTCCATATCTATGTCCCTAACGCGCACGAAAAGCGCCTCACTGATGCGGCAGCCCGTATCCAGCAACAACTGCACCAACAGATGTAACCGCCGATCCTGTTTTCCCTTCGGCTTCCACGACACAAGGCGCGCTACCAGGGCCGGGGGAAACGTCGGCAATACGAGATGCGGCTCTTTCAAACGAGCGAATCGGGGGTGATTGCAGGCCGCTCCACACTTTCGGTCGTTGCCGGTAGCCCAATGCAGATAGGCATTTATGGCGCGAAGAGTGCAGTTGCAACCTGAAACCTTTCGCCCTTTCTCGCGCATCCGGGTAACGGCCGCATTTAGCTCGGATTGGGTGGGCGCTTCGGATTCGAGCCATTTCAGGCTTTCCCGGTACCACTCGATAGTGCGCGGGCTCACATTGTGCAGATATTGGCGTTCACGGATAAACTGTTCAAAGCGGGGTAGCAAGATTCCTCCAAGCAGTACGTCAAATTGGAAGAAATCCGCGTAAACGTGGGCGAGTAGCTCAGTTGGTTAGAGCGCCTGCCTTACAAGCAGGATGTCGGGGGTTCGAGTCCCTCCTTGCCCACCACACCTTTTTCTGTTGCCAACTCTTTTGTGGGAGAGCGGCTGGCACGTTGACCGGTTTGTAGGAGAAGTTCTTGTCCGAGTCTGATTCGTCCCCCGAAAACAAGCTGCAACCTGAGACGCTGGCGATCCATAGCCGACGCGTTTACGAGCGCGAGTCGAACTCGATCCTGTTTCCCATTCACCAAACTGCGACCTATGTCCACGAGTCTGTGGGTGTGCTGAAGGCCGGGTACGGGTATTCGCGCGGCGGCAATCCAACGGTGAATGCGCTGGAGCAGGCAATAAGCGCTCTGGAGGGAACGGAGCAGGCTCTGTGTTTCCGCAGCGGCATGGCCGCGATTACGACGATGTGCATGGGGCTGCTGAAGGCGGGCGATCACGTGATCATGTCCGAGGTGATCTACGGAGGTACCGTCCGGCTATTTCAGCAGGTGCTGGGGAACTTCGGTATCGGCTACAGCTACGTGGATACAACGGACATGGATGCTGTGCGTGCGGCGATCCGGCCCGAGAGCAAGTTAATGTTCGTAGAGACGCCTGCGAATCCAACGATGAAGCTGACGGATGTTGCGGCGATGGCCGAGATTGCGCATGCCAACGGCATGCTTCTGGCCGTGGACAATACGTTTCTGACGCCGCTGTTGCAGAACGTGTTGAATCTCGGCGCGGATCTGGCGATGCTATCCACCACGAAGTACATCGACGGACACAATGCGACGATTGGCGGATCGCTGGCTTCGCACGATGTTGCCATGATGGATCGTCTCCGCCTGGTGCGGAAGACGATTGGAACGATCTCTTCTCCGATGGATGCGTGGCTGACGTTGCAGGGGGTGAAGACGCTGCCGACGCGGTTGAAGATGCACGTGGAGAACGCCGGGATCGTCGCAGACTGGCTCGAAGCAAATCCGCGCGTTGTGCGTGTGAACTATCCCGGGTTGAAGAGTTTTCCGCAGTACGCTCTGGCGCAGAAGCAGCAGAAGGCGGCGGGCGGCATGTTGTCGTTTGAACTGGATGCGACGACGGTGCAGGCGATTGCTTTCATCAACGCGCTGAAGCTGACGACGTGCGCGGAGAGCCTGGGAAGCGTGGAGTCGTTGATTACGAATCCCGCGACGGCATCGCACTGCGACCTGCCAAAGGCGGAGCGCGAGAGGTTGGGCATCTCGGATGGCCTGGTTCGTTTGTCGGTCGGCTTGGAGAGTCCTCAGGACTTGATCGCGGATTTCGACCGTGCACTGACGGAAGTCTTTCAAAGCTAGAGTCAATGTAGGTCTGCGGCCTTATTCACGATCTGAATCTCTGCTGATATCGTTGCGTGCATGGCCATAGAAACTGTGTTGCGCGAGGATGTTCGTTTCGATCGTTTAAGCCGCGGGCAGAACGCCCGCTTTCCCGCAACAGAGAGTGACCGCGCCAGTCGCATTGCGCTATGCGATAGCAGCGAGGACGTAGCCGAGGCGTTGGAGCGCTTTGTGCACGCCGGTCTGCGGCCTACCGTGCGCGCAGGTGGGCATTGTTATGAGGATTTCGTCGACAACAATCCCCAGGGAGCCATCATCGATGTGAGTCTGATGGCTGGAACTGCGCCTGAGCCAGGTGGACCCAAGTACAGGCTTGGTGCGGGAACGACGCTGGGGCGTGCGTATCCGGAGCTTTACAAGCGCGATCTGGTAACGATTCCCGGAGGCACGTGTGGGCCTGTGGGAGCGGGTGGGCACATCTCAGGCGCGGGCTATGGTCTGCTGTCGCGTCTGCATGGCGTAACGCCGGATTGGGTGACGGCGGTGGATGTGGTGACGATCGATCACGCCGGGAAGGCGCGGATTCGGCGCGCGGATAAGAAGAACGATCCTGACCTGCTGCGGGCCTGTCGTGGAGCCGGCGGCGGAAACTTCGGCATCGTGACGTATTTCCATTTCGATACGCTGCCGAAGGCGCCCATCGAAGTAGTGAGGGGCAGCGTCAGCTTTGGCTGGGAGGGGATGACGGAGGAGCGGTTTGCGCGGATCCTTTATCTCTTCAGCAACTACTGGGAGACACGTGGTCGCGATCCGGAGACCTGGGGGTTGTTTTCGATCTTCAACCTGTCGCATCGAAGCTCGGGAAGACTGACGATGTCCGTGACGTTCTCAAATCCCGATGGGACGGTGAACGACATGAAAGTGCTCGACGAGTACCTCTCGATCTTCGATGAGTGCAAACCGGTGAGCGAACTGACGGTGCATCCGGCGATGGCGGAGCATCATCCCGATGTATCTGCAACGGGGACGAATCTCTGTGTCGCGACCCACACGGTCCAGAAGATGCGTTGGATCGATTCGCAGGGCGGCGGGGGCGGCAATCGCAATGCTGCCGCGGGACCTCCGATGGATTCGCGGCATAAATACAAGTCGGCTTACATGAAGCGGAGTTTTTCGCGGGACGAGGCGGCTTGTTTCTACAAGCATCTGAATCGGATGATTCCCGGTGTGGACCTTTCGCGCAATACGGTCCTGGCTGACTCGTTTGGCGGAGCGGTGAACAAGCGGCAGATGCTGGAGGAGACGTCGTCGGCGCAGCGGAGTTCGATTCTGAAGCTGCAGTTCATTGCGACGTGGAACGACGCCGCCCAGGACGCAGGGCAGATCGGTTGGATGAGGGATTTTTATACCGAACTCTATTCGGTTTCCACGGCGGGAGCGAAGTACAGTGGGACGCCATTCTGGAGCGCTCGCTATGAAGGTTGCTATATGAACTATCCGGATGTCGACATGCTACGTTATGAGTTCTGGCCGCAACTTTATTACGGCCTGGGAGAGCTTTACCCGTTCTTGCAGAGTGTGAAGCGCAAGTACGACCCGAACAACGTCTTTCATCACGCGATGTCGATCCGCGGCTAGCGTGTTGCGGTAGCCAGTTCAGGCCTTCCGGGAACAACCGGCTTCGCCAGCCTGTGGCCAAGGCGCATGCAGGGCCTCTCCAGAAGATAGTAGCTCGCGGTTGCGAGACCTCCGACCAGGAGGAAGTTATAAGGAAAGGCGTGCGCTATGCCAAACGGCGAATTGCCTGCATCGAATCGCCCATTGAAGATCACCTGCTGCCAAAGGTAAAGACCAAACGAGATCTTTCCTATGAACTTTAGGAAACCTAACTCGAGAAACCTGCTAATCCAATTTTTCGGGTGAAGAAGGGTAGATGTCAGCATGGCCGCTGGGAGCAAACAAACCAACGGAGATTTGGGATGGAAGACGGAAGCGATTGCGAGGCAGAGTGGAATGATGATCCAAGGCTTCATATATTTAGCAGCACGTGCCCTCACCGAGCCGTTTTGTAGGCCAATGGCCAAGGCAGCGGGCAGCAGCAAGAAACAGCACCAGTAAAGAGTTCCAAAGGAATCCGCCCTCGATCCTCCCAAAAAACCATGCTGTCGCAGGACTGAGCAGATGACGGAAGCTGCAGCCAGCGTGCAAAGGGTCGCAATTCTGTATCTACGGATATAAAGCAAAAAAGCGGGTAAGAATAAGTAGAAGTGCTCCTCAACGGAGAGAGACCAGAAATGGGCGGTGGAATAGCTCATACCGATGTAGTTTCGGACAAAGAGTGCTGAAGCAGCGATGGATGACCAGCTCCTCGTGAGCATGCCAAAGTGCATGAAAAGCGCGACGACGCCAAGGTAAAGGAAGGCTGCGGGGAGGATGCGCAAAGTGCGACGAATGTAGAAACCCTTGAGATGCAGTGATCCGGTCATCTTCTCTTCTTCCAGAAGACGTGTGCAGATCAGGAGGCCACTAATTCCAAAGAAGATATCTACGCCGAAGAGTCCAAAGTGACTGATAAAGCGCGTACTAAAGGGACCAACGACATATACCTTTGCGTGATAGAACAAAACCAGAAGAATCGCAATTGCCCTCCATCCATCGAGCGTCGGCAGATAACCAGTAGGCTTGCCTCTATGGGATCCCTGCGGGGCATGGGATCGTGGCAGTTTCTGCTGCGGGCTTCTAACGTTGGGTAGAGTTTCAGCGTTCACTTCAATTCCTTCATGCGAAAAATCAAATATCTCTATCTTCACAGAATCTCTTAGGCGTGTGTTGGGTCACGGAAGAGAATTGAAACCTTTCGTGCGACGAATTGAGAGCGAATACTCCGCAGCGTACTGTTCGATCATGCGCTCGGTGCTGAATCTCCGCGCATTGGCCAGACCACGCTCCCGTATCGCATCTCTGTCCTGCAAAGCATCTTTGATGATGCGAGCCGCTCCGGGAAGATCGGATGGATCGAAGTAAACGGCGGCGTCTCCGCCTACCTCCGTCATCGGTTTGCGGTTCGTCGTGAAGACGCAGCAACCGGATGCCTGCGCTTCGAGGACCGGCCAGCCAAACCCTTCCTGGAGAGACGGGAAGATCAAGCCTTCGGACAAAGAATAGGCGGCGCGAAGATCTTCATTACTCACATTGGACTTCTTGTCGACGAAGGGTTCAAGACCCGCCTCGCGTACAAAATCAAGAAGCGAAGGAGAGAGTGGTTTGCCGAGAAGCAGGAGCCGGTGGTCTTGAAACTCTGGATATTGCCTCAAGAGTGCGTAAATTTTGAGCAGGCCGAGCTTGTTTTTGTACCAGACCGTGCCACCGATATGGACAAAGTAAGGCTGCGAGGTTTGTAACCCCAGGCTCTCCAGATGTCTGCGCGCGTCTTCGGCGGGCATCGGCGTGTATGGATAGTTAAGACTGATGTAGATGACCTCGATGGTCGAAGCATCTCGGCCGCTGATGCGGGCGAGGTCGTCTCTCGTCGCCTCCGAATCACACACCAGGTGCTGCGCGCGCTTGATACCGGAGAGAATCAGCTTCTGAAAGATTCGACCGGTGAAGCCTGTGGGATTCTCCGGGACCTCGCCTGCGGCGCTCTTGATGGCGAGTACGTCGTGACATGTTACGACGTGTGGACGGTCCTGCAGGTGTTTCACATACATCGCGTTGGAGTGATCGCAGATATGCACAACATCGAATTCTTTTTTAACGCGGCGGAGATAGCGAGGGAAGAGCAGGAATTTATCGACGTATCCGAACCACTTACGCATGCCAGAGCCAAAGAGTGTTATCCCACCCAACCGCTCTTGAGGTTGCAGCAGCGTGACTACGTGTCCGCGCCCTTCCAGTTCGCGGCGTAGAAGATCGCCAAACCGCAACATGCTCTCCTGGCGATCGCTTGCGTAATTTCCGATGAGCAGGACTTTCAATCGTTCCTCGATATGGCGAGTTTAGTTTGTTCGCATGGCAATTTCGCCTGTAGTTCTACTTAAGTTGTAGCTGTCTGTGCTTTGCAGGAAAGAAGAGGAATAATGAAGGATATTGCAACGCAGAGCGGCCAATCGTGCAAACCTGCCTCGTTTTTCGACAGTGTATAACGGAGCATCGGAGGCTGAGAGAACCCTTCGGGCAACATGGCAAGGCAAACCGTTGAGGAGAAGAGATTGAACTGCTACGGCAGAAAGTCTCAGAGAGGTAATGTGACAAAGAGAGTAATTCTGGGCCACCCTTTTGGTAACGCCAATGTTCGACAGGCATTGGCAGCCTTCACCGAAGGAGGAATTCTGGAATCCTTTGTGACGACGCTCAGCGCCGAACACTTCCGCATGCTCTCTCTGCTTCCGGCGTCTTTTCGTAAAGAAGTGCAGCGCCGCTCTTTCCCGGGAATCTCATCTGATCGGATCAAGTCCGGTGCAGGACAAGAGTTGATGAGGCTTATCGGAACGAGATTGGGTCGTACATTTCCCGGGATTCGAAGTTTGACGCCAAGCGTCGATGAGGTCTGGAAGTCATTAGATTTGCGACTCGCATCGTATGCCGCGAAGACGAGCGGTGCCGATCTTTCGGTATATGCCTACGAAGATGGTGCGTTTCATACCTTCTCCTCTCCTTACACTTTTCGGCGGATCTATGAACTTCCGATTGGGTACTGGCGCGCGATGCATCGCCTGTTGGAAGAGGAGCGTGATCTGCAACCCGAATGGTCGTCGACCTTGAAGGGACTGGCAGATGGTCCGGAGAAGTTGGAGCGGAAGGAGCGTGAATTGCAGATGGCGGACGCGATCCTTGTGCCGAGCGATTTCGTTCTTTCGACGTTGCCCCAACAGTTCGCGCAGAAGGGAACGGTCGTACCTTACGGTTGTCCCGAGGTGAGTGTCGGCTCGTCTAGGAGCTTCTCTCATGGCAACGAGCCGCTCAAGGTCCTCTTCTGTGGTTCGCTGGGGCAACGGAAAGGGCTATCGTATCTCTTCGAATCGGTTGCACGCCTGGGCCGGCAGGTAGAACTGACCGTGGTGGGTACACCCGTGGTCCCGTGCAGGCCGCTGGAGGCCGGACTGTCGAAGGTCAAGTGGATCTCTTCGCTTCCCCACGCGGAGTTACTCGCTCTGATGCGTCAGCACGATGTGTTTGTCTTCCCGACTTTGTTTGAAGGACGGGCGCTTGTGGTTCTTGAGGCACTCTCTCAAGGTTTACCTGTGATTACGACGCCCAACAGTGGGACCACAGATGTCGTGGTTCATGGCAGGACGGGATATGTTATTCCTATCCGCTCCGTGGATGGAATCGAAAAGGCTCTCGAAGAGTTGGCCAAAGACAGGGAGTTGCTCCGACATATGAGTGATGAGGCGCTTAAGGTTGCAGCGGAGACCAACTGGCTCAGTTATCGCGTGAAGTTGTTGGACGCAATGCTAAATTCCCAAAGTTCATAAGCAAATAAACCGATAGTAATGTGACGCATCGTATTTTGAGTTTCGGGCTATAAGTTACTGCACCTCATATACTTGAACCCTTCTGATATCATTTCGAAAAGAGCATGCCTATGCGCCAGAGAGTCCGTTGAAGAATCCAGGGATCCCCGATGAAGTGGCGCCACGGTCGTCGTCGTTTAGCGCTGTGGGCTTGCCAGAAATCTACCGGTTACTCAAGCGTCGAAAGTGGTTGGTGCTTCTTATTTTCGTAGTCTTTGTGGCGGCTTCAGCGATCTATACCATGCGCCTGCCCAAGAGATACGAAGCTCTATGTAAGATCGATATTGACCTGAATACTCCGAAGAGTGTGCTTGCTCTTGACTCGCAGTCGAGTGCCTCGGCCGCCACGGAACAAAAGATGGCAACTCAACTTTCGATCCTGGGAAGTCAATCGATTGCATGGAAAGTTATTGAAGAATTAAAGCTTGATACAAATCCCGCATTTTCGGGAAGACCTGCCGGGGCGGCGCATAAGCCGCTTAACTCTCTAACTGATCAGCAACGCTATTCTCTTATTCGCCTCTTTCAGGGTGGGCTTGGTGTCCAGCTGGAGCGTGGAACAGAGATCGTTCAGATTCGGTATAAAAGCACGGATCCTGTTCTGGCAGCAACAATTGCGAATACTGTAGCCGCAAAATATATTCAGAGAAATTTCGAGACAAAATACAACACCACGCATGAGACTTCGGCGTGGCTTCAGGATCAGCTCGAAACACTTCGTCACCAAGTAGATGCCGATCAGAAAAACTTCGAGGAATTCCAGAAGCGCACGGGATTACTTCAAACCGGCGAAGGTCATAATGCGATCGTGGATAGACTCGCGCAACTAAATAGCGACTTATCCAAGGCGCAGGCTGACCGGATTATGAAGGAAGTTACCTTCCGGGAGAGCATGGTCTCCGATCCCGATCAGATTGTTGCCGCGACTAACTTCCCGGGACTCACTTCACTGCGGGCGCAGAAGATTACTCTGGAGTCGCAGTATGCCTCGCTAAGTCCGAAGTATGGAGACTCGTATCCACGGGTTGCTCAGATCAAGAGTGAGCTTGCCGAAGTGAACCGTACCATCGCGACCGAGTTGCGGCGAGGCAGAAATCAGCTTGAGCTCGAGTACAAGCTGGCATCCGAGAACGAGAATAAGCTCAGGGCTGCTACGGAGACGCAGAAGCAGCAGATCTTCTCGATGAATGAAGATGCTCTGCATTACAGCATTCTGCAGAGCCAGGTAGCTTCGGGGCGAGCTCTATACCAGGATCTGACTCGTAAGCTGCAGGAAGCACAGATCACCTCCGGCTTAAGTTCGGATACTATCTCCGTCATCGACCCTGCACTTACTCCCAACATTCCGTCGGAGCCCAGGCGTGCTTTGAATATCGAGGCCGGTGCTCTTCTGGGCCTCGTCGTCGCGTTTGCCGTGGTGTTCCTGATTGAAAACGCCAATGCGACGATTCGAACGGGCGAAGATATTTATCGTTACTCAGGTCTACCTTTGCTTAGCATCGTTCCTCACCTCTCACCTGCTCAGCGGAGTCTGAAAGTTGGAAGAAAAGAAAGTGTGGGCGAGGCCGATACTCTGGGGCTCGAGCCCCGCGTCCTTCAATTTCCTCAGTCTCATTTTGCCGAGTCCTTTCGAGTGCTACGGTCTGCACTGCTTCTAAGCCACGCCGGAGATCCGCCGCAGCTTATCGTAATTTGCAGTGCGTGGACAAAAGAGGGCAAGAGCACCGTTACGATCAATCTGGCTACGGTGCTCGCCCAGATGAACCGCAAGGTTCTTCTTGTGGATGCGGATCTTCGCAGGCCAACTCTTCATCACAAGCTGGGCCTGCCCAGGACCGAGAAAGGTCTCAGCAATCTTCTCGCGGTCTCTCAAAGCCCGCCGCTTGCGGAGTATCTGCATCCGACGACGATCTTTTCGGGATTGGACTTTCTTCCTGCTGGACCTCTTCCGCCTTCGTCTTCCGAGCTTCTGATGTCGCCGCGTATGTCCGAACTCTTTGAAGAGTGGAGAAAAGATTACGACTTCATTGTTGTAGATACGGCACCCCTGCTTGCGGTGAGTGACACGTCCGCCCTTGTAGCTACAGCCGACACGACTGTAGTTGTCGTCCGAGACGATACAACGCGGAAGCAGTCGCTACAGTCCGTCCGCGACACTATCGTTTCCGTTCGAGGGAGGGTGGCGGGCGTTGTTCTTAACGATGTCAGGACCTCTTCGGAGGCATACTATGCCTACTACGGAAACCAGGATGGCGGCGCTGCGTACTATGCGGAGGCAGAGAATGCTTAGACCTCGGCCGTTGGAACAAAAAGTGATTGGCTGGATGTTGGTGCTGATCGTTCTGGGTCTCAGCCCCGATGTGGCGTTCGGTCAGCTTGGAACTCCTCAGGCAGCCGGGCAAACGGCGGGTCAAACAGCACAGGGCCTGGGATACTCGGAGCACGGTGGTATGGCTTTGCAGGACGATCTGGGCATAGCCCCGGGCGACGTCCTTACCCTGACCGTATTCGATACGCCCGAGTTCACGGGACCGGTCCGCGTGGCGAACGATGGAGCAATTCAGCTGCCTCTCGTTGGTAAGGTAGCGGTCGCAGGCCTTACGACCTCTGCAGCGGCAGAGATGATTCGCAACCTTCTTATCAAGGGGAATTTTATGAAGGATCCCCAGGTGATTTTGAGTTTTACGGACTTTGGTAATCACAGCGCTGTTGTACTTGGCGAGGTGCTGAAGCCGGGCCCGGTGTCTCTCACCGGAAACCGCACCTTATATGAAGTGGTTGCCGGGGCAGGAGGCGCTTCTGTGACTGCAGGGGACACGGTGACGATCGTTCACGCAGGTGCGCAGCAGACCACGGACACATATACGGTCAACTGGGAGCGCCCTCTCCAAGGGCAGCCTAATCCGCTGGTCCGGTCCGGGGATACAGTTCAAATCTCTCGCGCGGGCATCATCTATGTCGTTGGCAAGGTTGCAAGGGCGGGTGGATATCCGATCAATCATCAGAAGGTGACCGTCGCGCAGGCAGTGGTTTGGGCTGGTGGTATTCAATCCTTATCGAAGGCATCCCATGCTCGCCTTGTAAGACAGACCGCGAACGGACGCGTGGTCACGGAACTGAACCTCCCCGATATCGTCAACGGGAAGCTGCCTGATGTTGCCATGCAGGATAATGACCTTCTCTACGTCCCCACGAGTCTGGCAAAGACGGCCATTGCGCGAGGTCTGGAGGCTGCAATCACGGTTACCACTGCGCTCGTGATCTATAAGAATCAAGGCAACCGGAACTAGGGGTCTTTGCGCCGGCTGTCGATGTCGTACATAACTTCTTCTCACAGTCATGAGGGCACGATGGCACAAAGCGGCGTCTTGAGCATGGAAGCCGACCTCGGGCGGGACGCGCGTCTTCATTCGATCAAGCAGCTTCGCCGGCTGATCTGGATATATCTTTTCTTTCTGATTTTTGAAGGTTCTTTCAGGAAATGGGTTCCGGGACTTTCTGCGCCGTTTCTTCTCATTCGTGACCCGTTTGCGCTTGCCATCTGGATTCGTGGGGCTAAGTTGGGGTTTGGAGATAAACGGGCGTGGACGGTTTTTTATCTTTTCGCTTTTTCCATTACTGTTCTCGGTTTGCTCCAGATCATGGGCGCAAATCTGGGACTCTTCGCCTTCTTCTATGGATGGAGGTCGTATGTCCTTCACATTCCTGTAGCCATCGTGATAGCGGACCTTTTTGACTTCAACGATCTCTATACGGTGGGGAAGCGATGCCTCATCGTTTCGATTCCAATGACGCTTCTGATGATTGCGGAGTATCAAGCGCCATCTGGCTCTTTTATCAACCGAGGCAGTTCGGGTGAAGGTGGCCAAATCGCTGGAGCCCTGGGACATATTCGGCCAGCCGGAACCTTTAGCTTCATCACAGGGCCGGGGCAATTTTATCCAATCGCCACGGCTTTCGTGCTGTGGGGATACTTCCAGAAAGGGTTGTTCCCCAAGTGGCTCTTGATTGCCTCGACGGTGAGCATCGTTCTCGCTGCGCCGATCAGCGTGAGCCGCAGCCTGGTGATCAGCGTGGTACTCATTGCGCTGAACGGAGTTTTCGGAGAAATTTTAGCGGGAAGATCTTCGCGCTTTTTTAATATCCAGCGCTTAGCTATCTTCTTTCTAGTAAGCGCCGTCGGCATCTTCGGATTGATGCAACTGTCCATCTTTCAGGACTCGGTAAATACCTTTACAACCCGATGGGTTAATGCCCAGGGTGGTACGGGCGACAACTCACAACTGCAGGAGCGGGTCTTCGGCGGACTTCTAAGTGCTACTAAGCCTCTGCAGGATCTTTCGATGCTTGGAAAGGGAATTGGCAAGGGCAGTACAGTAGTCGCATCCCTCGAAGATGTCGATGCTCTTGGATTTGGAGAAGATGCGCAGGAACGCGAGATGAACGAATTAGGATCCATTGCTGGTCCGGTATTTTTGATCGGGCGCGCCTTAGTTACGCTCGCCATTGTGTGGGTATCGTTCCATTCGCTACGTAGAGGTATCTCCTTGGCTTGGCTGCTTTTACCCTTGGCGGCGATCAACGCCTTTTCATTGACGTTGGATCAAGCAACCGTTCAAGGGTTCACAATTATATGTGTCGGTGTAGTCTTTGCGGCCAGCCGCCGCATGAATATGGAGTCCACTGCACATGGGTAAAGTTGCATCGAATTCTTCCCCCGCAAAGCTCAAATCTGGTTATCTGCCTACCCTTGATGGTTGGCGGGCGATCGCTATTTTGGCGGTGATCCTCACACACGATAGTTTGCATCAGTGGGGTATTTTCAGTACACGTTGGTTTTATGAGTATGGCCTGAGAGGCGTCGACGTTTTCTTCGCGATTAGTGGCGTCCTCATCTGCACGCGTCTTCTGGCTGAAGAGCAAAAGAACGGGCACATTTCGCTTCATAATTTTTATATCCGGCGCGCCTTCAGAATCCTGCCACCTGCGCTTGTGTATCTTCTGTGCATCGCTCTTCTGGGAGCGTTGGGAAAGATCTTCGTTTATCCCGGCGAATGGTGGGGGGCGTTGCTCTTCTATCGCAACTACACCTCGCTTCTGGGACACGTTGGAGTGAATCATCTGGCATGGTTTACGGGACACTTCTGGTCTCTGTCGGTTGAGGAGCACTTCTATCTTCTTCTTCCTGCGATTCTGGTCTTTTGGAAGGGGCGAGCGAGGATCGTCATCCTCTGCATCCTTGCACTCGCCGTCATGGCGAATCGAGCCTACCAGCTAGCCCATCGGCCATGGGATCTGGTCGCCTTCCATACTGACGTGCGTCTGGATGCTTTGTTGATTCCTGCGGTCCTGGCGATTCTGTTACAGAATGAAAGATATAGAAACTGGATTGCCAAGTTCACTCGATTTTGGCCTGTTCTGTTAGTCATTGTTTGTTTTATCATCGGCGCAGATCAGCCTAACAAGTTCTGGTACATGACTTCGCTGGCATTCCTATTTCCATGCCTTGTGATCGGTAGCGTGCTTCATCCGAATACTATTTTTGGGCGGGTCCTGGAGAGTGCTCCATTACGTTATATCGGGAAGCTATCGTACAGCCTCTATCTTTGGCAGATGCTTTTCTTCACCGGGCACTTGTATCAAAAGACTCCATTGGGTGCCTTCCAGCGCTGGCCTTTGAATTTTATTTCCACAGTAATCTGCGCGCTGATGAGTTACTACCTGATCGAACGGCCCACGATTCGACTTGGACATCGGTTTACTCACGTGCCGGAGGTCAAAGGGCGTGAAGCTTAGTGTCGCGCACAGCCCTGGACTACCAGGCGCTGCTCAGCGGTAATTTGCGTAGCAGTATTGAAGCAGCGCTTTGCGTCCCTCGACCTTGTCCTGCAGGCGCGTCGGATTCTTAATGAGTAACTTTCCGAAGATCTTCAGCACGGCGTACTCGATGGAGAGGCGCAGAAGGATGAGCCACTTGGCGACGAACGGCATCGCGATGCGATCGAACTTCCGCAAGAGATACCAGCGGGTCTTATAAAAGCGCAGCAGCCGATGCCTCGTCTCTTGAGGCGTTCCGCCACCCTCATGGAAGACTCGAGCGTCAGGCGCGATCGCTACGCTCCACTGCGAGCGGTTCATGCGCATACTGAAATCGTGATCGAGGTCCAGCCAGTCGAAGTTTTCATCAAAGCCACCGATCTCGTCGAAAGCTGTCTTCCGTATGGCCATGGCACAGGTGAAGACGGAGATTTTTCCGGAGTGGTCGGCGAGGGATGATTCGAACTTTGCGTAGAGCGCCTGTCCGAGCAGAAGACTCCAGAGGTTCGGCTCGGTCGTGTAGGATTCGCTGGGGCCGCCGCCCGTTCCAACCGTTCTCAGAGCGATGAGACCGAGCTTCGGATCGGAGTCGAATAACCTCGCTACTTCGAGACAGAAGGGAGTCGTGGGATACGCATCGGAGTCAAAGAGTACGACGATGTCTTCTTTCACAGCTGCGAAGGCGACGTTGAGGGCCTTGGTGAGGCCGAGGTTCTTCTTGCCGCGAAGGAGCGTGACGCCTTCAGGGAACGTGCCCGTGAAGGGAATGGGTGAGCAGTCGTCATAAATGTACAGATTGTCGAAGTGGTCTGCGTCCTGTTCGAAGCAGGCGTTTACGCAACGTGTCGCGAGGTCCCACGTGTTGTAGTTCGTCGCCAGGATAGCCAAGGATGGCTTCAAGATTTCCCCCTTCGGTCTGCAAGCTTGTAGAAGTGTAGTTGTCTTAGTTGCGAATGAGATCGGCGAGCAGACTTGCATTCGCCCTGGAACTTCTTGACTGATAGCGCTGGTAGACGGATGAAGACATCGCGGCAAGGTCTGGAATTTCCGGTAGAGGTCCAGAGGGATCCACCTTGATGTAATCGAGGTTCTTTTCGAACTCGCTGGAGTTCAAGAGCGGGTCTTCCTGCGATGCCACAAACGGAATCGTCCCATGGGCGCAGGTGGCCCCAAAGACCGAAGACTTGGATAAGAGCGCTTCGGGATAGTAAAGAAACGATCCCTGAGACTGCTCCATCTGCACACTTACTTCTTCATCAGAGAGACGCCCACAGGAGGTGACCGGAATACCGAGGGATTGTGAAACCGATGTGAGATCGAAGGGCTCGCCGATATCGATGATATTGTCTGCGTCGATCAGCTTGCATATCCTGCTCAGCGCTGCGAAGCCTTCGGAGTAGGTTAACTTGCGATGGGAGGCTCTTCCAAAGACGACAACCTGTTTCTTTCTTTCAGACCAGGGCGCCAGAGACGTTGGCTCGCCGACGGAAGAGAAGATAGGCAGCAGAGGTCCAAATTTTCTAATTCCCCATCGCTCCAGGAGTTTCTGATGGTACGCGGCGTTCGTCAAGGTAACGTGACTTAGTCGCGCAATCTGAAGAATTAACCGCTTTTGTACATGAGAAAGCCAAAAGGTGCTGCTCCATGGTTTGCCGCGCCCAGCATTGAGTTCGTGAAACATCGTCAGTAGTTTGAATGGTGTCTGACGATGAACCTCGCGGAGTCCACTCACAAGCCAGAAGGGAACGCCGCGCTTCTCGAAACCGTAGGGAGCGAACTGTAGAAGAATAGCTGCGGGTTCAGAGGCAGAGAGAAAGTTCGCAAGCTCTGCTTTCAGATTGATTTTGCTGCGCGCCGAGAGAGCGCGAACTGGAAATCCTTCGATCTGCTCGTGACCCTTCCATGCTGGATCGCAGATGAGAAACGTTGTATTCAGGCCATGATTGCTCCGTAAACACTCGGCGAAACGAAGAGCATTTTCACCAATCCCATCGTGGGCGGGGCGCAGCCTGGGCACGATCTGAAGCAATCTCAAAAGTGCTTCTCCATAGTGTGCGAAAGCGTTGGCTTATCAGAAACGGTCACGATCCATAGTGAAGTCGGCGTGATCACAGAGGCGATTATACAATAGCGTTCAGAGGCATCCTTGGAGACTCAACGTTGAAGATACTGTTCTGTTCCCACGTTTTTCATCCAAGTATCGGCGGAATAGAAACGGTCTCCATGCTTCTCGCGACAGAGTTTGCGAAGGCGGGAGCAGAGGTTACAGTCGTGACCGAAACAGGCGGCGGCCACGGTTATCCTTTCGCGGTAGTGCGCCAGCCGACCGTCTCCAAGTTACTTGAGTTAGGACGAAGGTCCGACGTGATCTTTCAGAATAATATTTCTCTGAAGACACTGCTCCCTCTCTTTCTCTTGTTCAAGCCAATCTTCGTTACACACCATACGTGGCTCACTCGTTCGGGTGGGAAGACGGGCTGGCAGGACATACTGAAGCGTACCGCACTGCGTCTTTGTCATAACGTGACGCCGAGCAGAGCGTTGGCAGAGCATCTTCCAGTGCCAGCCGAAGTCATAGGCAATCCGTTTGAGATGGAGAGCTTCCTCCAGTTGAGGTGGACGCCGAAAGACAAAGACATCGTCTTTATGGGTCGACTGGTTTCAGACAAAGGCTGTGACCTTGCCATCGAAGCTTTGGCACAGTTGAAACAGATGGGTCTGGAGCCAACGTTTACGGTCATTGGCAATGGCCCTGATCGCGAGAAGCTTGAGGCCCTGGCGATGAAGCTTGGCGTTGCGCCGCAGGTTACCTTCGCGGGATATCTAGCCACGCAGCGTGCTTCCGAGGTTGCGCGACATAAGGTGCTTGTGGTTCCGTCCCGTTGGGCAGAGCCGTTTGGACTGGTAGCGCTCGAAGGGATTGCGGCGGGCTGCGCGATCGTGGCGACGTCAGACGGTGGGTTAAGCGAGGCCGTCGGCGACTGTGGGATCCTGGTGCCTAATGGCGACTCCACTCGTCTGGCCCTGGCGCTGCAAAGCGTGCTTTACGATACGCAGGAGCGGGAGTCGATGGTGGCAAGAGGACCTGCTCACTTGCGGATTCATCGACCCGAGTATGTGGCGGAGCGATACCTCGAGATGTTCCGCAGGGTAACGCGTGGGGAGAAGAAAAGCGCTCTGCCTGATCTATCGGCGTGTTAGAAGTGGTTATACATGGGAAGGCGACTGCAGCTCGTCCGCAAGCTGTGGTCTCGCTGCCCGCTGTATGAGATATACGGAGGACGTTTGCGACCCGCAGTTATCATCTTGACCTTCAATTCGGCGGAGACAATCTCTTCGACACTGCGTAGTGTTCGAAGCCTGACGGACGAGATCATCATCGTCGATTCTGGAAGCACAGACCAGACCATTCAGATGGCGACGGAACTGGGAGCGTTCGTTGTAAGTCATCCCTTCGAGAACTACGGCGCACAACGGAACTGGGCGATTGATAATCTCGAAATCACGAAGAGCTGGCAGCTGCATTTGGATGCAGATGAAAATGTATCGGAGGATCTGGTTCGAGAGATTGAAGCGATTCCCGAAACTACATCCATGGATGGATATCTCGTCGCTCGTTATCTGAAGTTTATGGGGCGAGTGCTTCGACACAATCTGGCGCCGACGTATCACATGCGCCTGTTTCGTTCAGGGAAGGGCCGTTGCGAGGCGCGGATGTACGATCAGCACTTCATTTGCTCCGGTCCGGTGGGGGCGCTGAAGCATTCGATGGTGGATGACATCAGGATGCCGCTTACAGAATGGACGCGGCGTCACAATCAATGGGCGGATGCGGAAGTCAAAGAACTCAGGATGAAGCGTGCAAATGCCGAGATACAAGGTCGATGGTTTGGCAATAAGATCCAGGTGAAACGAAAGCTGCGGCAATGTTATGAAAATCTGCCGCTCTTTGTTCGTCCCGGAGTTCTATTTTTTTACCGGTATATCTTGACGGGTGGATTTCTCGATGGTCGCGAGGGACTTATCTTCTGTGTACTGCAGACCTTCTGGTTTCGCTTCCTCATTGATGCCAAGTTATATGAAGCCGAGCGGCAGAGCGCCGGGAAGTAACTTGTTTGTAGAAGACACCATCTCCTAGGAGATAAGTAGAAGCAGCCTGCGAATACCACCGAGCGTCAATGCACGGGATGCGTGGTGCTTCGAAAAGTAAATTCGTGCGGCTTCTTTCTTTCTGCCCAGTTTGATCGCCTGCATCATGGCGCGTGGCGCCAGTGCCGCCAGCTTCGCGGTGCGCAGTTGGTCGGCTTCCTTCGGAAGATCGATATCCTTCATGACAAGGTAGGACGAAAGCGCAGCGTCGTCGGTGCTGGAGGAAGAGATCGATCCTGTTGCTGTCTCTCGATACTTCGCGGTGTATTCATCCAGAAAAAAGAACCCGTCGTACTGGAGGCCGATCCGCAGGCCGAAGTCAAAATCGCCTCCCGCTCCCACGATGGATGCGGGCCTCCAACGGATCGCGCGGGCGATCTCGCTCCTCACCATATAGCCGTCGTTCGGAAATTGTTGCAGCATGCCGACCTCCCACGAACGAGGTTGCAGACCCGCACGTTCGGGTGTCCGATGGTATGCGGCATTCAAGCCTCGCGAGCGCTCCACGTCGATTGTTCCATCGTGCGAGGCGACGTACTGCTTCCCATAGGCTGCAGTCAGATTCGGATACGTGATCCAGCAATCGATCAAGTCGCCAATCGCGTTGGGGAGTAAGCTGTCGTCGTCGTGGAGAAGCAGTAGATGGGTTGTGGCGGCGCGATCGAAGAGAGAGTTCGTATTCTCGTTTTGCCCACGAGGCGGCGTGTTCCGCTGATAGAGAATGGGCACGGGTGTGTTTTTTTGCAACTCCGCTACAGCCTCTTCCGTGACACTGTCCTCGGAGTCGTCTCCGATGAGGATCGCGTCGGGAAGTCGTATTTGTGCGAGGCAGGATTGAATGGCTTCTATCAACAGGTTGGAGCGGTGCCGGGTTGGGATACAAACGCTGATGGTGTTACCGGACATCAAGTTCTCCTGCTGATGAGTATGAGGACCATCCAACCGGATTCTCTCACGTCAGTCTCGCGGATCCCAATTTCGAAGGGATGCAGCAGACCTCCGTTGAAACATTCCGCGAGCGCCCCTTTCGCATGGCGGGCCGGTAAACAGTAGCCTTTGGCCGATATTCAAGAATCCCCAAGTGGCTAAAGATTTTCCCTCTCGCCCGCTATCGCATAGCCTGTGCGAGCCCGGATCAAAGAAAATACTCTATTTAGCGCGCCAACGGTTTTGGCCCTTGAACTGCTTTGACCAGTTCGTCCCCACAATTTGAAGTCTTTTCATGCGTAGGCGCCTGCAGTCTTTTTCTGTTGAAGGTTGTTGCGTTCGGCTTGTCCTCGCGGATGCCGGTGACTCCCTGTCACCACTTCAACAGAATTGAGTCGCAAAAATCACCTTCGAAGATCTCAATGATCCCGGTATCAGGGGTCAGGGCCAGGCGTTTCGAAGTAATCGAACACTTTAAATTGCTGTCTCGAATCAAGACACACCCGAACGATTGAACCACTCCGGCCGATTAAAGCAGTGAACGTTTGTCTGTGTACCGGAGAAATACCATGTTGGATGACGAGAGTTTCGAGAAGCGATCTTCGACCGCCTCTTCTGTTTTTGGAGTTGCTTTGGCAGTTTGTGCTTTGTCCCTTTGCGGATGTGGCAGTGGCACACATGCGGTTCCAGCATCTTCCTTAACTACAGGGAGTGGCTCTTCCACGGCTGCTCCTTCCACCTCGCTTTCGGTTGTAGCTTCTTCAACCACAGTTACTATGGGTGGCGTGATCACCCTCTCGGCCAGCGTAGGAGGAAAGCCTGACGCGTCTGTGGACTGGAGTGCTGGTGGCGTCTCCGGGGGAACGTCTTCGGCAGGATTTATTGCGCCGGACGGTGTTTATACGGCACCACTTATTCCTGCTGGGGCGGTTACGATCACCGCAGCGTTGACAAGTAATGCGAACGTTAAATCTTCCATCGCAATTACCGTGGTCGCTCCCGGGAATCTCTCAGGCGCAATGGGTTTCTCCTTTTCACTTCCCGAACGAGCGCGAACGAGCGCGGGAGTTTATGACTCAAATGGAAAGCTGATTAAAACCCTGTGGAGCAACGTCGCCTACTCAGCGGGACGCCATCTGGAGTTCTGGAACGGAACCAATGATCTTGGAGATACGATGCCCAAGGGCCCCTACACGATCAAGCTCCTACGAAACAATGTGCGGTACGAGTGGGGTCTGGTCGGCAACACCTCCACAACGCCCACAGCACTCAGCAGCTGGGATATGCAGAGTGACTTCCCGACAGACATGGTGGTGGCAGGCAACACGGCCTATACGGCGAATGGATACTCTGAGGGACGTCCGAATACCTCTTCGTTTGGACTGAGCGATCCGCAGAGTCCAAGCAATGCGATGAACCTTGGACAGGACATACAGTTTGCTCATGTTACCGCTGATGATGCTCGCGTCTATTTTGCGAATGTAGGAAATGGGTGGACAGGCAGCCTCGGCTTCGTCATGGCGTATGACCTCGCAACGAAGAGCCAATATCGCTTTGCAGCAGGCGTTAGTCCTCTTAGAAGCGGACCTGTCCTCTCCGGCGTGCTGGATGTGGATGGCAGTGGACTGAGCGGAAGCACACGGGTACACCTGCCCACGGGAATTGCGGTGCAGCGTAACGGAAATCTGTTGGCCGTCGCACACGGCAGCTACTTTAAAGATGGAGCTTCCGTGAAATCTGCGAGTGAGGACAGGATCCTCCTCTTCAACAAACAGACGGGGACCTTGCTGGGGGCTGTTCCTGTTGCTGATCCGCAGCGGATGGCTTTTTCGGCCGAGGGAGATCTGTGGGTCATATCCGGAGCGAAAGTCTTGCGTATTTCAGGCGTTGGGCGATCGAATATCGTTTCGCGGACGATTGGCGATCTCTCGAGTCCCCTGGCAATTGCGGTAAGCCCCACGGGAACGATCGCTGTCGTGGATGGCGGTGCAAGCCAGCAGGTAAAACTTTTCAATGCACAGGGAACTCTGATGTCGACCTACGGCCAGGCGGGAGGATACGCCGACTGTAATCCTTCGGTGCGCGCCGATCGACTCTATCTTGATAACACCGTAGGGACAGGGGCGGGAAACAATCAGGTTCCAGCGACGTGGATTGCTTTTCAGCCCGACGGGTCTTATTGGGTAGGTGACCTCGGAAACGACCGTGCGCTCCTGATCTCATCCGATGGAACGTATCTGAATCAGATCGCGTTCACGAGATTTCTGTATCAGGTGGCTGCGGACCATGGTGATCCAACCAGGGTTTTCGCTGATTGGCTCGAGTACAAGGTGGACTATCCGGGTAGCTCAGGTAAGGGTGGTTCTGCTTCCTCTGACTCCTTTAGCTGGAGGCTGACGAAGAACTGGTCCGTGTGCAGTGTGCCGAATCTTAGGCCATTCACAAGGGTGATGACGATGCCCAATGGAAGAACCTACGGCGAGGTCGCTACTCAGGCGAATGCATCCAATCCAGAGCTTGTGGAGCTGCCGAAGGCTGGACCTCTCCGCCATACCGGGCAGTTCCTCTCCGCCGATGGATTTCAGCAGATTCTCGATAATGAAGGACGTCTCAGTTATTGGATCTTTTCGAAGACGGACTCCAACTTTCAGCTCACGGCCTATCGAAGAAATCTAATGGGATTCGATACCACGCATACTCCCGTATGGGGTAGTCCGTATTCGGTTGCCTCTGTTTCGATTCCGCAGGCGGCAAGTACAGCGGAGATTGTCGATCCTTTTGGCTACAGTGGTTGGGGAATGCGTATGTTTCCCGAGGCTACCACCTCCGGAAATTTCGTCACCTATAACACGGTAGCCACAACGATATCGGGGTTTGATTTTCACGTAGGTGGAGTGAGGCAAGGAGCGACGGACTGGGCGTGGAAAGCGAGCAGGGGAGCTGCGATCCAGACTCCTGATGGAAAAGGTTCGTTCCCGGATGGATCCGCATATGGAGGGCATGACGGGATTGCCGCACTTGTAGAAGGAAATAATGTTCTTCAAGGTTACGACGGACAGTATGGTCCATTTTCAAGCCAGTGGATGCACTGGTGGGAAGATGGTCTGATGATCGGCCAGTTCGGTCATCCTGCGAATGTCTATAACGAGGACGGCGGGGTCTTTGCCGGTTCTGCGGGCAATATCGCCTCCATGGCCTCGGTTTCGGTCGGAAAAGATGTGTATCTCTACAACAGCGATGAGAGTCTTCATCCGGGTATCCACCGTTGGAGAATCAGCGGTTTGGAAACAATCCATGAGCTTGCCGGAACGGGGACTCTCGGCAACACCGTTGTTCTGGATCCGTTATTTTGACTGCACGGCCTGGTGCAAGGTAACGGAGGAGCCGACTGTCGCCAAGGCGCTCAACTCGAAGATCGACGAGAGGTTCGCGATGTGCCAACGCTGAACGGGCGTGAATCCGCTCTCTGCAGTCATGTACATGTAAATGTCTCCGCCATAGGGAACAAAGCGGGTCTGTGCGATGTTACCTGCGTTGCCAGCAGGTAGCGGAACGGAGTAGGGAGGTCGAGGGATACGGGGCCGAGCAACTTCAGGCACACCAAACTGACCGATCATCAAACCGTCGTCCCAGTAGTGGAAGTTCTGGTTGCCCCAGGTTGCGTACTGTCCGTCGTAACTGGCAAAGATATTTCTGCCGACGGCCTGTGCCGCAATGCCCGCGTGTCCACCATACCCCGCGGTCCCGGGAAAACTACCCACACCATCCGAAAGTGTCATGGCTTTTTCTCGGTGCGTCTTCCATAAGAAAGACGAACGTCCTGCCACCGCTCCCGCAAGGTGTGGGAAGCCTGCCTTTCCCACGGAAGACGTCTGGTAGATGGGATAGACGCCCGTCGTGGTGGATTGATTCGGAGGCAGTTGACCCCAGCCTCCTCCGGTGCTGGGTGCGGTGGAGGTCGCATAGGAAATCGCTGTAACGATCGTGAAAGGTGTTCGCAAAGGATTGAAGCTGCTATCGAAACCGGTGAGATTCGATCTTGCAATGGTGAGCACCCTGTTCGTCGACGAACCGCTGATCGTCTCCTTCGTGAGACTTCCGTCTGGTTGTAATGGGGTTCGGTCGCCCTCACCAGAGGAAAACAAGGTCTTGATAAACCGAAGGGGGGCCGTGCCTGATATTGGCAGCTCTACTTCATAGAGTGTCTTCTCGCGTGTCATCAGATGGCCGTAATAGTGACCGTTTCCGAGTAACTCCACGTTTTGGATTCCGAACTGAGGAAGCGGTCCATAGTTGCCAACGGGTGAGCCATTCGCGCCTTCGCCGCCGACGGACCAGTTCCGCACCATCTTCCAGGAGCCATTACCCGAGGCCGAAGACGGATCGCCGGGAAGAAGAGGCTTTGCGTAATCGATGGCGTATTCGATCGTGCCACGGAAGAGGCGGGTCGGGGCGGACTGGCCGATACCCACTGTGTAGGTCTCAGGCTGAAACTGGATCTGGTCGATATATGCGTTCGACGGGGAGATGTGCAGGATGCGCCCGGCATTGCCCGCATCGCAGATCCACCACTCACCATTCGGTGAAACAGCGATCCATGCCCCCAGGGGGGCAGGTGTTCCCTTGGTTGCAGTGGCATCCAGCAGGAGCTTCGTATTGCTCACCGTTGGATTGAAGTCGGTGTATCCGCCGAGCTTGCCGTAGGAGCGAACCAGCCTGTTCCTGACGTCGAACTCTTTCGCCTGCTGTGACGATTCTCCGTCAAGCACATAGACGTGGTTGTTCTTCTTGTTCGTCGTGAGGAAGAGCGGATGGGACAGATTCGGAAGGGGGGACGTGAGCGTGTTCGCTCCGCTGGGATCTTTGACGAGGTAGACCGTCGAACCGGAGATCACCCAAAGCCCGGCCTGGGTGAATCCCATGGAGGTTGGAGAGGCGATCGACAAAGCCTTTCCATAGGACTCGCCTGTGACCTTATTGAAGAAGTTGATGGTGCTTGCAGTGGGATAGGCAACGGCAAGGAGCGGCCCATCATCCTGGACCGCTACGGCATCCGGGGCGTGGATCGTGTTGAGAGCGATGGCGCTCATGGAAATTTTGGGCCACGCAAGTTTCCCTGTGATCTGCTCGCCGGAGCCGAAAGTCGCAGGTGCCGCGGTCGCTGCGTCGAACTTGGTGACGAAGTTCTGTCCACTCCATGCGCCGGCATTTGAGAGGTACATGAACTTGCCATCGTTATCTATGCCCATGAAGGCCACGTTCTGCGAGGTGTAGAGATTGTTAGCAGGTCTCGGAGAGTTCGGCGAGGCAGGATTGATATAGATCAGGTTCGCGGTGCCTTCGGAGTAGCCAGCGGCAGCCCAGATGCCGCCGTTCACAAAAGTCATCCGCAAAGTAAGAGGCGAGTAAGCCACCTGGTCCCAGATGCTTGTGCTCGTCGTCCAGGCGTTCTCTGTGTTGCCGATCACACCATCCCATGTGTACTTTACGTTGTTCACCAGGACCTTTAACGTATAGTTTGCACTGGCTGGAGCGATTGCACCGTCGTCATCTTTTCCATCCCAGTCTTGCGTGTATGTGCCTGCAGGCTGCGATCTGTTCGACCAAAGCGTTCGGATTAGCGCGCCCGTGGAGTCGAAGACCCCTGCGCTTGTTCTCGAACTGGAGGCAAGCGTGTACGTAAAGCTTGTGGCATTCTGAGCCCTGGAAGGTAAGGCACACAGAAAGAGGAGGAGAGCAGAAACGAGAACGCGTTGCATTTTTCCCCTTGCTGCACCTTTCATCGTGGTCATTTGAACAAGGTCATTGGGCAGCGGAAGAGACCTCAAGACTCTCTCGGTTAGCAAAGTGAAAACGCTTCTTGATCCAGTGCCGGGAAGGAATCTCGATGCAATAGAAGCTGAAGATGCTCAGGCCGATGGAGAGCGAGAGATACAACGGGTAGTAGATGGGCGCACCTGCAAGATGGAAATGCTGCAAGCAGTGCAGCACTGGCACATGCAGTAAATACAGCCCATAACTGGCCTCCCCGAGCACAATCAACCATGGCAGACTCAATAGACGTCGAAGCACCGTCTGCGTGGATGCGAGGGCCCAGACAGTAGCAGCGAAGACGGGAGCCAGAAGAAGTCCAAGATTGAGATTCAGCTCTTTGATCCTGGGAGAAAGATAGACGAGTCCAAGGAAACTCCCAGCGCAGAGAAAGAGAACGAGCCAGTTGTTCCAGTTCGAAACGGGTTCACTGGTGTCCTTCCGTCTTAGAAAATCCCATCGCGCCGTCAGGATCCCAATGGAAAAGATTGCGGTGTAGGACAGAAGGTCAAGACCGTAGCGATGATCGGGATAAGCGATCTCCATGTGGCGGCTGAGAGCGACGCTGCTGACATAGAGCGCCAGCATCATCCCCACTGCAGCGCGCCGACCAAGGCGATAAAGCAGAATGCCCAGTACAGGAAAGACAAGGTAGAAGAAGCTTTCGATGGAAAGCGACCAGCTAGGAATGTTGACGATCTTCAAGACCGGAAGCCACATCTGCATCATCACGACGCTTACGGAAACCAGGGCCGCTACACGACCCGCCGCTACCTTTAAGCCATAAGCGCCCGAGCGCGCCAGAATGACAAAGGGCGTGTCGGCTAAAACGGAGAGAATGAAGAGCGGATAGATACGAGCGAAGCGGGCGAGGTAAAAGCTGCGTGCAACGATAGGTCGGCCCTTGTCGAGATAGGCGCCTGCGAGGATGAATCCCGAGAGGAGGAAGAAGAACTCGACCGATACAAAGCCCGCGGAGACGAATCGCTCCGCAAGTGAGCCTTTGGGGATGCCCCAACTGGTGTGAAAGAAGAGAACGTAGAGAGCAGCGAAGAATCGTACGGAGGTGAGGGGGTGTATTTTTGCTTGTCCATCTTCAACCTTCGGCAAAGCTTCTCCCTCTCATCGACGCGGTGACGCCTTTCCCAAGAACAACGCAGCCTGCGATGTCCGCTGAGCCAGGCCCGAAAATCCTGCACCGGATTTCAGCGTTTGTGCAGTAAAACAGGCCTGTTACGCGGAGTATAGCAGTTCGGCCTTGTGCTCTTGTCCCAGCAGGGAAGGCTTCCGTTACCGACGTGCGAGACGCCGGCCTTGAACCCATTGCTCCGGTCCACGGTAATCGAAGCGGTATGATTAAGTCCTATTCGCAGTGTCCCAAGACGAAGTGGTGCGTACGTTGTTTTGGCAAGGCGTCGAATCCGGAGAGACTTGTGCTGATCGAAGAATATGTAGCGTTGGAAAAAGAGTTTGGTGCGAATAACTATCGCCCACTCGATGTCGTCATTGAACGGGCGTCCGGAGTCTGGTTTTACGATACTGAGGGCAAGCGATACCTTGACTGTCTCGCGGCATACTCTGCGGTTAACCAGGGCCATTGCCACCCGAAGATTATGGCCGCTCTGATTGAGCAGGCTCAATATGTGACCCTGACATCGCGTGCGTTTCGCAACGTTCAGTTGCCTCTTTTTTACAAAGAACTGCATGAATTGACTGGCTTCGAGATGGCGCTTCCCATGAACTCCGGGACGGAAGCGGTAGAGACGGCCCTCAAAACGGCGCGGAAGTGGGGATATCAGGTCAAGGGCATACCTGACAGCCAGGCGGAGATCATCGTCTGCTCCAATAACTTCCATGGACGCACGATCTCGATCGTCAGCTTTTCCACGGACGAGCAGTATCGCCAGGACTTTGGTCCCTTTTTGCCCGGCTTCAAAATCATTCCATTTGGCGATGCGGAGGCCCTGCGCGCAGCGATCACACCAAACACCTGCGCTTTTCTCGTGGAGCCGATCCAGGGTGAAGCCGGAATCATCATTCCTCCAGAGGGATATCTGAACGAGGTCGCAGCGATCTGCAAGGAAAATAACGTTCTCCTGATGGTCGATGAGATTCAGTCGGGACTTGGAAGGACCGGAAAGCTCTTTGCTTATCAGCACGAAGGGATCAAGCCGGATCTTGTCATTCTAGGGAAGGCGCTGTCGGGAGGATATTATCCCGTTTCCGCGGTCCTTTCCTCCAGAGAGATCCTTGGTCTCTTTCATCCCGGAGATCATGGCAGCACCTTCGGAGGGAATCCCCTCGCATGCGCTGTAGCGCGTGCCGCTTTGCGCGTGCTGGTGGACGAAAATCTTACCGAGCGGTCTGCTGAGCTTGGCGCATTATTTCTGGCGAAGCTCGCCTCCATTAGGAGCCCGCTGGTCGAATCCATTCGAGGTCGCGGTCTGTGGATCGCCATCGAACTCACGGTCGCGGCTCGGCCGCTCTGCGAAGCTCTTAAGGAGCGAGGCATTTTGTGCAAAGAGACGCATGACAAAGTCATTCGTCTCGCACCTCCTTTGACGATCACGCAGGATGAGATTGCATGGGCTGCGGAGATTATTCGCGACGTGATCGAAGGCTCATCTCAAACTGTCTAGCAAGGTCTGGTGTCTCGTTCGTCGCTTAGGAACTAGACACCAGATTTTGAGAGAAGTCCTTGAGACCTACTGGGCTGGCCGAATGTTCCAGTGCGTGATCGGAACGACCCGGACCTGGAGGTTGCTTGGCGGGCTTGTCAGCCCCTGGCAGGTAGCGGTAAGAGCCGTGTTGCCCACAGCGACTGCGCTTACCAGGCCGGTATTGGTGACCGTGGCGATGTCGGTTGCGCTGCTCAGCCATGTAGCAGAGGAGCACACCTTCGTTGTTGTGTCCGAATAGACTGCAGTGGCTGTGAATTGGGAGTCCACTCCGAGTTCCAACATCGTCTTCGCAGGCGTAATCGTGATGGCGGTCACCGTGGGTGCTGCACTGCTTACGGTCAAGGCCGCGGGCGAACTCGTGACACCATCGCAGACTGCGGAGACGGAGAGTGCCCCAGATCCGATTGCAGCGATCTGGCCAGAGCCCGATACCGAAGCGAGCAGAGGTGCCGTAGAGTTCCACGTGGTGGGGGTGCAGGCGGCAGTTGAACCGTCGCTGTAGGTGGCGGTCGCAACCAGTTGAGCAACTGCTCCGATCTTCAGAGTCAGTGTACTCGGTGAGAGGGCGACCGTCGTGATCGTCGGCTTTGCCACGCTGACGGTAAGCGCTGCGGACGAGCTCGCAACGCTGTCGCAAACCGCGGTGACGGAAGCGGCGCCCTTCGCGATTGCTGTGACCAGCCCCGAATTGGAGACAGTTGCCGCACGTGGCAGGCTGGAGCTCCAGGACGTCGGCGTGCAGGCGGCAGTGGATGCGTCGCTATAGGTTGCAGTGGCGGCCAGTTGCGAGGTTTCTCCAACACCGAGAGTGAGAGCCGATGGTGTAACCCTGACCGCGGTAATCGTTGCTTTGAGAGGAGTCACGGTTACGGCAACAGCCGGGCTTGCGACGTTGTTGCAGGTCGCTGTTACAAGGGCGGTTCCTTTCGCAATTGCCGTAACCAGGCCGGAGCCGGATACGGACGCCATCAGCGGCGTGCTCGACTTCCACGACACAGAGGTGCAGGTTGCGGTGGTGGAATCGCTGTAAGTTACCGTCGCCATGAGCGGTGAGCTTTCACCAACCTTCAGGGTGAGGGATCCTGGCGCGATCATGACTGAAGCGATTGTTGGTTTAGCGGCACTGACTTTCACGGTGATCGGGGGACTGACGATACTGTCGCAGACGGCTTTTATGCCTGCGCCTCCCTTGGCGATTGCGGTAACCAAGCCAGAGGCGGAGACAGACGCCCTGAGCGGTACGGTCGAATACCAGGAGACCGTGGTGCAGGCAGAGGTGGTGGAATCGCTATATGTTGCAGTCGCGGTAAGAGAAGAGGTGTCTCCAACGGTCAACGCAAGTGTCGATGGATTGATCTTGACGGCGATAACGGTTGGTTTTGCTGCACTCACTTTCACGGCCACGGGGAGACTCGAGACGTTGTCGCAGACCGCGGTAACAGCAGAGTTTCCCTTCGCAACCGCCTTGACGACGCCGGTGCCAGACACTGACGCCATGAGAGGTGTGCTCGACTTCCACGATGTCGTGGTGCAGGTGGTCGTGCTGGAGTCGCTGTAGGTTGCCGTAGCGAGAAGCTGCGACGTATCACCGACAGTCAGGGAGAGGGAACCAGGTGTAACCATGACTGAGGCGACTGTTGGCTTGGCTGCGCTGACCGTCACGGTGGCGGGCGAACTCACAACGTTGTTGCAGGTCGCAGTCACGACGCTAGTTCCCTTGGCGATCGCCGTAACCATGCCGGAGCCGGATACGGATGCCTTAAGTGGTGTGCTCGAATTCCAGGAAGTGTGGGAGCAGGATGTGCTCGAGGCATCGCTGTAGTTCGCCGTTGCCGTGAGTTGCGACGTTCCACCAACTGTTAAGGCGAGAGATCCTGGCGTGATGCTGACGGAGGTGATGGTCGGTTTTGGTGGACTGACGCTCACAACGGCGGCGGCACTGGTCACGTTTCCGCAGACGGCGATGATGGAGGCTGTTCCTTTGGCGATCGCCGTGACTCTGCCCAGACCCGAGACGGATGCGATGGCGGGTTGCATGGAAGTCCAGGAGCTCGCCGCGCACCCGGCGGTCGAGGCGTCGCTGTAGGTTGCCGTGGACGTCAGTTGCGACGTTCCACCAGCTGTCAGAGCGAGAGATCCTGGCGTGACGCTGACGGAGGTGATGATTGGTTTGGGAGGACTGACGGTCACAACGGCGGGGGCACTGGCTACATTTCCGCAGACGGCGGTGATGGCGGCTGTTCCTTTGGCGATGGCCGTGACTCCGCCCAGACCCGATACAGAGGCGATTGCAGGTCGAGTGGAGGTCCATGAAGAAGTTGTGCACGCGGCGACAGAGGCGTCGCTATAGGTCGCCTTGGCCACCATCTGCGACGTGCCGCCAACCGTTAATGAAAGAGCACCCGGAGATATAGTTACTAACGTAATCGTTGGCTTGGCCGCACTGATCGTCACCGTGGCGGGTGAACTACCCACGTTTCCGCAGACGGCGGTGATCGAAGCGGTGCCCTTGGCAACAGCGTTCACAGAACCGCCACCGGATACTGAAGCAACAAGGGGCTGGTTTGAGGTCCAGGAACTGGCTGCGCAGGCGGCCATGGAGGCGTCGCTATAGGTCGCCATCGCCGCCAGTTGGGATGAGCCGCCGACCGTAAGTGCGAGAGCGCCCGGGTTGATCCTGACGGAGGTGATCACGGGGCGGACAGCGTTGACTGTCACGGTTGCTGGTGAGCTCGTGATGCCGGCACACGTTGCTGTAACGGAAGCTGTCCCTGCGCTGGTTGCGGTAACCAAGCCTGCGCCGGAGACGGAGACGATTGCGGGCTGGGTGGAAGTCCACGACGAGGCCGAGCAGGTCGTGGACGAACCGTCACTGTAGAGCGCGGTGGCGTTGAGCTGAGCACTCCCTCCCGGGGCGAGGGCGAGAGAACCTGGATCGAGCCTCACAGAGGTGATCGTCGCTGTCGATGGGGGCGGGGGCGTGGCCCCATCGTATGCATAGGGCATCTGCACTGCGAAACCATTCAGACTGGCAGAGATCAATCCCTTCAGTGGGGCAAGGTTGTTGGGCGTGAAGGTGCTGTTCGCGTAAAAGGTGAGATTTTTCTCGGCGAAGCTCACATTGGGGGTGATGTCCACTGTCGAACCGTTTGAATAGGTTCCAATCATCCGTAGGGGAACCGGCGTATAAATCGGTGATTTCTGGCCCGGCAGACATGGTGCCGGAAAATCCCACTGCGATGGTGCGTAGTTGCAGGTTCCGGTCTGTGACAGGAAGCTTGTGGTGTCTGCTCGGGGAGCAATGGCGACCAGCGTTGGCTGATTGCCGGTATCGACTGCACCGATAGTCGTTAGGGTCGTGCGTGGGATCACTGCGCCAGTATCCGCAATGTACTGCGACCGGACGGGCAGCAGGGAGGCCGCCGGGTCCGTGATCGCTGTTCCTGTTCCCGCGGCTCCTGCACCCGAAACGGGCGCGAAGGTCACCTGGTTATACGGCTGGTGGTTCAGTGTATCCGTCTCAAGAAAATTGCCAGTTCCAGCGGGTGTGATTCCCGAGTTGTGGCGGTCGATCGGGATCACTCCCGGGTATTGCAGATTGTCATTCCAGTTCATCCATCCATTGACGGATGTGACGTTCGTCGAAGGCATCCCATTGATTGGAAGCGTGTTGTCGACGGTGCCTTTATTGAAAAGGTTTGTCTGCCATCTGCCCACGATCGAAGCGTTTCGTGTCAGTGAAAAAACGGAGATCTTGCCCGTCTTTGCGAGATAAAAAATATTGTTTGCCGCGAAGACCGTAGGCTTGAGGGGCTGCTGATCGGGGTCGCTCCCGTTATTCTGACCAGACAGAGTGCCGAAGACGGCATAGGGTGGATTGTCGACAGTGTTCTGATAAAAGTAAGTGACTCCCAGATGGTCACTCATCTCTGTCTGGTTAGACCATAGATAAGCTTGACTGCCACCGGAGTCGGCCAGCTTGAAATCTGCGAGAAATTGGTTTCCACGGCTGGAATAAATATTTCCATACATGAAGATCTTTTCCAGGCTCTCCTGGTAGGCCGCAACCTGGTCTGCCGTGATGGTGTTCTCATAGTCGCAGTAGGTTGCATTGCTGCAAGTGGTTTCTCCCGTTCCACCGAGCCAGGGTTCAAAGGTGTGATACGGCTGAGCGTCTGTTGCAGATTCCATGCCGACGATGTAACCACCCTCAGTGGTAACGGCATAGTTATAGCGATGGATGGATTCGAGACCACGATCCTTAATGAGATTTCCACCTGAATTGTGAACAAGGCTTTCTATCCGATTCGCCTCAATGACCGGATAATACGCCTGGGTGTAGATGCCATGGCTGCCGGCGCTATTGAGTCCAGGTCCGCCGGAGATCCCCGCATCCCGGACTCGGTTTCCGCGGATCGTTGGAAAGAGCGTTACCTGGCTAAATCCGCCAGCAGAGTTATTCTGAATAAAAATGCCATTTCCGTCGTTCTGGATATCGTTGCCAATCAATGTAACGAACTGACCGTCCTTCACACGAATGCCAGAACAAAAGTCATTAAAGGACTGGGTCCCGCTGGTTCCCGCAGGTGTAAAGGTATAAGTGCTCCTACCGTTGATGATGCGGATCCCGGAAACAATCGTGTAATCCGGACCAGTCGATCCCCCAGCATAGGTCGAGTGATATCCGTTGGGTCCCCATATGTTGATGATGGCGTACTCCTGGCTTCCCGTGTTTCCTACTGCAGAAGTAGAGTTGGCACCGTCCATGACGGGGAGTTGACCGGTCGCGTCGGGTACGCCGCAGAACATGAGGGGTTGTGTCGCGGTTCCTTGCCCGGCGATGCGGGCCGTCTCGTGATAGGTAGTTGGGGAACGCCCCGAGGTATCTTCGTTGTGAATTCGTACGATCGAGCCAGGGCTCCAAGTCATCGTTGGAACGGCATTGATCGTCTTGTACGGCTGCGTCGGCCCGACGTCATAGGTCTTTCCCTTAAAATCCGGATCCTTTTCGCACGGAACTGCCATGGTAAGGTTCGCCGTGACGAGGCCGTAGGAAGGCTGTGGTCCGGCAACGTAAACATAGGCAGTCGAGGTCTTCGTGGGGTCTGCAGCGCTGGTATAGGTCAGCGCGTAGCGGCCAGTTGCGGTGGCAGAAAATACAGTATCCCGCTTGTTATTGTCGAGGATCTTACCGGCGTTCTTCGGATTCGATGTGATTGCCCAGGTGCCAGCTTCGTTCGTATTGCCGATCACAAAGCTCTGTAACTCCACGGGCTGTCCGATGTACGCCTGCTGATAGCCGGGAGAGATCTTCACGGTCGTTGTAGGTGCGCAGACTTTGAAGAGGAAGCTGGCGATCTGGGAAGGATCGTCGACGGACTGCGCCTGAACGGTCACGGTCGCGGGAGAATTTACGCTGTAAGCGCCGAGCGTTCCGCTCACAGTGCAGGAACCAGCGGTTGGGCCGATCGTCACGTTCGTCACGCCAATCGCGTTGGCTCCACGATCCAGCACGGCAGTCGCTCCTCCCGTGTTGGAGGTGACAGACCAATTCACAAGATTAACTGTGCCACCCGTCAGATTGACGCTGATCTGCCTCTGAGATCCGGGCAGTACCTGGTAGTTGTAGTTAGACCCCCGTGGCGAGGTGCCCGTAGGCAGGTTTGCCTTGATTTTCACTTGGGCGGAAGCGACCTTGTTGCCAAAAGAGCAGTAAACCAGAAGCAGACCGGAGAGTACCAAAATGCCTACAGCGACTAAGCCTCTGCGAACATCCATATCTTTTCCCGTTTTCCTTGACCGCACCGAACGAAAAATACGTTCCGGGGCGGTTCGCTGACTTTCTCTGTTCTCTAGCATATGGCTCAGATCGATTCTGTATCGAATAAATAGATACTTGTCCCCAATTCTTAATGAGGGCACGATGACCATGTTCAACGCTAGAGCCTTGAATGTACCTCCCACTTCGGTGCTAACGCTTGGCCCAGACGGGGTGACTTTCCTCCGAAAGGCGTAGGCCACACCTGTTAGCAGCTTTCGCAACACACGCAGGTCTAAAGAACGTGCTTGATCTAGCCGCCGGTCAACCCCCGGGCGCGGAGAAGAACATATACCACGAGCAAGAGACAAACGGCCGTTGCCGTGGACCAGCGCAACAAAGAGAGCAAAGAGAGTTTTGTTGGCACCAATGTTCTGTTCGGATCCATTTGAATCGCCGCAGTAATCATGCCGGTCAGAAGGAAGAGCCACATCGACATCGCTCTGGAGAGAAACCAGCCGGCTGAAAGAAATCCGATGAGTGCGTAGACCAGAAGTCGCGTCGTCCGGCGTAAGTCCGCTTCCGAAAGACCTGGTCCATAGAGAGCGATCGTGGAACCAGGGGGTAACCCGGGGTTCACCGTTGCAGTCTCGAATTGGTTGAGCATGACCCCCGAAGACTCGGATGGTGAGACCTTTGCTGCGTCAAGATCCTTGGTGCGGGTAAAGACGTTGCCCAGGGCGACTCCCTCGCGAAGGGTTGAAAACAGAAACATCACCCAGAAGATGAAACCCGGTATGCCAATTTCAGCGGCGCAGACGACGACCGTGTTATGGGCTGTAAGCCCACTGTTATTCTCAGCAAATTGCATAAAGCCGACACCAACAAGAGGGTGCGCCTTGATGAGTTCGAAGCCTGTAGACCAGGCGTCCATGCGATCGCTTCCGGCCTCCATGGAGACGTCGCGACCACCCGACCATCCCAGCGCCAGGGAAGAGGCAAAGATACATCCCGCCAAAATAATGGCGGGTACATTGCCAAATTTTCTTCTGCTGGCAACGGCGATCATCACCATGATGGCAACGGCGGCTCCGCGCGAATGTGTGAGAAACAGGCCGGTCAGCAGAACGGCGAGCGGGATTCCAACACAAAAGAGACTGGCAACGAAGCTCTTTTTCTTAAAAAGAAACGTGCAGGGAAGCAGAGCCACCATGACCTGGGCAAAATCGTTGGGATCATGCACCACACCAAGCCCCCGCAGCCTCAGAAGCGGGGCAGTCCCATAGAGATAGAGGCTGGGATCTATGCCATTTCGGAGATCGTATGCTCCATGTGCGATGAAGTAAGCGCAGCCTATCGTCATCGTGATCGTCACGATCTGCAGATGGCGTTTGGTCTTGAAGTTAAGAGCAGCTACAAGAAAGGCGAATGGCAGAGGCAGGAAGTCGTAAAGGGCCTGTAAACCACCACTGATCCAACCACTGGACGCAATGGAGAGAACAACCGAAAGTCCCAAAAAAACCAGGGCCCAGATTTTAGGGGAGAGCAGCAGCCCAGAGCTCAGCAGCTCCGGGATCGACAGGAAAAACGCGAGCGCGGCGATGATGATTTCGATGTGATACGGGGCAAGAGGTCCAAAGATGACTGGAGGACTCATGAAGGCCGTAAAGATAAAGAGGAGGCTTAGGAAAAAGCGCATAGGGCGTCGGTGGTCAAAGTCTCCCTCATCAAGCGCTCAAAGCCGTGTGATTCATTATAGAGTGTGCCGGTTGGCTACCCGTGCAAGCGAATCCAGTAGGCGATTTTTATACGACAAAAGAAAGCGGTGGCCGATGGCCACCGCTTTTTCGTGTTCGCGAAAACGATGAGGTTTCCGTTGTCTGCCGAGTTTAGAACTTGTACTTTATCGCAAGAAGCATCGTGCGCTGGGTGTATTTGGCGTCCGTGATGCCACGGTTAGCGTTCGAAACCTGCGACGTAAACGTACTGTTGTTGGTTGTCGTCAGTTTTACCGCTACCAGATCGCTCGTGCTGAATCCGGGCAACGGGTGGTTCAGGAAGTTGAAGGCAGTTCCGCGAAGCTCGATCGCCTGGCTCTCCGTGATGTGGAAGGTCTTGTAGATGCCAAGATCCGAGTTGAAGAAAGACGGTGTGCTGAGGTAGGGAGCCTGCCGGATGCCCACCTGACCAAGCTGCGGGGCAGAGAAGCAGTCCAGATTGACGTGCTGATAGGTCTTCAGGTTCGCCTTAGGATCGCAGGTGAGGATAGGCAGAACGCTGTTCGCTGGCGTTCCGTAGTAGGTCGAGGAGCCGATCGTATGATTCAGGGTGGTGTTCTGGATGGTCAAGCCGAGGTTCTGGCTGGTGTTGGCCTGCAGATTACCGCCCGCCTGCCAGGTGGTGGTGCCCGAAAGTGTCCAGCCGTTCACAGCACCTGCGGCAAAACGGTTTCCATGGACCGGCGACCCCAGGTCAAAGGCGTAGGAGGTGTTCACGACGTGAGGGCGATCAATATTCAAGACGCCATAGTTATTGGCGACGTTGAAGGCATCGAGCGTGCTGCCGATGATGCCCAATGATTTGGAGTAGGTGTAATTTGCATTGAAGGTAGCGCGGCCTCTCTGCCGGATTACGCTGAGCTGCAGGCCGTTGTAGTTGGCGTAGCCTTCGTGGGTGTTCACGGAGATAGAGTTTGTGCCGTATCCCTTGTAGAAGGGATAGTAGTTCGCTATATTCGGAACGTTTTCCGGATCGGTCGGAGCAGGTGCGCCGGTGACGGGATCGGGCCGGAAGAGTCCGCCCAGGGGGATCTTGTTCTGGTTGACGAGGTTTGCGCCGCCAACTCCCGATCCATTGCTCTGGCCGCCCAGAAGGATATTCTGCGTGCGGTTTCCAACATAGGCGACTTCCAGCAACATAGCGTGCGGCAGACGTTGCGAGATGGTCATGTTGTAGGCGTAGGTTACGCCGGTTTTGTCGTCGTTCTGGTCTGTGGCGTAGACGCTCGAAGGCAGAGAGCCAAGGCTGGAAGCATTCGCGCCAAGGGCACCGATCTCCTTGAGGGTGATTGCCTGCCCACTGTTGGAGTTGTAGGTCTTCACTCCCAGTGAAGTTGTGAGAGGTCCAGCGTAATCGTTGTACTGATCGTTCCAGCGATAAGCTGCCCAGCCGCCACGCACAACCGTCGCTCCGTTGCCGCGTACGTCATAGGCCAAACCGAGACGCGGCTCCAGGTAAATGGATTGAACCGGCGATCCGCTGACCGGAACGCTGCTGTCGATCGCATGCCAGTAGACGCCTGGGTAAACCTTGTTTGAGGCGATATCGGCGGCATATCGTTCCGGTTTCCATGTGGCAAGACCGTTACCGGCGGAATCCTTCCAGCGTCCCAGGTGCTCAAGGCGCAGTCCCAGGTTGAGTGTGAGACGGGGCTTGATCTTCCAGTTGTCCAGAACATAGCCCGCACCCGTGTTGTAGTACAGGTCGTTGATGGGGCTGGTGTTGTTCTGGGTGAAGCCGCTGGTGATACCCATGAGAAAGTTCGCCAGCGGATTCACAGTACCGATGTCCAGACCGGTGATCTGGTCGCTCTTTGTGCCGCTCGCAAAGGAGAGCGATCCATTGGTGTATCCGTACGTTCCTTGCTTGTTGCCACCACGGCTCCAGAAGGCACCCATCTTGAAGGTGTGTGTCTTGTATACGAAGGTGAAGTCGTCGGAGACCGAGGGCGATTTCTTGATGGAGTTGAAGGTACCGCCCTGCTGGAACAGATCGGGCTGCGAGATGTCCGGCAGCGTACGCGCGCCCGGAGAGTTGATGCCGGGAGCCACGAGCGATGCGGTGTTGTATACGGTACCGTAGGGATAGCCGATGGTGCTGTTGTACATGGCCTGGAGGTTGGTGGTGGCAAATGGATTGTCTAGCCAGCCGCCGGAGATACGGAGTTCGTTGGTAGCTGAGGACGAGAAGACATGGATGTAGCTGCCGCTTAGAACGTTCGAATGAACGGGGCTGATCAGAGGGCCGCCGGGATAAGCGACCGAGTTGCCGGGGTTGTAATAGATGTGGGCAACACTGGTTGCGGAGTCGCTGCCGTACTGGTAGCTAACGAAGACCTTGTTGCTGTCGTTAATGTTGTAGTCGACACGGCCGCGGTAGATGTAGCCGTTGTGCGTGTTGCTGGGTTGAAGAAAGTAGTTATACCCCGCGGCGTTGGTGGCGGGATCCACATTGGCTGCCGGAAATAGCTTCAGCAGCGCCAGGGCGCCGGGGTCCAGATACTGGGTTGGAATCTGAGTTCCCGAAAGCGGTGTGTGATCGGGGGCAAATCCCCCAGTCAAGGATTGGCAGAAGTCGTTGCCCGTACTTTTGGCGCAGAGTGCGGCGTTGGCAGGATCGGAGAGGCTGAAGTTACCGGCACGCATCGCTGGCGTGGGCACAAAGGATGTAAGCGGGGAGGATGCAGGAAGGTTCTGCCGGAAAGCCTCGAACCCAGCCCAGAAGATAAGTTTGCGGTTGTGATTGAAGTTGGTATGCGGAATGAGGATGGGACCACTGACGCTGCCGCCGGGATAGTAGTACGAAGCCTCCGGGCGAGGTGTGGGCGTTGTGCTGTTTTTGTCCTGCCATGTGTTTGCATTGAGAACGCCGTTGCGTGCGTACAGGTACGCCTGCCCGTGGAAGTCGGCAGTACCGGAGCGGCTGATGATATTGATGACTACGGGGCCTTGTGGCGCGTCCGCACCGAAGTTTGAGGCCTGTACTTTGACCTCCTGGGTCATGTCGGGGTTAACGGAGGCGATCGACCAGCAGGCGCAGCCAGGATCGATGATGCTCGCACCATCCAACAGATAGGCCGTGCCGCCTCGATAGGGCGCGCCGTTGGCGTTCAGTCCGACGCCTACTGCAGACCCTGACGATCCTGTATCCGTAAAGTCAAAGCCGGTGCCGTTTCCTGTACCGCTTGCGGTCGTAGTCACACCCGGAAGGATCTTGAGTAGTTCGGACATGTTGCGGCTCTGGATGGGCAGGCGTGCGATGTCCTGCATGCTTAAGAGAGCAGAACGTTCGCCTGAGTCCTCCGGCGCAATTTCGCTTGCCGCGCTCTGTACCGTCACAGACTGATTGCCGCCACTGACTTCAAGAGCAAGATTTTGCAGAGTGCGGACGTCGCCGGGATTTACCATGACGTCGGCTTGACGGAGGCCGCGAAAGCCGGGTGCGGAGATCTCGACGGTGTAGGTTCCCGGGATAATGCCGGCAAAGGTGAAATAACCGTTGGTATTCGTCTCCAACTCACGTTTGTCCTTACTGGCAGCATTGGTAAGGCTGACGTGGGCGTTGGGAATCGTCGCGCCGCTTGCGTCCTGCACGTTGCCGGAGAGGCTGGCGGTCGTCTGGGCAAGGGCTCTTTGTGAGATCCCACACACCAACACAAGCCATGCCAGGAGAGGAAGAACAGACTGCGAGATCGACAACCTTGTTCTGAGTTTCATGGAACTGCCTCCTTCATCAATTACTGCTTTGTCTTTGAGGTTGGCTCTGGTCATCAGACCGCCAGAGCTCCAGATCGTAGGTGGGTAACTGTTCCGGTGAGCCACCTGTCACGGTGGAAGTGGTCCAGACCCCGTGACCGTCTTCGCTGCAAATTTGAGGTGCTGGATCATCGACCGACGACCTCCACGATGCTCTGATCCGGTGCGCTCCATGCCTTGGCACCGGTCTGGGTCAGCTTGCCTGCGGCATCATCCCAGTGCAGTTCTGTCAGCTTCTTTGCGCCGTGCTCGTAGGCGTAGGTGGTTCCGTCATCGTCGTAGAGCGTGAATCTGCCCTCCGCTCCGGCATAGATGCGGACCTTCGCGATCGTCTGCTTGTCCTGTGTGCTCTCCACGACCGACCCTAGCGGCAGGATCGAACCCGCGCGGACGAACAGCGGAATTGTGTCGATGGGGGCGGAGGCTGTGATCCATTGGCCGCCGTGCAGACGTTCGTTGGTCCAGAAGTTGTACCAATCGTTGCCTGCCGGGAGATAGACCTTGCGCGTGATGGCACCCTGCTCGGTGACCGGAGCCACCAGGAGCGCAGGACCGAACATGTACTCGTCCCCAATGTTGGCGGTCTGAGGATCGTTGCCGAAGTCCAGGAAGAGGCCGCGCATGAACGGGGAGCCGGTCTGATTGGCCGCATAGCCGAGCGAGTAGATGTAGGGCATCAACTGGTAGCGCAGCCGCAGATACTTGCTCAGGATCGGCTCTGCCTGCTTGCCGTAGGTCCAGACCTCGTTCTGTGGACGCGATCCGTGCGAACGGAAGTTCGGCTGAAATGCTCCGTACTGAAACCAACGCGTGTAGAGCTCCGGATAGTCGTCATAACCGCCGACGTTGTCGCGTGCGTCGCTTGGATCGAGAAGCGGAGTGTGCGCGGGCTTGTGTGTGCCGGGCAGGTACTGCCACCCACCGATATCGGTGGACCAGTAGGGCATACCGCTCGCGACAAAGTTGATTCCGGTCGGCACCTGTCGCTTCAGCACATCCCAGGTAGGAGAGATGTCGCTGGACCAGAAGATAGCGCCGTTGTGCTGAGCGCCGAGGTAGCTGTCGCGCGCGAGGAGGAGAGCCCGCTGTTTTGTGTCGCGCCGCATACCGTCGTAGAACGCAGCCGTATGGAAGAGCGGATAGACGTTGAAGAATTGCGTGCCGGGACCTACGTGGAAGTAGCTTCCATTGGGAGGAAGGTCGGGTTCGGTCTCGTCCGCCCAGAAGGCGTCGAAGCCCTTTGAAACGTAGTTCTCCTTAACTACATTCCAATACCACTTGGCGGCTTCGGGGTTTGTCGTATCGATATCGGCGCCTGCGCGGTCGTAGGGCAGACCGTTGGTGGGTGTGCCATCGGCCAGGTGCATAAACCAGCCGTTCTTCAGAACCGTGTTGTAGTAGCGGCTTTCCGGCACGAAGCGTGGCCAGACGCTGATCATGGTGTGAAAGTTCATGGAGTGGAGTTCGCGGTTCATGCCCACAGGGTCCGGCCACTTCGCAGCATCCATGTCCATCTCGCCCATCTTGGTGTAGTGAAACCAGTCGATGACGAGGTCGTCGATGGGAAGGTGCCGATCGCGGTAGCCATGCGCCACGCCCAGCAGTTCAGCCTGAGACGTGTAGCGCTGCTTGCTCTGGATGTAGCCGAAGGCAGACTTCGGCGGGATGGGGGTGTCCCCCGTGAGGAGGCGGTAGCCGCGATAGATGGCGTCGTAGTCGCCAGCGATCACGAAGAAGCTGACCCGCTGTCCAACTTCGCTGGAGAAGGTGTTTTGACCGTTGAACCCGAAGGATGCCGTCGTCTTCGAGGGATTATCCCAGATCAGACCGTAGCCTTTATTCGTTACCAGGAACGGCACACAGACGCTTTGGCCGCCGGGGGCGTTATAGTCATGGGCGCAGTGCAGCACATGGCCGCGGTGATCCAGTTCACCTTCCTGATTCTGCCCCATGCCATAGTCGTGCTCGTCGTCGGCGGCGGCAAAGCTGGCACTCACGGTGTAGAACGGCGGATCGATCGGTCGGCGATCGTAATTTAAAGCGGCAGTGCCATCTTTATAGTTCGGTACGGCCATGCCCCAGTTCTGGAGATCGACCAGCGACTTTCCGTCGGCGGTCGCGATCTTCAAACCGACCCACGGCACGGACCCACCGAAGAAGCGGGCGATATCCCCCTGCGTCCCGGTCGCCGGACGCTTCGGTCCCTGGGGAGTGACGCGGATGCTTAATATAGATGAGCTCATTCCGTCGCCGTCGTTGCCGGAGCTCTTCGTCCATCCGGTTTCGGAGGGCCTGGCACGGATTCCGAAACCCGGGCCCGCTACCGCATCGTCATGCCGCAGGCTGAGGCTGACGCGCAGGATGTTCGACGCATAAGGCTCGACGGAGATCGTGACCGGGCCACGCTGTACTACTTGCTGAGCGGAGGTTGAGAAACAAAGCGCCACAAGACCAGATCCAACCAGTGCGTGGCGGACCACTCCGCGCGAAATCATTCGAACTCCCAAGCTGCCTCCAGTGTTTGTTTCCGTCCCGTACTCGCCTTGGCAACTTGTTGCAAGGTTGTTCCCGGGACTCACGCACTAGACGCGTTCGCTTGAACGACACACAAGGTGCATTACAGTGATCAACCGGGGGAACCTCTTTCTAAGTGGCTGATTTAGTTCGTTGACCGACCCGTTTGCGAGGGGTAACATACCTTTTGTTGTGGCAAGAGATCTCATGCACGCGGGCGACATGCACGGCGAAGAGCTTCATGTCTTCCCCGCGAGCGAACGGAAACGCGTCTACGCGGCGCTTCACGATCTTCTGGCCAGCTCACCGCTGCGGACGACCCTGCAGTGCCAGCACCTGTTGCAATACATCGTCGACCACACGCTGACCGGGGAAGATGCTCTGTTGCGCGAGCGTGTGATCGGCAAGGAAGTCTTCGGTCGAAAACCGGACTACGAGCCGGGCGAAGACCCGGTCGTGCGCATTCGGGCTGCCGATCTCCGCAAGCGCCTCGCCCTGTATTATCAGTCGCTCCCCACTGCCCCGGAGGTTCGCATCGATGTTCCGTCGGGATCGTATCGAGCGGTTTTTACCTTCAAGGCAGTGGCTTCCGGTTCGAAAACGAACGAGCCGCTGTCGGTAGTTGAAGAGTCCTCGGTCCTATCTTCGGTGGAGTCCGCAACGGAGGGCGATGAGGCCTTACTGAAGCTCCCGGAGGTGTTGGCCGTAACGCCTGCACCTCCGCCGCCTTTGATTCCGGCCGCTTCTCCGGATCCTTCTGCTCGATCAGGAAGGCGGTGGCTGTGGTTTGCCGTTCTCGTGCTGCTCCTGGCAGGCGCATTTACCGGCTTCAACTGGTATCGGGGTCGCTCTGACCGAATGTTGCGTACCTTCTGGGCTCCGGTGCTGGATAGTTCCAAACCCGTGTTGATCTCTATTGGAAGTAACGCCGTCTATCGCGTCGCGGACGACAAGGCGGACGAGTACGGCAGGCAAAATCACATTGAAAATTCGGGGATGGAGTTCTTCCCGAAGTTCGATCCTGGTCAAAGCTTCGCCTCGACTGGCCTCTATCCTGCCAGTGACAGCTTCGTTGCGCTTGGAGATGTTGCTTCGGTGGCCGAGACGGTGTCCATGCTTGCGCACTTCACAAAGAGCTTTCAGGAGCGCTTTTCCAACGACATCTCCTTCGCCGAGGTGCGCAACAATCCAACGGTTTTGATCGGCGGCTTCAACAATCCGATGACCCGGGAGCTGACGCGCAACTTTCGATTTGTGCTGGCCTCGCGCAACCGGATTGAAGATCGAAATCAACCGGGGAAGGCGTGGGTGCTGCATGCCTCCAGCGACTCACACGATACGGAGGACTATGCCATCGTGACTCGGGTTCTGCGTCATGAAGAGGATGAACCTTTGGTCAGCGTGGCGGGTATGGGCCAGTATGGGACTCTGGCGGCGACGAACTTTGTCTGTAAGCCGGAGAGCCTTCAGAAGTTGGGCGCGAGTCTGGGCAAGGACTGGGAGCGGCATAACTTCCAGATGGTGCTTCGTATCAAGATCATCGACTTCAAGCCGGTCTCCACGTCTATTATCGCTACACATACCTGGTAGGCTGATTCGCTGGTCTGCCGGAACATTCGCGGACAGGCCAATCTCTTGAAATCTTGCTTTGTGATTCCAGCGCTCGCATTTCTTTTGTCCCTTTCGTCGTCAGCCCAAACCGGAGCTGCGGCCAACCTGCCTCATATCGACCGCAGTGGAGCCCATCCTGCGCTCATCGTGGATGGCGCGCCCTTCCTGATGCTTGGCGCGCAGATGAACAACTCCTCCGCCTGGCCTGCGACGATGCCGGCGGTCTGGTCCACGATGGACAAGCTCGGCGTGAACACCGTAGAGGCGCCGGTCTACTGGGAGACCCTTGAGCCGAAAGAGGGAACCTTCGATTTCGCGCAGGTCGATATGCTGCTGACGCAGGCACGCGCTCACCAAAAGCGCTTGGTGCTGCTCTGGTTCGGTACGTGGAAGAACGGCAGTCCTGGTTATACGCCGGAGTGGGTGAAGCGCGATGGCGTGCGGTTCACGCTGTCACGGAAAGAGGATGGCTCGGCGGTCTTCTCTCTCTCTCCCTTTGCCGAGGCCACCCTGACGGCAGACCGCAAGGCTTTTATCGCACTGATGCAGCACCTGAAGACAGCGGATACAGAGCACACGGTGCTCATGGTGCAGGTGGAAAACGAAGCGGGCCTGTGGGGAGCGATGCGCGATCACTCGCCTATGGCAAACCGTATCTTCTCGCAGCCTGTGCCCAAAGATGTTCTTGAATCGATGGGCAAGGCGCAGGCCAAGGGCAACTGGAGTGAGGTGTTCGGTGCGGATGCCGACGAGTTCTTTTCCGCGTGGGCTATCGCCCAGTACATTCAGCAGATCGCCGCGGCTGGAAAGGCGATTTACCCGCTGCCAATGTATGCGAATGCCGCGCTTCGCGACCCGATCCATCCCGGAGGCCCGCTCTCGTTTGAGAGTGGCGGTCCTACCTTCGATGTGCTGCCTCTCTGGCATGCCGTCGCGCCTGCTTTGGATGGTCTAGCGCCGGATATCTATCTGCCTGAGTACGACAAGTACATGGCGGTGCTGCGGCAGTACGCTCTGCCTTGGAACGCCTTCTTTGTTCCGGAGACGGGGAACAGCGCAGTCTACGCGCACTACTTCTTTGCGGCGCTCGGCAAAGGTGCGTTCGGCTGGTCGCCCTTCGGCATGGATGCGACGGGTTACGTCAACTATCCTCTGGGTGCGGCGCGTATCGACGACGAAGCGCTCGCACCCTACCTTCTTAATTACAAGACCATAGCGCCGATTGCGCGTGAGCTGGCCGCGTGGATACGCAACGATCAGGTGCGCGGCGTTGCGGAGGCACCTGAGAAGCATGCGGAAGATGTCTTGTTCTCTCCGCTCAACGGTGCTGCGTCACACTGGAAGGCGACGGTGTCCTTCGGCTTGCCCTCATTCTGGTCGGATAAACCCGCTCCGGGCAATTCCAAGCTGCAGGGTCAGGCACTCCTTGTAGAGCTCGGCCCGGATGAGTTTCTGGTTACTGGAGCCCACTGTCGCATTGATTTTTCTGCGCTCGCAAACGCAGGTGCGAAGCAGCGCATGTGGGTCACGGTGGAAGAGGGAAGTTATGTGCACGGCGAGTGGCAGCGAGCGCGTTTATGGAACGGAGACCAGACGGACTATGGCCTGAACTTCACCGATGTGCCGCAACTGCTTCGCGTTCGTCTGGCCGCCTATTAGGAGATCTCAATGGAAGAACAAGGAGTTAGGTTATGAAGGTTTCAGGTCGTCTTTCGGCGATCCTTTTCGAAGCTCTGCTGGTTCTTTGCACTGCCTTCTGCGCGATGGCCGAGGAGAAGAGAATACCGACGCAAGACGATATCCCTTACGGCGCTGCCGGCGGGCAGGTTCTCACGATGGACTACTACGCTCCGAAGGGGGCAGGGCCTCATCCCATCGCCATTATTATTCATGGGGGCGGCTATGTGGGCGGTACGAGCAAGAACGGCAGCGAGGCTTACTGCGCTGATTTTCTTGCGCCCGCTGGGTACGCCGTCTTTTCCATCAACTATCGACTCGCGCCGAAGTTTCCTTATCCCGATATGGTGCAGGATGTGGAACGCGCTGTCCGGTACATCCGCCATAACGCGAAGCGATGGGATGCAGACCCCAGCAAGATCGCGCTGGTGGGAGGTTCTGCTGGCGGATTCCTTAGCAACATGGTTGGCCTGCTGAACGTACCGGGGAATCCCTCAGCGATGGATCCGGTCGATCGCGAGAGCGCAAAGGTGCAGGCTGTCGTGACACTCTTTGCGCAAAGCAGCTTCGCTACCGTTCCTCTGAATGCGAATACTCACGCTCTGCTGGATCTTCTTATCCAGGCAAAGGGAGAGGAGGCCGCGCTTAAGGAGGCGTCTCCGATCACGTATGTTTCGGGGAATGCACCGCCTTTCCTGCAGATCCTGGGAGACAAGGATGAGTACATCCCTTATAGCGAGGCGACCAATCTGGATGCTGCGCTGAAGAAGGAAGGTGTAAGCAGCCAGATTATTCGCATACCGAACGGGATGCACGCGACTGGAGGCTGGTACAAAATTCAAGGTGTCCCCGATTGGGAGGCGCAGATGACACTCTGGCTCAACGCAAAGCTTGGGCATTCAGGGCCCGTCGGCGAAGGCATTCGGAAGCGCGAACCTGCCAAAGGCACAGCACAATGAAGCATGAATTACGGAGCATGCGATGAAGAAGTTTATTTGGACGGGCCTGATCTGCTGCGTGATGGCGAGTACGCTTCCCACGTTCTCGCAGGTCAAAATGACGAAGGAACAGATGATGTTCTATACCTCCGACTGGAAGGGGGAGCGCTTTCCAGATGGGCGTCCGAAGATCCCGGATGACCTGCTCAAGCGAGCTCTCGATGTTTCGATCGAAGATGTATGGGACTTCCTGCAGGCCGAGGGCTACCGGAGCCAGTTCGACAGCGGATGGAAGGCGCTGCATCCGGAGAAGTCGTTTGCAGGGCGTGCTCTGACGGCGCAGTACATGCCGCTGCGGCCGGATATGGCGAAGGCGATTGCGGCCGAGGGCAAGGCGGAGCATCGCTCCAGCTATAACAACAGTTGGCCCATTGAGGAACTACAGTTTGGCGATGTTTATGTCGCGGATGGTTTCGGCAAGATCGTCGAAGGTACGCTGATCGGTTCCAATCTGGGGAGTGGCATCGCCGCGCATACGCACACGGGCTTCGTCTTCGATGCGGGCATTCGTGACGCCGAAGAGAATCGAGAGATTGAAGGCTTCAACGGCCTCTATCGAGGATACGATCCCTCTGCCTGGGCCGACATGATCCTCACAGCGATCAATGCACCGATCCGTATCGGCCGCGCCATTGTGCTTCCGGGCGACCTCGTTCTGGCCAAGACGGACGGCGTTGTTTTTATTCCAGCGATTCTGGCGGAACAGGCGATCTCTTCGGCGGAGTTTACCAAACTGGAAGATGCCTTCAACTTCGAGCTGAACAAAGCCGGAAAGAACGGTGGTGAGTTTGAAGGTGGTTGGACACCTAAGAAGTACGACGCCTTCGCTGTCTGGATCGATGCGCATCCTGAAAAGCTCAAGATGTCCCGCACAGAGTTCAAAGCTCTTTTGGATGAAAAGAGAGGTCCTCGGAAGCGCTAGGTGGAGATCAACAATTACTTCGATATCAACTAAATACGAACGCTCTTCAAGCAATCTCTAAATATTGCGAGAAGAGGGATGTACTTCTCCGTGATTCGAGCGTCGAGCTATGGGCTAAAAGCTGAGTGTAATCAACAATTAAAGGGGAATAGGTGTCGGGGAACTTTCGAATCCCATCGGACGTCTGATGATGAGAGTCCGTTGAAGAGGTTTGTCTTGCATGACCCCACCAAAGCTTGCTGATATCGCGAAACGCGCGGAAGTTTCGATCGCGGCGGTATCGATCGCACTGAACAACCGGGACACGAAGCGGGTCAGTGAGGCCAAGCGCAACGAGATCCGAGCAATCGCCGAGGAACTCAACTACATTCCCAATGAGCTGGCGAAGGCACTCGCGCAACAAAAGACGAGGCTGTTGGGATTAAGGGTTCCATTTCGAGATCCGATTCTGAACCACTTTATTGCCCAGGTGCTCAGTGGTATTCAGGCGACGTTGATGCGTCGTGGTTATAGTCTGTTGCTCTACTCTCCAACGGACAATCCTGGACGTTCGACACGTGAACAGATTCTTGAGAGACGGTTTACGGATGGTCTGATCTTCGTCAACACAGGTTCCTGCTCGACGCGCGACATCGCGGAGAGGATCCAACTGCTCAAGGCCGCGAAGATCAAGTTCGTCATGATTAACTCCTACACTCACCGCTCGTCGGTGAACTATGTGGGAGTGGACAACTCCGCCATGGGCGAGGCTGCGGTGCGCTATCTTGTGCAACGAAAGCATCGGCGCATCGCCTTTCTGAGCGGCTCGGGCAAGCTGCCAACGCACCTCCATCTGCTTCAAGGTCTTCGGCGGGGGGTCGTTGCACACGGACTGGATCTGCCCGCGGAGCATATCGGCTGTTCGGAGAATAACGAGGAGACAACCTTCAGGATTCTCGACCGATGGTTTGCCAGCAAGCGGAGCGCGCCGACTGCTATCTTCTGTGCCGACGATCAGCTTCTCAAGCACCTGTACGACTATGTCGAAGCGCGGGGAAAGAGACTTCCAGAGGACGTCGCGGTGATCGGTCGAGGGAACGCCGGCTTCAACTCGCTTCTGCGACCTCGTCCTACGGCCTTTCATCTGCCCACCTTCGAGATGGGCGAGTTAGGGGCAGAGATGTTGATCGATCTGATTGAGAAGCCGGAACAGAAGCACCAGCGCGTTCTGCTTCCGTTCAAGCTACACGCCGGAGATACGGCCTAATCTCCGGTGGAATGTTCCCTGATCCGATCTCGTAAACATGTTCATTTCGCTGCGCCGTATAACTCTAAATCGGGTTGACGAGGGCGGCCGTTTGTGACGTTTCACGGAGATTAGGCTCTGGATCCTTAGAATCCGAACCACGTTTGGCACAAATCCCGCAAATTCCCAAGCGTGGCCGCACTTTGTGACAAACAGCCGTTTGACGCGAGTATCATCACATCCACGATCATGAGCACACACCGAGTTATTTTGGAGGCCTGGAGACCCAGTTCAGAAGAGGATCGAAACGCCGTCCTCGCCGAGCTTCAGATGATTCTCGCCAGTTCGCACTTCAGCAATAGCAAGCGGTATCCCGCGCTTCTACGGTACGTCGTGGAGAGTCGACTAGCGGGGAAGTCGGACCAGTTGAAAGAACGTACCCTGGGCGTGGAGGTCTTCCATCGCCCGGCCGACTACGACACCAATACGGATACGGTCGTCCGTTATACCGCGGGCGAAGTCCGCAAGCGCCTTGCGATGTACTACCACGAAGATCATCCGGAGTCGGTCCTGCAGATTTCACTGCCTGCGGGATCCTATGTTCCGGAGTTCATGCGTGTGGTTCCGGAGGCGGAGAGTGCAGATTCGTTGCGGGTCGAAACGGCGCCTGCGCTGTCTGCGGACGTTTCGATGCTTGCGGCGTCCTCATCGCTGGAGCCTATGTCGCATCCCGCTCCACAGGTTTTGCCGACGACGAGCAGTCGTTTCTGGAAGATCACCGCCATCTCCCTGATTATCCTCGGTGTCCTTCTGTTCACCGCGGCCGTTGCGCGTTATCGGGTTACGTCGCAGGATCGAGTTCTCGCGCAGTTCTGGTCTCCTCTGGTGCACGACCCGGCGGGCGTACTGATCTGCTCTGGAGGCTCTGTCTTTTCGCCCAATAACTACTCTGGCGTACAAACCGCAGGCAAAGGTGTAGAGTACCCGTTCATTTCCATGCCGGTTGTCTTCTCGCTGGCTCGCCTGAGCGCTCTTCTGGAGCGTGGCGGTGCAAAATATGCTCTTCAGGCGTCCGCCTCTACGCCTCTTACAGATCTCCGCGATCGCTCCGTCATTATGGTGGGGGCTTATAACAATGACTGGTCGCTTCGGCTGGTGGCTCCCTTACGCTTCCATTTTGCGCCTGAGAGCAACGCATCGATCGTCGATAGCCAGAAACCAGATGTCCGCTGGGCACGCGACGCGTCCCTTCCTTACTCCAGCGGAGAGGATTACGCACTCGTCGCGCGTTTCCGCGATCCCACCACGGGGAGTGTCCTGCTTGTGCTCGGAGGTCTTGGCCGCAATGGCACGGAGGCAGCGACGCAGTTCGTTACCACGCCGCAGTATCTCCACATCCTTGCGGATCGTGTGGGGAAGAATCTCGGCGATCAGAACATCGAAGTTGTGTTGAAGACGAACGTGATTGAGGGAAAGACGGGTGCGCCTTCCATTGAGGACATCCATACCTGGTAGGTACATATTGGTGAGCAAATGAATAGTTGGCTCGATCAGTTACATGGCAATTCTGCGGCGTTTCCACCGGCGGTGACGGCGGTCAAGCTGGCGGTTGCACTGGCGATTGGGCTCCTCATCGGATTTGAGCGTCAGTGGTCCCTCAAGGACTTTGGCGTCCGAACCTTCAGTCTTACGGCACTTCTTGGTGCCCTCACCGCGATCATTTCCATGCCGGTCATGCTCATGGGGATGCTGGCGACGATTCTGCTCGCGGTTCTCCTGAATGTGCGGGATATCGTCGCCTCAAGGACAGTAGAAGGCACGACCTCCGTGGCTCTCGTGGTCACTTTCGTCCTGGGCGTTTTGACAGGCGACGGGCATATGTTCACCTCGGTTGCGTGCGCCATTGTGGCCACGTGGCTGCTGTCCTTGAAGCCACAGTTCAAGCAGTTTGCCGGAGGTGTGAAGGCGGCAGAGATCCGCAGCGCAATTTTGCTCGGGCTCTTCGCGTTCGTTATCTGGCCTCTACTGCCAAATCGCTACGTCGACCCGTGGAAGCTTTTGCAGCCGCGCGAAGCGTGGGTCACAGTGGTGGTGGTGGCGTGCATCGGATTTGTGAACTACATTTTGCTCCGCATCTACGGCAGGCGTGGAGTCACCTTTACGGCAATTCTGGGCGGCTTGGTTAATTCCACCGCTGCCGCTGCGGAACTTTCGGCATCTCTCCCCGCGGCGGGCCTTGTCTCTCAGACGGTTCGCGCCGTTCAGCTTACCTCTCTTGCGATGTTTCTCAGAAATGCAGTTTTACTTGTGCTTCTGGGGAGAGCGGCCGTCCAGTTCGCCGTGCTTCCGCTCCTTGCCATGATGGCCATTGCAGCATACTTCGCCTTTCGCCATCGAGAGATAGAGGCGGATCCAAAGGAACTGGAGCTTCATCTCGCATCTCCCGTCTCTCTGAGAAAGGTATCGAATTTTGGACTCTTGTTTCTCGCCATCCAGATCATCGGTACACTGGCGGTCCGGTGGCTCGGCGATAGCGGTGTCCTTCTCATCAGCGTGATCGGTGGAACCGTATCGAGTGCGAGCACAACGGCAGCGGCAGCGAATCTGCTCGCGGAGGGCAACATTACTGCTCTACAAGTAGGTACTGCCACTGTGCTCACTTCGATTGCCAGCACAGCGATGAACCTGCCCATCGTTCGGCGGCATATTGCAGTCAAGAGCATCATGCGCGAGATTGTTCTCGCTACGGTGCTTCAGGCCGTAGCGGGAATCACCATTTTGTTCTGCGAAAGATGGTTCCTTCGGTAGCTGATTCTTCCCGCTCGGTCGTATTCCTTCTCGTGTTTTCCAAGCTAAACTTTCACAGCGACTGCCGCAGGCTGAAGTTTCCTGGCCTTAACTTCCCAGGCGAGGCCGAGGAAACGCAGCGCTGAGATGCCATACCAGTTTGGATCGAACTCGTACCAGGCGAGACCGTGACGGGAAGATTGTGGGTGAGCATGATGATTGTTGTGCCAACCTTCTCCGAAGGTGAGTAAAGCCACCCAGAAACTGTTGCGAGAGGTATCGCTCGTCGGATAGCGCCGCGATCCCCACATGTGGGTCGCCGAGTTTACTAACCAGGTCGAGTGGAGTCCTAGAACCGTGCGGAAGAAGATACCCCAGAGAAGAAACGGCCAGCCACCAGCGGCAAGAAGGACCCCCCCAAGGACCGTCATCGGGACCCAGTGCCAACGGCTGATCCACACATGAAACTTGTCTTTGCGAAGCTCTGGAACGAAGGGCGCAAGTTCAGCGGAGTCATTGTGCATCGTCTGGCCCGTCAGCAACCAGCCGATATGAGCCCACAGACCGCCATCCTGTGGGGAGTGGGGATCTCCCGGCTTATCCGTGTTCTGGTGATGCATGCGGTGGATGGCTACCCAGAAAATGGGACCGCCTTCGAGGGCAAGGGTGCCACATACGGTAAGGGCGTACTCCATCCACTTAGGTGTCTTGTAGCCACGATGCGTGAGAAGGCGGTGGTAGCCCATACCGACGCCGACACCTCCGGCGATCCACCAGAGAAACATTGATACGAGGAAAGCCTTCCAGGTAAAGAAAAACAGGGCCGCCACGGCGCCGATGTGGAAAGCGACGATGAAGAATGTTGTGACCCAGACGACAGGTTGCCTAAACGTACGATCGTGCCCTAGATTTTGCAGCATTGGGAAATCGCCTCTTCCTCTTCGACGAGAAACGAAGCCTGTGTGGATTCTCCCGAGACGTAATAGTTATGTAAGGCGCGTTGGAGTTGCGTGGGACAGGAATCTGGATCACTTAGAGGTACGTAATGGAAAGTCGGGGACTTGCATATCCTGCGTGCTCGACCTGGAACCTGGCTCCGCCTCTTACGATGAACCTTTCGGAGTCATCGAAATGAGGACTTGGATTTGGCGTCCAACCAGGTGGACCTATACATCTGCTTTTCCCAAGAGAGTCCTTAACTCTTTCAAGAGCTTATATGGACCTTCGCCAGCGTCTAAGATCATTTCATTTTTCAGGGGCACGTCCAAGTAGAAGCTACTAAGTCGAAGGATAAGTGTGTCGGGGCTGACACTGGACACAATGTCAAGAACGGCTTGTACATCATCCGTGGAAAGGCATTGAGATAACATGACGATCTCCACTTCATTGACGCAAACGAAATGCATCAGGTCGGCGACGGACGAGACAGCGTGACATTGAATTCCCACACTTTCAAGGAGGAGTATTCGACTCTCCAGGAGCTTTGTGTCACGGCCAAAGAGGAGGATCTCTTTTGTTCGGATCACGTTGCCTCCAGTCCGTTGCTTCGGAAGGGAGAAAATGGTACCACTTACCCGCGGCCTTGACCGCACTATTTATTTCATTATTGCGGCTATCCTGGTTGAGGCAAAGCTGCTTACGGGTATTCTCCAAGTTGACTGACTGTCACCGGGATATCTTGCAGAAGTTCTGCAACGGGATTATCTGAAAAGATATGAGTTTGTCGCATAGAAGTAATGAAATTATCCCTTCCGTGCACACAGCTGGCGAAAGCGTTGGGGGTGCCTTTCCTTGGATAAGATGTCCGTTTGTCGTATTCCGGGCATAACTCCCGATGGAAGATACCCTGTCCATGTGAGTAGGTAGAAGCCACCGCCGTGACCCAGAGATAAATTGCCCGAAGTAACTGATGAGAGAAGAATGAAATAACTTATAAAACTTCAAAAGACCGCCAATGCGATCTGTTTTCTAGGGCAAAAGGTCGCCAGGCGCGGACAGGAGATCTTCGTCCGTTGGCAAGACTGACAAGTCACCCTCACCAGAGAAGAGCGGAGAGAGAGATTTCTCGTAGTCTTGAAAATTGCTCAGACCCACGCCCACAAGACGGAAGAGCTGTTGTGGGCCAACGTCGACGCGACGGCAGAGAGAAAGTGCTACGGCTGCTAACTCTTCACAGGAAGCTACTGGCGCAGCAAGAGTCAGGCTCCGGGTCAAAGAACTGAATTCCTTCGTCTTCAACTTCAAACCTACTGTCTTCGCGTTCCGAGCGTTCCCTCGAGATGCAGCCCACACTTTCTCAGCCAGGCGGGTGATATGAGGCTCGCATTCCTCCAGCGGCAGATCCTGCGGGAAGGTATCTTCCGCCGAGATCTGTTTGCTCAAGCGATTTGAAACAACTGGATTATGGTCGATTCCACGAGCTAACTCGTAGAGACGCATGCCATAGCGCCCGAAGTGTACTTCGAGAGCGGAGACCTCCATCGCGTAGATGTCGCCGACGGTCTTGATTCCGACCTGAGCCATACGAGTCTCGGTCACTTTGCCGACGCCAGGAATTCTGCCGACCGGTAGCGGAAGCAGGAAAGCTTGTACCTCATGCGGCTGAATGACGAATTGGCCGTCCGGCTTTTTCCAGTCCGAGGCGATCTTCGCCAGGAACTTATTTGGGGCCACACCCGCTGAGGCTGTGAGCTTGAGTTCTTCGCGAATCTGCTGACGGATCGTCTTTGCGACCAAGGTGGCGGTAGGTAATCCCAACTTGTTCTGCGTCACGTCAAGATAAGCCTCGTCGAGCGACAGGGGTTCGATCGCGTCGGTGTGTCGTCGGAAAATCTCGCGCACGGCTTGCGAAACTGCCTTGTAGCGAGTGAAGTCAGGAGGGACGAAGATGGCCTCAGGACAAAGGCGCTCGGCATGGAGCGCAGGCATGGCGGATCGAACCCCAAAGCGTCTTGCTTCATACGAGGCCGCGCAAACGACGGACCTCTTACCCTTCCATGCAACAACAACCGGCCTACCTCTCAGGGAAGGGTCGTCGCGCTGTTCGACGGACGCATAGAACGCGTCCATGTCGACATGCACGATCTTTCTGAGGCCCAATGCAGATTGCGGCAATCCGGATGTGAGTGAAGTGTGCTGATCGAATTCAGGCATTGCAGGCCCCACATGAATCGTAGAGATGCGAGAACGCTTCCTGCTGAGCGACATCTATGTTCAGTCCACGCATAGCTCTCCAATCCTTGGAAATCCCCAGTTTCATTCTTTCATGTTCGCCTTGTCTTCGCTTATGACCGTGGTATTTTTGCGCCTCGCTTTGTTGTCTTGAAGCTATTTAGATTTCAGGCGGCGGTGAAAAACTTGAAACCGTTGCGGGGCGCGGCTTCTCAAATGGGCCATAGGGGCAGAAAAGGAGAGTGGATATGAATGAGGGGAATTCAGGCCACCGTGTAGAGCGGAGCCGGCGCAGCTTTTGAGCGGAGCCGCAACGGCAATCGCTTTTGCGAACATCGCACTGGAGAGCGATGCTGCCGTGCAATCCAAGGCGAAACCGGAGGCAACGATAGCCTCTGAGAACTTCCCGCCGGTCAAGCAGGTCAGAGCGGGAGTGTTAGACATCGGATATGTCGAAGTAGGACCGGCGGATGGATCGGCTGTCGTTCTTCTGCATGGATGGCCCTACGATATTCACAGCTTCGTGGAGGTGGCAGATATTCTCGCGAAAGCAAAGTATCGTGTCGTCATTCCTTATCTGCGCGGCTACGGAACAACGCGCTTCCTCTCAGGCGACACGGTTCGAAATGCTCAGCCGACGACCTTCGCTCTCGACGTGATCGCGTTGATGGACGCTCTGCAGATCAAGCAAGCGATCTTAGGTGGATTCGATTGGGGCGCCCGAACGGCTGATATCGTGGCTGCACTTTGGCCAGAGCGGTGCACGGGGCTTGTCAGTGTGAGCGGATATCTGATCGGCAACCAGAAGGCTGGCCACGCGCCACTTCCGCCGAAGGCAGAGCTGCAATGGTGGTACCAGTTCTACTTTGCTACGGATCGAGGTCGAGACGGGTACGACAGGTACCGGCATGACTTCGCGAAGCTCATCTGGCAGACCGCTTCACCAGGATGGCGTTTTTCTGACGAGATCTTCGAAAGGTCCGCGAAGTCTTTTGATAACCCGGACCACACGAGCATCGTGATTCACAACTACCGCTGGCGTCTGGGCATCGCGCCTGGCGAACCAAAGTACGACGAGTTCGAGCAGAAGCTGGCATCGGCTCCATCCATCACCGTGCCCACCATCACACTCGAAGGGGACGCGAACGGAGCCGCACATCCTGACAGTAAGGATTATGCAAAGAAGTTTACCGGCAAATATTCTCACCGAGTCGTAGGAGGTGGAGTTGGGCACAACCTTCCTCAGGAGGCTCCCGAGGCCTTCGCAAGGGCCATACTGGATGTCGCGTCTCTGTATGCCGCCAAAAGGAGATGATTCGCATGGATAAAACGCTGAGCAGGGCAGAGAAGATTCGACTAAAAAGTGTTTACCTGCTGACACTCGCAGGGCTGATCCTCGTCGGTGTCATCTGGCCGGCACATCGAGTCTTTGGAAACTCTGAGGCGGAACAAGAGTCCTCTCCACTCGCCACATTGCCGCCTCACTATCGAGATTGGCGGCTGGTTTCTGTTGCCCACGAAGCGGGAAGGCTGAACGATCTTCGCGCCGTGCTGGGGAACGATCCGGCGATGGAAGCCTATCGCAGCGGAACGCTTCCGTTTCCCGATGGAACGATCATCACGCGCCTAGCCTGGGCCTATACCCCGTCCGAAGAGAACAACAAAGCCTTTGGCCAGGAGCAATCTTTCGTGGCCGGCTCGCCGACAAATGTACAAGTGATGGTGAAGGATACGAAAAAATACGCCTCCACCGGAGGCTGGGGCTTTGCGCAGTTCACCGACGGCAAGCCAGCAAGTAGTGAAACCACGAGGGGATGCTTTGCTTGCCATGTACCGGCCAAGGGGCATGACTACGTCTTCACACGGTATGCACCTTGATCTGCTTCTGTGAGAGAACTGCTTGTGCATTCGAGAGGAAACGTCAGGCCAGTCATCAAATCTGTGCTCTCCGATCAAGGCCTCTTCGGTCGTTGAGTAGCCTCCAGCGATCAAGATTCCAGCGGCTCGACGGACGCCGTCAGATTTTGCTTCGTGAAAGGAAGACGGACACCAAAATCGCACTCTTTCTGGTAGACTCAATCTTGTTGTTGCGTCGATGGCTTGGTGTCCAAGTTGTTGCAAACACTCTTGGGGACGTAGCTCAGTTGGTTAGAGCGCTGCCCTGTCACGGCAGAGGTCGCGGGTTCGAGCCCCGTCGTCCCCGCCATACATTCCAAAAGACTTATGGAATATATGGGACCTAAGTGACAAGCAAATCAGGACACAATAAGGTCACAATAGCGAATCGCCCTGCGATTACGCTTCTGTGCCCGTTCGCGCCTGTTTCTGCTGTGCGCCCACGTTTGTGCCCACATTCGGCACCATCATTTGAACAACCTTGCTCTGTGCTGCCCGTTTGTGCGAGTTCACGGCCTGAGTGTAAACGTCGAGCGTGATCTTGCTGTTGGCGTGCCGCAAGAGCTCCTGAACGGTCTTCACATCTTCCCCGTTTGCCTTGAGCAGTGTGCCGAAGGAATGGCGGAAGGTATGCCAACCGATGTTCTTGTCGATGCCAGCCGCCTTCGCAGCTGGCTTGATGTGCCGCTTCATGAGATTGTCCGGCCAATAGGGCTGTTTGCCCTTCATGGTCGGGCTGGCGAAGACCCAATCTGACTCCATCGGATAGGCGCAGATTTTTCTCCAACGCAGAAGATCCTCGGCCATGTAGCTGTCCATGGGGACGGGCCTGGCCGACGCTTCTGTTTTGCAGACACCCATCACCTGATGCCAGATGGACTCGGTAACGCGAATCTCCAGGTTCTCGAAATCAATGTCGTCCCACTTCAATGCGAGGAGTTCACTGACTCGAAGGCCTGTCGCCGCGTCGAGCAGAACCAAGGTCCGCTCCCGCACAGCGAGCTTCGTCAAGAGAGCCTGAAGTTCGTGCAGTTCGAGTACATCGGGAATCCGCTCTCTCTTGGCGCTTTGGCGCACGAGCTTGATCGGATTCTTATCCGTCCACTCGTAGCGCATCGCGTGACTGAAGAGAGCGCTCATGATGTTCCGAATCTTCGCTTTTGTTCCTCTTGCCCGCTGAATGCTGCCCAGCCACTCTTCCACGGCAACAGACTTGACCTGCTGCAAGCGGTGGTCACCCCACCGTGGAAGAATCCAGCCGTTCAGATAGCATTCGTAGCCGGCTCGTGTCGAGTGCGCCTTGCGTCCCTGCTCGTCTTCGGTCAACTCTTTCAACCGGTAGTGCGCGATCAGTTCGGCTATCGTACTCGGGCAGCTTACCGCCCGCGGGGTTTGTTGGTTGGCGTCGATGCGCAACGCGTTGGCGGCTTTCAGGGCTGCTGCTTCCGACGGGAGAGTGATGGTGGTGCCGATCACAGCTTTGCGCTGTAAGTTCGTACCGTCCGGCCCAATCTCTCTCCAGCGGAAGACCCAAACATCAGGCCCCTTCTGCCGCTTGCTACGCTGCACGCTTCCTTGCTGATACCGTGTGCGCCTTGGCATATCTACTCCTGGTCCCCGGCGCAACGGGTGGCTTGATTCAAGGCTATCGCTGCGCCGGGCAGAGGTCTAGTGGAAACTCAGCTAGCGAGCTGTTCTGTGATCCAGCGGTCGATGTCACTGGCCCGGAAACGCCACATCGAACCGAGTTGGAAACCCCGGACGATTCCTTGACGCGCATACCGCTGGAGGGTTTTTGGATGTATTCGCATGATTGCCGCCGCTTGGTCGGTATCCAGTAACGGCTCAGGAACGAACGGCTCACTTCGAACAGGCTTTCTCCCCAATTCCTGATCCGGTAGTCTGTGCATCATCACTGTGCCTCCTCTGAAGCCGAAGCAGCGTCACACAGTCTCAAAGCGGCAACTTGTGGGTTTGTTCTTCTGCCAAGTGAGTCCGCTATTGATTCTTCGGATACTGCTTGCTGACTACGATTGGCGCAGACGCCCGCAAATGTCCAATCACAATTTGCCAGTCGACTATTCCAAAACGTAATAGCCGTTCTGGCCAGCGACATCCCGTAGATCGCGGAACTTTAAGCCCATGCATCAAGTGTTGACAGGGATACGATCCCCACCAGAAGATTTCAAAAGACGGTTTTTTGTGTTTCCGAATCTCTGAGGGCCCTTCCACTACTCATTGCGGGCTCTTCGATTCCCCAGGCAGAGAGTCAAATTGGGGGTAAGCATGGCCCGAAGCAAGGTAAAACGCCCGATCAATCTAAAACACATGGAAGCGGCCATCGCGTTAGCAGAGACGCTCAACTTTTCGAGAGCAGCCAAGCGCCTCCATATCAGCCAGCCTGCTGTTACGAAGTACATCAAAGAACTTGAGGAAAGCTTGGGTGCTCTCCTCTTCATTCGGGCGCACCATACCGTCTCTATCACCGACGCTGGAAAGGCTTATGTTGAGGAAGCCCGGATCGTTGTTCTCCACGCTGGACGCGCGGTACAGGCGGCGAGGGCCGCTCAACAAGAGGCAGAACTGATTCTCAATGTAGGGCGCTCGCCTTATGTCGATCCCTACTTTACCTCGATGCTTCGAGCGATCCGATTACCGATGTTTCCCAGACTGCACTTGCAACTCTCCAGTGGATTTTCATGCGACCTCACCCAGGATGTACTTAATGGTGATCTTGATATCGCCGTGGTGATCGAGCCGCCGCAGTCCGGCCAATTGGCCGAGTTTGAAATCGAAGAGTCGCCCTTCTACGTTGTCATGTCCAGGGAAGATCAGTTGGCTCAACTTCCCGCTCTTGACTTGAATCATCTCTCGCACAGGCGATGGCTCCTGTTCCAACGCAACCTTCATCCCCCGCTCTATGACCTAATCCAGAAGCTGGCGCATGAGGGGCACGTCATTCCATCTGCCCTACAGCACTTCATGGTGCCGGAAGAGTGCCTACCTCTGCTGCTTGAGCCTGGGGGAGTTGTCATTGCGCCGAAGTCGGGGGCTTTAAGGATCGCCCGCGATGGCCTTACCATGAGGCCGCTCAATGAAACTCGGCTCAGGATGAAGACTCGGTTGATCTCGCGGTCGGACAATCCCTCTCCGGCGATCAGCGAGTTATTTCGGACCTTCATGCGAAGGCTGAAGCAGATGCGGGTAGATAACCAAATGTCCCTACCTCTCTCGACGTAAGCGATGATTCGATCCCAAGATGTTTTGGGAGTCTACGATCTTCACGTTCACCGGTCCGGAAGCATCACAGTTTTGACAAGAGACAATTCCCGCTGCGATGACCTTGGCATCAATATCGTCGATCCGAATGATGTGCCCACATCCCTGACATTGGTGCGCGTGTTCCCATTGTGTTTGCGCAGGCATCTGTCCCCCGTTGCATCCATCACGACGCTTCAAAAGAAAAGGGCTCGGAAGTACCGATTGGTGCTTCGTTACCGATTTGGCTGGAATCCGGCAACTGTCATAACGCAACCGGTGTACTGCTCTCGTTCGACCTGAGCCAGTTCAGTTTTTGAAGTCTGTTCTAAACGTGCAGCCGAAGCATTGTCTCCGAACTTCCTTAAAAGTCCAGCGTGCAGCAGTTCTGTTCTCCAATAAAGCGCAGCGCCCTTTCCCACTGAGTTCGCTTCCACTTTCAACGCTCTATCCATATCCGAAAACGCGTGGCGCTGCTCCCTCATCTCGCCATAGGCTTGTGCGCGAAGTGAATACCCTAGCCCGACCATCCAGTATTGTTCGCCGTGCTTCTGTGTCCAGGCAGCTATGGCACCGGAGAAGTATTCCGCTGCTGTTCGAAGATCACCATTATGCATAGCTATCGTCCCGGAAACACTTGCCAGCGCCCCTCGGTCGTCGTCATCAAGCGCCTGTGCGCGTCTGGCATATTCCATCGCGCTCTTCGCATATCTTTTTGCTGCCTTGAAGTCTTCTTGATGAATCGCAATGACAGCCAGATTGTTCGAGGTTCTTGCCAAGCCCGCGGGGTCCTCGAGTTCCGCATACAGCCGATGAGCGGATTCTCGTAGCGAACGAGAGGATTCCGGAGTACCTATCGCGTTTTCGACCGAACCGAGATTATCAAGTGCAGATGCCAGCTCCTGTTTTCCATTCGGCACAGCTCTTAAAATTCCGATCGCCGTCTCGTGGCAATGCCGTGCCTCGCGGAACATCCCACCATCTTGATATGCAGCGCCCATAAGGTTCCAGGCTTTACCGCGTTCCAAAGGAGATGACCATCGCGACTCTTTCCCGACCAAAGGTTCGAGAAGAGTGATTGCCGCACGGTTATTCCCGGCGCTTCTCAAGAGGTATGCGTGCTCTAGTAGCGTGCTGGGAGATGCCTGTGCCGAGGCATATATAGTCAGCAAAAGGAAAAGAGACATACTCAAAAGGTGAAGTGCGGTTTTCATGCCAACAGGCTCACACTCTTACGATCTGAGTTCTAGATCTTTGCAACGAATGCCCCTGAATGGACGACGAACGGGTTCTGAAGGCGGTCGATTGCCCGGAGTGCATCCACAAACGGGAGTTCACGCCTATATCCGGTTTACTATTCGGATCGAGATCAAGTGAAGCCAAGTAATTGGTAACAACCTGGACCGACAGCACAAACATTAGTGGCTTTTCAGTTCTTGACTGACATGCAACCGTGGTTCGGTGTGCCATGTCACTCGTGCAATTTCGACCGAAGAATTACACTGCCGACAGGGCCGTAGACTGCGTTCGTTGCAAGTTTATGCGTTCCCCTCCGGTCATCTGGGATGTTGACTGCAGGAGTGGGAGCATCCATGCATAAACATCTAGTTTCAAGAGCACTATTGCTGATCCTGCTCCCTTTCCCGATACGCGCACAGCAGACGTGCCCCAACGGAATCCGTATCGAGGGTGCCGTCACTGATCCCACGGGAGCTGTAATTCCTGGAGCACAGATACAGACCATTAGAGGAGAGAAAACGATCTCGGATTCAGCGGGACAATACACGCTTGCGTGCGTGGCAGGAACTTCCGTCAGCATAACCGCACAGGCTGATGGATTCGCAAACGGAAATGGCCACGCTCGTGGCCAATCTGGAAGCACAATTCGTCACAACATCCAACTGTCAGTTGCCTCCGTGCAGCAGGATGTTCAAGTAGACGGAGATGCAGTCGGTGTAAGCGAAGACGGAGCGGGTACCACCGTCTTGAATGCCACACAGATTCAGCAGCTTCCCGACGATCCCGATGACCTGTTGCGAGAGCTACAAATGCTTGCGTTAAGCGGCGGGGGGAGTCCAACAACTGCTTCCGTTCTCGTGGATGGTTTCCAAGGCTCCAGCATGATGCCGCCTAAGGGTTCCATTGCCTCTATCCGTATCAACCCGGATTCCTTTTCACCTGAGTTTCAATGGCATCGGAACCGCATTGAGATCACGACGAAGCCGGGAGCCGACAAGTTCCATGGCAGTCTATTCTTCACCGATAGCAACGGCACTTTCAATGCGACAAATCCCTTCTCGACGACCTCTACCCCCGCAGGCCGACGACGCTATGGTTTTGAGCTTACCGGCCCGATCCAGCCGAAGAAGCTCGACTTCGCCTTGGCGCTGGAGCGGCGCGAGATCGATGAATTCAACGTTGTGAATGCTAAAGCCCTTGATTCCACCTATAGCTTGACGCCACTGCACCAGACGGTGGCCGCTCCGCAAAAACTCTGGATCGGATCAGCACGTCTCGATTCGCAGTTAGGCAAGAACGACATCACGACGCTTTCTTGGTCTGCAAATGTCAACGACCAAGGCAATCTGGGAGTCGGCGGCCTTGTATTGCAAGAGGCTGGCTATTCCAGCAATATGAGCGAGTATGACTTGCGAGTTCTAAACACCCTAACGCTTGGCACCAACACGGTGCAAGAAACACGAATCGGGTTCGCGTGGAAACGCACCCAGCAAAGCCCGAATTCGACGCTACCTAATATTCAAGTTGCCGGATACTTTACCGGAGGCGGGGCCACCAGCCAGAACCTGAACTATCGTGAGCGCGATCTCGAAGTAGACGACGACATCATCGCAACACGTGGCAAGCATCAATTCAATTTCGGCTTACAGTCCATTACGAGCTTTGTCCATGCCTATGACCCCAACACTTTCAATGGAGCCTATGTGTTCGGTGGCGGAAGCGGCCCGGAACTAGATACTAACAACCAACCAACTGCAGGCACGGTAAACCTGAAACCTATCGACCAATACCAGCGCGCGTTGCTCAATCTCCCAGGTGGAACTCCGACCACCTTTGGAGTGACGACAGGAAATCCGGTTGTTCCCATCACCCAATCTCAGGTGAGCCTCTATGGGCAGGATGTCATGAAGGTCCTGCCACGTTTGTCATTGACATTCGGTCTCCGCTATCAGTTGGAGGTTCATCCGAACGGCTTCCATAATTTCCGGCCACGCTTCGGGCTGGTGTGGTCTCCAGACAAGAAAGCAACATGGACGATTGGCGCGCAGGCGGGTTTCTTCACGATCTGGGATACACCTGCCAACCTGACTGAAGTGGAGCGGCTGAACGGAAGCAGACAGTCACAAGCCACGGTGTATTCACCCAGCTACAGCACCCCTCTCGTTCCGGTGACTGGCTCGATTCAGTTGAGCACCAGAAACCAGTTCGCGCCCGGAATCAGTCAAGCTCCAGTTTTCCAGTTCGCCGCCAGAATTGCTCACGAGTTCACACATCATTGGTCGGCGCAGGTGTCCTACAGCTTCGGAGGCACATGGAATTCCTCCCGTATCGTCAACATCAACGCTCCTCAACTTCCAGGCAGCATAGCGATGGCTCCCGATCCAACTGCGGCTCTTCTCGCTCCGCGTCCGATCGCTCCAAACGTGAACATTATGCAATACCAGAATTACGGTCACGGCCAGGGAGCGGTATATGCCGCAAATGTGAAACAGAACAGTTATAAGCGCTTCAATCTGACCGTTAACTATTGGTATTTGGATTTCAAGGAAAATCCTCAAACACCACAATCGACATACAGCGCACAAGGAGATTCAGGACGTCCTGATTGGATGCGAAAAGGCGGAGTCTCTGGCTTGGGTATGCTTCAGCTTCCCTCCAAGATAGAACTGAGTATGCAGTTTTCGGCGATGCCGGGACTGCCATACAACATCACCACTGGGACTGATGCAAACGGCGATGGCAGTTTCAATGACCGGCCTTCCTGTGCCTCCACCAATGGGACGGGCGTTTACAACACCCCTTATGGTTTGATGACCACGAATACGGTCAATGGAACCGTGCCATACAACGTAGGCACGATGCCTGGTTGGATGATCAACCTCGACCCAAATCTGCGGCGCACGTTCGTCCTCAATCCAAGAGACAAAGATCATCCGAAGACGCTCAGTTTGAATGTTCGTAGCGCTAACGTCTTGAACCATACGAATGTGACCACCGTGAACACAGTTCTTTCCTCCGGAACAGTCGGCCAGCCTATTGCTGCCGGACCTGCGCGGCGCTTGGAACTGGGAGCGCGGTTCGATTTCTAAATACAACCGCAGCTACCGAGGACTAGAATTTTACTGTGGCCAGAGAGGCTGTCATGAGCGACACAAAGGACACAAGACTTCTTCCAGTGCGCCCCGGTGCGGCGCTTACCGTAGTTTCGCTCGTCGCTGGGATTCTCTCGTTTGAAGTGGCAAGAGAATGCCATCAGAACCTTCAGTTGCGCGGTCTCCACACGTCCTTCGCGCCGTCCCTTCTCTATGGGTGCGTAATCTGGTTTTGGTGGGTTCTCGTCACGATCGTGCTCTGGAACTTCGCGGTGCGCTGGCCGTCAGTGCTGAAGCCATCAACGCGAATGATCGCTGCGCACGTTGCGGTTTCGGTAGCTCTCGCAGCAGCTCATCTGTTCTTCATCCAATACACCGTCTGGTTCACCGCCTCCCACTGGTCTGATTGGGGGCGTCTCTACAGGACGCATGGGGTAGAAGATCCAGAACACTTCGGCGTTGAGATTGTCATCTATGGGTTCATTTATGGCATCTGTGCATTTCTCTATTCCCGAATGCAGGGGCAGCAAGCTTTCGTTCAGAAGCTGGAGATAGAGCGCCAACTCTCTGAAGCACAGCTCAAAGCATTGCAGATGCAGATGGAGCCACACTTCCTCTTCAATACGTTGAATGCCATTACAAGCCTTGTTTCGCAACACAAGAACGATGAAGCGATGCAAACGCTGGCACATCTCAATGCCATTCTTCGAACAACCCTTCAACGAAGAAGCCCCGAGAAAGTACCGTTCACTGAGGAATTGCACCTCATCGAAAGCTACCTCGCGATTCAGAAGGTACGGTATGCTGACCGAATCGAAATCGATATTCAAACCACGTCGGAGGCGCGTAAGGGCCTGGTACCGTCCTTTCTCCTTCAACCGTTGGTCGAAAACGCAGTCCGGCACGGCATTGAATCCAAGAAAGCCGGTGGCCGAATTGAAACACGAGCGGAGAAACTCGGAGACAAGCTTTGGATGAGGGTGCGAGATAACGGTAGCTGTTTTGCCTCGGCACGCTCACAGGGGCACGGCATCGGCTTGAGCAACGTTAAAGAACGTCTCGCCTTCTTCTATCCGAATGCGCACCTGTTCGAGATTGAATCGCCGTCAAATGGAGGCTATCAGGTGACGATCCAAATTCCGTTTGAGGAGGCTACTGTATGCAATTGAAAGTCCTTCTTGTGGATGATGAGCCTCTTGCCAGGGACCTGCTTCGTTCCATGCTTCAGGACCACGAAGATGTAGCGGTTGTTGGAGAATGTGGAAACGGCGAAGAAGCGTTGGATGCGCTGCGTGATACTTCTGTCAATCTCCTTTTTCTGGATGTACAGATGCCAGAGATGGACGGTTTCGATGTTGTTGAAAAAATCGGAGCGGAGAGTCTTCCACCGACTGTCTTCGTAACGGCGTTCCAGGAACATGCGGTACGTGCTTTTGACGTCCAAGCGATTGATTATCTAACCAAGCCGATCGTTCGTGAGCGGCTTGGACGGGCGTTGCGACGGGTGCGCGAGAAGCTTGAATCAGCCGCCCCACAAATGACGCAGGAGCAACTGAATACTCTTCTCAATAGCGTGCGCATGCAAAATGAACGACAGAAACATTATTCGGTTCGTTTTTTGGTTCGAGATGGCGATAAAGAAATCCTGCTCTCTGCAACGGAGATCGATTGGATCGAGGCAGACGCGTATTACAGCCGCCTTCATGTGAATGGCAGACACTTTATGCTTCGTGAGACGATTACGGAGCTAAACAACAAACTCGATCCGACAGCCTTCGTGCGGGTCCACCGTTCCTCAATCGTTAACGTGGAGCGCATTCGGGAAGTCTACCGGGAAGGACGCAGCGATTCCTCGCTGGTTTTGAAATCGGGCTGTGTTCTGAAGATGAGTAGGCAAGGTCGTCAACGCCTGATTGAACTCGGATGCTGAAGTTGCCTCTTTCCGCTTAGTCGCTGCGTCGAATCCGCAATTTGTTCAACGTCTACGATTTTCACGTTTACAGGGCCGGAAATATCGCATCTTAGACAGGTGACAATCCCTGTCGCGATGATCTTGGCATCAATGTCATCGATCCTTACAACGTGGCCGCATGCTTGGCATTCGTGTGCGTGCTCCCACCGTGGCTCAACGCTCTGAGTTCCCATTGATCTCAGTCTTTCAATGCCGAGGGGATGAACGCCAAGCCTCTTCAGGGAAACCATCCCAAACGCCAGTGAACCCGGCCCTGTTCTCAGAGAGTGAACTATGTGTGGAGAAGGGATCTGAGCCTCCTAAAGCTTGATTTCGGTGTTTCATCCACTGTTGAGCAAATCGACGCGCCCTTGGGAACGCGGAAAGGGCCATCGGCATATTTCTTACCTGAGTGAACGAGGCTCTTCGCTGTGAAAAAGCACACCCTGCCGGAATAGTTCTAGCTTCGGTGATCCCCCTGATGTTCGAATTAATCGATGGTGGCAAACGGACAGAAAGAGGGATACTGAAGGTGGAATATCGAGATGCCGGGGAGATAACCATAGAGGGAAACTCTAAACCTTCGAGAACAATCACGGGAAGCGCTCGGGCGACAACCGTTATAACGATCCTCGCGTCGCTGCTAGCTGGCGAAGTGGCAGCAGATTGCCATTCGACAGTGCTAGCAACCCATGCTGGGGCACCGTTCCTGCCCTCACTCTTGTATGGTGTCACGATGTGGTGGTGGTGGGGATTGTTCACCTGCATCTTTTGGGTTGCGCTGAGACAATGGCAGGGCGCGTCAACCCTCTCACCCCGCACGTTTCTGCTGCATCTTCCCATCGGCATTTGTCTCACCCTTGCTCACGCGTTCATCCTTCAAGAAGTGATTGCCTTCGACCTGCACATCTGGCCGAATTTAGGAACAGCAGGTTACGCTTCGTTACACTTTTTTGGCCTACGCCGTCTTGGGTCAGAACTGCTTCTCTATGGTTTCGTGGTGGGCGCCTGCCTTGCGGCTCACCTTTATCTGCGCTCTCAGGAAGAAAGGCTTCATTCTGCCGAGTTGGAAAAGCAGCTCACCGCGGCACAACTCCATGCGTTGCAGATGCAGATTGACCCCCATTTCCTTTTCAACACGCTGAATTCACTGACAGCTTTAGTAAAGTTTGACCAAAAGATCGAAGCTCTTGAAACGCTCTCGAATCTGAACAATCTTCTCCGCACTACACTCGCCAGCAGCAGCCCGGCGAAAGTGGCACTTAGTAAGGAAGTACAGATGATCGAGAACTATCTGGCAATCGAACAAGTGCGATTTGCAGACAGGCTGAGAGTTGATTTAAGGGTAAATGCAGAGGCCTTACGCGGCTTGGTTCCATGTTTCATCCTGCAGCCTCTGGTGGAGAACGCGATCCGTCATGGTATTGCACACTGTACGAGCGAAGGCATTGTCGAGACAACGGCGGAGCGTGCCGGAGACCACCTCCATCTCTACGTTCGAGACAATGGCCCAGGTGTGCATATACACAGCAAGAAGGGGCATGGGATTGGCCTCCAGAACACACGGGACCGGCTCTCTCATTTTTATCGTGATGATTACGATATGAGTGCGAAACCGCTGGCTGGAGGCGGTTTCGAGGTATTCATCAGTATCCCTTATGAGCAGGCAACATGAAACTTCGAACGATCATTGCCGATGATGAGCAACTTGCTCGCAAGTTGCTGAGGGACCTTCTCTCCGCCGATCCCTCCATAGAGATCACGGCAGAATGTCAGAACGGGATCGAGCTTATCTCGCTGCTGAAGTCCGAGCCTGTAGACCTGCTCTTCCTAGACATCCAGATGCCCGGAGGCGGCGGTTTTGAAGTCATAGAGAACATTGGCGCGGCCCGTATGCCCTGTACGGTCTTCGTGACGGCACATAACGAATACGCTGTGCGAGCATTTGAAGTCCATGCGCTGGATTATCTAACTAAACCAGTGGAAGCACATCGCCTCAAAGTCGCGCTTGAGCACGTGCGGGAACGCATAGCTTCCAAGGCGGCCCTAATGACCCACGCACAGATGCAGGCCCTTTTCTCAAATCTCAATCCTGTGGATGCTCCAGCGGAACGATATGTGAAACGCCTATTTGTGCCCGATGGTGTACATGAGGCAATTATTCCGGTGGGCGATATCGACTGGATTGAAGCTGCGGATTATTATTCCTGTCTGCATGTAGCTTCCAGAACGTACATGCTGCACCAAACCACGAAACAATTGGCAGAGTCCCTTGACCCTGCTCGCTTCGTGCGCATCCATCGTTCCACCATCGTTAACATCGATCGCGTAAAGCAGATTCTGCGCGAAGGACGTTCGGAATCGTGGGTCATCCTGGCGAGTGGACAAAAGCTCAAGATGAGCAAGGCAGGTTGGCAAAGTCTGCTTGCGATCAATTGCGTCTAGCGTTCTAGGCGCAATCGAATTGCTCGCGATATCGGTTCTCTGAACACTCCGATTGTTGCGTCCCTTCCCTGAAGCGTTCTCGCCCCTCCCTGTGATGTTGCATCGCTTTCCTGAAAACTGCTGGATCGGAGTCATCCTCACTGCGACAGTGGCGTTAGGCACAGGAGTGTCATAGCGCACCTGACGAGGATGAGTGATGGAACTTCGGAAGAATGGATGTTGGAAGCTCGCAGCGGCATATCTCGGACTACTTTGTCCTACGTTAGGAATTGCGCAGCAATCCTGCACAAACGGGATTCGTGTGGAGGGCTTCGTGAAGGACCCGACCGGCGCGGTCATCCCCGGCGCACAGGTGCAGACGAGCGATAACCAAAAGGCCGTTACCGATGGGACAGGACACTACCTGCTCCCGTGTGTTCCGATGCAGGCGAACGCTCTTACGGGACAGGCCGAAGGATTCGCACCCGGAACGGCAAAGATCAACAGGCCACAAAGGGGTGTTGCTCACGTTGATCTTCAACTAGCCGTAGCGCAAGTACAGGCGGATGTTCAGGTGAGCGCCGACGGCACAGGAGTCGACAGCGACCGCAGTTCAGGGACCATTACTCTTGGCACCAGCAGCGTGCAGCAACTTGCAGACGACCCCGACGACTTCCTGCGACAGCTTCAAACGATTGCTTCGACGGTCGGCGCTGACACATCCACGATAATGGTCGATGGCTTCCGCAATGCGAGTGTACTTCCGCCGAAAGGATCGATCGCTTCGATCCGAATCAATCCCGATATCTTTTCTCCAGAGTTCGAATCGGCTCCGTGGGCTGGCGCGGTGATCCAGATTCTGAGCAAGCCGGGAGCCACTCCTTTTCACGGAGCCCTCTTCTTTACCGATAGCGATGGCATCTTCAATGCAACCGATCCGTTTTCAACCACAGCGACACCGGCGGGCAAACGCCGATACGGCTTTGAATTGACAGGCCCAATCATTCCAAAGAAGGTGGACTTTGCCTTGGCACTGGAAAAACGTGATATCGACGAATTCAACGTTGTCAATGCGGTGACACTCAACAGCGCTGGTAATGCCACTCCCTTCTTGCAGACAGTCTCGGCTCCGCAACGGCTATGGATTGCCTCCGCTCGCGAGAACTGGCAGGTTACGCACAATGATGTCGCCACGGTCTCGTTCTCTGCCAATGTCAGCAATCTCGGGAATCAGGGTGTCGGCGGCCTTGTGCTTCCGGATGCTGGCTACTCCAGTCTGCTCAGCCAGTACGATTTGCGCTTAACCAACACACAGACGGTGAGCGCCAATCTTCTACATGAGACCAGAATTGGTTACACCTGGAAGCGTACAGAGCAAGCGCCTCTCTCGGCTGCTCCGTCCCTCCAGGTGGCGGGGTACTTCACCAGCGGTGGCGCGACCAGTCAGAACCTAAATGACAGGGAGCGAGACCTTGAAATCGATGATGATGTGATGACGACGTATGGAAGGCACACCCTGAAGTTTGGCGTGCAGTCTCTTGGCGTGTTTCTGCATGACTACGATCCAAATACCTTCAATGGAGCATATGTCTTCGGTGGCGGCAGTGCGCCAGCACTCGACGCAAACAACAATCCCACCGGACAGACAACTACCATTACAGCCCTCCAACAGTACCAGCGAGCGTTGTCAAATCTACCCGGTGGCTCTCCCACTACATATCAGGTCGCGGCTGGAACGCCGCTGGTTCCGCTGACTCAATGGCGAGTGGGTTTGTATGCACAAGATAGTTTCAAACTCCCGCCAGGGTTGACGTTGATGGGAGGACTTCGCTACCAGATGCAGACGTTGCCGCGAAACCTTGCTAATGTCGCACCCCGGTTGGGCTTGGCATGGTCGCCTGATAAAAGACATACGTGGGTGTTTCAATTGCGCTCTGGGCTATTCTTCGACCCTACAGCCCAGAGTTATCTGGTCGAAGCGAATCGCCTGAATGCTTTCCGTCAGCAGCAGGCAACTGTGTATTCACCGAGTTTCACCGATCCTTTGACGCCCATTCCGGGCTCCATTCGAGTTTCCACCATCAACCAATTCAAGCCATCTGCTCACGAGACCCCATCCTTTTCAGTGAGCTTTCAGATTGAGAAAGACCTTCCGCATCACTGGAACGTTCACGCGTGGTATCTCAACGGAGGGGTCTGGGGATTGCTGCGGACGAGAAACATCAACGCTCCAATGGTTGCTTCCAGCGTTGGGACTGCACCGAATCCCATCGCGGCACTCATGGGTCCCAGGCCACTCTCGCCTAACGAGAACGTTCTGCAATATGAGAATGGCGGACACTTCAGTGGTCCACTGGCGGGGTTTGGAATCAGCCAAAACAGCTTCAAGTGGTTCGGATTCTCTGCCAACTACAAATACGAAGACGCGAAATCGGACGGCGGTGACAATGATGGAACGAGCATCGTTAGCCCACAGTCCAGCTACAGCAGCCGAGGCGAGGCGTCCCGTGTCGATTGGAACCACTGGAACACTTTCACTTTCTCGGGTCACGCGACTCTGCCCTATAAGCTTGCATTGGCTACGATCCTGGATGCGCGCGATGGATCACGTTACAACATCGTCACAGGCACGGACAACAACGGCGATGGCATCTTCAATGACCGTCCCTCTTTCGCCAATGCTCCCGGCTCAGGAGTCTACGCAACCCGCTTCGGACTGCTGACCACGAACACGGTCAATGGAACTGTGCCACGCAACCTGGGAGTCTTGCCGGGAAAGATCCATCTTGATATGAATGTGAGCCGTGTGTTCACCCTGAATCCACATGACACAAATCGTTCACGCACGCTCACATTCAACGCGCGTAGCGCGAATCTTTTGAACCATACCAATGTGACTGCGGTTGGGACAGTCGTTTCGTCGTCCAACTTTGGGCAGGGGCTTTCGGCTGAAACAGCCCGTCGCGTGGAACTTGGGTTGCGCTACGCTTTTTAGTGCTGTCTACAATCGGGCTTATGTCCTCTCTTCCGGATTGGCTTCCCCAGATCGTGCAGTCGATTCCAAACGCGCAGCCGGCGAGCGGGGGCCGGAAGCCATGCTGGATGAGGGTCTGGGAGAAACCAGCAAGGTTTCTCCCAGCGCGTTTTGCCGATACAAAAAGCGGGGGCGGCAGAGCGCCGCCCCTACAGCCCACGGACCATTAGGCTGCTTTCGTGGCAATCTTCTTTGCCGGCTGTGGTGTATTCCTTGCCTTTTCCTTGGCGGTGAACTCCTGCTTCACGTTGGCGGCGATGGCGTCGGTGTCCACCTTGTAGGCGCTGGCAGCATCCTTGAGCACGCTGGAAGGATTGCCCCGCGAGGCCGCAAGCAGGATGCTTGCTTCCACCAGCAGCCGGGAGAGCGTACCTTCATCAGCACGGCGAAGGAATGCGGCAAACGTCTTGGCCATGCCTCCGTCGTCACGCTTCTGCCGGATACCGTGCTGCCGCGCCAGCATCTCGACGCGGCTCTCCTCCATCACGAATACCAGCCGCTCCAAAGCAAACAGCAGGTCGCGCTTCAGCAAACGCACAGGCACGGCGGCTCCGATGGCAGAGAGCACACGGAGGCCGATCGTATTGACGATGGCCTGTTCCTTCCGCTGCTTCTCCTGCTCGACCTTCCACCTCTCATCGTTGCGGCTTGCTGGCTGCTTCGGATGGTGGACGGAGCAAGATGGGTTGGCACATACCTTATGGATGGTGCCAAGGTCGCTCCCTTCGGTGACGATGGCTTCGGTGGTGAACTTGCACACCTTGAACTCCGGGCGCTTGGCTTCTTCCGTGGACTTCGGCTTATCGTCCCGAATGGCGGTGTACTTGTTGCGCGGCAATACCGAGCTGCCTTCTTTCTGTCCACCGTAGGCCGTGCTGATCTGTACTAGTTCCGGCTTCGCCGCTACGGTCTGCGCGACGTGAGCCGAAACCTTCGCCTGATAGCAGTTGGGGTCGGTGCAGCGGTCGCCTTGCCTTCCGAGGTCATCCCCGAACAGCAGCTTGTTGTGGCCTGTACGTTTGGGGCAGTCGGCACAACTGCCAGCGGCGGGAACAAGCTCCGCATCCCGCTTGTTGAACGGTGCATCTTTCAAGACCAAGAGGATATTGCTGTCGATCCAGAATTGCAGGTTGCGGACAGGCAGCAGGATACGGGCGGGCTTCGATGCTCCGTTGTATACCTCTTTGAAGCAAGCCGAGAGCGCGGCTTCCTGCTGATCGGCGGGCAGCTTCGCCAAGAGCAACGCATGGCCTACGCCAATCTCATCGGCACAAAACGCTTCGACGGCAGCGGATACAAGGTCGGTCAATTTCAGCCTCGAAGCTACGAAGACGGGCGATTTGCCCACCTTCGCCGCAATCTGCTCGATGCTGTACTTGGGGTCTTCCAAGGCAAGCAACGCGCGAAATCCTTGCGCCTCCTCCATCGGGTGAATTTCAGACCTGATAAGGTTCTCCACCAATTGAGCCTCTAACGCTGCCGCATCGGAAAGGTTGACGATGCGGACAGGAACCGTGGACTGCTCCGCAAGCTGCGCAGCGCGGTAGCGCCGAGCTCCCGCGACGATCTCGAAGCCGTTCTCGGTCAGAGGCCGCACTAGCAAAGGCGAGAGGACGCCCTGTGTGCGAATGGACGCGGCCAGTTCCTTCAACGCGGTTTCCTCGAAGGTACGGCGCGGGTTGGTTTTGGACTCATTCAGAAGAGCAAGCGAAACGTTGCGGTACTCGGTAGCATTGACGATTTGGTTTTCCATGATGAAAAGCTCCTTTCGAGCGGTTGCGGGGAAGGTCACGGAGCGGCACATTTCGGGCATGGTTCCGCTCCAACGGGAGCGGACTAGCCGATGATGCAGCTATTGGTGAAGGCTTCAAGGAATCCCTGCAATCGCAGGTTGTTGTCCCACATGCCAGCGAACTTCTCGTGCTGCTTGTGCAACTCCAGAAGCGCGATGTAGTGATCGCGGATGATGGCGCGGGAGACCTGTTCGACGGCCACATAGTCGTTCCGCCACAGATACGGGTCTAGGTGTGCGCCTCCAGCAAAGCCAAGCTCGAAGCACATCTCGGGGTCGCGCATGGCGTCGCCATTCTGCTCGCCGTAGTGACAGACGGAGAGTGCAGGCAATCCCAACGGGCCGGACTCGTCCACCGCTTCGATGACAAGCTCCATGTAGGGCGGATTGGGAATCTTGAGGTAGAGGCTGGGACGCCAGCCTCCGGCCTTCTGCAAGATGGCGAGGATGGTTTTCATGCCGCCACCTCCGCGAGTTCATCGGTAGCGGCTTCCTCCGCGATGGGCGGCTCCAATGCAGCGAGAATGACACTGGCGGTCTGCTGGATGACTTCCAGCGATTCGGCCAGCAGTGAGGCGTTGCCGTGGTATAGCTGGATGTAATCGGCACTCGCGGAACCGGTCACAAGACCAACGGCTTTGCCCACCACAAAGGCGACGGCTTCGGCCTCCGTCTCGCGTACCGTTTTCGTCGTGGCCGTGCGGCGTTCTGCCTTGTGCAGGAGTTCGTGCGCCGTTTCATGGACAAGCGTGGCGAAGGTTTCGGCCTTCGACTGTCCGGGCAGGATGGCGATGCGTCCGCCGTAGCTCATGCCGAGGGCGGGTGCGATGTTGGGGTTATAGACAAGCTGAATACCTTTGCTCTGGACGAACGCGGACAGCCTGTCCAAGTTTTCGCCGGGGTCGCCGGAGACCTCGCGCATCTCTGGCAGGTCTACGCCGTCGGTCTGCGATACGTCGAAGACGTAGGCGTTGCGGAATCCCAACAAAACCCGCTCGTTCTGCTTGGTAATGTCCTTGTTGGCTTCCTCGTCCTTCTTGCGGCGAACGCCGACGATGGGGGCAAGAATGCGGATGCCTTTTTGTCCTGCTTTCACGCTGCGTCCAAGGTTCTTCCACGTCCAGAACCCGGCAACGCGGGTGGCCTGTGGCATTTGCCGCGCTATCTCCAAGACGTTCCCGAAGGAATACGAATGAAAGCGGCTCATGGCGGTGAGGTAGTTGGTAAGGGCTTCGGAGTGTCCGGCCTCCAACTGCTCAATCAGCAGCTTGATATTGGCGGCGATAAGTTCCTGTTTGGTGGAAGGCTTCTTGCTGTCGATGGGCGTGGGGCGGTTGGTGGTGTTGGCTATGCTGCTCATGGTGTTGTCTCCTTTGCGGTTGCTTTTGCTTTTCATGCCGTCGCGGCATGTACCTACATGCCGAACGCCTCCTGGCGAAGGCGGGGGGTAGCAAGTGCAAGGAGAGGGGGATCACCCACCCTTGCAGCGCAATGCAATGGAGCGGAAAGGGCGGAGCGCAGCGGAGGGCTGCACAAGCCGCAGGCGCGGAAGCCTGGGGAGACTCCTTGCGCGCGCGAGGGGGCAGAGCCAACCTTAGGAAGGCTTGTCAACCGCATGGGTGCGCGTCAGCGCACAGGATTTGTCAGGGTCGCGTTGCGGCAGGAACAGGCCGCTGAGGAGGGTGGCGGAAGACGCGAAGCGGCTGCAGGCAGGGAGGAGCGTAGTTCCTCCCATAAGGGTCAATTAATGGATTCGTTCGGTCTTATCGGGTTAAGAAATTTATGATGGGGAGATGAATCGCGGCCCACGATTGCTTGCGCAGATATCGCTTGTTTCTTTCCTGCTGCTGTCCGTTCGCGGCTCCCTCGCATTCGGCCAAATGAACACCTCTACGGCCTTTCAGAAAGCCGATGCTTACCTTCAAGATCAGACGGCAAAGGGCATGTTCCGGGGATCGGTTCTGGTCGGCATCGACGACAAGATCGTCTTTGAAAAGGGCTATGGCTTTGCGGATGAAGAATGGAACGCGAAGAACACACCGACGACGAAGTTCCACATCGCCTCCCTGACGAAACAGTTCACCGCCGCCAGCATTTTGCTTCTACAGGAACGACATCAGCTCGACCTAAAAAACCCAATCTCGAAGTACGTTCCGGACCTGCCACCGGCGTGGCAAAAGATCACACTGCACCAGCTCATGACGCATACTTCCGGCATCCCCAATTACGCCGAAATGCCGAAGGTGGATCATATCCTCAATCGCACGGGAGCTAGTTTGCGCGACCTGGTTGATCTCGCCGCGACCAAGCCGCTGGAGTTCACGCCCGGCACCCAACTGCATTACACGAATACCGGATACACGCTTCTGGGCATGGTGATCGAAAAACTTTCCGGCACGACTTACGCGGAGTTTCTGGAAAAGAACATTTTTGTTCCGCTCGGCATGAAGGACTCAGGCTACGACGTGCAGTCTATGATCCTGCCAAATCGTGCTTCTGGCTACATTCGGGAGAAAGACGGTCGGATCGTCAATGCGGATTTCATCGATATGAGTATTCCGAATGCGGCCGGCAGCATCTACTCCACGGTGGAAGACATGTATCGCTGGAATGAAGCCATCGCCAATGGGAAGCTGCTGTCCCCAGCATCCACGGAAGCGATGTTTAGTGTCTATCCAGAAACACTTTTTCAGGGACAGCACTATGGGTACGGTGTTGTCCTTGCGGAGCGGTTCGGCAAGACACTCTATTATCACGGCGGCGGCGTTAAGGGTTTCGAGACGGTTCTCCAGCGCTATCCCAGAGAGCATGTCTCCATCGTCGTGCTTGAAAATCTCGATCCCACTCGCCCGTGGGACATCGGCGATCACATTGCCGCAGAGATCTTCGGGCAAGCCTTTCCCGCTTCCCATTGAGTTCGCTCTACGCAACGCGCACTAGCGCCGCGTGACAAGCAATTCAAGTGGGAGCACTCAGCGCGAAACCGGCGGTGTCGAGTAGTCCTTCAGTAGTTGCGGCTGTCCGCCATCATCGCGAGTCACCGTAGCTTCCAACGATGTAGACATCTTTAGGCAAGAAGAAAAGACGGTGCCATCGGTGAACTCGATACAAATCTCCGGCCCATCGATGGTGTCTTCGTAGATCGTGAATTTGCTTACGACCTTGCCAATGAACTCCGTACACTCGATCATTCCAATCCTCCGTCATGAGGGATGCGGCAAATGACGCATCGTTTGGTCGGCAGGGGCATTCGGCCCGCCGTCAAGGCAGGTCGTAAGGCCGGGGGATGGCCCAAGGGAAATCTCTTCGCAAAACGAGAAAAGGATAGCGCAAGATGCCGGGAAGCGGCATCGCTTATGATCACAAATCCGAATCGAGGCAGGCAAAGGGGGTCGGGCGATGACGCGGGGCACATGCAATCTGTCTCCTCAACCGGATTCAGGGGAAACATCTGCGGTGCGCCCCCGCAAACAGCCCTTAAAAACCCGTGATCGGGGAGTTGGAAAACCGTCAAACCGCGCGGTTCCTGGACCTTTAGCTTTAGGGGCCTGGACATAGTCGCAGGCTCCCCGACCGCAAAGGCGTAGGGAATCTTCGTGCGCCCATAGGGCACACGTCGGTTTGAAGGAGTTTCCACACTCCAGGACAGTGCGTACCCGTCCCGTATCCATGATTTCGGAACGGGGAGCAAAAAGCAAGACCGACAGGATAGGTAAGGTCTAGGGCTAACTTCTATCGATGGCGAAGATGCTCACTGTCGGGGTACGCAGTTGGAGACAGGCGAGGGTCGTAGCGCCCTCCGAATGCAGGAATCTTTCGACGCCGAAATATCAGATGGTTCAGCCTGTGAGTGATGTGCTGGAGGGTCCCGCCGGTATAGTTGGAACGGTATAGGCAGTTCGGATTGTTGTATTGAGCTTATCGCGGAGATGAAATGAGCATTAGTGTTCACAATCCTGATCAATACATGGCGAGTCTGCGCCCTCTAATCGCACAGGGGCGTAAGCGTATCGGTCTATTGATTGGAGCGGGCGCGCCCACAAGCATCACAGACTCAGATACAAAAAAGCCACTTATCCCCGCAGTCGCCGGACTGACGGATGAAGTCATTAGTTCACTACAAGCTGAGTACGGGACCATCATCTCGTCACTCAAATCTGACATGACGGACTTCAACATCGAAACCCTGTTATCGCGAATCAGGAGTCTAGGGTCTGTGATCGGGCCGACCAAGGTATACGGGCTCGACGGCTCGGGCTATAAGACCCTGAGTGAGGCGGTCTGCGTTGCAATCGGAAAGGTGGTTGATAAACGTCTTCCACCGGGGAGATCCCCCTACAGTGACATAGTTTCCTGGATTAGCGGAACGAGCAGGGGGCATCCGGTTGAAGTGTTCACGACGAATTATGACCTTCTACTTGAAGAGGCGATGGAGCGAGCCGGCATACCATTCTTTGACGGATTCTCGGGGGCACGCGAACCATTCTTCGATCCATCCTCCGTTGCTGCCAACGATCTCCCGGCAAGATGGAGTCGTATATGGAAACTGCATGGGTCTCTGGGTTGGTCCGCCAATCAGTTTGGCGAGGTCATACGAAAGGGCGGATCGCACTCTACACATCTGGTATTTCCCGAGCACCTCAAGTACGACAGAACGCAGAAGGCACCTTATTCCGCTCTTTTCGATCGCCTTCGAGCGTTTCTCATGACACCGGACACCCTTTTGCTGACTACGGGGTTCTCGTTCGCGGATGCCCACATTTCCGCTCTCCTGGGAGAGTGTTTGGCTGCGAATCCATCTGCGAATGTGTTCGCGTTTCAGTACAAGTCGTTGAGCGAGGAACCGTTCGCCAAAGGTATTGCAACAAAGCGTGGCAATATGAGCGTTTACTGCCCTGACGGAGCCATCATTAATGGAATTGAGGCACCGTGGAAACCAGGCAATCCGCCGACGCGTGACTGGGATTCGATTCGTGCGACCTACTGGTCCGGCGGGCAGAAGGCGACGTTTACGTTGGGTTCCTTCACGGAGTTTGCGCGATTCTTCGCGTCATCGCGCTCAACGCAGGAGGTGGCTCCCACGAACGTTTTGGTGATGCCTTTCGCTGTTCCGGCGGGCGACACGCAGCCTGAGACGCTCACAAAGCTGGCCGCTGCCGAAGGCACCGATGCAGACAAGTAGACCCACGCTTCTCGGACATGTGGGCGCCGTGACGGGCGCTTTCGTCAGCGTGCTGCAATCACCTTCTGTGGCTTCGGGAGTGGCGATCATTGGCGGAAACAGTTACCGGATTGGTCAAGTCGGAAGCTTTGTTCGTATTCCCCAGGGCTACAACGACCTTTACGGGATTGTCTCTGAGGTAGGAGCATCGGCCATACCGAAGCCTGAACTCGCTGGTGGGCTCGATCAAAACCGTTGGATGACGATACAGCTGCTTGGTGAGACTGTCGGAAGATCCTTCGAGCGAGGGATAAGCCAATACCCAAGTGTGAACGACGAAGTTCATCTGGTCACTGAGGACGATCTTGCACTGATCTACGGATCACGAGCGGAGGGCCAAGTCTCGATCGGTAGGCTAGCAAACGCCGAAAGCGTTCCGGTACGTGTGGACTTGGACAAGCTGGTGACAAGGCATTGCGCAGTTCTTGGCTCGACGGGTTCCGGGAAATCGACGACGGTCGCTAGCCTTCTACGTTCTATTGCCTGCGGCGACGAAGAGGCTGATGAGAGAGCTTATCCGAGCGCCCGCATACTTTTGCTTGATTTACACGGCGAGTATGGGAAGGCTTTGCAGGACGTAGCAACTGTGTTTCGGACTAGCCCCAATCCTGGCGAAGAGACACTTTTCATCCCATACTGGGCACTTGATGCCGCAGAGATTATGCGGCTTGTGATGGGTAGCGTGGATGATCGGGCCTTGATTCAGATATTCGACAAAATCGCAGCGCGGAAAGTCAGTGCAGTGCAAAACGGTGGGGCCGCGGGGACGAACATCAATGCGATCACGGCGGATACGCCCATACCTTTCAGTCTGAAGCAGCTCTGGTTCGATTTGCTTGATCCCGAGGTGAAAACCTGGGATGACAAGGAGCGGACTGTACCAGCTTTTGAAACCGGTGGGCAGGGCGATGCGGAAACGTTGCGTCCGCCGAGGTACAAAATGCACTCGCCAACCAACACTGCACCCTACCAGAACACCACAGGCGTTCTTAGCATTCGGCGTCAGTTAGATCAGATGCGCTCACGGTTACTTGATTCCCAATATGACTTTTTGCTTCATCCAGGAGACTGGGAACCGAATCTGAACAATCAAGTAGCACGGGATCTTCCTGAACTGCTGGCGGCGTGGGTCGGACCGCCGAAGCCCATCACGATTTTGGACCTGTCTGGTGTGCCGTCGCCCGTGTTGGATGCCTTGGTCGGCGCAATCCTCAAAATCATCTACGAGGGACTGTATTGGTCACGCGAGAAAAGTGAGGGTGGGATTTCTCGCCCCCTTCTAGTTGTTATGGATGAGGCACATCGCTACCTAGCGAAAGACTCCAAGGGATCAGCATTGACGATGGTACAGCGGATTATGCGGGAAGGACGGAAGTTTGGCATTGGTGGAATGATCATCAGTCAAAGACCTTCCGACGTGAATGAGACTGTTCTCTCGCAATGCGGAACAATGATCGCACTCCGGTTAAGCAATTCGGCGGATAGAGCGAAGGTACAGGCATCATTGCCAGACAGCTTGGCAGGGATTGTTGAGAGTTTGCCCATTCTTCGTGTGGGAGAGGCTGTCATCACAGGCGAAGCCGCAAGACTACCGATTCGTTGCCGCATTACTCTGCCTCGTGCGGATCATCGGCCCGACAGTGAAGACCCCGAAGTAGCGAAAAGTTGGGCGTCAGAGCGTCTACCGGAGGGGTATGATCGCGTGGTCGCGTCTTGGAGGTCGCAGAATCCGCGATGGGCAGCTATACGTCCCCTGCGGCAACCCGTCGTACTGGAGGAGAAAAAGGACATGGACCGAGTTCCCGTAACGTCGTCAATGGTGCGATCAATCGGCTATGAGGAAGCTTCGCAAACCCTTGAGGTCGAGTTCAACTCCGGATTGGTTTACCAGTATTACAACGTTCCCGGAAGCATCCACGAACAGCTCTTGGCCGCCGAGTCGATGGGTAAGTTCATTAACTTCCAGATCAAGCCGCATTTTCCATGCTCACGAGTTTGAGGTCGCGATACAGTGTGGCGGCGCGCCCCAAGGCGGTTGTGCTTTCCATCCCGGCGCATGGCTGCGTTGCGCTGCATGACGAACTCCTATTGGCTATCGAATGACCTGACCTGCTTATTGCTGATTGGCGTTGTCTTCGCGGGCCGAGCTCGCATTTTCGAGGCAGGCAGAATGCGGAGAAGATGAACGGGCGGGCGTTCCAATGGAGAGAGGTACTCCTCGTAATCTCGCGGGTACTCGGTTTTCGCCGGTCGGTGTCTTTTTTACCATTGTCCCCGATTCGGGCTGAGCATCATCACCTGCCGCGTGATCCGACGACTTTGCTACTTCAGAACGCCGCGCACCAGTTGGTCTTGCAGAAGGATAATCGCAAGGCAATCCAGCAAGAGCAGGCATTTGAGGGCAAGCTCCTGGGTTTCAAAGCCGGTAAAGACACCGTGAACAATGCCGTGGCGGTCGATCTCCTGGGATGGGTCGGTAATGGTGCTGGTGTTATTCCAGAAGCTCCCGTTGTCGATAAAGTCCAGCACCAGGTCGAGCGCGAAGCGTGGGAAAAGGAGGACCTTCCTCGATTCGATTAACCGTTTGAACTCGCTCAATGTGTCCCGGAACTTGCCTGCTATCGCACCTCCGGAGGAGAGCACGTAGTCTTTGATGATGCCTTCGAACTGCGGAACCGCGACGTAGATGGCGGAGACGTAGTCTCCTTCCAGATACTCTTCAACGGCCTTCCGGACGTACGTCGTTCGCGTTGAGAAAATATCAAGCTCACTCCACAGAGCAATTCGTTTGGTCCAGTACGGTGCCCCATGCATGGCGACAATCGTTGCCGCGATGCTGGCAGGAGAGTCGCCACCCGGTTGCTGCATGGTCTGCACCAGCACAGGGTAATAGCTTGCTGACGGCGGCCAGCCAAGCTGCTTGAGCCGTAGAAGGAAAGTCTTCGGCGGATGGTTCTCCATGAAGTGAGTGCGAAGAGCAATTTCTTGGAACTCGTACGATGGCTTCCTCTGGTGGGCAGGGTTCCAGTCAGGCGCATTGGGACTGAAATCGAAATAGAATCTCAGATCCATGAAGAGGGAGAACAAGAGCAGATAGGCGACCGGCGTGTCGTTGAGCGACGGGGGAACGAGGCGTTCGCTTCCAGGGACGAGGTCATTGATATAGATGGGATCGCCTGCCTCAACGGCCCGACGTGCAGTCCCTTCCACGCGGATTTGGACTTCATCATTGATCTGCACAATGGGAAGTCCCGTAGCTGGCCAGAGAATCTGCAGACGGTTGAGCTCGATGGGCAACTGCTGCGCGGTCAGAATTCCGCTGGCGATCTTGGTGTCGATCGATGGGACGACATGTATGGGAATCATCTGCGACAACGGGCGAAAGGTGAAGAGCTCGCTGGTGATGTCCAAAGCCCTTGCAGTGGCCAGGACCGTTTCTTCTGCTTCCGCCTGACTCCAGTTAGCTTCGGGGTCCTGCCAGTTCGTTCCCGTCCGGTTCTCAAAATGAAAGTATGCGCGCGTCTGAATGTCGTCCCTCGTCACCCTCGTGTCCTTTGTGCCTTACGCCGACTTTCATTATCCGTGGTGGAACGGTTAAGGCTAACAAGGTCGTCATGAAATTAGTCGCGGGGCGGCACCGCAGAGGTGGGAATCGGAGAACGGCTGGAGCAGGTCGAAAGCCGGGAGAAGGCCTCCTCCCAAACAAGACTACTCGGGACTGTCCTTCCCCTGTCTGTTTTCTGTCCTGTGCGGTTTCAGCCCGCAGGCGGAGAATCTTTCTATGGAGGAGACGTGAAGACAGAACTGCGCTATGGAAAGAGGATCAAAGAGGAAAGACTGGCCCATGGCTGGACTCAAGAGCATCTAGCCGAGGTAGCTGGCATCGCAGCGAGAACGGTGGCACGCATTGAAAGAGACGAAGTTCAAGGCCTCGAATCGCTAATGGCGATTGCAGCGGCGCTGGAGGTTGATCTCAAGAAGCTGGCGCTTACCCTGCGAATCGGCGAGGTCAAACCGACGCGATCCCTGCTCGTCAAGCAGCCGGACGATTTGCAGATCACCCTAAATCGCGCGTACCACACGTACCTGTACCGGACGCTGCTCCTCCCGATGCGAGATGACTGGCGCAAGCGTGCGGAGGACCTGATGGAAGCGATCTTCATCGACTTGCCGTATTTGACCCCCGATGAAACGGAGATCGTGCGCTCGTGGGTGGCGGGTACCAAAGAACCGCTCGCGGAACTACGGTCGTTGGGGATGGAGATCTTCACGATTCAAGACAAGCGCGAAGTTTTTATGGGTGAACCGGGGAAACGCAAACTGGTGGAAGACTGGACAACCGGATATTACCTGCTCGTGCTCGAACATAGCTGCTATCAGGCGGACGGGAAGATTCACCGATTTCAGGACGGCTGTAAGACGGGGGTAGGGGCTCTGCTCAAGTGGCTCCGGCAGGAGCAAGACAACACCGAACTCCAGTTAGGCATGTTCGCGAACCCCTTGATCGCGGCCTCGGGCCAGCCGGAATCGGCATTCTGTAAAACGTGTTTCCCCGCCGGTCCTACAGCAGACTTTATGACGGAGGAGTATTTGAGCCGCGTCTCCGGGCTGAAGCCTGACGAGCTGCAGGCGCTGTTTGCGCAGATGGAGCGGGAAATGGAGAACCGTAGGCAAGAACCCTGACACCGCTCGTCCTTCGGGCAATCTCCGATAACCGACTTTTCTGGCGATTTGACCGTTTTTGGGTTTCTCGACTATCAACTTCCTCGCTGTGGAGGGGGATTTATGGAATTTTGGCTGCAACAACACTGGATGGCTATGACCGGCGGAGGGCTGGGCCTGTGGCCGGGCGTCTGGCTTCTGCGGCGGCTCCGGTTCAAACATTTCTATATTGCCGGGGACTCGTGGACGTTTGAATATAGGCGCCCAAGGCAGACTGAGGTCGAGGGTGGCTGGGAGCGAACTCCAAAAGTAGTGCGGCAGAACGATGCGCGGTAGACACCAGCCGGATCGAACATCGGAGTCAAAGCTACCTCGCTTTCACCTGCATCACGGCACGGCGGATACCCGTCGCTTCGGTCAAGCTGCATCCACAATCTAACGCAAGTTTGAAGAATTCCTCTGCCTTGCTCCCTGAATCGCCTGGAAGAGTCCGGTTGCCTTCCGCGCATATTTGGAAAGAGCGTCCCAGTCGCGCATCTCATTCTTAGCAATTTCGGCAAATGCCAGGGCGACCGGACGCGGCAAGTCGGCGCCGTTAATGAAGTACAGTAAGTACTTCCAAAAGTGGGGATGCTCGTACATCGCATCAGCAGAACCGGCGTTTCGCAGGAACCGCTCCCGTTTCGAAGCACGCGCGTCGGAAGGATTGTAGGCTTTGTCAGCGAAGTAACGAAGCCGCTGCTCTGGAATCGCGTGTCGTTGCATGAGGAGCTGGATCAGCTCTCGCGAAGCCACCCCTGCAAGCTGAACCCGCTGGTAATCATGATCCGTGCCAAGCAAGCGTTCTGCCTCCGATACCTGAGCGTAAAGGGCAGTTTCGGAATCCGTAAGTTCAATCTGACCAATCATGCTTATGAGAATAGCGAAACTATCGCTTTGAGACACCTGCGAATCCAGCTCGCGATGCTATCCCAGAAGAATCTCCAACGCCAACGTGCCTGCGGAGGCTGCCATCCTAGTACAGGGCCAACATGAATAGAGACACCGTGGGCGAATGATTGCTGATGGTATGGCGCGCCTCGGTAGAGAATCACGTCACATTTTTCAGCCAGCATCTGGTAGATGCTGTTAGCGGTTCCGCAACTAAAGAGCAGCGCTACAGCGAGGCGCTTGTCCCGGTGGGATGCTGTGACGGTCATATGCAGCGCCTTCGCGTCAGGCTCGCCTACTTCGACACTCCAGCCTCTATCGCGCAATGGACGGACCAGATCGCGCATACATTCTTCAGAAAGCAGAGCGCTCCGAAGCGTAACGCCGTTGTCGGAGGGCGTTTCTGGAACAAGCCGACCATGTTTTTGATAGGTATCCTGTTCGATCAGTTTCAGCTTCATTTGGACGTCAGCCTGCAGTCGAGCCTGCTGCCAGAGTAATGTACTGTCATCATTCATAGCGGGGAGCATAAACGACACAGAGTGGCTCGCGTCGTACCAGGATTCGATTGCAGCTAAGGTCGTGAGCGCAATTAGCAACCGGCTGAAGTTGGCCGGTTCTTGCCATGAAGAAGCCGTTCCATGTGCGAACATGTGCCGGTTGAGCCATGTCAACCCTTGATACGAGTCTGTATTGCAGAAGAAAAATTCTTTGAGCCAACGGCGAAACGTCTCAAAGGCAAATACGCGTTCATCTTGCGCAAAGAGATAATCAACGGTTTTGTATGTGTCAGGAGCCCACATTCCCTCAAAGTGGAGGTCAGCCGCTGTTCGAATTGCACGGTTGATTGCATGATCGATCTTATCTGGCGCAGATGCGTCCGGACTGAGATGCGCGGCAATTCTGGTGAGACTGCCTTCTATCGCGGGAATGAGCGCGGCGATACTAGACGCTTTATAGCCGCTATAGAAGCCGAGATAGGCTTCCCGAGCTAAAGGAACGATCTCCTGAAGACTTCTGGCCAGAGGCATTATCTGAGCGATACATACTGCCTTGAAAGCCAGCGTGTAGAGCGTTGACGTATGGTAGTCGAAAAGCTCGATCGCCCTTTCGTTCGTGCAGTGCTTAACCGCAGCCAACATCTCCTGAATCTTCCCCATCGGCAACCAGAGAGGGGCAAACCATTCCATCTTTTTCCATAGGACTGCTTCATCTTCCTTGGCCTGACGCCGCAGTTCCCACGAAGGGTCGCCAGTCGCGCTCTTTTTGGGAAAGCAAGCTTTTCCGCCGGCAACTTCCAATACGATGCTCGGTGTCGGATGGAATGGGCCGACATCGCGTAAGGTCGCTATCGGATTCGCTAGGCCCTTGCTTACTGCCCACTCCACGATGATCTCAGGCGTTAAATTCTCAAGCGAAGGTTCATTGAGCGCTCGCTGCCAGATGCCTTGAAACTTGCTATCGAGGTTTGACGACGACATCGTTCTCCTATGGGCAAAATCACCCGCAAGTTTGATTATCCGACTACACAGGGAAATAGGGTCTAATGGACTGTTGGAACAACAGCATATCTAGTGTTTCGGAGACGGGCGCAAGATGACGAGTCCAGCTTCAAGTGGTGGCGCGGGAACACATTTTGAGGGGAAAGTCGGTGCGAGCTATCTGCTGTCGATGCTTCTGGAGGTCGATGCCCGTGGTCTGCCCGGTTGCCGGATTGAATCCGTCCGAACACAGCGGAGCGAAGAAGGACATCCGCTTGATGACATCGTTATCCGCGGAGTCGATCAGAACGGCAATGCCGCGACTCTGGAGATTCAAGTAAAGCGAAGCATGACGTTCACCGCCTCCGATGAAGAGTTCCGGGATGTCGTCGCCCAGATGGGAAAGGCAGCGTCTCTCGAAGGTTTCTGGACGAACCATCATCAACTTGGAATCGCTGTAGCTCGCCCAACGCAAAGCACGGAGCCGTCCTATCAGGATGTCTTGAGCTGGGCGAGAAACCTAGAGGACGCGAAGACGTTCCATGAACGCCTGAATCGTACCGGGACGTCGAACCAAGCGATGCGGAACTTCGTATCGGTCTTCCGCAACAATTTGGAGGCTGCTGGATACGACCACGGAGACGAGTTCGTCTGGAAGTTGTTGCGTCGCGTACAGATTCTTGTCTTCGATTTCGACTCACCTGCGGCTCCAACAACAGAGCTCATGCGTGAACGATCGTTGCGTGCGCTTGAGAACGGAAGCTCCGCAGAAGCCTCGAAACTGTGGTCACAACTCATTACCTTGGCTGAGGATATGGCGGAGGTCGGCGGAAGTAAGAATCGCGCAGAGCTGATTACCGCCTTACAGGCCTTTAGGTTCGTTGGAACGCGAAGCAATCGGCAGGCGCTCGCAACGCTCTTCGAAGAAACAGAACTGGCGATGAACGGCTTTGACGAAAGTGTTGGAGGAGTGACCCTCCTACGCGAAGCGCGTGTCCTGGCCGTCCAGGACGCGATGCAAAGTTCACGCTATATCGAAATCCGTGGGGACGCTGGAGTCGGAAAATCGGGACTACTACGCCGACTGGCTGAATCTTCATCGGTGCAAGCTCGTCACCTTGTGCTAAGTCCGAATCGGGTGGTGGGACGCGGTTGGATGACACTTAAAGCACTCACTGGCTACGACGGCGATGGGCGCGACCTAATGAATGAGTTGTCCCTCAGCGGTGTCGAGGCCCTGTTCGTAGACAACCTGGATTTTTACAGTCCAGAAGAACGGGTGACGGTCGGCGATCTTGTGAGTTTCGCGTCACGGCACCCAACCATGCGAGTGATTGCTACCGCTCGTATCGACTTTGGCAAGCTCGAACCATCGTGGCTACCGAAGGACGCCATGACTCGTTTGGGAACCCCAGCTTTGCTTCAGCTTGACGAACTGAGTGGTGAAGAGGTTGATGAGTTGCGTACCGGTGCTCCGAGACTGGCTTCTCTTCTTTCGGAACAACATCCGGCGCGACAAATTGTAAGAAATCTGTTCCGACTCTCTCGACTCGTTGAACGTAGCGATAACGACTCTTGGCCTGCGACAGAGGCGCAGATGGCAAAACATTGGTGGGAGCTTGCCGATGGAGCTGAAGACGCAACCCTACGGGAGCGCGCTCGATTCCTTGTGAAACTAGGTCGTCACGCGCTCGTATCCAATGAATTATTCGATGGTTCAAATGAAAGCGCCCAAGTCATCGATTCGCTCAAGCAAAGCGGCAGCATACGGGAGTATGGCAGGGATCGGTTTGCTTTTCGGCACGATGTCTTACGAGAGTGGGCGTTTGCGAACCTTTTCTTCGAAGATCGTGGGTTCACCTCAGTTCCGAATATTCAAGAGAGAGCGAACCCTGACCAAGCTCGCGGTACAGAATTGGCCGCGCGGCTTGCGCTGGAAGACTCCGAGGGCGTGCAACGATGGAAAGAGCTTGTCACAACGCTGAACGGATCACATGAGACCTGGAGAAGGGCGGCTGTTCTCGCAATCGTTCGCTCCGAAGATTCAGTGAAGCGCATGATGGTTGCGGGCCTTCTGCTATTGGAAGACGAAGGCGCACTCTTCAAGGAACTTGTTCGCTACACACTGGCAGTGGAGTTTGAACCGGCCCTCCGGCGCTTGCAAGGAGCAAACATTGAGCTTGGCCTGATCCCTGATAGCTGGAAAGTCCCTCGGAACAGGTCGGCAGCCCATCTCATCATGTGGTCGCTTGTCATGGCGGATCAACTGCCAAAGACCCTTCTTCCAGACGTTGTAAAGCTGTACTCCACATACATCATGGGAACCCTCGGAGCCGACCCGCTCACGAAGCTCATTCTTCCATACATGTATGAGTGGCTGACTGCGATTGAGGCCGAACACGAAGCTGATCCTTACGACCTGTCGAAGCGAGCATTTGGAGGAACTATCCAAAGGCCCCAGCTCAAGGTCATGGAGGAGGAGTGTCGGACAACGCTGTTGTTCTTCAGCCAGCACACACCGGAACTTGCGAGCAAATACCTTCAATCCTTCAAAGGGACAAAGAACAGTCAAGAGACGCGCATTGAAATTCTCAAGCTCAAAGGAACACTGGCGCAAACCGCTCCGAAAGACCTCGTTGATTTTGCCTTAGATACATTCATCAAAAAGGAGCCACGACGGAGGCGGCGAGGCCAATATGATGCGCTGCCAGAACGGCCATTCGAGTACACCGACTCACAATTTCTGCCGTCGAGTCCTGCACAAGGCCCATTTCTCGATCTCTTGGTTCATGCTCCACAAGAAGGCTTGCGTCTCGTCCACGACCTTGTGCGGTATGCCGTAGGCTTTGAGCGAGAGAATGAGCAGGATGACCGGCCAGTTTTGCTGGTTCGCAATGGCAAGCAGGAACGGTATGACTGGTCTGATTTTTATATGTGGTCTAGGGAGTATGGCAATGCTCCAAGCCTCGCCGTCTCCGCACTGATGGCATTGGAAGCATGGGGGCATCGTCGGATTGAGGCTAGAGACTCAGTCGAGGGGGTCGTGAGCGATATTGTGAGCAATCCTGCTTGCTCAACCGCTGTGCTGCTCATTGCCGTAGACATGCTCATTTCCCACTGGCCGGAATCTGCGGACGCCTCCCTCCCGTTCCTCGGATGTCCAGAGCTGCTTTGTTTGGAACTAGGGCGTCCTGGCCATGAAAATGTGGAGTTCCCCGATATCTTCGGCCTGAAGGATCTTCAGAAAGAGCCGAATGGATTAGCAACTCTAGACAGCCTTAGGCAGCGTCCTTCCAGAAAGGTCAGTCTGTACGATTTACTGACACAGGTCACATTTGGCCCGAACGACAAACGACGGGTCGTTCACACACTGCTCGACGACGCGAGTAAGCGCCTGGGCCAGCCGATGAAGCACTCCGATCTTGGTGACCCACGGATGATGGCTCTTCATGCTTTGAATGTCCTTGATCGAAAGAATTGGGTTGCTGTGGTCGGAGCCGGAGGCGAAGCCACAGGGCAATACCAATACAAGGCACCGCCAGCAGAAGAAAACCAGATGGGACCGATTCGAAAGAAGGCGGCGCCGCATCTGGAAGAAAACGCGCTTCGAATGGCGATCTTGAATGAGCTTTATAAACGCGCGGAAACGACACAGGAGTTTCTAGCTCAAGCGGTAACGTGGGCGAAGAAGCACGAGAGCGTTTTTGACAAGCGACCGGGGTTCGATGCTTCTGGGGAATTTCTGACAATGACAGAGGCAGTCGTATCCACTGCAACGCTAGTAGCGCGCAGTGGTTCGATAGAGCTTCTGGAGCAGGAAGGCTCTTGGGTGCGATCCATATTCGAACGAGTGTACGAGGGTGAGGCTGACCCGGTTTATTTGCATCGGGACGGTTTGCGTTTCAATCCGCCAGCCATTGCTTTCGCGGGACAGGTTTTACTAATGCGTCGTTCCCGTCGTGCAGGAGATGAAGACCGCCTCCTACGTTTCGCATGCGCTGTCGGGTATGGAGCCGCTCACGGCTATGGGGCGACCTTACCCCTCATTCAGCAAACCGACCCTAAGCTTACTGCCTCTCTGATACGTTGTGCTTTCGAAGGAGCTATCAGGCTTGACAATGCCTGGAACATCTCGGAAACAGAAAAAGCTCAACGCAACAAGCTCTTGGAAGCCCGAATTGCCGACCGCATCCGACGCGAACAAAGCTGGCTAAATGGTGATGCGAGCGAACCGATGTGGCC
>Ga0157290_10000011_pt1 | contig 106187 bp, 79 predicted proteins | sample NitcycUS149409B1_FD_108389 | JGI IMG/M metagenome (GOLD analysis project Ga0157290, IMG submission 108389) | Soil microbial communities from Arlington Agricultural Research Station in Wisconsin, USA - Nitrogen cycling UWRJ-S149-409B-1 | ecosystem: Environmental > Terrestrial > Soil >...
CACGATGGATAAAGTCGATGAGGTCATCGTGGAAGTTTGCTCCCAGGGACCGTAGGCTCTTTTCCGGATGCTCCAGCGCGGTATTGACGGAATCAATCAAAAGGATCATCGAATCTTCTTTGGGGTAAAATTTGCTCCAAGCGCGAGGCTCCTTTCCAAGGATGAGGGACGGGCCTCGACGTTGCAAGCGCCATTCACGTTCGGGCATGGGAGGACGAAGTTATGACGCTGCGGTGGCCAGGCATCCTTCTTGCGGCGTTTCTTGCTTCATCCAGTCTCCGCGCCTCTGCGCAGTTATTGCCCCAGCCCAGGTACGGCCAGCAACCCTCTGGCGTTCCCCTCCATGGCCCGCCGATCGATCCCGGAGGAGAGCGCATCCGCGCCACCCAAGCTCGAGCGCGGGAGGTGGAACTTCATCAGAAGATGATCTCGGACGCCGACCGGCTGGTTCTTTTGTGCAGACAGCTGGAAGAGAACCTGAAGGTACATGGTGCACCGAACGCGGATGATCTCCGTGCCCTGCAGGAGATCGAAAAACTGGCACGGGGCGTCAAGGACAGGATGAAGCAATGAATAGGCTTATGTGTTCTTTCCTGGTCTTCGGCATCTTTCCCTTTCTGGCGGCAGGACAGACGAACCAGCAACCCGCGAAACCCGCTTCGGAGGCCCAGCTTCAGGCGGAGGTCCATCGACTGCTGTTGCTTTCGCTGCAGTTGCAGGAAAGCGTGCGGAAGACACAACGGTTTGAGCTGTCGATCTCCGTCGTTCAGGAATCTGCCCAGATTGAGAGCCTGGCGCGGGCTTTGCGAACGCAACGACAGCCGAGGTAGCTCCACGGGCGATCCCTGGATGAGTTTCGTCTTACAATCTGAAGAGCACTTATGGCGACCAAGACTAATCCGAGCGCTGAGGTGAACGCACCAGGAGAGACAACGGCTTCCCTGACACGGGAGCAGTTGGTTGCGTTCTATCGACTCATGTATCTCTCTCGCAAAACAGATGACCGCGAGATCCTCCTCAAGCGTCAGCAGAAGATCTATTTTCAAATCTCCTGTGCAGGTCACGAAGCTCTGCTGGTCGCCGCCGGTATGGCGATGAAGCCGGGATACGACTGGTTCTTTCCCTACTATCGCGACCGCGCGATCTGCCTTACGCTAGGCAATACCGTGGAAGATCAGCTTCTGCAGGCCGTTGGTGCCGACGATCCTGCGAGCGGCGGACGGCAGATGCCGTCCCACTGGACGAACACGCGGCTCCACATCGTCAGTCCCTCCTCTTCGACGGCGACACAGCTTCTGCATGGTGTTGGTTGTGCCGAGGCGGGCGTCTATTTCACAAAGCACCCGGAGGCAGCCGCGGCAGGCGACTTCGGCGACGGCGACTATCGAAAATTCAAGAACGTGACCTTTCATAGCGACGAGGTTGTCTATGCTTCGGTCGGCGAGGGTTCTACCTCCCAGGGAGAGTTCTGGGAGGCTCTGAATACCGCGTCCAACGCCAAGCTCCCCATCGTCTTTGTAGTGGAAGACAACGGCTATGCCATCTCGACACCTGTTGAGACTAATACTCCCGGCGGAAACATCTCCCGGTTGGTCGCGAACTTTCCAAACTTTCACTTTGAAGAAGTAGATGGGACCGACGCCATCGCAAGCTACGAGGCGATGCAGAGGGCTGTGGCTTACTGCCGCGCCCGCAAGGGACCCGCGTTGGTGCACGGACACGTCATCCGCCCCTACTCGCACTCTCTTTCGGATGATGAGCGACTTTATCGCGTGGCAGAAGAACTGGAAGCAGACGCTCTGCGTGACCCAATCTCGCGGATGCAGGTTTACCTTCTACAAAACGGCATTCTGACAGAGGATGAACTGCATACGCTCGAGCGCGATGTCACCGCCGAAGTGCAGCAGGCCGCAGACAACGCTCTCCTTGCCCCTCTGCCTACGATCGAGAATATTGAGAAGCACGTTTATTCCGAAGCTCTGAAACCGACGTCACCGGTCTTTGCGACGGAACCTACAAAAAACCTTGATGTGACCGAGCGAACGATGGCCGATCTCATCAACTCCACGTTGCGCGATGAGATGCGGCGTGATTCGCGGGTCGTGATCTTCGGTGAAGATGTTGCGGACGCCAGTCGTGACCAGCATCTGAAGAGCGGAAAGCTGAAAGGGAAGGGCGGCGTCTTCAAGCTGACCTCCGGTCTTCAAGGGGAGTTCGGCTCCGATCGCGTCTTCAACTCGCCACTGGCTGAGGCAAACATCGTAGGACGGGCTATCGGCATGGCGGTGCGCGGTATGAAGCCTGTGGTGGAGATTCAGTTCTTCGACTACATCTGGCCCGCGATGCACCAGATGCGCAACGAGATGAGCGTGATGCGCTGGCGCTCCAACGGTACTTACTCCTGCCCGCTCGTCATGCGTGTTCCCATCGGCGGATACCTTACAGGTGGATCCATCTACCATTCGCAATCAGGCGAGAGCATCTTTGCGCATACACCGGGCGTACGCATCGTGATGCCTTGCAATGCTCTGGATGCAGCAGGGCTGCTACGAACGGCGATTCGCTGCGACGATCCTGTGCTCTTCCTCGAGCACAAGCGCCTTTATCGCGAGACGTACGGCCGAGCGCAGTACCCCGGACCGGAGTACGCCATCCCCTTCGGCAAGGCGCACACGGTTCGCGAAGGCAAGGACGTCACGATCGTGACCTACGGCGCAGTTGTCCCACGCGCTCTTCAAGCAGCGCAGCGATTGGAGCGCGAAAAGGGAATCAGCGTGGAGTTGATCGATCTGCGTTCGCTGGCTCCCTATGACTTCGAGGCCATCGCCGAGAGCGTACGCAAGACCAATCGCGTCATCGTGGCGCACGAGGACATGATGAGCTGGGGATATGGCGCGGAGATCGCCGCAAGGATCGCGGATGAGCTCTTCCATGATCTGGACGCACCGGTTCGGCGCGTGGCTTCGATGGATACCTTCGTGGCCTACCAGCCCATTTTGGAAGACGCAATTCTGCCCCAGCCGGACGACCTGTTTAACGCTGTTTCGGAGCTTGCTGCCTTCTAAAAGTCCGTTTTCCTCTTACTCTGCGTAATGAGGGGCGGTTTCCATCTGGGTTCCCGAAGTTTCAGGGGACACCGCGCAGGTAATGTAAAAGCAGGCGTAATCCGCAACATCCTTCCAGGGATCGCGTCTTGATTCGATAGGGTTGGTACGGAAGCAGACCAGGAGATGGGAATGGCGGTCACACGGCGCGGATTTATGAAGGGCGGCGCTCTTGCCCTGGTAGGAACTTCGGCGATCCCGAGCTTCCTGACGCGAAGCGTTCTGGCAGAGGCAGCGACGGCTGCAGCAAACCATAAAAAGCTTGTTGTCCTCTTTCAGCGCGGCGCCGCCGACGGCCTCAACATCGTCGTTCCGTACCGCGAAAAGAACTACTATGCCATGCGGCCGACGATTGCCATCAAGCCGAATGAAGTGCTCGATCTGGATGGTCAGTTCGGTCTGCATCCTTCGCTTGCGGCCTTCAAGCCGCTCTATGACCAGGGACACCTCGCCATCGTGCACGCGTGCGGTTCTCCCAATACGACGCGTTCCCACTTTGACGCACAGGATTACATGGAGTCCGGTACGCCCGGCCTCAAGTCCACGCAGGATGGTTGGTTGAACCGTGCTCTTCAGGCCGAGCGTTTGGATCCAAAGTTGGCCAGCGCCTTCCGCGCGGTTGCGCTGGGTACACAGGTCCCGAGGACGTTGCAGGGATCTCTTCCGGCGATCGCCATCAATAACGTGCAGGATTTTGCCGTTGGCGGACGGGCAGCGAGTCCTAATGCGGGAGTCTCTTCGGCCTTTCAGCAGATGTACGCCCAGTCAGCTGACACGATGCTTCACGGAACTGGCCAGGAGACCTTTGAAGCGGTCAAGATGCTTAAATCCGCCGACCCCGCGCACTATCAACCCGCAAATGGCGTGGTCTATCCGAGTACAAGTTTCGGAAACAGCCTGAAGCAGATCGCGCAGCTACTCAAGGCGAATCTGGGCGTTGAGGCGGCTTTCGCCGACATTGGCGACTGGGACACGCATCAGGCGCAGGGCAGCACGAATGGGCGCCTCGCAAATCGTCTGAAGGAGTTCTCGGAGACGATCGCGGCCTTCTGGAAAGATATGGGCCAGGGTGCAGAGAACATCACGCTCGTCTCCATGAGTGAATTCGGTCGGACAGCGCGGCAGAATGGAACGGGCGGCACGGATCATGGCCACGGCAACGTGATGTTTGTTTTAGGCGGGACCGTTAGGGGCGGAAAAGTCTATGGCAAATGGCCTGGTTTGGAGAACGAGCAGCTGAATGAGGGCCGGGATCTTGCGGTTACGACGGACTTTCGACAGGTTCTTGGAGAGACAGTTAACCGCACTCTTGGTGCGCAAAACCTCGATCTTGTATTCCCAAGTGCGAAACTTACAAAAAATGGGTTTTTAAACATCGTCTGATTCCATTTTTTGGACAACTTTTTCGATTCCGCCGCGTCATAGTAGGTGTACCAAGAAGTAAGGCCGGGGTCGCCCATCTACAGCCCTGGCTTCACCTATCCGCACTAACCATTCCTACCTTTATGAAAGGCCTCCACAGTATCGGAGGCCTTCTCTTCTTTAACCTGACGACTCAGGATTATGCGAAACCGATCCTGCGATCCATCGCCGCCGCGCCTGCGCCGTAGAAGAGCAGCATGAGCGCTATGACGAAGAGCGCGAGTGGATATTGAGAGCTGGCGTAGCCGTGCCGTGCTTCCACCTTCACCAGGGCGACGAGCATGTCGCAAGCAATCATGAACGCCGCAAAACGCGTCAGCAGACCGAAGATCAGGAGAAATCCACCGAGAAATTCGGTGAGTGCTGAGATGTACCCGAGCCAGTAGGGAAGTCCCATCCCTGCGACAGTGTGTCCCCATCGATCGATCGCAACGAAGGGATGGCTATGGTGAAATCCACCTGCAGGAACGACCTTATTCCAGCCGTGATAAACCATAGCCACGCCAAGGACGAGGCGTAGCAGAAACGCTCCCCAGGGCTGCATATCGTCCAACCATCTGCACATTCCATCACCTCGCCTGCAAGTTTAAGGCTGCAAGAGATCGCAGTCGCCACTTTTCAACGCAGGGAAGCCACTTAGCCAATCGCCTTCGTTACCGTAGCAGCGAAACGGCGCGCGCGGCGGGAACGTAGGTATCGAGGAACCTGCGTAGCGCTTCGTCTTTTTGTGTCTCCACGTTTGCACTCAGAGGCATGACGACGATGTTTTTCGGAGAGGCGGCGCCGCTGAAGGCTGTACGCGTAGCCTGATCGTTTGCCGTCTGCGCGTTTGCCTGGATCGCTTCCGTCGTCATGAGCAGCTTTGGTGGAAGGCTGTGCTGCAGAGGAGCGGCTACCTCAAAGCGATCATGAAAGAGAAGGCTTGCTGGCAGGATGCGGGCTCGGCCATCCTCCTTCACGCGAAGAAGAAGCGTCGTATCCGGCTGATCGAGAATCAACCCCGCAACGGAGGTATGGACCAGTGAACTGGCAGCCGCCAACGATGCCCCGATACCTGTACCGAACAAGAGGATGTGATCCGGTAGATAGCCACGCTGCTGTGTCAGGAAATCGTAGGCAGCAGCGGCATCTTGCTTCATGCGTTCTTCGCTGGGCTTGAGGGCGACACTGTCCCCATATCCTCGATAGTCGAAGGCGAAGAGGCCCAGACCGGCTGCGTGCAGGCGCAGAAGATTGCGTTTATCCTCGGCGTTGATCGCAAGAGAGCCCTCTCCGCCACGGAGATAGAGTACGGCGTATGCGGAGGCCGGGTTGGAAGGCAGCCACCAGCCTTGAAGTTGTGGATGTCCTGTTTCGTCGGCTGCAAAGCGAATTGCTTCCGCCTTGATGCCTGGAATCTGAAGCTGGGCATTGCTGCGAACAGGATGCAAGACAAGCTGCCATGCTCCCTGCCAGAACAGACCGGCCATGGTCAGATAGCCACAGACGAGCGCCAGAACGATCACGATACCCACCATCTTGAGCAGCCAGAGCGGGTCGATCAGCTCCGGAGCGGCGTCCGCACCTTCCTTCACCCGTGACCGATTCTCTTTCGCCAAGCCGCACCTCGTTCCTCGTAGTATCCCATCCTGGGCGGTAAGCTTGGAGGTGGAGAAAGATATGTCGCAATGGAAGACGCTTTGCCCGATCAGCGAGGCCCCAAAGCCTGGTGCAGCGATCGAGTGCAATCTGCACGAGGAAGGCATCGATATTTGCCTTGCAAACGTAAACGGGACCCTCGCCGCCGTGAACAATATCTGCCCGCACCGCCAGGGGCCGCTGGGCCAGGGATGGGTTGATGGCGAGACCATAGTGTGCCCTTGGCACGCCTGGGCGTTTAATCTGAAAACCGGCATTGCGGACCCGCCGGAGAAGGCTGCAGTGGACGTTTATCCTGTCCGTATCGACGGAGAAGTGGTGCAGATTGCGGTCGGCGGTTTTGGTCTCCCGGAATAGCCTGTTAGAATCGATTGAATCCACTCCTCTGGAGAGGCAATGCTAGCCATCTTGGCGCTCGAAGACGGGCGCATATTTCGCGGAAAAGGTTTCGGCGCGCCTGCCGAACGTTCCGGCGAAGTCGTTTTCAATACTGCCCTTACTGGCTATCAGGAGATCTTCACCGATCCCTCATACGCCGGACAGATCGTCGTTCTCACAAACCCACAGATAGGCAACTACGGAACCTCACCCTTGGATAGCGAGAGTGTGCGTCCCTATATTGAAGGCCTGGTCACGCGCGAATTTTCGCCCATCTCCTCGAACTGGCGCTCTACAGAAGTCGCCGATGAGTATCTCGAACGCACCGGCGTTCCTGTGATCACGGACATCGATACCCGCGCCCTTGTGCGGCATCTGCGCAACTTCGGCGTCATGCGTGGCGTGCTCTCCACGACTTCGACCGATGAAGCAGCGCTCGTAGCGAAGGCAAAATCCATCCGCAAGATGGACGGCACCGATCTCGCATCGATCGTCTCGACGAAGGAGAAGTACACCTTCGACAGCAGCGATGCGCGCAACGAAACCGGGGACAAGTTCCTTCCGGAGTCGATCAGCACTGACGGCAAGAAGATGCATGTGGTCGCGTATGACTTCGGTATCAAGCAGAATATTCTTCGCATGCTGGCGCGCGAGAACTGCACCGTCACCGTGGTACCTGCGAAGACCTCCGCAGCGGATGTGCTCGCCATGAATCCCGACGGGATCTTCTTCTCGAACGGCCCCGGCGATCCGGAGCCACTCGACTATGCGCAGCAGAACATTCGTGATCTCGCAGGCAAGGCGCCGATGTTCGGCATCTGCCTTGGACATCAGCTCTTTGGTCTGGCCCTTGGTGGCAACACTTACAAGCTGAAGTTTGGTCATCACGGGGCGAATCATCCGATCAAGAACCTGGAAACAGGCAAGGTCGAGATCACATCGCAGAACCATAACTACGCGGTCGACCCGGAATCTCTCGGTTCTGACGTTTCGGTAACGCACGTCAATCTGAACGACCAAACGTGTGCCGGGTTGAAGCACAACGAGCATCCGATGTTCAGTGTGCAGTATCATCCGGAGGCGTCGCCGGGACCGCATGACTCGCATTATCTGTTCAAGGACTTCCGCAAGATGATGGAAGAGTGGAAGAAGTAGGGCATCCGAGGATGCCCCTTTTTCTGAGCCTCCATCCTGCACGAGCAAAAAGAATCCTGGAGTAAGTAAAAAAAGAATGCCACGCAGAAATGACATCGCGAAGATCCTCGTCATCGGCTCCGGCCCAATCGTCATCGGCCAGTCTGCCGAGTTTGACTACTCTGGTACGCAGGCTTGCAAGGCCCTGAAGGCAGAAGGTTACGAGGTGGTCCTCGTCAACTCCAACCCGGCGTCGATTATGACCGACCCCGAGGTTGCCGACCGTACTTATATCGAACCGCTTACCGCTCGTTATGTCGAAGAGATTCTTCGCGTGGAGAGTGAGATGCTCGCCGAGAGCGGCCAGCCGGGCGTCTTTGCGGTATTGCCCACCGTTGGCGGACAGACCGCCCTTAACCTCGCGGTGGATCTCGCCGACACCGGCACCCTCGAGAAGTACAACGTCGAACTGATCGGCGCGAAGCTGGATGCGATCAAGAAGGCGGAAGATCGACTTCTCTTCAAAGACGCGATGAACAAGATCGGTCTCGACATGCCGCGTTCCGCGCTGGTCAACAATCTGCGCGACGGTCTGGATTTCACGCAGAAGATCGGTTTTCCTGCGGTCATTCGTCCCTCGTTCACGCTCGGCGGATCGGGCGGCGGTATAGCCTACAACCGCGAAGAGCTTACAGAAATTCTCTCGCGCGGTCTGGATCTTTCGCCTGTGGGCGAGTGTCTTCTCGAAGAGTCGGTCCTCGGCTGGAAAGAGTACGAACTGGAAGTCGTGCGCGATCTCGCGGACAACGTCATCATCATCTGCTCGATCGAAAACTTCGATCCCATGGGTGTCCATACAGGCGACTCCATCACCGTGGCTCCGGCGCAGACGCTTACCGACCGTGAATACCAGAGCATGCGTGATGCCGCCATCCGCGTCATTCGGGAGATCGGTGTCGAAACCGGTGGTTCCAACGTGCAGTTTGCAGTGAACCCCGCAAACGGCCGCATGACCGTCATCGAGATGAACCCACGTGTCTCGCGCTCGTCCGCGCTTGCATCAAAGGCGACGGGCTTTCCCATTGCAAAGATCGCTGCGCGTCTCGCCGTCGGCTACACGCTCGACGAGTTGCAGAACGACATTACCAAGGCCACACCGGCATGTTTCGAGCCCACCATCGATTACGTCGTCGTCAAAATTCCGAAGTGGCAGTTCGAGAAGTTTCCGGGAGCCAACGAAGATCTTGGTCCGCAGATGAAGTCCGTCGGCGAAGTCATGGCCATTGGACGTACCTTCAAGGAAGCGATGATGAAGGCCGTGCGTTCTCTCGAAACCGGGAAGAAGGCTACTGCAGCTGACGTCGATCCGCGCCGCCTCACGCAGCGCCTGGTCACGCCGCATCCTGAGCGTCTGACCTATGTTCGCTATGCCTTTGAAAAAGGTATGTCGGTGCGCGAGGTCGCTCGCCTTACGGGGATGGACCCGTGGTTCCTGTATCAGGTGAAGCAGATCTCGGACGAGATCGGCGGCCTTGCAGGTAAGACGCTCGAGACGCTGACGTACGATGAGGTGCGTTCTGCCAAGCGCATGGGCATCAGTGACGAGCGCATCGCGAGTTCTCTGCAGCTCGAAGGCAAGGACGCCACGGGCAGGATCCGCGATCTGCGGGAGAAGCTCGGCGTCATGCCGGTCTTCAAGCTCGTCGATACTTGCGCGGCGGAGTTCGAATCGTTCACGCCTTACCTCTACTCCTGCTACGACGAGGAAGATGAGGCGACGCCGACGAATCGCAAGAAGATCATCATTTTGGGAAGCGGACCGAATCGTATCGGGCAGGGCATTGAGTTCGATTACTGCTGTTGCCACGCCGCCTTTGCTCTACGCGAAGACGGTTACGAGACCATCATGGTCAACTGCAATCCAGAGACGGTCTCCACCGACTACGACACCTCGGACCGCCTTTACTTCGAGCCGCTCACGCTGGAAGATGTGCTCGCGGTTTATCACCATGAGGCGAGTTCCGGTGCAGAGATCGGCATGATCGTCCAGTTCGGTGGACAGACGCCGCTGAATCTTTCTCTGCCTCTGAAGGCCGCTGGGGTTCCCATCATCGGTACCTCGCCGGAATCCATCGACCTCGCGGAAGATCGCAAGCGTTTTGGCAAGCTGATCGAAGAGCTCGGTATCCCGCAGCCCCAGGGCGCGATGGCGACCAGCATCGAGGAAGCCGTTGCGGGCGCGGATCGCGTTACCTATCCGGTACTCGTTCGTCCCTCGTACGTTCTTGGCGGTCGCGCCATGGTGATCGTGTATGACGAGGCTGGCGTGCGCAACTACATGTCCACCGCGATCGAATACTCGCAGGAACGCCCGGTCCTGATCGATCACTTCCTCGAAGACGCGACTGAAGTTGATGTTGATGCACTGTGCGACGGTACGGATGTCGTTATCGCGGGCATCATGCAGCACATCGAAGAAGCTGGTATTCACTCGGGCGACTCCTCCTGCGTTCTACCTGCGGTGGATCTCAGCAAGGAAGTCCTCGACCGGATCCGCGTCTATACGCGCAAACTTGCGATGGCTCTAAATGTCATCGGCCTGGTGAACATTCAGTTCGCTATCCAGCGCGGGAAGGTCTTCGTCATCGAAGTCAATCCACGCGCCTCGCGTACGGTGCCTTACGTCTCCAAGGCCACCGGTGTGCCTCTGGCGAAGATTGCATCGCGTCTTATGACGGGACGCAAGCTCACGGAGTTCCTCCCCGACAATGTGAAATCGGGAGAAGATCTTTCTACAGGTTCGCACTACTTCGTGAAGTCTCCGGTTTTCCCATGGGCCAAGTTTCCAGGCGTGGACACCGTCCTCGGACCGGAGATGAAATCCACGGGAGAGGTGATGGGTGTCGCCGACAACTTTGGCGAAGCCTTCGCCAAGGCACAGATTGCTGCGGGACAGAATCTTCCGACCAAGGGAACAGTCTTCCTCAGCATTAACCAGCGCGATAAGAACGCCATCGTTCCCCTGGCGAAGCAGTTCGTCGAAATGGGCTTCCATATCGTGGCTACGCACGGAACAGCGGACAGGCTTGAAAATGCAGGCTTGCAGGTTGAGCGCGTGCATAAGGTGATGGAAGGCCGGCCGAACGTGGTCGATCTCATCAAGGGCGATCGGATTCAGCTCATCATCAATACGCCGCAGGGACAGGATGCGATCTTCGACGAGAAGGCCATTCGCCGGGCTGCCGTGCTGGGGCGCATCCCCACCATCACGACCATCGCAGCAGGACGCGCGGCGGCGGACGGTATTGCGTCACTACAGCGCCAACAGACGCGCGTTGTGGCACTCCAGGCGCTTCATGCAGAACATCTGATCCCTGCATAACCGATCAGGGCAAACAGAAAGCCCGGCGGTATGCCGGGCTTCTTTCTTCTGCGGATACTCTGAACTGTGTCTTGGCGACGGCGAACCTGGCTCCTACCAGTCCGATCCCGGCTGGCGCTGTCCAGGTACCAAGCTCAGATGCGACGCATCACGCGAAGTCTATCGCCTTGCCGTGACAGGAACTCCCATGGCACTGAGCTTACTGCGGGCCTGGGTCGCTTCCGGCGAGTTCGGGAAGCGCTGAATCAGTGATCGTAACTCACGTACACCCGCATCATTCTGCTTCAGAGCGATCAGCGACTGTCCCTTACGGAGATGCGATACCGGGATCTTTGCATTGCCCGGGTACTGCTCCAGAACGTGATCGTAGTTCTTTGCCGCCGAGCCGAACCTGCCTGCTTTGTAGTCGATTTCGCCCAGGTAAAAGTAGGCGTTCCCTGAGAGTGGGTCATCCGGATAGAACTTGATCACGTCGCCGAACTCGGCGGAGGCGAGCGTGTATTTCGCACCGACGAAGTCTCCATAGGCGGTCTGATAAAGATCACGAATCGGGGGCGCTGCAGGCTGCGCAGGCTGTTGTTCTATCGGCGCGGCTGCGATGGGGTCAACTCTCGTAGCGCCCTTCTTTCCGCTTGGGGGAGGCGCTGAAAAATCCGAGGGTGATGCAGGAGCCGTGGTTCCAGCCCCGGGTGCGGTAGAGTCCAGCTTCGCGTTTACGCTTTGCTGCGTGCTCTGGATGTCGGTGAGGGCTTTCTCGATCCGACCAAGGCGCGCCTTGAGCTCATCCACAGAATCGTTCAGGCTCTGGACCTGTCCAGAGACCGTGTCCACCTTCGCGCCCTCCGCCTCCTGCTGTGCGCTTACGTGCTTCTGCAAAGCGTCCACGGTTGTGGCCATGCGATTCACGCTATCGGCGGTCTGCTGTATGAGGTCCTTCAGGACCCCCATACGTTCGTCGTTAGATTGTTGCAGGCGGGCAACAGAGTCCTGCAACTGCTGGATCTGCGTCTGCAACTGCACCATATCGCGGTTGACGGCATGCATCGGTCGTACACAGAGCAGCGCAAGAGCGAGCGCCGGGACGAGATAAATCCTCTTCTTCATGGCCATGCCTCGGTGTTCTTTAACGGGTGGCGCGAACCACTGGGTTCACGCCACCATGATGCTTTTAGCGATCAAGGGAGAACTGAGCGCGGCGATTCTGCTGGTAGCAGCTTTCATTCTGCTCGGTGCAGAACTGCTTCTCCTTGCCGTAAGAGATCACGCGCAGACGGTTGGAGCTCACGCCAGCACCGACGAGCGCGGTCTTTGCGGCATTGGCACGATTTTCACCAAGGGCCAGGTTGTACTCCGCCGATCCGCGCTCATCGCAGTAACCGCCGATGACGACTTTGATCGCCGGGTGGGCTGCCAGATACGATGCAGCACGCTGGGCGGAGGTCGCTGCGTCCGAACTCAGATCATAGCTGTCATAGCCGAAGAAGATGTCTTGCACGTTCTGGTGGAACGCAGCTTCGGAGCCCATATCGCCCTGATTGCTGGTGTCCGCCGTGGGAGCGACGGGAACACGAACGGTCACGCGTACATTCGCTTCCGTCGTTCCGCCAGCATCGTTCTTGGCCACAAGGTGGAAGTTTGTCGACGCGGAAGGCGTGACAGTCTGCGTACCGTTCAGATTGACATTGCCGATACCGTCGATGGAAACCGTGGTCGCACCCTGTGTGCGCCAGTTCAGGACGGCCGACTGGCCGAGATCAATGGACGCGGGATCCGCAGTGAGCGTAGCGGTCGGCACGCTATCGGTTGCCGTCGTGCTAGGCAGAGGCGCTGGTGGAGGCGCGCTGGCCTTTTTGTGGCATCCGCTGAGAACCATCGCTCCAAGGGCAAGAGCCATCAGTGCATTGCGTCGTACCCCTGTTGCCGTTAATTTCGTGTCGATCATCTTTCTCTTCCTCCGCGGAATGCGTTCTGTGTGGCGGCAAGCCACGTTCGTATTCAAGCTTAACTTACTTCCAGCTCCAGTTCGGCATATCGTTCGCACCATTGGTGCTAAGTTTGTGGCGCTGCGTTCCATCTGCAAGCATGGTCCAGATCTCCCAGCGGCCACCGGAGTTGCTGGCGTAGACGATGTGCCGTCCATCGGGCGACCACGACGGGAAGTCGCATCGACCCGTGTCGTGCGTCAACTGGATCCAGCGCTTGCTCGCAATTTCCATGACGTAGATGTCCTGGCCGCCAGGTGCTCCGGGGCCGTACTTGCGATCCCATGCGAAGGTCAGGAACTGGCCATTCGGAGACCACGACGGGGAAGTAGCGTAGCCGCCATCGGTCATGCGCGTGACACCTGCGCCGTCGGCATCCATCGTGTAAAGCTGTGGCAGACCGGTCCGACCGCTGATCCAGGCGATCTGCGAACCTGTCTTTGGATTCCAGACAGGAGAAACGTCCGGTCCGCGGAAGCTCGTCACACGACGAGGTCCACTGCCGTTTGCATCCGCAATCCATATTTCAGGATCGCCCGAACGGGACGACGAATAGGCGATCTGGGCCCCATTCGCGCTCCATGCCGGGGAGAGATTCGTTCCCGGCGCTGCGGGGAACGCAACCATTCGATTCAGGAGAAGCGAGAAGACCCGAATCTGAAATCCTTCGCGACCAAGCGAGGAGAACGCGATCCGCGAGTTGTCCGGAGAGATGCGGGGAGAGAGGGAGACCGTCCCGAGATGCGTAACCGGGTGCGGATTCGCGCCGTCGTAGTCCATCATCCAGATCTCTTTGCTACCCGATCCGCCATGGACATAAACGATTTTGGTCTCGGCGATGCCGGGGATGCCACCACCAAGCCGAAGAATGATCTCGTCGGCAAACTTATGTGCGATATCGCGAGCGCTGTTGTCGTTCGCGTCTTCCGCGTATTGCTTGCCCAGGACCTGCGGATACTGCGTGTTCTTTGCGTCGAAGAGCCAGCCATTGACGATCAATCGTCCGCTTTTAATGCCGAGCGAGCCGAAGGCCACCATCGCTGCGTTCGTGGGATTCGCACTCCACTGCGTGACATTCATCTCGCTGGGAGCGCCAGGGGTCAGTTGCGGCAGAAGGCTCTTCGAAACGAGATCAAAGATTCCTGCCTGCGCAAGATCCGCATAGAGGACCGAATCAAAGGTCGTCTTCAGTGCCGCGGAGTCCGGGCTGAGGGGCTTGAAGTCGGCGGCGGCGACGCGGATGCGATCCACGCCTTTTTCGGTACCTGTAAAAACGTTATCCTGCGCAGACCCGTACCGCGAGAACGCGGCAAAGGCCACGACCATCCACATCACATACTTGCTTAGGCGAGAACTCATACACCTCTCATGATAGACGTTCCAAAGCTTACTTTTACTTGGGATCGAAGTAGTACTGCACATTGATGTAGCTTCCCGAGTACCCGTCCGGAAGGGGACCGAAGGTGTCGATGTGCTGCAGGGCGCGGATCGCGCTCTGATCCAGTGAAGCATCTCCACTGGGTTTTGCAATCTGTATCTGCGAGGGCGTGCCGTCCCGTTCTACGCGAAAGGTGATGTAAACGCGATGTCCCGGAGCGCTCTTATCCAACAGTGCCGTGTACCACTGCTGCGCGACCTTCTGCGTGAGCTGCTTCACGTAATAGGCGTACCGCTGTCCAAACGCGGAGTCGGTCACATTGGTTGAGGCCGTACCGACTTTGGTGTCGACAGCGCTCATGGCGACCTTTACGCCGCCGGTTTCGCCGGTCTGTGCACGGTCGGGAACGGGCTTCGTCGGTTGCGGCCTTTGCACCGCGGGTGTTGGTTTTTCAGCGACCTTGGGGGGCGTTTTAACCGGTTTCTTGACGACGACGGGAATATCTTTCGGCGACGGTGGCGGTTCGACCTTCTCCTTCGCCGTGATTGGAGCGGGGGAAGGAGTCTCCGAGGCTAGAACGCTGTCGTCCTTGACCGGCTGCTTCGGTGGAAGCGGAAGCGCACTGACCATCGTTGCCTGGATCGCGGTTGCCTGCTCTGACCGATCACCCCAGCTGTCGCCCTTTTTATGGAAGAAAGCGCCCGCACCCACAATCACTCCGAACGCAACGCCGTGCAGCACAAGCGCCGTCACCAGGCTGGATCCGGTTTTCTCCTCGCGCTTCTTCTCGGTCATGGTCGGCAAGAGCTGCTACTCCGTTAGAGGTCGTGTGACGATGCTGATGTTGGTAATGCCCGCCTGCTTCACCGCGTCCATTACGCTGGCGAAGGCGCCAAAGGGAACCTTCTCATCCGCCCGCAGGTAGATGACCTTCTTTGCAGGATTGCCCGAACGCAGCAGGGAGGGAAGGTCGTGGACGTTCACCGGTTTGTCCTGCAGAAAGACTCTCTGCTCCTTATCGATCGATACCACCGTTCGCTCGTCGGTGAGTTGGTTCACCGTGCGCGTCTTGGGAACGGCTACATCGATGCCGCTCTGCAGCACAGGTGCCGTCAGCATGAAGATCAGCAGAAGAACAAGCACCACGTCGACCAGCGGCGTAATGTTGATGTCCGCCAGCGAGGAGTGAGTTCGACCGCCGCTTGAAAATGCCATGGAAATTCTCCGTAACTCTGTCGGCCTAGAACGTTGTGGTGCGGCGACGCTGTTCTTCTGCTGCGGGTGGCGCGGCTGGAGGAGCGGCAGCAGCGTTTTCAATGGCGTTCAAAAGCTCGCGCGCGAAATCGTCCATGCGTCCGCCCATGTCACGCAACCGCGCGGCAAACTGGTTGTAGCCCACAAGGGCGGGAACTGCGACGACAAGACCAGCCGCAGTCGTAATCAGCGCCTCGGAGATACCGGGAGCCACTGCCCGCAGCGTCGCTGCGCCAGCAGTGCCAAGGCCGTGAAACGCATCGATGATACCCATCACCGTTCCAAAGAGGCCGATGAACGGAGCCGCTGCCGCGATGGTCGCAAGCCACGTCAAGCGGCTTTCCATGCCGGAGAGAGCTTCGCTGGCCGCCGTCTGTGCGGCACGCTCGAGGCCCTGGGGATTTCTGGGGAGACCGCGTCCGCCCGTCTGCCGCTGATACTCGTCTGCGATTTCAGTAAAGACGGCGACCAGTGGGCTCGGCTTGAACTGGTCAGCGACCGTTGCAATTTCGCCCAGACGTGTGGATTTGCGAAACGCGCGCAGGAAGCGCTGGCTTTGCACCTGAGCTTTGCGAAAGGTCTGCCACTTCGTGATCATGATCGTCCATGAAAAGATGCTGCAGACCAGCAGGAGCACCAGGACTGTGAGTGCCGTCGGTCCGCTGTTGTGCACCATCTCCAGCAATGCGGAGGAGTTTTGCGGTGCAGCCGTGACCGGAACGGCCGCCAGGTCGTCCTGCAGAAGAAGCGCTAAAGAGAAAAGGGAAACCACCATCGTGCCCTCAGTGTACCGTTCGCCCTGCGGAAAATCTGGAAAGCTGATGATTGAAGCACTGCAGACGAACCTTTGCGGATGCGCCCAAAGGTCCTAGAGAGTGTTCCTGGGCGAGGGCGAACATCAGGCGGCAATGTTCGCCTGCCTTTCGCTCTGCTATCCTGCACCCAACAAGGGATCCCGACATGCTGCTCGAGCTTCGCGCAGAAAATTACGCTGTTATCGACCACGCCGTCGCCAGCTTTGGCCCCGGTCTCAACCTGCTCACCGGCGAAACCGGCGCGGGGAAATCGATCCTCGTAGACGCACTCGCACTTCTCCTCGGAGGCAAGGCGTCGTCCGATGTGGTGCGCCACGGAGCGGAGAAGGCCGTCGTTTCCTGCGTCTTTGACACCACCGCAGGTGCCGAAGCCATTTTGGAAGCCAACGGCATCGACGTGGAAGGTTCTGAGATTCTCCTTCGCAGGGAGGTTTCGTCTGCGGGTAAGGGACGCGTCTTCGTCAACAACCAGCCAGCTACGGTCACAGTGCTCAAGCAACTCGCTCCCGAGCTGGCGCTCGTACATGCGCAATCGGAGACGCTTTCTTCCTTCGATCAGGCGCAGCAGCGCGGCCTTCTGGATCGCTTCGCCGGGATCAACTCTGCGCCACCGGCTTCGAAAATCGCCGCCGCGGCGCTCAAGGAAAAGCTGAAGGCGAAGAAGGGGCTCTCGCTCGAAGACGCCGGTGAGAATACCCATGCCGCGTATACACTCTGGCGTGGCGCCCGCACGGAGCTCGACCGTCTCTCGTCCGATGAGCAGGAGCGCCTGCGCATGGCCGATGTCTGGAGCTTTCAGCTCGCGGAGATTACCGATGCTGCGATTATGTCCGCCGATGAGGACGGAGTTCTGGAGACGGAAAAACGCATCCTCGCCAATGCGGAAAAGCTTTTTACCGCAGCCATGAGCGCGAACGAACTTCTCTACGAGGATGAAAAATCCGCTGAGACCACGCTCACGGCGGCGCAGAAGCACCTCGAAGAACTGGCCCGCTTCGACAGTAAATTTGCCGACGCCGTCTCGCAGATCGCCTCGGCCAAAGCCGCCGTTGAGGACGTCTCTGCCACGGTTCGCGACTACGCGGAAAACATCAACGCGTCGCCCGCTCGTCTGGAAGAGATTGAAGACCGGCTCGCGCAACTCGACAAGCTCAAGCGGAAGTACGGAAAGACCCTTGCAGACGTGATCGCATATGCCGAGGATGTCTTCACGAAGTTAGAGGCGATTCGTCAGCATGCTACCTCTCTGGCATCTGCACAGGCCGCGCTGGCAGAGGCGGAGGAGATCTACCGCGCCTGCGCTGAAGATCTCACCGAGATTCGCAAGGCCGCCGCCACCAAACTGCAGCAGCTCGCCGAGGAGCAGATCAACGATCTCGCCATGAAAGTCCGGTTCGCCGTGAAGGTTCATGCGGAAAAAGAAACCTCCCACTGGACCGCGGCGGGTTGGGACCAGATCGAATGTCTTATCGCCACGAATACGGGAGAGCCTCTGAAGCCCCTTACCGAGATAGCCTCTGGCGGTGAGATGTCCCGCGTCATGCTCGCGCTCAAGGTATCGGTCGAGGACGGAGCAGGGAAGAAGCGCAAGATTGCTCTGCCTCGCACGCTCGTCTTCGATGAAATCGACATCGGCATCGGTGGCCGTGCCGCCGAAGCGGTTGGCCGAAAACTGAAGGCCCTGGCAAAGCACCAGCAGGTTCTCTGCGTGACGCATCTGCCCCAGATTGCGGCCTTCGGAGACCAGCATTTCCTGATCGAAAAGGCGGAGCAGCAGGGGAGAACACGCACCCAGGTGCGGCAGATGGAGCAGCCGGAGCGCGTCTCCGAGATCGCGCGCATGCTTTCTGGAGCCACGCTGACGGACACCAGTCTCGCCCATGCGGAGCAGATGCTTCTCGTTGCCTCGAGTGCCTGAAGCCGCCTCTGTCCGGCGTTTTGCATCACACAAACATGCGTCGCGGTATGCGGCCAGGAGGAATCAATGGCAAATTCGAACAAATGTGCTCACGAGGGATGTAGCTGTACAGCACGCGAAGGCTCTAAATTCTGCTCCCAGTTCTGCGAAGACGTAAAGGATCTGACAACGCTTGCCTGCGACTGCCCACACTCCGGTTGTGCTGGCCACAGCTAACCCGAACTCAAAGATGCGTCCTGTCCGGGATATGCGGTCGTTCTGCACCAGGAATGGTTCAGAATATGCCCTCTTCCGGACGGGACGCGGTATACTGTAAGGCGTGACTACTGCGATTGATTTCTCCGCCGTTAACTCCTCCGGCACTATTCCGGACGCTAACGTCGATAAGCGTGTCCTCCTGCTTAAGCCGCGCGGCTTCTGTGCCGGTGTCGTACGCGCGATCGACATTGTTCAAATTGCCCTCGATACCTTCGGCGCTCCTATTTACGTTCGCAAAGAGATCGTACACAACTCGTATGTCGTCGACGATCTCGCAAAAAAAGGTGCGATCTTCGTCAATGAGCTCGATGAAGTGCCCTCCGGCGCGCGCGTGATCTACTCCGCGCACGGTGTCTCGCCGGCAGTGCGTGAGGCGGCCAAAGCTCGCGGTCTAAAGGTGGTTGACGCCACCTGTCCCCTGGTCACAAAGGTCCACGTGGAAGCCATTAAATTTGCCAAACAGGGATACTCTCTCGTCCTCGTCGGCCACCGTGACCACGAGGAAGTGGAGGGTACGCAGGGCGAGGCGCCCGATGTCACCCAGGTCGTCTCCACGGTCGAAGAAGTGGCCGCTTTGGTCGTTCCGGATCCAGACAAGGTTGCGTATCTGACGCAGACCACACTCTCTCTCGACGAAGCAAAGTACATGATTGAGGCGTTGAAGCAGAAGTTCCCGAACATCGTAGGACCGCACGCGCAGGATATCTGCTATGCGACGGAGAACCGCCAGACGGCCGTAAAGAAAGTGGCTCCCGGCGCGGACCTGGTTCTGGTCGTCGGTTCGCGGAACAGTTCGAACTCCAACCGTCTCGTAGAAGTCTCCCAGAATATCGGCACCAACTCTTTCCTGATCGATAAGGCGGAAGACATTCAGCCTGAATGGTTGGAAGGCGTTGGCAATGTGGCTGTGACTGCAGGTGCTTCTGCGCCGGAGGTTCTTGTAAAAGAAGTCGTTGCTTATCTGCAATCCCGTGGATTCGGCTCTGTGGATGAAGTCGAAGTGATGCCAGAGAATGTACGCTTTGGACTTCCCCCGGAGATCGTTCAGGCCATCGCCTCCGCACCCGGTGCCGTCACTCAGCCGCGCGCGTAATCGAATCAGAAGCAGACCAGAGAGATTGAATGGACACACCCGGCGGTAATCACATCAGCGAAGCGCAGAGAGCGGCCAGAGCCGCTCGTGCTGCGTCCGCTCCGCCAGCGGCACAGGCTCCGGCTCAGCCGCGTTTTGGTCGCATGGATCTCGGTCTGGACGCCGTTGGAAAAGGGATCAAAGCCTCGATCAGCTGGCTTTTGGGTCAGCAGGATGCTGAGGGTTACTGGTGTGGCGAGCTTGAAGCGGATGTCATGCTCGAGGCCGACTACATTTACGTCCACACCCTGCTAGGCACCGGCGACCATGGCAAAATGCAGCGCGCCATCAACGAAATTCTGCGCCATCAGAATGAAGATGGCGGATGGAGTCTCTATCCGGGTGGTCCATCGAACATTAACTACGGAGTGAAGAGCTACTTTGCTTTGAAGTTGATGGGCCATTCCACCGAAGAGCCCTACATGGTGAAGGCACGTAACTGGATCCTCGCCCATGGCGGCGTCGTGGAGTGCAACACCTTCACCAAGATCTATTTGTGCTCTCTGGGGCAGTACGACTACGATGCGGTGCCTGCCATCCCGCCCGAAATCGTCCTCTTCCCCAACTGGTTTTACTTCAACATCTACGAGATCAGCTCATGGTCTCGCAGCATCCTCGTCCCTCTGTCGATCATCTACGCGAAGAAGCCCTTCAAGAAGATCTCTCCGGATCAGAGCATCGATGAGCTCTTTGTTGGCGGTCGCGAAAATGCGAATCTGCACCTTCGCTGGGACAAGCGAATCTTTGGTTGGCGCAACTTCTTCCTCTTCTGGGACCGCTTGATGCACTGGGCAGAGCGTGTTCACATCCGTCCGCTCCGTGCCAAGGCCATCAAGGCCGCAGAGAAGTGGATGCTTGCGCGTTTTGAAAAGACAGACGGGCTCGGCGCCATTTACCCGGCGATGCTTAACGCCATCGTGGCTCTGCGCTGCCTTGGCTACTCCGTGGACGACCCGCAATTTATCCGCGCGATGGACGAGTTCGAAAAGCTGGGCATCGATTGCCCGGAAGGCACGCCAGATTACCCGACTCCAACCTTCCGCATGCAGCCCTGCTTCTCTCCGGTCTGGGATACGGCACAGGTGCTTTCTACTCTGGGCGAGGCTGGCGTCTCTCGTACTGATCCACTGATGGTAAAGGCCGCCGACTGGCTTCTTTCCAAAGAGGTTCGCCATAAAGGCGATTGGGCTGAGAAGGTTCGCAACGTGGAACCGGGCGGCTGGTATTTCGAGTTCAACAATGAGTTTTACCCGGATGTCGATGATACTGGGGAGGTTCTGCTAGCGCTTAAGGCTGTGGATAATCCCCGCGAGCGGAACCAGCACGATGCTACCGAGCGAGCCATCCATTGGATCTTCGCGATGCAGTGCAGGAACGGCGGATGGGCGGCGTTCGACAAGGACAACACCAAGTCGATCTTCCAGTACATTCCCTTTGCCGATCACAATGCCATGCTCGATCCGCCAACTGCCGACATTACGGGGCGCATCCTGGAGATGCTCGCCGCCTACGGCTATACGCGCCGCGACAAGCGCGTGGAAGCTGCCATCCAGTTCATCCTGCGGGAGCAGGAGACCGATGGAAGCTGGTTCGGTCGCTGGGGTGTGAACTACCTTTATGGGACGTTCCTGGTTCTCCGTGGTCTCGAAGCCATGGGCGTGTGGCATCAGGAGACACCCATCCTCCAGGCTACCGAGTGGGTGCGCATGGTGCAGAACACTGACGGAGGCTGGGGCGAGACCTGCGGCACGTACGATGACGCCATTCAGAAAGGCATTGGCCCTTCGACGCCATCTCAGACGGCATGGGCTGTACTTGCCCTCCTTGCGGGTGGAGATACGCGTTCCGACTCCGTGGCCAAGGGAATCCGTTGGCTGATCGAGCGCCAGCACGAGGACGGCAGCTGGGACGAACTCGTTCCGGGACGGAACGGCGAAAGTTATTACACCGGAACTGGATTCCCAAGAGTCTTTTACCTTGGCTATCACCTCTATAAGCAGTACTTCCCGCTTCTCGCTCTCACCACCTACAAGAAGGCGATGGAGAAGGAAGCAGCAGAAAAAGCAGCAGGCTAAAGCATTACGAGTCCGGGGATACCACTCCGGCATCAAGAACTTAGAACGGTATGGGAATTTCCGTACATCCGGTTCGCCGGAATCAGGGGTTTCCTCCCCGGAGGTCGTATCGATGGCAGTACCCGTTTCGCAAGCCTGGACCGTAGCAAGCTACGTCCTCAAGCAGAAGTTCATGGGCCGCAAGAAGTATCCGCTCGTCATGATGCTGGAGCCGCTCTTCCGCTGCAACCTGGCCTGTGCCGGCTGCGGCAAGATTCAATATCCGGCCCACATCCTCAAGGCGGAGCTTACGCCCGAAGAGTGTTTCCGTGCCGCTGAAGAGTGCAATACGCCCATGGTCGCCATCCCCGGCGGAGAGCCCCTTCTCCACCCTCGGATGCCGGAGATCGTCGCCGGTCTGGTCGCGCGTAAGAAGTACGTTTACATGTGCACCAATGCGCTTCTCCTCAAGGAAAAGCTGCACCTCTTTACGCCGTCGAAGTATCTCTCCTTTTCCGTCCACATTGACGGAGAGCGCGAGCATCACGACTTCGGCGTCTGCCGCGAAGGCGGATACGACATCGCGATGGAAGGTGTGCACGCCGCAGTTAAGGCGGGCTTCCGCGTCACCACCAACACCACACTCTTCGACGGTGCAGATCCTAACTCCGTCCGTCGCCACTTCGATCAGATGATGGACGCGGGCGTCGAGTCCATGATGGTTTCGCCCGGTTACACCTACGACAAGGCGCCCGATCAGAAGCACTTCCTCGGTCGCGCCCGTTCGCGCAAGCTCTTCCGCTCCATCCTTTCGAACCGCAAGAAGACCTGGCGCTTCAATGCGTCTCCCATGTTCATGGAGTTCCTCATGGGCAAGAAGGAGCTGACCTGCACTCCCTGGGGCATGCCTACCTTCTCCATCTTTGGCTGGCAAAAGCCCTGCTATCTCCTGCAGGACGGGTACGCTGACTCGTTCAAGCAGCTGATGGAAGAGGTTGAGTGGGCGAACTACGGCACAGAAAGCGGCAATCCACGCTGCGCCAACTGCATGGTTCACTCCGGCTATGAAGCTTCAGGCGTCAACTATACCTTCGGTTCCTTCAAGGGCCTGATGCAGACGGCGAAGGCGATCTTCTTCGACAGCTACAAGGACGAGCATGCCACCAAGCTGCTCAACGAATGGAAGCCGACACACAGCCCACTTGTCCAGATCGGCACTCCCGTCGTTTCGGCGGAGTCCGCGAGCGTCAACCACGAGAGCAATCTGGTAGCGGGGGACTAGCTTCAGAAACTGAAACGAAGGGGCGCGGCGCATGCCGCGCCCCTTCGTTTCAAAAGCACCGGAGCGCGAAGCTCTGAGGGAAAAGATCAAGATGGCTACGGACCAGCAAGAGCATCTCAAAATCGAGCAGCTTGAGCAGCAGAACCCCGACGAGCAGGAAGTGGCTGCTGGCCGCGAGCGCGAAAACCTCGAAGGCTGGATTCCTGCGCTCGCCACCGATTCGGAGATCCGCGAAGCTCTAGAGAAAGCCTTTGACTATCGCGGCGACGTGACTATCACCCTCAAGTCCGGAAGTGTGATCGAGGGTTACATCTTCGACCGCCGCAACGGCTCGTCCCTGGCTGATTCCTATGTGCGCATCATAGCCACCAAGGGCGCACAGGGAAAGACGAATGTCACCTACGCCGACATTGCCGCCATCGCGTTCACGGGGCGCGACACCGCCGCAGGGCGCACCTTCGAGGCCTGGGTCAAAAAGTACTTTGAAAAGAAGGCTGCTGGAGAAAAGAACATCCAGATCGAGCCGGAAAAACTGGATTAGTCAAGCATTGAAAAAATGGACGAATCCTCTTCATGGAAGAGTATTTGTCCATTTAACTCTAACGAGCCTTCGTCATCGTTCTGCGCCAGCAGAGCGCTCTTACGGTCTGTAAAGAGCCAGAACCAGCGTAAAACCGATTCCAAATGCGATCACTAAAAGCTGCCAGTACTTATCAAACCAAGGACGCGTATCGATCGATGAACTCATGGTGAATCTCTCCCTCTCTTTGTGATCCTAACTGAATTTTTCTGCATCCAGAAGCCGCTCTGAAGCGGAATCAGCGTTCGCGCGTTATCCTCAGAGTCGCCATGAAAGTCTTCCTCACAGGTTCTACAGGATTCGTAGGTTCGCATGTAGCCCGAGCCTACGCTGCGCAGGGAGCACAACTGCGCCTTCTTGCTCGCAAGACGTCGAACCTCACCTCGATCGAAGGCATTCCCGCAGATCTCATCCTGGGTGATCTGCGCAACCCGGCGACCTTCCGCTCTGCTCTTTCTGGCTGCGAAGCCATCGTGCATGTCGCGGCTGACTATCGCCTCTGGGTTCCCGATCCTGACGAGATGTACAAGGCAAACGTGGAAGGCACACGTGACCTCCTTCGCTTTGCGCGCGAGGAAGGCGTACCGAAGGCGGTTTACACCTCCTCTGTCGCCACCATGGGATTCAAGACGGACGGAACCATCGTTGACGAAGAGACGCCGGTGACGGAAGACGCGATGATCGGCCACTACAAGCGTTCGAAGTACATGGCAGAGCAGGAAGCCATTGCTGCCGCGCGCTTTGGCCAGCACGTCGTGATTCTGAATCCGACTACGCCGATCGGTCCCGGAGATCTGAAACCCACGCCTACGGGCCGTATCGTCGTCGACTTCCTCAACAGGAAATTCCCCGCTTATGTGGATACCGGTCTGAACCTCGTCGATGTGAGCGAGATCGCGCGGATGCACGTTGCCGCCCTCGACCGCGGACGTTCAGGTGAGCGCTACATCCTGGGCGGAGAGAATCTGACCCTCAAGCAGATTCTCGACAAGATGTCTGCGATCTCCGGCCTTCCCTCACCCAGTATGAAAGTGCCTCACGCTGTCGCCATGGCCTTTGCTTTCTTCGATGAGAACTGGACAGGAAGACTGCGTGGCCGCGAACCCCGCGCCACAGTAGAGGCAGTCCGCATGGGTCGCAAGAAGATGTATGCCTCCTCGGCCAAAGCAGAACGCGATCTGGGCTTTCACGTTGTGCCTGTGTACAAGGCACTTCGATCTGCGATGGACTGGTTTGTTGCCCACGGCTACGCTCCGCCGTTCGAGCATCGCGCGCAGTAGGCGCGAACGCCTGCTTCTACTTCTCCATCTATCATGGAGAGACACGTGCCAAATCTCGCCATCCTCGCTGCGCTCCCCCGCGAAATCGCCGCTCTGGTTCGCGGTACCCGACCCGATGCAGATCTGCTTCCGCAGGGGATTCATCTTCATCGCCTTCCGGGAAGCATCGTGGTTGCTGCCGGGATGGGATCGCGCCGCGTCACGCTTGCAGTGGAAAGCGCCTTCAAAGCCGCTCCGGGCATCACCACCATCCTCAGCGCAGGCCTCGCTGGCGCATGCTCGGATCGCCTTAAACCGGGCACTGTAACGGAGGCTGGGTTTGTCATCAACGCGCAATCTGGCGAGCGTCACAGGACTGCGGTAGAGGGCACAACGCTTATCACTACACATGCGATCGCCAGCATCAGGGAGAAGGCACGTCTGGCTGCAACGTACAACGCGGATCTCGTGGACATGGAAGCGGCCACCGTCGCTCGCCTGGCCGCTGCGCATGGAGTGCGCTTCCGCGCCGTCAAAGCTATTTCAGACGCGCACGACTTCGAACTCGCTTCGCTTTCACACTTCGCCACGCAGCACGGCCACTTTCGCACAGGAGCCTTTGCTCTGCATACAGCGCTCCGTCCGCACACCTGGCGGAAGACCATGCATCTTGGAAGAAACTCCAACCGCGCCCTCGCCGCACTTACTGTAGCGCTGAAAAACGCTATCGAAGAGAGTGCATTAAACTAAGAAAGACATGTCCCCGAATATCCCCACCGAAATGCAGGCCGCCGTCTATCGCGGCATTGACGATGTCCGCGTCGAATCCGTTCCTGTCCCGTCCGCCGGGCGTGGCGAAGTGATCGTAAAGATCCACACCTGCGGCATCTGCGGGACGGACCTCAAGAAAATTCATACTGGTTCCCACTCCGCGCCACGTATCTTCGGTCACGAGATGGCGGGAACGATCGTCGCCGTCGGTGAATCGGTGACGGATTTCAAAGTCGGCGATCGTGTGATGGCCTTCCATCACATCCCGTGCGGGAGTTGCTTCTTCTGCCGCAAGCAGACCTACGCCCAGTGTGAGACGTACAAGAAAGTTGGCTGCACGGCGGCCTTCGAACCCTCCGGCGGCGGTTTCGCGGAGTACATCCGTGTGATGGACTGGATCGTCGCGAAGGGACTCATCAAAATCCCCGACGATATTCCCTTCGAACAGGCCTCGTTCATCGAACCGGTCAACACGACCTACAAGGCTATTGATCTGTTGAACCTCGCACCCGACGATACCGTCCTCGTTATCGGCCAGGGACCCATTGGAATCATGCTCGCTGCACTTGCGAAGAGGACAGGCGCCACGGTGCTCACTTCGGATCTTTACCCGGAGCGCCACGCGGTGGCGGCGAAGTTTGGCTTGAACCATCCATTGGACGCACGCGGCGACGTTGTAGGGGCCTGCAAGGCGATTACAGAGGGTCGTGGTGCCGATGTAGCACTGGTTGCCGTGGGAGCCGATGCGCTGATTGCCACGGCTATGGAGGCGATCCGTCCCGGTGGCCGCGTCTGCCTCTTCGCTTCCACCCAACATGGTACGGCGCCCTTCGATCCAGCCGCAGTCTGCATGGACGAAAAGACGCTGATGGGCTCGTACAGTTCTTCCGTAGCGATTCAGGATGAAGCGATCGAGGCTGTCTTCAACGGATATCGCGATGGCAGCTTCGATCTAACGCAGCTCATCTCGCACCGGTTCTCCTTGGCGGAGGCGGTTGAGGGAATCCATCTCGCATCGAATCCGCAACCGGACTCGATGAAGATCGTGATCCAGCCCTGAGTCGCTGAGCGAGCACTATTCGCGAACGCGTTTGCGGATCTCGATATTCAGGCGCTTGATCTTCTGGTTCAGTGTGGACAATGGCACCTTGAAGAACTCGGCAGTCTCTGTCTGGTTCCAGTTGCAGCGCTCCAAGCGGTCGGTGAGTATGCGGCGCTCGATCTCTTCCATGATGTCGAAGAGGGAAGCGTCCGGCCTGTGGTCAAGCAGGTTGGCGGAGTATGAGTTGCCGATGACCTGCTGCGGTAAAAGCTCCGGCGGAATGACAACATCCGTAGAAAGCACGACGCCGCGCTCCATAGAGTTCTCAAGCTCACGCACGTTGCCTGGCCACTCGTAGTCCATCATGGCGCGGAGTGCTTCCAGCGATAGCTTTCGCAGCGGAAGGCCATTCTCATCCGAGTAGCGCTTCAGGAAGAAGTCGGCCAGAAGAGGGATATCCTGCTTGCGCGTCCGCAGCGGGGGAAGCTCCAGCGTGATCACCGACAGGCGATAGTAGAGGTCCTCGCGGAAGCGACCTTCTTTCACTGCCTGGAGAAGGTTCACATTGGCGGCGGCGACAACGCGGACGTCGACGGAGATCTCCTGCACACCGCCGACCTGCATGAACTTGCGTTCCTGCAACGCGCGCAGGATCTTGGCCTGTGTCTCCATCGGCATGGTGCCGATCTCGTCGAGGAAGATCGTTCCACCGTCGGCGACTTCAAAGAGACCTTTTTTCGCTGCGATCGCCGAGGTGAAGGCACCCTTCACATGGCCAAAGAGAGTGGACTCCAGAAGCTCGGAGGGAACCGCTCCTGTATTGATCGCAACGAAGGGCTTGTCTTTCCTCTGCGAATGCATGTGCAGCGCCTTCGCGATAAGTTCCTTCCCTGTACCGCTCTCGCCCTGGATCAGAACGGTGGAGCGGCTGGGCGCGACCTGCGCAACGACGTCGAGGAGCTTCAACATAGGCTCGCTCTTGCCCACAATGTTGTCGAAGGAGTAGCGCTGCTTCAGCGTCTTCTTAAGCTGAATGACCTCGGTCTCGGACCGATTTCTGGCCACGGCCATGCGAATGTCGGCGAGCAGCTTTTCGTTATCCCACGGCTTCTGAACAAAGTTCTCAGCGCCCGCGCGGAGGGCATCGACCACATTGCTGACCGTCCCGTAGGCCGTGATCATGATGACGGGCATCTCCGGACGCAGCGCTTTGATCTTGGGCAGCAGATCAATTCCGTTCTCGCCCGGCATGGATAGATCCAGGAGGAGGAGGTCAAACTCCTCGTGCGAAAGCGTCTCCATGCCGCTGACGCCCTCCTGTGCGAGGCTTACCGTGAACCCTTCCAGCGTCAGAAGTAGTTCCAACGAATCGCGAATACCCGACTCGTCATCGATGATCAGAATGCGTCCACCCGTCACCCCGGGAACGGCTCCAGCAAAATCCATTACGGCCTCAGGCATGTGCGATCTTCTCCGTCTGTTGTTCACCCGCATAACCGCGCGATGAAGCATCCACGGTCTTCTGCAGGCCCGAAACAGGGAACTCCAGATGGAAGGTGGTTCCCTCGCCGACGGCGCTTTCGACGCGAATCTTTCCGCCATGTTCCTGCACGATGCCATAGCTCACGGCCAGTCCCAACCCTGTGCCCTTGTGCTGTCCCTCACGCGGAGCATTTTTGGTCGTAAAGAATGGATCGTAGATCTTGTGCAGATGTGCGGGGTCGATGCCGCTTCCTCGGTCCGAAATCGACAGGAGAACGTGCGTATCCGTCGCTCGTGTCGCTACCGTCAACTGAGGTGTTGCAGAGTCTGCCATCGCGTCCTTTGCATTCAGCATGAGGTTCAATACCACCTGTTGCAACTTGCCTTGCGAGCCATCTACGCAGGGAAGAGATGATGCAAGATCTGTTTGCACAGACACCTTCGCCGTCCGGAACTGATGCTCCAGCAAAGCCACGGTCTCTTTCAGCACGGCGTTCAGATCCACCTGGACAAACTCGGATGATGTTTTGCGCGAAAAATTCAGAAGTCCATTCACGATCTCGGAGGCGCGAAACGTCTGTTGCGTGATCTTCTCCAGCACCATACTGAGACGGGGATCGTCGGAGGTCTGTTTACGCAGCATCTGCGTATAGGACGAGATGACCGCGAGCGGTGTATTTACCTCGTGCGCCACACCTGCCGCCAACAGACCGATGGAGGAGAGCTTTTCCGCCTGGGTCAATTGCGCCTCAAGTTCGACACGTCCTGTAATGTCGTCGACCAGCACGATCCGCCCAACGGAGACGAAGTCACGCGTGAGCAGGGGTGCGATCGCAATGTTCGCCGTCCGTGTTTCGCCTGTCAGCATCTGGAGCCGCATCTTGGAAAGGTGATGCGTTCCGCTCTCCGTCTTCGATTGTTCAAACGCCTCCACAAAGCTGGCGGGGAAGACGTCTTTAATAGAACGTCCAAGAGCCTCGCTACGAGAGAGTGCGTACATGACCTCCATCTCGGCGTTCCAGCTCTCGATGCGGTCCTCGAGATCGAGCGTAAAGATGCCGACCTTAATCGATTCAACGATGTTTTCGTTGAACTCCTTGAGTCGCTCAAACTCGGTAATCTTCGACTCCAGAGAGCGGAAGAGCTGTGCGTTCTGAATCGCGATGCCGATGTAGCCAGCCAGAGATTCGAGAAACTCCATGTCTTCGCTCGACAGGAAATCGTCGTCCTGCGTTCTCCCCAGGCCTATGACGGCGATTGCACGCGCCCGCCCGGTCCTGCGATCCGCGACGCGGCAGGGAAGGAAGTAGTGCATATCGAGGGTCGCGGCCAGACTTCGGTCCATCTCCGCAAGAGTGCGTGCGTCTTCCGGTTTTTCCAGAAAGATGTGGCCGTTCTCTTCATGGTGATGCTGTGCGTCAAAGCGAAGAAATCCGGCTTCCGGTGCGGTTTCAAGAATGCGCGCGATCTCGTTGGTTGTGAGACCGTGGGCAGCGGCAAGCTGCGGTCCCTGAGCATCGTCACCCACAGGTGCCAGGAAGACCGCGACACGCGCCACGAGGAGAGTCTGCGAGAGACGCTCGACGATGGACTGCGCCAAAGCTGCGAGGTCAGTCTCCGAACTCAGACCACGACTGAACTCAATCAGAGTCTCGCGATAGTCGTAGCGCTTTCGATCGAAGACTCTGTCGAGGCGCCCCTGAATCGCTGTCTTGATGGGATCGAAGATGAGCGCGGTCGCGACGATGACAGCGACGAGGCCCCAGATCTTCAAACTGGGAAGCCGGGTATGGGCAATCTCTGCAGAGAGCCCTACGACGGCAAAGTAGACGCCCACGAGAGCCGCTGTCGCGAGAGTGTAGGTCACTCCCCGCTTGAAGATCAGGTCTGTGTCCATCAGGCGATAACGCACAATCGCCCAGGCAAACGTGAGAGGAAGGAAGACGAGCGTAAGCCCTGCTGCCTTCAGAACCGGAGATGGAACCGGTAGTTCACTCAGGTAGGGAATGACGTAGAAAAGCGTGAAAGGTATAACCGACAGCAGAGTTCCACGCGAGAGCCACTTGAGCTGCTGGCGCTCCAGCGGCTGGTCGCTTCTGCGGTACCGGATGTAGAAGACAACGGCAGCGATCACGTAGTAGAGCGCAAGATACCCGATTCCGATCTCGTCTAGACGGTGGCGCAGGTTCTCTGTGGCAGAGAAGACCTCGATGGCGACGATCTGCAACCCAGCGATCAGCAGACCAGGGAGATACAGCGCCGTGGAAACCACGGTGCGACGCAACTTGCTGATGCCTTCGCCAAAGGTCACTGCAAAGTGCAGGAAAAGGGCAGGCTGGAGAGCGCCCGCGAGGATATTGCCCCAGTAAAAAGTCCAGTCGAGGCCGTCGAACTGCCCCGACGATTTACAGGCATACAGAACGCACGAGGTCAGGCAGAAGATGTAAAAGTGTGTGGCTTTGGGCGCAGTCCATCGCCGGAAGAGCACATAGAGTCCGATCAGCAGATATACGAGTGCGATCAGACGTAATCCCTGGTTGATCGACCTGTCCGTCGGTTCCAGGATGACCTGTGCGTCGAATCGGGCAGGAACCTGCGACGCGTGAACGCGGCGCACAATGCTGTACGTCGCATGGCCCCAGGATCCGGTGTGGAAGATCTGGCGTTCCAGTTGTGCCAGGCGGGGTGTCGGATGCTCGTTGGCGGCGATCAGAATGTCGCCTTCACGAACTCCGGCGCGACGTGCAGGTGAGTCGGCGGGCACGCGGAGAGCTACCAGACCGTTCGCCGTCTCAGACCACAGGACACCGTCCGTGGGCATGTCGAAGTCGCCTTCGCGGGAGAAGTTCAGTCCAGCCAGAATGCAGACTGCCAGCGTCGCCAGGGCAAGCGCAACGGCGAGAATCCGCGTTTGGTGAGACTTCTCCATGTATCGTTTCCCTGAATCCCTTAGGAATTCGGTCGATAGCCCATACTAAGCACGTTCCGTGCCAAGCTCGTGCCTCGAAATCCCCATTGATTTCAGTAATATCCCAGAATCATCATGGTAAACCATACTGAAATATGAATCGACCTACAGCTTTACGTAGCTCTAAAATTGATGAAGGGAAGCGCTCCAGGGGGATACGGAGGGACCCATCCTGGTTCCGATTGTTCCGCTAGGCTTGACCCTGACGCCCGGCTAGAGTGAACTAAGGAGATATGCCACGTTTGAATCAGGATCATGAAGCGTCACAAGTCCTCCTTCGCGACAATGAGTTCCTCCTCCCCGTCTACGCTCGCTACCCGGTCGTGATGGATCGCGGAGAGGGCGCCCACATGTACGACACCTCCGGTAACCGCTACCTCGATCTCATGGGTGGCCTCGGAGTCAATGCGCTAGGGCACGCACATCCTCGTATGCTCGCAGCAATGGCGGATCAGGCAGCGCACATGGTGCATCTCTCGCCCCAGTTCACCAGTGTTGCGTCGGTGAACCTGGCAGAGCGCCTTTGCCAACTCTCGGGCCTGGCCAGCGTCTTCTATTCCACCGGCGGTTCGGAAGCCGTGGAGGGTGCGCTCAAGCTCGCCCGCGCCTACGGCCATAAGAACTTCGGAGCGCACAAGACCCGTATCGTCTCGCTCAACGGCTCGTACCATGGCCGCACTTACGGCTCGCTTTCCGTCACGGGACAGGCTAAGTATCGCGACGACTTCGATCCCGGTCTTCCCGGAATTGACTTCGTGGATCGTGAAGATTTTGCTCAGCTTGAGGCTGCGGTCACAGGCGATACCTGCTGCATTCTGCTTGAACCGATCCTCGGCGAAGGCGGCGTGTATGAACTTTCGCCTGCATACCTGGCGCACGCACGCGCTCTTGCCGATCGTCACTCGGCACTCCTGATCTTTGACGAGATCCAGTGCGGCCTTGGCCGTACCGGAGAGTGGTTCGCTTATCTCGCTTCGGGTGTTCTGCCGGATGCTCTCATCCTCGGCAAGCCGCTCGGCGGCGGTCTCCCGCTCTCTGCGCTCGTTGTGCATGAAGACCTTGTGCATACGCTCGGCGTTGCAAAGCACGGCAGCACTCTAGGTGGAAGTCCCATGGCCTGTCGTCTCGGCCTTGAGTATCTCTCCGTGGTGGAAGACGATGGTCTGCTCGCCAAGGTGGCGGATACCGGATCCTATCTTCGCGAGAAGCTGGTCGAGATTGCGAACAACTCCGAAATCGTCGTCGAAGCGCGCGGACGTGGCTTGATTCAGGGAATTGAACTCACGATTCCAGGTCGTCCAATCGTGGAGGCCGCCCTCGCAAAGGGGCTGATGCTGAATGTCGTGCAGGGAAATGTGATCCGCTTCCTTCCGCCCTTCCTCCTTACGCGGGAGCAGGTCGACACGACGGTGAACGTACTGACCAGGCTTCTCCAGGATGCCGCCAAGCAGATCGCAACCCCTGCTGCGGCGACTCTTTCCGCCTGACGCAATCATGGACGGAAGGGACGAGTTCAAGCTCGTCCCTCCCGCTATTTAGCCGGGAAAGTCGACCCTACCCATCCCTCGATAGCCGCTCGCATCTCGTTCAGCTTCGGCTGTGGAGACGTCGGCGTTCCAGCGAAGAAGTGCTCTGCGCCTTCGATCCAGATTGAGGTGATCGGCGGAGGTGCGTCAGAGAACGTTCGCTCCATCACCTCACGTGGAGCAAACGGGTCTTCGGCACCTGTCACAAATAACTTCGGTTGCGTGCAGTGCTGTAGAAACTCGTAGGTGTAGTTTCGTCCACCAGCTTCTACCGGAGTTCCGAGTCCTATGAGCGCCTTTACACGAGGATCACCGCAGCCCGCGCGAAGCGCCATGTTGGCTCCGAAAGAGAATCCGGCCACGATCAGAGGCAGGCCATACTTTGCCGATGCCCAATCCATCGCAGCGCGGACGTCTTCCACCTCGCCCGTGCCCTTGGAGTACTCCCCGTGGCTCTTGCCCACGGAGCGGAAGTTGAACCGCAGAACGGGGAAGCCAAAGCTGTTCAAGGCTTTCGCTGCGTGAAAGACAACCTTTGTATGCATGGTTCCGCCGCTGGGCGGATGTGGGTGACAGACCACAGCCGCAAACCGTGCGTCCGGTGAGCCAGTGTTCAATAAAGCCTCAAGTTGTCCCGCAGGTCCCAGAAGATCTTCTACTGCTTCAATCGCCATACCTTCAGTGTACTTTTCCTGAATCCGCAGGCCCTCGGTTATCCTTGAACTCTCATGCCCATCAATCCACTCGACCTTACACGGCAGTTAGTTGAAATCGAATCCACCACTTATCACGAGGCGCCCGCTGGCCACTTTTTGTATGAATACCTCGGCGGTCTCGGCTACACCGTAGAAAAAATGAAGGTTGAGCAGCCCGACCCCGCTCGAACTCCTGGAGGCGGTACCGGCGAGCGCTTCAACGTCTACGCCTCCATTCCGGGCGTCACACCGGATGTGGTCTTCTCCACCCACATGGATACGGTTCCTCCGTACGTTGGTTTTCGCGAAGATGACGAGTTCCTTTACGGTCGCGGTACCTGCGACGCCAAGGGGATCATCGCCGCACAGGTCGCAGCGGCGGAGCGACTCATTGCCAGTGGCGTGAAGGTCGGCCTGCTCTTTGTTGTGGGTGAAGAGCGCGACTCCGCTGGCGCAAAGGTAGCCAATCAGTTTTCCAAGGGGTCGAAGTTCCTGATTAACGGTGAGCCGACGGACAATCGCCTAGCGATTGCGTCGAAGGGCGCGCTCCGCGTTGAGATTCGCGCGAAGGGAAAGATGGCCCACTCCGCCTATCCGGAGCTTGGGGAATCCGCGATCGATAAGCTCATCGAGGCCCTGCATGACGTCCTCGCCATGCCGCTCCCTATCGAGCCGGAGATCGGACCGTCTACCGTGAACATCGGCATCATCTCCGGTGGCCGCGCACCGAACGTCATCTCGGACGCCGCCGAGGCGCACCTGCTCATCCGTCTCGTAGGCCCCGCGCAGGAAGTAAAGGACGCGATTGAAAAGGTCGTAGGAGACCGCGCCGACGTGGAATATTCGCTCGAGCTTCCTATGGTCCGCATGCGCAAGGTCGAAGGCCTTGAAACGATGGTCGCCAAATTCACGACGGACATCCCCTCACTCACAGCCTGGGGCGAGCCCTTCCTTCTTGGCCCCGGTTCGATCCACGTAGCCCACACCCCCTTCGAGAAGATTGCGAAGAAGGAACTCCTCGAAGCGGTCGATCTCTACTGCAACCTGGCAGGCAATTTAGCAGGGTAGGAACCGGTGTGCCCCATTCTTTCGCGGTTTCATCGCGAAAGGGTGGGGCCGCGCAGAGCCCATAAACCGATTTCAACGGAAGTCCTACCGCACTCGCCGAGCCACCACCAACACCCCGACGAACAAAACCAGCGCCGTTCCCACCATCAGCGTGATTGCCTGTCGGTAGGCGGCCCGCACGCGCGCTGGGGTCTGCTGGACGTTGTCACGGCACTGGCTGCATCCCTGCCCATAGAGCGAAGTTCCGCTGAAGAGGAGGACTCCCGCCAACACCCACACCTTCACTGGCAGTACTCAAGCAAAATAAACAGGAAGATCCAAAGGACGCCCATGGCGTGCCAGTACCAGGCTGTGCAGTCAACAAGGACCTGCCGCGCGCCGAACTTCGGAATGAACCGCATTCCTATGACAGCGACGACCAGGGCGGCAAGACCGACGGCCAGATGCAGGGCGTGAACGCCAGTGATGAGGTAGAAGAAGTGCATCGCCGGGCTGGTGGCGTAGAAGATATGCTGCGCTGCGAGCTGTCGCCACGCGATGACCTGCCCGGTAACGAAGCCGCTACCAAGAACAAGCGTAGCCAGCAACCAGGGCATCACGCGTCTTGTGACGGGCCGGCCAATGCCCAGCCACTCTTCCATCACGCCACGCTCCACAAACATGCCGCGACGCGCCATCTCCACGGTCAGCGAACTGAGGGCGAGAACGATGGTATTGAGCCAGAGGATCGAAGGCACCTGGATCGCGCGCCAGTCGGTGACCACGCTGTTGTAAGCATCGATGTGGAAGCTGGACTTCCGTACGAGGAACGCACCCACGATGGCAACGAAGAACATCAGGTCGCCGATCAGGGCGGAGAAGAGCCCAAACCGATGCCGCTGGAGACTTTCGCGCGGTCCGCGATGGCCCGCGGGGCGCTTGCTCCAGTCATCTCCATCGCCTCCGCCGCCCGTATATTTGGGAACTTCAGGAGGTCGACGACCGCCCTCACCCGCATCACCGCCGCCCGTCTTTCCGGGTCCACGGTCCGCAGGGTCGCGAGGATCGCGTTCAGTTTCTACAGGCTTGGTCGTCGTCGCCAGCATATTTCCAGCTTACTCCACAGCTGCAATCCATTGGGGCACGGAAATACCATCGACGTAGACAGAGGGCGCACGATGGCAGATTTGCTCCTCGTCCGTCGCCGGAGCCCACTCCATCGTGGTCGCCTCCCAGGGATTTGCCGCCGACGATCGAGGCTCGCGAAGCGTCTTTTGCAGATTCCAGAAGAAAAGGAGCTGTCCCAGCGCGAGCATGATCGCGTTGTAGGTGATGTGACGCTCCACACCCCAGACACGGTGAAGAAGTTCACCAGCAGGCCCGGCGATACCCGTTAGCTGGGCTCCGTGGCGTGGCTCACTCATCAGACCGGAGACATGCATGGGCAGAAACGTACAGTAAGCAAAGAGCAGTGTCCACCAGAAATGGATCTTGCCGAGGCGCTCATCCAGCCGACGTCCCGCAATCAACGGAAACCAGTACGTTAAACCAGCAAAGATGCTGAAGACACCGGCCATGGCCATGATCAGGTGAAAGTGGGCGACGACGAAGAATGTGTTGTGCAGGTAGGCGTCCAGCGCAGGCTGAGCCAGCACCGGCCCGGTGACGCCTCCTGCAATAAAGAGCGAAACGAAGCCGAGGGACCAGAGCATCGGTGTCGTGTAAGTGGGGCGTGAACCCCATAGTGTTACCAGCCAGTTCAGCACCTTGGCCGTGCTGGGAATGGCGATGGCAATGGTGGTCAGCTGGAAGACCGTCCCCGCCCAGGGGTTCAGGCCCGCAACGAACATGTGGTGGCCCCAGACCGAAAGCCCCAGTAGCCCTATCAGCAGCGTGGTCGTGATCATCCATCGGTAGGCCGGAACCCCGCGCCTGCAGAAGTTTGCCAGAAGCATCGACGTCATTCCCATGCCCGGAAGGATCGCGATATACACCTCCGGATGTCCGAAGAACCAGAAGAGGTGCAGCCACAGTAGAGGTGATCCATCTCCATGTTGTGTGTCGGCTACGCCGTTGATCACACCGCCCGCAGGGACGAAGAAGCTTGTGCCCGCGTGCCGGTCGCAGAGGAGCAAAAACGCTGCTGCGAAGAGGACGCTGAAGACGATCACGGTAAGCAGAGCCGCAGTAAACCAAGCCCATACCGTCAGAGGCATACGGCCCCAGGTCATGCCTTTACACCGGCAACGTATCACCGTCACGAGCGTGTTCGCTCCGCTCATGGTGGAGGCGATGCAAAAAAGACCGATGCTCACCAGCCACAGGTCCATGCCCGTGGCCTGTCCTGGACCGGCCTCCGCCAGGGCCGAGAGTGGCGGGTAACTCGTCCATCCGGAGATAGGCCCGCCCCCGCGCACAAAGAATGCGCTCAGCAACACCAGCAGGGAAGCTACGGTCGTCCAGAAGCCCGCCGCGTTCAGCCAGGGCAGAGCCATCGTCCGTGAACCAATCTGTTCCGGCAATACAAGATTGGAAAATCCCGATTGTGGAGCGGTAGTCAACACGAAGAAGACCATAAGCGTTCCGTGCATCGTCACGGCTGCGAGGTAGTCTTCCGGCTTCATGACGCCCCACAGCGGCCAGTTCAGATCGGGCCAGACGCGATGCACGCGCATCAACAACGAAAGCAAAGTCCCGATGGCGACCGAAGTTCCTGCAAGCAGCAGGTATCCGATGCCGATGGCGCGATGGTGTGTGGAGAAGATCTTCATCGCGCGCTCCATCGGGTGAACTCCGGGGCACTCACCACGCGCACGGTCGCCTGCATCCGATAGTGCCCGAGACCGCAGACCTGTGTGCATAACACGGCGTATCGGCCTTCGTGCATGGGTGTGAAGTGGATATGGAAGACCTGTCCCGGCACGGCGTTCTGTTTCACACGCATCTCCGGAACGCTGAAGCCGTGGATCACGTCGAGCGAACGGATCCGCAGGTCTATCTCGCGCCCTATGGGCAACACAAGCTCGCTGCTCACACGATCGTCCCGCCCGTCTTCATCCGCAGGATCAATCCCGAGGGGTTTGCCCTCTCCCGGTTGCACCAACTCGGGTCTTGTCTTTCCAAAACGCGCATCCGCTCCGGGATAACGAAAGTACCAGACGAACTGCGCGCCTACGACCTCCACCTGCATGGCTGCGGGATTCGCGCCTGCATAGCGCGTGGCGGCCCATAGCCGCTCCGCACGTATTGTCATCCATCCAAACAGGATGGTCAGCAGAAGAAGAGGCGCGATCTCCAGACGCCAGATGCTGCGCTTTCCTTCCCGACGACCGACGCAAAGTCCCACGAGCATCACCAGGTGCGCCGCAGCCAACAGAGAGGTCATGATCGAAAGTGCGAGATACATCTCGCGGTCCAGCGCCGCGCCATGCAGAGCGGCATCCTGCGGAAGCCACCAACGCATGGCGAAGATCGGCGTCTGCGTCAACGCGATTTGGCCTCGTCTACGATCTTTAAAAACTCTTCATGCACGCGACGATCTTCGGAGAGCTCGGGATGAAATGTAGCGGCAAGCATATCGCCCTGACGCACCAGCACGGGGTCGCCGTCACGGTCCGCCAGTACCTCTACATCCTTGCCGACAAACGCAATCCGTGGCGCGCGAATGTAAACCATCTCCATCGGTCCGCCTGGCAGCGTCGTCTCCGACGTCAGAATGCGCGAATCGTTCTGGCGGCCGTAGGCATTGCGTTCGATGGCGATGTCCATGACTGCGAGAGACTTCTGCGACGGATTACGAACGTCCTTCGCCATCAGAATTGCTCCAGCGCATGTACCGAATGAAGGCTTCTCTGCGGCAAACTTCTTGAGCGCTTCAAAGAACCCGCGATGTTCGAGATGCCAGAGAAAAGTGGTCGATTCTCCACCCGGAATCACAAGTCCATCCAGGCCCTCGAGCTGCTCCGGCTTACGAACCATCACCACGTCCGCGCCGAGTTCTCGCAGCACCTGCGCATGCGCATCGAACGCACCCTGCAGAGCCAGCACGCCAATCGTCTTCTTCGTCACGTTATCCATACACTCCCATTCTAAAGGGCAAGCAAAAGCCGCCAGCCATGGGCCAGCGGCTTCGTCAAAACAGAAACGAGCTATCGTCCTCGCATCTGCATCAGTTGCGACTCTTCAATGGCCGCAGCGGCGAGGCCCTTCATCGAACCGGTCACAGCTTCCGCAGCTTCCGCGACGATCTTGGCATCGTCGTAGTGCGTGGTTGCGATGACGATCGCCTTCGCACGCGAAACAGCCTCAGCGCGTTCGGCTGGATTGTTCTGTACGTCCAGTGGCGTCGCTCCATCCTTCATGAAGATGCCCGAACCGACAAACACTGCCTCAGCTCCAAGCTGCATCATCAGGGCTGCATCCGCCGGTGTAGCAATGCCGCCCGCCGAGAAATTCGGGACTGGCAGCTTACCGGTCTTGGCCACCATGCGCACCAATTCGTAAGGAGCGGCGAGAAGCTTGGCTTCGTTGTAGAGTTCTTCCTCGCCCAGAGCCTTCAGAATGCGCATTTCGCGCACGATCATGCGCATGTGCTGCACGGCGTGAACGACGTCGCCCGTACCGGGCTCGCCCTTGGTGCGAATCATCGCCGCACCTTCCGCGATGCGGCGGAGAGCTTCACCCAGGTTGCGCGCGCCACAGACAAAGGGCGTTGTGAAGGCATGCTTATCGATGTGGTAAACCTCATCGGCAGGCGTCAGCACTTCGCTCTCGTCGATGAAGTCCACGCCGAGCGTCTGCAGAACCTGCGCTTCGGCGATATGGCCGATGCGTGCCTTCGCCATGACGGGAATAGAAACAGCGGAGATGATCTCCTTGATGAGCTTGGGGTTGGCCATGCGAGCCACGCCGCCCTCGGCGCGAATCATCGCGGGAACGCGTTCCAGGGCCATGACGGAGATGGCTCCAGCCTCTTCCGCAATGCGTGCCTGCTCGACGTTCATGACGTCCATGATGACGCCGCCCTTCAGCATCTCTGCCAGGCCGGTCTTCAGGCGAAGGTTTGTACCGCTTGTTTCCTGTCCCATTGCAAAACTCCTGTCCTACGCTCTGGCGCTGATAAATCGAATCTATGGTGGAAATCAAGTTTATCAGCCAACGGGCCAAGCCGTTTGCGGCTCACCGATTACCCCAATGGGCGCCTAGATGTGGCCTGTCACTATCTCGCAGATCGCCGGTCCATACTTTTCAGCGCGAGGCCTGCCGACGCCGTCGATCTCGCTCAGAGCCTCGACGTTCGAAGGCTTTTCCATCACAATCCGTCGAACGGCGTCCTCTGTCAGGAGGAGGAAAGGAGCCACTCCTTCTTCCTTGGCACGGCGCATTCGCCAGACCTTCAGCTCTTTCTCCAGGCTGTCGACGGGCGCGGCTATCGAAGAGGGAGGTGCCTGGGCTACAACGACGCGCGGCATGACCTTGCGCTCGATGAGAGGAGAAGGAACACCGTCCTGAATCACAGCGCAGATGGCCGCTCCCCAACGCTCTACCTTTGCCGCGCCCATACCTTTCACCTGCAGCAGGTCAGCGTTCGTTGCGGGCATGTCGCGCACGATCTCGGCCAGAACCCGGTCGGGAAAGACGCAGAAAGCCGGCTGCGAGAGCTCCTTCGCCACACCCTTTCGCCATTCGCGCAGCCTGTCCGCCACTTTTTCTTCTGCCGGAGAAAGCGCCACCGCGTCCGGTTTCGCGCTCGTCTTCTTCTTTGGAGAGGTTTTCCCGGATTTGGATGCCTTCGACGCGACCGACCGAAGCACTACACCGACGAGGTCTTCACCCTCCCACTCGCGGCCTTCGTGCGTCAGCGTCACCTTGCGGTATCGTATGTCCTTTCCGTCCGCGCCGCGAAACTCGGCTTCGTCCACGCTGACATATCCCGCACGGGCGAGGGCATCGACCATTGATTCGAAGTCGCGGCGGTCCATCTGCATCCTTGGGTCGACCGCCTCCTGCAGCTTGCGCATGGACATCCCGCGTTCGCCGACGGAGCGCAGAAGGCGTCCCATCTCGCGCTCCTCCGCCTCGTCAGGAGCACGGAAGCCCTGCGCCAGCGCGGACTCTGGCGCACAGACGTCGCAGACTCCACAGGCGCGCACACCGTCGGCGGCATCGCCGAAGTGCAGGACGAGCGACGTCATGCGGCAGCTGCTCCCGGCGGCAAACTGCATCATGCGGTCCATCTGCGAGCGGCGGAAGTTCACCTGCTGCTCGTATCCTTTGCGCCAGCTCGAATCTTCGCCGATCAGCGAGACATTTCCGCTGTAATCCAGACTGGCGACGCCCTGAGCTACGAGCCGGTCCATCGCGGGAGCAAACTCATCCATGCTCATCTTCAGCTTCACGCGAAGATCGTCCGCGTGGATCTCGTTCTCGCGTGCCAGGCCGCGTTCGATCTTTGAAAGCGTATCGAGCGGTGGATAGTCCCGCTCCAGGAAGAACTCATGCGTCTTCCGGTCAAGGAAGGAGTACATCAGAATCGATCGACTTGGCTTTCCGTCCCGTCCTGCGCGCCCGATCTCCTGATAGAAGCCTTCGACACTCGAAGGCGCGGCGGTATGAATCACCGTGCGCACATCGGCCTTGTCGATACCCATGCCAAACGCGACCGTTGCAACGACGACCTCAAGCCGCCCGGCTAAAAACTCCTTTTGGACACGCTCACGCGTCCCGGCATCCAGACCTGCGTGATATGCGGCGGCCGGGAACTCCGCGGCCAGCGCTCCTGCCATGGCGTCCGCCTCTTTACGTGAGGGAGCATAGACAATCGCCGGCCTGCGCTCGGGGTTCAGAAGCATCTCGCGCACTTTGGCGTGACGCTCTGGTTTGGAAAGCTCGATGACCTCGACAGCCAGATTGGTTCGCCGGAATCCGTGGATAAACTTCGCTACGCCCTGCAGCCCAAGTTGCAACACGATGTCCCGCTGAACCTCGGTTGTCGCCGTGGCGGTCAGAGCCATCACAGGCGTTGGTCGAAGCGCCTGTAGATGTTGACCGAGCGTGCGGTAGTCCGGCCGAAAGTCATGGCCCCACTGGGAAATACAGTGCGCCTCGTCGATGGCGATCAGGCTCAGTTTTTTCTTGGCCAGCATTGCCGCGAATCCCGGCACGCGCATGCGCTCGGGAGCGATGAAGAGAAACTGCAGATTCCCGTCGAGGTAGTCGCGGCAGACCTGTCGCGACTCTTCGCGGCTCAGACCCGAATGAATTCGGCCGACCCTGAGACCGAGCGCGGACATCTTTGCGGCCTGATCATCGATGAGCGCGATCAACGGGCTGATGACCAGTGCGGTTCCGCCGCGCGCAATGGCCGGAAGCTGATAGCAGAGGCTCTTACCTGCGCCCGTCGGCATCACCAGCAGAACGTCCTTACCCTCTACGGCCGCAGCACATACGGCCTCCTGATTTGCGCGAAACTCGGCGAAACCAAAGGTTTTATGAAGAAGAGATGCGAGTTCGATGGGCTTGGTCATGCAAATAAAGAGGGCGAAGATCCTGCGCGAAAGTGTCGGAACTCGATCAAGTTCCTATTTAATCTTCGCACAACCTTCGCCCTCTCAAACACCGGGAAACTCCCTAGGTTCAGGCACTCATGAGCTTGTCCACGGTGATGGGAAAGTCGCGAACACGCTTACCCGTTGCATGGAAGATAGCGTTTGCAATCGCTCCGGAGATGCCGGTGATCCCGATCTCGCCAATACCGCGCGCACCTTGTGGCGAAAACTTCGAATCGGGGATATCCAGCACCGTAACGTCGATCTCGGGTACATCGCGATTCACCGGAACGTGGTATTCACCCAGGTTCTCATTGACGGCCCGACCGTGATGCTTGTCGAGTTCGGTCGCTTCAAGCAGCGCCGTGCCGATGCCCCAGACCAATCCACCCTGCAGTTGGTTCATACCTGTCTTCCGGTTCATGAGACGACCGATGTCGTAGGTAGCCACAATCCGCCGCACTTTGACCGTCTTTACCGCCTCGTCGACTTCGACCTCGGCGAAAACTGCTCCCCAGGAGTGAGAGGACTGAGATTTTGCGTCCTCGCCAGGCTCGCCCGATCCCATCGCCTCGATTGGCTGACCACCTCGAGAAGCAATGGACGCTAATGTTTCTCGCTTTGAGGAGTTCTTCTTCGAGACCAGAGCGCCATTTTGAATGTCGAGATCCCCCGTCTCCGCTCCATGCAGAGGGGAGGCCGCGTCCAGGACCGCTGCCGCCGCCAATTTTAACTTTAATTGATTGCATGCCTCTTTAACCGCAGGTCCAACGCTTGCAGTCGACTGGGACCCACCCGAAACGGGGGCCTTTGGCAGCGTGCTGTCGCCGAGCTTCACGTCCACCTGCTTCCAGTCGACGCCAAGCTCTTCAGCTACTGTCTGAGCCATCACGGTGTACATGCCCGTGCCGAGATCCTGCGTTCCGCTACCGATAAAGATGCGTCCGTTCGGCATAAGACGGATGACCGCCTGTGCAGAGGACCGGTTCGCTCCGTAAGTCGCCGTAGCCACACCCCAGCCAATCAGCTTTTCGCCGTCTCTGCCGGATTCCTTCATGGAGCGAGGTTCGGGATTTCGCTTCGACCAACCGAAGCGCTCCCCCGCCTGCTGGTAGCACTCACGGAGGTGCTTGCTCGTAAATGGCTTCTGCTCGCCTGGGTCCATCTCTGCATAGTTTGTCAGGCGGAACTGGACGGGATCCACCTTCAGCTTGTAGCAGAGCTCGTCGATCGCACTCTCCAGAGCCGCAGTACCGGTTGCCTCACCCGGAGCGCGCTGGAAGGTGCCTACGCCGATATCCATTTCGACGAGCTTGTGGCTGATTGAGATGTTGTCGCACTGGTAGAGCATCGTCGTCTGTTTCGCGCTTGGCTCGACGAAGTCTTCCATCTTCGAGGTAGACATGAGCACGTCATGCTGAATGCCGACAAACTTTCCGCTCCCATCGACGCCCAATTTGATCTTCTGCAAGGTGCGCGGGCGCTGGCCAACGGGGCCAAACATCTGCTGCCGGTCAAGCACCAGCTTCACTGGCTTACCCACGACCTTGGATGCCATCGCACACAGTGCAACATGCGACCACATGGATCCCTTCGAACCAAACCCACCACCAACGTACGGATCGATGACGTGAATGTTATCGAGCGGCAAGGCGAAGGTCTTTGCCAGCGACTGGCGTACGCCGGAGATGTACTGGGTCGCGTCATGCACCGTGAGCTTTTCGCCCTCCCACTCGGCGATCGTTGCGTGCGGCTCCATGGGGTTGTGGTTCTGTAGAGGCGTGGAGTAGGTTTCCTCAAGCACCGTCGTCGCTTTTGCCCACGCTCGGTCTTTCTCACCGTGATCCTGCTTCGCCGGAGCGTTTCCTGCGCGCTTGGGAAGGCGAGCCGTATCCAGGTGTCCCATGAAGTCGAGCTGCGCGGTTCCCGGTTTGTACTTGTACTTGATCAGATTCGCCGCATGCTGAGCCTCTGCAAGGGTCTTTGCCACTACAACGCCGATCGGTTCGCCGTTGTAGTGAACATCCGTAGTCTGCAGGAGGGAAGTCGAGCGCGTCGCGGGAGGTTGCGGCTTTGGCATAGGCAGCTTCGGTGCGTTAAATGGGGTCAGCACCTTGACTACACCACTCGCATTCTCTGCGGCACGTGTGTCCACACTCGCTATCGTTCCCGTGGCGACTGTGCTTTGTACGATCACCGCGTGGAGGATCTCCTTGAAGGGGAACTCCGCGGCGTATGTCGCCTTGCCCATTACTTTCAACCGTCCGTCATACCGTTCTGGAAGGTCTTTCCGCACTACCGGTGCTGATTCCTGTCCCATACCGCTCACGCCACACCCCCTTGCGCCGCCAACGTCAGTGTCTTCACGATGCTTCGCTTTGCCAGCTCTACCTTGAACTGGTTGTGTTCGTAACCTTTCGCGCCCCGCAACAGAATCTCTGCCGCTGCGCCAAAGCTCTCCGGAGTAGCAGGCTTGCCAACCAGCGCAGCCTCGGCTTCCTGCATCCGCCACGGCTTGTGCGCTACGCCGCCCAGTGCGAGCGTGGCCCGCTTGACGTTCGTGCCGTCCATAACCAAACCAGCAGCGACGGAGACTAGCGCGAAGGCATAGCTCTGACGGTCACGCACCTTCAGGTAGTAGCTGTGGGCTGCGAACGCGTCTGCTCCTGCGGGCAGAGTGACGCCCGTAATCATCTCGTTGTGCGCGAGGTTTGTATCCACCTGTGGAGTCTTGCCCGGCAGCCGGTGAAACTCGTGGAATGGGATGACGCGCTTACCTTTCGGACCTTCGACATGCACTTCGGCACCTAAAGAAGCCATGGCTACATTCATGTCGGAAGGGTTGGTTGCAATGCACTCCTCGCTTTGACCAAGGATTGCGTGGATACGATTGAATCCCTTTAAAGCTCCACATCCGCTCCCCGGTTTCCGCTTGTTGCACTCGGGAAACGCCGTGTCCATGAAGTAATAGCAACGGGTTCGTTGCATAAGATTGCCACCCGTCGTGGCCAGATTTCGCAACTGAGCACTCGCGCCCGAGAGCAACGCCATGCTCAGCAATGGAAATCGTGCACGGATCAGTCCATCGTTCGCAAGGTCGCTGTTCCGCACAAGGGCGCCGATCTTCGCTCCACCATCTCCCGCGTCTTCAATCCTGTTCAGAGGGACGCGCGTGATGTCTACCAGCGTCGTCGGGTGTTCCACGTCGTCCTTCATCAGGTCGATCAGGTTCGTTCCGCCGCCAAGCAGCTTTGCATTGGCATTCCCGGCAATGGCATGAACGGCCGCCGACTCTTCGGTCACTCTTTGATAGGCAAATGGATTCACGCGTTCACCCCCTTAGCCACGGCGCGCACTGCGGAGACGATGTTGGGATAAGCTCCGCAGCGGCAGATGTTTCCACTCATGCGCTCGCGGATCTCGTCGTCCGTGAGTGGAGGCCGACCGTTTGCTGTCTTCGTCTCAAAACTCACAACGCTCGCGTCGCCCTTCTTTACCTCATCCATCAATGCGACCGCCGAGCAGATCTGCCCGGGCGTGCAATAGCCGCATTGGAAGGCGTCGTGTTCAAGGAAGGCGGCTTGAACAGCGTGAAGCTCTTCGCCGTGCGACAGGCCTTCGATCGTCGTCACATCCAGACCATCGACGGTGGCGGCCAGCATCAGGCAGCTGTTCACGCGCCGCCCGTCCACGAGCACAGTGCAGGCGCCACATTGTCCGTGGTCGCACCCCTTCTTACTCCCGGTCAACCCCAAATGCTCTCGGAGAGCATCCAGCAGAGTCACGCGGGTATCGAGGGTCAGGTTGTGGGACTCTCCATTGATCTTCAGACTAACCGGCATGGTCTGGGCGGCGGACATCTTGGCCGCCTGAATGGCTTCGGCATCCGCGCTCTGGCTCAGTCCCGCAGCGGTCGCAGCGCCCACAACGGTTGCGGATCGCAGAAAGTCGCGACGTGAAACCACCCACTCGGCGCTCGCGTCCAAGGGGGCATCCTCCACGGAACACGGCGAACTCTTCACGTCTTCGAAGGTACGAGACGAACTCATTGAAAGCCCTCACTTCCAAAAAAACTGGTTTAGGAACTTCCCTTAGGACGTCGTCGCGGTGCGGCGAGATGTCCGCTTCCTGACGCCATCCTATCCCGTCTGAAGGACTTGCAATCCATCTCAAAATCGCAGTAAAATAAGGTGTTTGCGGTCATCGCGCCGCACCGTTGGAAGGAACAAAATCAAATGGCAAAGCGTCGTGGAAATCCGAACTGGGGCAAGCCTGAGCCGATTGGCCCGGTCGTCCCCACCGTCACTTCATTCGAACTGGTCGTAAAAGAGTACAAACTCACGCCAGACCAGTACATCCGCTCCACACGTCTTCGCGAGTGGGCACGCCGGAACAAGAACTCCAAGTACATTCCCGAGGCTCTCCTCGAAGCCTGGGGCTTCGAAATCGAGTCCAGCCTGTAACTTACGCCATACCCCAACGCCGTTCCGCACCGCCGGGACGGCGTTTTTTCTGCATCTGGCAGCGTATCTTAGGATCAAATCACCATGGCCGAGTCCCCCTTTACCGACGTCCCCACCGCTCTTCGTGAGTTCGCCGCTGGACGCATGATCGTCGTGATCGACGACGAAGATCGCGAAAATGAGGGCGACCTGACCCTTGCCGCAGAATTTGTGACGCCTGAGGCCATCAACTTCATGGCCACCCACGGACGCGGCCTCATCTGCCTCACCCTTACCGAGGATCGCGCGGATTACCTTCGCCTGCCGCCCATGGCCAGCGAGAATACCTCCCGTTTCGGGACCGCTTTCACTGAGAGCATTGAGGCCCGCGAAGGTGTAACCACTGGAATCTCAGCGGCCGATCGCGCCCACACCATCCGAACGGCCATCGCGTCCACCGCGACAGCGAACGACCTTGCGCGTCCGGGACACGTCTTTCCGCTCCGCGCCAGGAAGGGCGGCGTTCTCGTTCGCGCCGGGCAGACTGAGGCTTCCGTCGATCTTGCACGCATGGCGGGCCTGATTCCCGCTGGCGTTATCTGCGAGATCATGAACCCCGACGGAACGATGGCTCGTGTTCCCGATCTCATTGAGTTCTGCAAACAACACAATATGCTCATGTTGACGGTGGCCGATCTGATCCGCCACCGTCTGCAGCACGAACGAAGCGTCCACCGCGTCGCTTCAACGATTCTTCCAACCCGTCACGGCGACTTCAATCTGATCGCTTACGAGAGCAACTCCGACGGCCAGGTCTCGCACCTCGCCCTTGTGCGCGGCGATCTATGTGCCGAGAGCACGGAGCCGATCCTTGTGCGCGTTCATACGCACAATCTTGCGGATGACGTCTTCAATTCCACTCCGCCCGATCATCGTCTGACGGTGGACGATGCTCTTGGCGCCATCGCTGAGGCAGGTTGCGGAGCCCTGCTCTATCTCCACAACACTGGCCCCGGCTTTCAGTTGGATCGGACCGTGACCCCGCCGCGTATCCATCTCCATACTTCGGGGGTTAGCTCTACCCACACGGACGATAGCTCCCAGCGGACCTTGCGCCACTCCGGTGTAGGTGCGCAGATTCTCTCTGATCTTGGGCTGAAGCGTATCCGCCTCCTCACAAATCGCCCAACCCACGTGCCTGCACTTCAGGGCTTTGGGATAGAGATTGTCGATCAGGTCTCTCTTGCGAGCGCGATCAAACGCTGAATTACATTGCACCGCTGCCGCGCAGGACTGCCGGGACCGTCTGAGCAAGGATGGCAAGATCGAGGCCGAAGCTCCAGTTGTCGATATATTCCAGGTCCAGCTTGATCCATTCATCGAAGGTCGTATTACTTCGGCCGCGCACCTGCCACAGGCACGTTAGACCTGGGCGAACACTGAAGCGACGAAGCAGCCATGCTTCTTCGAAACGCGCCACGTCGCGCAGCGGAAGCGGTCTGGGCCCCACGAGAGACATCTCTCCTCGCACCACATTGAAGAGCTGTGGTAACTCGTCCAAAGAGGTCTTCCTCAGAAAAGCACCGATCCGCGTCACGCGAGGGTCTGTCTTGAGCTTGAAGACCGGACCCTGCGCCTCATTTATCCCTTCCAGTGCGGCCTGACGCTGTTCAGCATCCACGACCATCGTGCGGAATTTGAACATGGTGAACTTTGTCCGGTGGAGCCCGAAGCGTTGTTGCAGAAAAAGGACTGGCCCCTTGCTTGTGAGCTTGATTGCAAGTGCTATGACGAGCAGTACAGGAGATGTCAGGATCAGAAGTAGGGCAGCAACGACGAAGTCGAAGAATCGCTTAACGATCTGCCGCGGATCATCGGAGAGGGTACTCAGAACGGTGAAATCCGGAGAATGCGGAGATCGCTGATGGGTCGCAAGCGATGTGGCAAAGACGTCCGTCATGTAGTGCGACTCGACGCCTATGCTCTCGCAGGTTGCGATGACGGCCTGAATGCGGTCATACATCGATTTGACGGGTAGGCCGATCAGGACAAGTTCAATGGGGCGATTCTTCAGGAGGATGGACAGCTTATCGAAGCCACCAAGGTAGTTATCTGTCTTTTTGTCCGTGCCAAGATATTCGTCGTCCAGACAACCCAGCACATCCAGTGGGGCGTGACTTTCGTGGATGAGTTGGCGCAGGGCAGTGGCGCGCGGACCTGTACCGAAGATAAGTGCAGTTCGGCGCACCGAAGGATTTCGGAAGAGATGTGCCGAGATACAGAACAGGGAAAAAAGAAGAGAAGAGGATGCCAGCATCAAGGTGGCAAAGACCCAGGCGCACAGCGTTACTCCAAGGTGATTCTTGTGCTGCAGCAATTCGGAGATATAGATGAAAGCCGCGCAAGCGACGGAAGCTCGAAAGAGAAGCCAGATCTCCGCCTCGATGCTTCCCCGCAAGGAACGTCGACGAGAGGACGAAAGAAAAATTGAAATCTTCCAGATCGCCGCGATTTCAATCGCCAGCAGGATATGTCGAAAGGTGATCGAAACTCCGAGAAGATCGTGGTAGTTGTTGGGAAGGGCAGAGCGTGAAGCGATGAGCCAAACCGAGGCTAACGCCGGCACGGGGATGAAGTCGCGAAGGCGAGAATAGGGGCTGTTCGGTACTAATCTCCGACGAAGTCTTTCGAGTGGAAACCGAAGCTGCGCCTGGACCGAGACAGATCGTGTCGACCAAAGAAGGCGTTTCGCTGACACAACATCCCCAACGCCTGAGGGGCTCGCTTCTTCTGAGATTGAGCTTTCTGAAATTGAGCTCTGCCTATCCAAGCGTAAGATCCTCACTGGAAGAAACATGAGAAGACAAATCTGGATAATCTTAGGTCGCGGCGATGATAGCAGAATGGAAAATGTTCTGTAATGCTCCTCTTTGGCGAATCCATTAAATTTTTTGTGAGATCAAAGTCGTGCCGACACGCGGATCTCCTGCTCTGAATTGCTCTCCCCGAGGGAGTTCAGCATTCAATGAATGCTGTTGTCGCTAATGCGGCTCTGAGATAATCAAGATGTTCTAGTCCTAACTTCGGCGCGACGACCATCGGGTAGCCCACTCAAACCTATTTATCCCTTATTTCGCAAAGCTGCGAGAAAGCAAGGGAATACTAAAGGACGGTAGATGCAGAGTTTCCATATAGCGCTCTCCTGGTCGACAAGTGGCGCAGGCGGGTCGGGCAGAGTGGTGGAGACACTGACAGACTATCTTCCCCGCCTTGGAGTCGAGGTAAAAGGCGCTGTGCTTGCGCCCGCAGATGTCGCAGAGCGCACAGGCGGTAGATTGCAACTGCTGGCGCCGCCGGGCACTGGCGGTCTGAAACGGCTCGTCGCCAGCCGCGAAATGCTTGTCGACGCCCTCAGAACAGTAAAGCCGGATATTCTGGCGTCCCACTTCGCCTTATTTACGCTGCCTGCAATCGACAGGCTGAAGGCTCAGCCCTTCGTCGTCCATTTTCACGGCCCGTGGGCGGAAGAGGCCCGCGTGCAGGGAAGCGGCAAGCTCGCTGTCGCAGCGATGCTGCAAGTCGAGCGCGCTGTCTATCGTCGAGGAGATCGCGTCATCACCCTCTCCAAGGCCTTTGCGGATGTGCTGGTCCGCGACTACAGCATCAAGGCCGACCGGATCCGAATCATCCCAGGTTCGGTAGACCTGGAGCGGTTTATTCTGCCGCCAAGCAAGCAGGCAGCGCGCTCTGCCCTGGGTTGGCCCGAGGGTAGAAAGATCCTCGTCTCTGTCCGTCGTCTCGTACCGCGCATGGGTCTCGGGAATCTTATCCAGGCCATCAGCCTCATCAGGAAGCAGCACCCGGAGGTGCTGTTGTACATGGTGGGCAAGGGACCTTTGCAAAAGCAGCTGCAGGAGCAGATTGTGTCGCTTGGGCTTGAAGAACACGTGGTGCTTCTCGGCTTTGTCCCAGACGACCTGCTCGTAAATGCCTATCAAGCGGCTGACATGAACATCGTGCCGACGCTCGCCCTGGAAGGTTTCGGCCTGATCGCGGCAGAGTCACTCGCTGCAGGAACGCCCGCGCTCGTCACCCCGGTCGGAGGTCTTCCCGAAGTAGTGGGAGGCTTCTCCAGCGACCTGGTCTTCGAGTCCACGTCTGCGGAGGACATTGCCGCTGGGCTCAGGCGCTTTCTCTCAGGCGAAGTGGCGATGCCCAGCCCGCAGGCATGCCGCAGTTATGCTGAGAAGCACTTCGCCGCGCCGCTTATGGCTGAGCGCACGGTGGCCGTATATAACGAACTCGTTTAGCGTGGAGTGATCTCTCGATGTGGAAGTGGAAACCAGCTAAGCCGATGCTGCAGAGCAGCCCGACAGGAACGAAGCCCACCGGCAAACACATCCTCCTGGGTCTGCTCCTGGCGGTGGGCATCGCAGCGCACTGCAACGCAGCACAGTATTATGTCGACGCCACCCACGGCTCGGATCGTGGCACAGGCCTCTCGCCCAACGCGGCGTGGCAGCATCTCTCCATGGTTAACCAGTTCGCACGCAGTCGCGGATTTCGTCCTGGGGATGCGATCCTCCTGAAATCCGGAGAACGCTGGCATGAGCAGATGGAGCTCGTCAGTGCACAGACAACGAACAGTGGCAGCGATCAGCATCCGCTTCGCATTGGAAGTTACGGTGCCGGAGAACTTCCGACGATTGACGGAGCCGATTCTTCCAGTGGCTGGAAGAGCGTAGGCAAGGGCGTCTATCAAATCTCCATGAAAGACCCGGTCTACAAGGTCTTCGTGGATGGTGAGGATCGCCCTACGCATGCCCTGGCTGCGCAGCCTAACCTCGTCGGTGGATGGACTTCGGGAAATTCCTACAAGATGTGGGACTTCATTCAAAATCAGGGCAAGATGTTTTTTGCCATGAAGGACATTACGACGACGAACCGCATCGTGCCCTCGGAGTGGTATCGCATGGGTTACGTTCCATCGGAGCAGATGGCCTCAGGGATGGACAACGTCTCCAGAGTTGCGGGAAGCTGGTTCTATGATGCACGTCAGCAATCGCTCTTTGTGCACCTCGCAGACGGCGGAGATCCTTCACGTCATTCTCTTCAGATCACACACAGGACCTATGGCATACTCTTGCAAGGTTGCCATCACGTGGTCATCGACGGCGTTCGCGTGATCCACACCGCAAAGTCCGGTATCCTCGCTGCGGTCAATGCGGGCGGTGGCGCGAGTGGAAATGAGTACAACACCATCCGCAACTCGGTCTTCTGGAACCTTGGAGACAACACGACAGACTGGATCGCGGCGCTCAACATGGCAGGGGAAGGCGCGATCTTTGTCGCAGCCGGTACAGCGAGTCCTGCAAACCCGGCTCTCCGCGGATGGACGATCCAGGACAACGCTGTGGGTGAGATCGATAGCGATCGCTTCCTTAACTACGAGCGCAGCGGACTTTCGATCACGGGGACTGCGGACCTGGTTCTAAAGCATAACTACGTGTCCACGGTGAATGCTCTGGGTATCTCTGTCTTTACGGCACATGGTCCTCAATGCACCACGCCTTTGATTCAGGGTAATTTTCTTACTATGAACGACGGCAACATCCGCGTCTCGGGATGTGTGAAGCCTGTCATCGACAGCAACACCATCACTTACTCGTACGGATATGGTGTGCAGATCGGTGGCAACAGTTCCGCTGCCACGATCACACACAACACCATCCATCACATCGCAAGGATCGGAAACGAGAACGCCTACAACGGTGTGGACTGCAATGGAGGTGCGCCGGATGGCACACTGGCTTATAACTCCATCGCAGCCGTCTGGGGCGCGGAAGCAACGTTTGAGATCGGGTGCAGCCGTTGGAGCGTTCACGACAATGTCTTCGATTCGAGTAACAATGTGAAGGGCGGCGGCCTTACCTTTTACATTCGGCAGGAATCCGTTCCCGGACTCAAAATCGAAAATAATATTTACCGGCTCAACACAGGAACGAGACAGCAGTTCAATTACGGCGCAGGCGTTCCTGGGGTGCGTCCCTTTCACGACTTCGATTGGTGGAAGCAGAATGTTGAGACGAACGCCCAGCAATGCGTGGCGGGTAAAGACGATCGACGCTGTTCCTTTGCCAGTACGGCACCGTACTCGCTTCCGGAGTCAGCGGCCAAGCTGTCAACAGCTCAGCCTTCGACAGCAGGTTTTACCGCGGTGCCAGCAGTACAGCGCTTCATGAGCACAGCACCTCGAGCGAACTGGCAGCCCTGAGGTAAGCAGGCGTTTATAGCAACTCCTGGTAAACAGTGGTAGTTTCGGTGGTCATCCGCTCGACACTGAAGACCTCCAGATGCTCGCGCGTCTGATGCTTCAATCGCGTACGGAGCGCGTCGTCCGTCAGCAAGAGTTTGATCTTTGCGGCCAGATCAGCGGGATCGTTCACACGAACCAGCAGACCGGTTTTTCCGTCTTCGACTATCTCCGGTATGCCATCCACATCGGTCGCAACGACGGCGCAGCCCGCTGCGCGCGCCTCAATCAGAGCCAGACCGAAGGCTTCGCGCCTGGAGGCAAGAACGAAGACGTCTGAGGACGCAAGATACGCTCGCGGATCAGCCTGAAATCCCTCGAAGTGAATACGATCGCTGAAAGGGGACTCAGCGGCGTGCGCATGAATCATCGCCTCTTCAGCGCTTCCTCCACCAACCAAGTAAAGGGCAGCGGTAGGGAACTCCTTCGCAAGCGACCCGAAGGCCTCGATCAGCTCAAGCATCCCCTTGCGCACGGTCATCCCGGCAACGCTAACGATCGCTGGGCGCGCGAGTTCTTTCGGCGGTACCTCCGGCCTCAATCGGTTCGTGCCGAGCATTCCATTGAGCACAATCCGGATGCGTTCAGAAGGCAGACCCACCCTCTGCAGATCTTCTGATACCGCGCGGCTCACCGCAATCACGCGGTCTGCCAGCTTCGCCGTTCCCAGCTTTTCGTCGTGGATATTGTGGAGATGCATCACCAACGGAATCCGTAGGAGCCTGGTCAACGGCCAGGCCAGGACGAGGCCTGTTCGCATGTGCGCATGCACGACGTCCGGGCGGAACGTGCGCAGAAGGCGGAAGAGCCTCCACGATGTGGCCAGCTTGTTCCGCCAACCCGCGTGCGGAAAGATGAAGTTCTTCACACCTGAAGCTTCAAGGAGAGGAATCCAACCACCACCTCCGGACATGAATGCGACCGTCATGCCGCGCTGGATCTGCTCGATGGCCAGGTCAACCGCGACGTTTACGATGCCGTTACCGAGACTCGAGACGCTGTTTGAGAGATGTAAGACTCTAAGCTCTCGTTCCTTCTTCATGAAGCTTCCTGCGGTTCGACGGGATGAAACTGAAGAGCGGCCCCGGAGTAGAGAGGCGCCGTCGCCTGCAGCTCCTGGGTGGCCAGGCAGAGAATGATGCTCACCCAAAGCAACATGCCTGTAGCCGACGGGAAGATACCCATCGTTGGCACCTGTACGACAAGGCTGATGAGACCCGCCTTCAGCGCCATAAGGTCGGTTGTACCCGAGACTCGAAGCGCAGCGGTGACGGCCGTGGCAAAACCGAAGATGAAGACAAGCGAGCCAGCCCATCCATAGGTCAGTGTTACCTGCTCGATGCCGTTATCGTTTTGATAGACGCCTTGGATGGTTGCGACTCCATAGGATGGTCCGCTGCCACCCTCCGAAGCCCCGCTGCCACCGAATCCGTTTCCGAAAGGCTTTGCGAGAAACATGGTGATCGCCTGCTGTTGGCTGGCCAGGCGCTGGTTCACGCTGCTGTCCTCTTTCAGATTGGTAAAGCTCGACAAGCGTGCCGTCAGGAGCTCGTCTACCTCTGGAATCTGTGTCAACACTCCCATCAGGGCGATACAGCCAAAGAGTGTGAATGCGATCTGGATGCGTCGCTTCGCGGGGAGAGAGAAGACCGCAAACAGCATGCCCGCCGCCCCTCCTACCCATGCGGAGCGGCTGGATGTAAGAGCGAGCGACATCAGCGCGAGCGGCATCGCCGTATACCGGAGCTTGCGAGTGGAAGAAACACACAGCAGAAGCCCGAAGATAAGGAAATCCGCCAGCGTCTGAGGCGCATTCATCGTCGAAAAGACACGGACCTGCATACGTTCAGGAGAACCGATGGTAGACAGGCTGGAGTTTTCCATCCAGTATGCGTCCCATGGCGCCAGAACAAGATATTGATAGACGCCATACAGTCCCATTGTGAGAATGCCAAAGAGAAAATTGTTCCGAACGAGCGAAAGAATCTCTTCCAGGTACTCTCTCTGATCGAACAGGTAGAGCGCAAACGCAAGCGGTCCGACCCATGTGACCAGTTCCTGCACCATGCCGAAAGGAGAGTGCGTGAGGAAACCGACCACTGCGGCGTAGACCATCGTCGCGACGATGAGCACGACCGAACGAAGACGTACCGACGAGAGGATGATCTGGAGACGTCGCAGCGTGGGCATGCCGGCAACGCAGGCCAGAATAGGAGTTGCAATTACCATCGCAGCCGTCTGGGCCTGTAGGTGATACTCGATCATCCGGCGAACCATGGGAGCCAGGAAGAAGAGCCAGAGCACGAGGGTGATGTAGTGAACCCGCGAACGCCTCTTCATGTACCAGCCCATCATGAAACCCGCCGCGGGGATGAGATAGATGAGTCCCTGGGCGAGAGGCGTGAAGGACAGCAGGATGCTGCCAGCGAGAAAGCCGATCAGCATATTGCGATACTTCTTGTTCTGCTTCACTTCCAGTAGGGTCAGTGGCATACGGTTACACTCTCACGCCTTTTTTCCGTAGCGCTGAAAGAAGCAGGTTGAAGTCATCGCGGTTGACGAACAAGCTCGGCGGTCTGACCTTCAGAACAAAGATAAAGCTGCCATAGATCAGGGCAAGCCGTGTCAGGGTCGAGATAAGAAGCGCGACCGCCGCGCCCATAGTTCCCCAGCGCGGTATCAGCAAAAACATCATCGGCACGCTCACAGCAAGACCTACGCCCTGAAGAAAAGTCACCAGGCCGGGTTTTCCCAAAGCCATGAAGGCCTGCGCCAGAACAAAGGCACATCCGGCGATCGTGACCTCCACCAGGAGGAGACGCAACGTGAGTGCGGACTTCGCATATTCCGCACCGTAGAAGATGCGAAGCAGCACAGGCCCCAGGATTGCGATACAAAGTGCGCAGAGGCTCGTAATCGCTGTGCTGACACGCGCGGCCCGCGCGGTCATCGCCACCGCCTGCTCGGTCGAAAGGCCCGTGGCCTTCGGGAACAGTACGGTCACCACCGACGCCTGAAAGATGTTCAGCATCCGCGAGAGGCTCAACATAACCACGTACACACCGAGGTCGGCGGGACGCAAGAAGCTCACGACCAGAACCTGATCCACCTGGAGTGCGAGCGCGCCAATGAGATCAATACCGTACGAGCGAATGCCATAACTCAGAAGGAGCTTCTGTGTCGTAAAGCTGATCCGTCGATCGCTTCCGAAGAGCTTTCGAGAGCGCCACGCAAGAAGGAAGAAGGGGGGGATAGCCGCGAAGATGTAAGCGCTTGAAGCCGTCAGCGTGTTGAAGTGGTGGGTTGCGAGCAAGATCAGGAGAGAAGTGAGAATCACCGCGGGGTTCAGAATCTGAGCGACGTTGGAGGTGGAGAATGCACCCGTCGCTTCGATTCCGCCGCGAAAGATAAGCGTCGTGCTGCAGAGCGGCGTGACGATCAGGAACCACTGCGCGGCGTGGATTGCCCAGAGAGGATACTGATGCAACCACATGGGCATGCAGATCGCACCCACGATCGCAACGATGATGGACAGTACCGTGCTCATGAACAGGCTGTTGACCATCAAGGTTTCCGTCTGTTTAGGCCGGTTGCGAATGTAATAGATCAGTGCGCTCGGCAGACCAAAGGTCGTCATCCCAGCGAGCAGCGAAGACCAAAGGGTTATAGCGGCGAGTTGTCCACGGCCAGCGGGCGCCAGGATGCGCGCCGTCATGATCCCGGTGAGGATATTCAACCCTTGGATGAAGACGCGTGAGCCAATTGTCTGACTGATAATCCGCACACCGCGAGATGCAGGGGTCACGGTCTTGATGACAGGATCGATCGGAACATCCTTCTCAGTGGCGGCGGACATTGTGTTGTATTTTCTCCACTCAACTGCGGTTGAGGATGAAATCGGATCGTGATCGACTGAGGAGCAATCTTCAGCATCGGATGAGAGTTGCGTTCACTCTCATCCCGCTGAAGTTGTGACTCATCAAAACGGATAGAGGGTTAGTAGGCCCTGTATCTTTGGAACTCGGTGTCCAACGCGCCCATCTTGGCCACGGCTTCGAGGTATGGGAAGTTCTGTTCGGTAGCGGCAGCAGCCTCCAACTCGGCCTCGTGCTTACGGGAACTCACAAAATACACGGCCATCGATGCCAGGAAGAGGGAAGTCATGATGCCCAGAAGCGAGTCAATCATAGGACGTGGGCGCACCGGCGAAAGAGAGAACGTCGGGTACTGCACCACACCGAAGTTCAACAATCCACTGTTATCCATGGCAGCAGACATACGCGCAGAATCCCGCTTCTGGATATACAGCTGATAGTTCGTGTTCAGCGTGTTCGCATTCTGCTGCAGCGTCTTGAACTCCAGTTCATCCTGAACTAAAGCCTTCAGCTGATTCTGCAGATCGTTGATCTGGGCGGTGAGCGCGTCGCGGCGACCGGTGACAGCCCGAAGATGCGCGTTCTCGCTGGCGTAGTTCTGGTCCACGATCTGCCAGGTTGGATTCACGCCCGTTGCGCGCTCCGTTGTGGAGTTCGTCTGCAGGCGTGTGAGCTCGTTCTGAGCCTCAGCGATCTGCGAATCCACCTGCTGAACCATTCGATCAGTGGGCTGGTACTGCGTCAGCAACTGTGCGCGCCGCAGATTCAACTGCGCGAGCAGGATATTTACCTGGTCGAGCGAACCTGCAGCGGGTACGACCCGCTCCGTGGTGTTCTGACGCTGCGGAACGGAGCGCAACTGTGCGCCCACCACACCCAGGCGATGCTGGACTTCACTGATCTCTGCGTCCGCCGAACGCTGCAGGGTCATTGCGTCGGCCAGGGCGCGAGAGATATCCGCTTCTTTGTCCGCGACAGTCACGAACTTGTGCTGCTCCTGAAAGTTGGCGAGCTTCTGTTGCGCTTCACTCCACTGAGTTTTGTAGCGTTCTGCTTCGTCCTCAAAGAACTTCGAAACGCCCATGGGCTGGCTCAACGCTTTTTGCTTTGTCATGAACACATCGAGGAGACGGTTCAACTGGAGCGTTGCCTGGCGAGGGTCGGTCGCCACGAAACTCACGTCAATTACGTGAGACTTCCGCACTGGACTTACGATCAGACGCTTGCGGAACGTCGAAACCTTTCCTTCATGCTCCGCTTGAGCCTGTGTGGGATGCGTATTTTGCTGGGTCCAGCCCGGATCCACCACGTCGTCCAAAACATCTGAACTACCGAGTACTTCAACAGCTGAATTGACGTCTTCCTCTGAAACCTGCGTGGCGATGGGCTGGGAAGCAGCCGTCGGGTCTGCCGAGATGACTGTGTTTTTTCGAGAGTTCTGGATCATGATGCTCATGTCCGACTCATACTTCTTGTGGCTGAGGCCCACGTAAGCTGCGGTAAGCAGCAAACCTGTGAACAAGATCGAACCAAACAGCAGCTTATGCTGGCGCAGGGTCTCAATCGGTTTGGGCTTTGGAGGCAAGCGCTGAATCGCGGTCTGCCCGCCGGGTAGCATGTTAGCCATGATCTCTCTCTCTTTACCGTTTCGATCTAAAAACACGACGATATCGTTTTCGTGTCCGACAATCGACAGGGCATAGACGTCAGGTTCGAACGCAAGGATCGACTACCGTCAGTCTACAGTACATAGTTCCCTGCACTTGGAATGCCAGACGCCCGCGTCCTGATGGTGTTAGGCCCGTTTGCCGGAGATATCCAAATCTTCGCCCGCTTGCTTCGCCATTTCGCGACATGTGGAGACAACGTGTACTATCCAAGCAACCCATGTTGCCAATCCAAGACCTGAAACTCATAGCTTATGACCTGGATGATCCTTGCGATCAATCTTTATGGGCGGGTACGGCAGCGCACATTGTTCACAATCTGCGTGCAGCCGGGGCTGAGGTTGTCGTCTCCGGAGGACACGCCGCGAAACTCCGAAGGCTTAGTAAATCCCTTCAGTACAACTACTTCAATCGCGTACACAAGCAATACTTCCATGCAGAGAGGGATGCCTTTCAGGCCAGACTTGGCGGCTTGGCGGCAAGCCGTGCGCTCTCCCGTATCAAGGATGTGGATGCATGCGTTGCGTTCTTTCCAGCGTCGGTCGCCTACCTTGAAACCTCCCTGCCAGTGTTCCTGATTCACGATGCCAGCTGGAGCCAGTTACTCGAAACGTATCCCCACCTCTCTCCCACTCGGCAGGTTCCGCGCATCGTCCGCTCCGGCTCCGACCTGGAACGACGCGCTTACACAAGGCCCAACGTCTATCCCGTTCTCACGTCGCATTGGGTGGCCGATCGCCTTACAGCGGAGTACGATCTTGATCCCCAACGGACCTCCATCCTGCCGTTCGGCGCAAACTTCGACGAAGAGCCGGAACGTGATTTTGTCGAAGCGCAAATCGATCGTCGAGGGCAGGGAAGTTGCCGGCTTCTTTTTGTAGGCCGGGATTGGGAGCGTAAGGGGGGTCCTTTCGCAGCCGAAGTTTGCGCGCTCCTTAACGCACGAGGCCTGCCCACAGAACTGACCGTTGTCGGCGCACCCCCGCTCGATCTAGGTCCCAACGTACATTTCACCGGCCTCCTCAGAAAGACAGTCCCGGAGCAGAAGGCACGTCTCTCGCATCTTTACGCCGAATCTGATTTCTTTCTGATGCCGTCCCTGGCGGAAGCGCAAGGCATTGTCTTCAATGAGGCCGCAGCCTACGGCCTGCCTGCACTCGCGCGCGACGTTGGGGGAGTTTCGGCTGTTCTGGATCCAGGGTGGAGCGGACTTTTTCCGGAGGACGCTCCAGCTGCGGTCTATGCCGACTGGATTGCTTCAGCCTTTCGCGACAGGACACGTTACCGTCAACTCGCACATGCAGCGCGCGCAGATTATGAAGCGAGATTGAGCGGTCCTGTCTACGCTCGGCGATTGATCGAAATCATTCGGTCCAGACTGGATGCGCCCGGTGGTGAGCTATAGGGCGAGAATAAAAGTGAATGGAAGCACATGCTCCGCCAGGAGCAGATAGGCATCCGGTTCTGAGCAGCGTTCCACATCGGATTAGTCATGGTCGCAAAATAAATACTCAGAATCCGGCTCTAAGATATGCGCTTGTCCAAGTCTTCTATGCACAATAGTAATAACCCGAGTGTGCAAGAAAATGCAGTAAAAGCCCTTCAATTTTCCCTAAAGTTGTATTGAAGTGCCATTTGGGCAACCGTATAAAACTCTTACGTCGAGAAACTGCACAGCTATGCACGACGTGGAGATTATCTTGAAAAACTTTCTCGTTCTTGCTTTCCTCGCTCTCACTCTGTTTACATGCTCCGCATCCGCGACAAGTTACTATGTCTCGCAATCTCTCGGAAACGACACGTTCCCAGGCACCACAACCGCAAAGCCCTTCAAGACCTTGGCGCGCGTATCCACTCTCACCGGTCTTAAGGGTGGTGACGCGATCTATCTCCGCCGCGGTGATACCTGGCATGAGCAGTTAAACATTCCTGGAAACGGAACCTCCACGTCGAGCCGCTTGATCATCGATGCCTACGGATCGGGAAGTGCTCCTGTGATCAATGGCGCCGATACAGTCACGGGCTTCAGCCTGATCGCGCCCGATACCTATCAGGTCCGTCGTTCTGAGCCCACCTATAAAGTATTTGTGGACCTCGCCTACAGCAGCTCAACGCCGCTCAAGAAGCTTTCGAACCTTTTGGCGACGATTCTCACGCCTGGTTCCTTTTATTCCGACGCGGACACCCTTTACGTTCATCTCGCCGATGGCTCCAACCCTTCGAGCCATGTGATCGAAGCCAGCGGGAATAGCCACGCATACGGCGTTCTGTCTCTCGACCGCTCCTTTGTCACGATCCAGAATCTCTGGATTGTTCGTACGACGAACTCCGGCGTGGCCTTCATCCTGCAATATTCGAATGTCTCGGGTACCGCGGGCAATCAAAACAACACCCTCAACCGGCTCTCCATCTATAACTCCGGCTCCGCGGCACCCCCGTATTACGGCTTCGATGGTGGCATCCTTGTACGCGGCAACGGATCATCCGGCTCTTTGGCACTTACCGGCTGGACCATCACGCACAACACCATCGGACGTCTCGATTCTCCTACGGGACTGAATTACAACATTGGTGGAATTCAGCTTCGTGGCGTCACTGGCGCCATGATTGACAGCAACATCGTCCAGACGGGGACGGCGATGGGTATCCAGGAGCGGCCGTATGGAAAGCAGGGCTGCTGCTCGGCTAACAAAATTATGTATAACTGGCTGTCCGACAACGAAGGCAACATCTCCGGTCAGAGTCCGAATGAGCAGGTCATCTCGAATACCATCGTGAACAGTCGCGGCTTTGGCATCCAGGTCCACGGAAACGCTCTGGTCTCCGGCAACAGCATGACCCACCTCGGAAAGAGCACGGACGGGACCCTGTACAACGGCATCGACGGTTACGACTCGCCTAACACCCTGTACGCGAACAACTCGATTATCGATGTCTACGGATGCTCCCTCACGGTCGAAGGTGCCTCTACCGGCGTCGTGGTCGATGGAGGTGTCTATAACTCGAACAACGCGTCCGGTTGCGCTCTCTATGTAACTGCCGCCGCACAGTCAGTCAAGTTCACGGGAAAGGCCAAATGGTTCGTGAACCCAACTGTAGCGAAGCCCTTCGGTTATCTGCTCACCAGCGTTGGCGACCGCATCAATCGCTACACGAAGGAACAGTTCCTGGCGCTTACTAAATAGGGAACACCTCTGCGCGCTGGAAGCGGGCAGTGCAACTCTCAACTGGACCCTGGAGACAGGGTCCAGCTTTTTTAGTGCCTGTGACCGGTAAACAGCTGGTAGGTAATACCAATCGTCACAGGCTTTGCATAGATGTGCCCAGATTCAGTGACTGGAGTCGAGTAGCGCTGAATCTGCGCGTCTGCTTTCAGGGAGAAGGGACCCACGACCCGATACTCGAAGCCAACGCCCGGCGAAAAGACATTGCTGGAGGAACTGGTGTAGGCAAACGTCTGTTCAGGATTGGCCCGCGCAGGGGAATAAACGATCTTGCCAAGGCCATACAGAACATCGACATAGGGTGTAAAGCGATTGAAGTTCTTGTCGAAGCGGAAGCCAATCAGAACATTCTTCTGGTTGCTGATATTTCCTTTGACCACCGGATAGGTGCCTCTCGCTTCAAACGAGGGTTGGATGCCCCAGAAACCATGAAAGCCGATATCCAGACCAGCAGTTACGCCGAGGTTCTTTCCGCCGATCAATCCGGTCCAATTACCGGTTCCACCTACAAAGGCAGAAACAGGGATCTTTCGAACGGCCGCGGCGTCTGCCTGCCCCTTTGCATATTGACTACCCCTTGCGCAGAAGGCTATCAGAGCGAGTGCCCATCCTATTTTCTTTACTCTCATCCATCCCCATTCCTGATCCACCACGCAGTGGCAGTGAAGCTCTTGGAAGTCGCACCGTCACGCTCCATCCTATCCCCTAAGATGCAGTTCATTTGGATAACGCTGTAAGGACACTCGCGACTATGTTTCGCGTGGGTTACGGGCCGAGCTGTGCTCGTCACGCAGCCGTGAGTAAAGTACCCTTGCAATGAGACACCACAAACCAGGATGCACCGGAGTAAAGCGTTGGAGAGAGAGAAGCATGCCTCAAGAAGATAGCCCATTGCCCCAGCTGACGGCGACGGTCCTCCTTTGCACGTATCGGCGTAAAGACGACCTCGCACGCTGCCTGGGTGCTTTGGAGCTCCAGACCCGGACGCCCGAAGAAGTTCTGCTCACCGTGCGGGATACGGACACCATTACTTTGGATTTTCTCTCCACGTCGAGCTACCGTCTGCCTCTTCGCATTGTTCCTGTGCAGACTCCAGGGCTGGTCGCTGCTCGGAATGCTGGTATCGCCGCTCTGACCACCGATATCGTTGCAATGATTGACGACGATACCTCTCCCGCGGCCAACTGGCTCGAGAACGTCTGCCAGCACTTTGCCGCGGATCCAAAACTGGGCGGCCTCGGAGGTCGCGATCGTCCGGCGGGCGATCATATTAAGGAAGTTGCCCGGGAGCCTGTGGTCGGCATTCTGCTTTACTACGGAAAACACATCGGAAATCACCATGCCGGCATTGGTCCAGCACGTCCGGTCGATCTTCTTAAAGGCGCAAATATGAGCTTCCGTTCGGAAGCAGTGCGGCAGGTGGGCTTCGACTCGCGCTTATCGGGCACCGGATCGCAACCTTGCGAAGATCTCTCCATTTCACTGCGCGTTCGCCGCGCGGGTTGGAAGCTTGCGTACGATCCTGATGTCCTCGTCGATCACTATGAAGGCGCAAGGGAAGAGCAGCGTCACTACGCCGCGATGCTTCCAGTCAAAGATCCAAAAGCCTTCGGAGAAGTGACCTACAACTGGGTGGTGACTATCTGGGACGAGTTTTCGCCCTTTCGTCATCTGGTCTTCATCGCATGGCAGTTTTTCGTGGGTACACGCGTCCGCCCAGGGCTGGTCCAAGCGCTACGATTCACCAAATCCCTGGGCAGCATTTCGTGGCAACGGTTCTGGTACACACAGCAGGCAGTCGCGTCGGCGTATAGCGATCTTTATCGTGGAAGGTCAGCTGGTTCGCCCACGTAGACTGAATCTTTGTCCGTAGCCGGAAGACCGTCGAGCGTCTTCCGGATGATTGCGATCAACTTCTGTGTGTACACTTGGTTGCTCAGGCGCGCTTCGAAGTCGTTGCGGGCGTTTTCCGAGAGCATACGATAGCGTGCTCGATCCTGAAAGGCGTCGCGCAGCCACACGGCATATTCTTCTTCTCTGGCTTCCAAGGGGAGCAAAATGCCCCAATCCTTCTGCACAACGGTTCCCACGCCGCCTACATCGGTCGCAGCTACAGGCAAAGCATAGGCAGCAGCTTCATTGAAGACGATGCCCTGGGCTTCCGCACGGGTCGGCATGACAAAAAAGTCGCTCGTCGCATAAAGGTGCTGGAGCTGGGCCATCTGCTCAGGAACCTCTTTCTTCAGCATTCCGTGGACCTTCACAAATGCAGGCATGTTCTCGGGCGAACATCCCACGACATGCAGCGTGGCGGGGACCCCCAGCCCATTGAGGCTGCGTGCGATCTCCACTGCAATCGGGCCGCCTTTGCGCACGAATTCCCGGCCGACAAAGAGAAGATGGCAATGCTCGCCGGTGCGTGCAACCGCAGCCTGCATGACGGACTCCCTGCGAGGCTCCTCCGTAAAGTTTGCTCCAAAGGGAAGGATGTGTACCCGGCGAGGATCCATGCCACCTTCCGCGATGGCCCGATCTGCGGCCCAAGCCGAAGTCATGACCAGGTGCAGATTGGGTTTTGAGAATGCTTTCCTATCCAACTCATATCCGGCGCGGACGATGTGCTCCGGCTGACGATCGGCGGCGAAGTAAGGATACATCTCGACAATCTGCCCCCACGTTGCATCCAGCAGCACAAAGATGGGCTGTGGAACATCCAGGTAAGCCACAAACGCAGCCGAAACCGTAAGGATCGCGTCGGCATCGCGGTGCCGTCGAAGCCTTCTGTTTCCAATCGCCGTGTAAAACCGGGTTACAAGGTCGTGGCGGTCAGGGTGGTAGTGCAGATTGCGAAAGATGCGGTAGGCATGAAACAGGGAAGCGCGAAGCACCCTTCGGAGACGCGGAACCAGATTTCCGACGGAGGTGACCCTCTGGCCAGCTTTGCGTAGGCCAGCGATGACGTGGGCCGCAGATCCCGCCCAGAACTGTTTGTCTTCCGGATCATGGACGTCGTAGAAAACAAGATTGAGGGGATCGTGCCCCATGCGAATTTCCTTTCACGTCCCTACGTCCAGTGCGATCGTCAGTTCGACTTCCTCCGAGTGTACTAGTGCTGGCGGAGGCTTCGCGAGGAAGGGATTTGCTTTGTGTGGTCTACCGACGTCAGAATGGTGCCGCAGATGTGTCTCTATGCCGTCTTCGACGGAAGCATTACGTACATTTCGGGCATAGCTTGGCCTTTGTCCTTAGTTTCGCATGCTAATTTCGCGATCGAGGCTAAAATAGGAATCCACACTTCACATTTCAAATATTTAGGCCGAGACGGATTTGTCTCAGCCTATGATTGGTCCCACATGTCTACCGTCACGACGAAAGTTTCGCTCGGGTCCACTGAAATAAAGCGCAAGGTTTCCATTTCCAATTCGTGGAAGGGAATGCTGCTTGTTGTCCTTCTTTATGCGACAACCTTCAGCATCCTCATCAGCGCGCTTCGGGTTCAATATGGCTTTCCCCTCGATGATTCCTATATTCATCAGTCAGTAGCGCGCAACTTCGCCCTGCATCACACGCTGGGGTTTGTGATTGGACATCGCTCCTCCGGTGCCACGAGTCTTTTGTGGGAGATCCTTCAGGCCGGTGAATATAAGCTCTTCGGCGGCGTGGCACATCCTGTGCCGTATAACCTTGCACTTAGCTTCCTCTTCTTTTCCATCATCGGGAGCGTGCTCTACCTCATCGCTCGCCAGGATGGTATGTCCTGGCGACTCGCCGGCATCCTCGCCGCCGCCCCCGCTCTGACTGGGAACTTCATGTGGTTTGGCCTCATCGGCATGGAGCACCTGCTCTTCGTTGCGCTTTCTCTCCTTTCTATCGAGTGCTGGTTCCAGGATCCTCCCAGTCGATCGGGTACCGCGGTCTGGACAGGCATCTTCACGGGTCTGGCGGCGCTCACACGACCTGAGGCAATTGTCCTGGCTCCTTTGCTGTTCCTTAGCAGCTACTTTTACAAAACCGGCCGACGTTTGAAGGACGTGGCGATCGCCGGTAGCATCTGGGTGTTCATGGTGCTGATTGAGCTGGCAGCGAATATCTGGACCTCAGGCTCTCTCATGCCAGCCACGCTCAAAGGGCGCTCCTGGCTGTACTTCCACACGACGGGCGGACCGCACTCTCTCCATTCCATCTCGCGATATTGCGGGGCATGGGTACAAAGACTTCCTCGCCAGTTCAGCACGCGTTTCACGGAACAACTGGCTACGCTTCATCAGATCAAAAGCATCTTTGCGTTCATAGGGATCGTTCTTCTGCTCCTCACCCTGACGGGAGCATATTTTCTTCTTCGTCACCGCCCGCCACCACCACGGTTCAGTTTTCTTATCCTCTGGGCGGCGGTCCACTTTCTGACTTATATGTTTACCTTCCCGGCCAGTGGGCACGGTGGACGGTATCAGCCTCTCACCCTCCTCCTGTTTTTCCCGCTTCTCTTCTTCGGGATTTATGGCATCTTCCGTCATGGCATTCATTTGCCGCGGGAGTGGTCCATCGGTCTGGTGGCTCTAATCATGATGGTGAGCGGAATTGCCTCCCTTCGTACGTGGTATCGCGTCACTGTGGACGGCATTGGCCACATCAATCAGGTCCATGGAGAGATAGCCAGATGGATGAATACCAACCTGTCTCCGGATGCGCGTGTGGCGGCGTTTGATATTGGACGCATCAGCTATGACTGGCATGGACAGATCATTGATCTGGGCGGTTTGGTGGACCCCTCCTATTACCACTACCTGGCTGAGGGGAAGGTGCCAACCTATCTGCGCCTTCAGCATGCGCAGTACGTGATTCTGCCCGACTCCGGCATCGAAGATATGGGGTTTGGCAAATTGCACGGTATGCAGAAGCTGGTCAGCAAATGCAGCGAGCACGACCCCTGGCTTCTTGGCTTTCGGTACACGATTCACGCTACCCGCTGCCAGGAGCTTTATCGGATTCCATAGTCGTATGTTGTCAGCCTGGAGACCCAGAACACTAGGCCACAGGATGAACATCCCGGTCATGGATTCCCGCATCTGAATTGAAACAGAGTTATTCGTTCTCCACGCCCGGGCGTTCTAGACCCTCATCAATCCGTGTGCGCGTAGGGCATACTCGGAGATAGAGTTTGGCTGAGAGATTGGATTTTGGAATGATGACCGTACTGCCGCAAAGCACATGGAAGCAGATGTGCTTTCTTATTGTTGGAGCATGCCTCTCTATGGGCATGGCTGGCTGTGCGTCCAATCCGCCGGGAAACGGCTCGGGGTCCACGGGTGGTGGATCAACAATTACCTATCCCAATTCAACAGGTAACTGGGAGATGACCGCAACCGCGACTAAGGGCGTCGTACCATTCAGCACAATCGGCGGCTTCATCAATGAGCAGGCGACGGGTAGCTCTCACCCCACGACAGGCGCTTTCATGGTGCAGTCAACGGGTTGTTATGCAGGGATCGCAAACATACCCATGCAGGGTGTGATTGAGGGCCTTCGTCTCCATATCGTCTCGTTCCCCCTGGAAGGCCAGACTCTGGACATCAATGGAGCGAAGAACACTACTTCAACGCAGTTTACGGGTAGTTATACGGTGACCGGCGGTTGTGGCGACGGTGCAACGGGAACGATTACGGGAACACAGTACGCCTCACTTACCGGAACTTACGCAGGTACCTTCTCCGGCGGGCAGACAATTTCACTTACATTATCTCAATTCACACTGGGAACCGGCGATGGTGTGTTTCTTTTAGGCGGTTCGGCGAGGCTTGGCGGATTCACGTGCTTCACATCCGCAACTATGGCGTCGTCAAATGGCGCGGTATCGGGTAACACGGTTGTCATGAATCTCGCTGCAAGCGCTGACCAGAATATTGTGTCGAGCGGTACTTTCGACGCTGCCGCCAGCAAAATTACATTGAATAGTACACAAGTTACGGGTGGTAACTGCGCCGGCAGTCTGGGTGCGGTCACACTGTCTAAACAACCGTGACGCTGAAGTGCGTAGCTGTGAATACGCCCGTGAGGCGTTGGGAAGGGCTCTGAGCCGTCGTGAGAACAGTAAGTGTGCTAAACAAACGTAAGTTGTGCCGTGTCGCTGGAGTAATCTTTTCCGGGGCGCTCATGTTATTGGGTGTCGCTGGTTGCGGGTACACGGGATATCCACTTACAGGCGGTACATCGGCCCCAGGATATCTATACCTGACAGGGAACTGGCAGATGCGGAATACTTCGACCGGCGGTACCTCCCCGTTTTCCGCGATGGCAGGCTACATCAACGAACAGAACGACGGCGCGACGACCCATACTGTGACGAGTGTCTTTCAGGTGACTCCCAGTGGAACATGCTTCCTTGGGGCGGAGACCGTCCCTTCTGAGGGCTCTCTGACAGGAACAGCCCTTGGACTGAACGGTTTTTCCGTAAATGGACAATACGTTACCTTCAGCGCAACGAAGGATGCCACGGCGACCCATTTGGCGGGAACATACGTGGTTCGCGGAGGTTGCGCTGGAGGCGCCGCAGGCAACTTTTCCGGGACAAAATACGCCAATCTGACCGGAACGTACCGAGGATCAACAAGCGCTACCGGCACGATGAGCTTTGCCCTCGTCCAAAGCTCCGTCCCCAATGGACTCGGTTACTTTCCACAGAGTGGGACAGCTAACTTCAGCGGCTTCAGTTGTTTGAATAGTGCTACCGTCAACGCCTCCGCGAGTAGCGTGATCGGCGAAACTGTAAAACTGGTCATGACAGATAACAATCAGCACCCCATAACCCTGAACGGCACATTCACGGACGACGCATCGGCTATCACGGTTAGCTCAATCGAAAGTCCCGCAAGTCCATGCGTAGCTACGACGACACCGTTCAAGCTGACGCGCTAGACCGCTGGCGTTTCAAATGCTGTCTTTAGTCACGAGCGACCGCTCTGCAAGGCCAAAAGATCGCTTTTCCCTAAAGTGGAAGATTAATTCCTCTTCCGGGTGAGAAAGATGACCTTGCCCTCTTTAGGCCGCAAAACTTTGCGTATTCTGTCTCGACAGGTTGGCACCTGGATTGCATATACATATCGTAGGAAAGCAACATTCTTCGGATTCGCCTTTCGTTCCATGAGAGAACGGGGACCGGACGATGTTGAACCCATTAGGCCACAGCTACGAAGCGGAATGTCCTGATGCTGAACGTCACTGCTATGGTCGACCAATTTCGGTTCGACAAGGAAACAGATGACGCACCCGAAGGCGGGAATTATTTTTCTGCCGAAGGAAAGATGCCAGTACTTTGGAGGAGCCCATTGTATACCTCAGATAAGACCCCTGTCCAGACCCCTGGAGTTGAGAAATTCTCCGCAGGCCTCCCGGCGGTCGATATCCTTACCCCGGTTGAGCAAGTGTCATCGAAATATAAGATCGCGCGCGGCATCCTGCCCATCCCATTGGCTGGAATTGCCTGGGTCTGCGTCACCCACCGGATGTCTTTGCCGGATCTGGCAAACAAGTGGGACTTCCAGTTTTCGCTGTCGCGTCTGTTGGTTCTGGTTGCGGCTTTCGCGGTCTGGAATCTGGCGATCAGCCTCCGTCCCAAGAGCAATCGGAGCCATTCCGTCTATCTGCGCGAAGCCAGTACCTTAGTGGTTGCAAGCGCGGCCTGCGCTTTCCTGGTTGTTCTTTGCATTGGTTCCAGGTTCCGCGCGGAAGACAAGCTGGTTCCTCTGGCGTTTGCTCTGAGCGCGCTTCTGGGGAGCAGCCTGATTTTCCTGCTCATCGATGCTTGCGCACGTCACTTTGGGAAGCTTCAAAATCCTGAAAAACCCCTGGTCCTGATCGTGGGATCCGGCTCTAAAGCGGGTGCAGCGATCACGGAGTCTGCACGTTCGCCCTATTCCGTCCTAGGTTGCGTGGATGACACCTTCATCGAAGATCCAACTTTGAAGGAGATGTATCTTGGCACGATCGATGAACTCCCTTCCTTGCTGAAGCATCATCCGATCGAAGCCATTGTCATCACTCTGCCCGCACGTTCGCAGTACGACCAGATTCAGCGGGCCATCAGCATCGCGGAGAACGCTGGCGTGGATGTTCATCATTCCACAACGTTCTTCCGGACTTCTATTGTCAGCCAATCCAGCGCGTCGTCGGTTCTAGCGCGTGGCACGATGCTGCACGCCAAGCACTGGGATGTGCGCGAGTACGTCAAACGAGCCATTGATCTCGTGGTCAGTTCGCTCGCGATCATTGCGTTCAGCCCGGTCATGCTCCTCATCGCTCTGGCCGTAAGGTTTACAAGTGAAGGTCCGGTATTCTTTGTACAGAAACGTTACGGCAAGAATCGAAAGCACTTCCCCATGTACAAATTCCGGACCATGGTGGTCGATGCCGAGGCAAAGATGAAGGAACTTGAGGCCAAGAATGAGATGTCCGGCCCAACCTTCAAGATGAAGCATGATCCGCGCATTACTCCCATCGGTCGCTTCCTCCGTCGCACCTCCCTGGACGAGTTGCCACAGCTCTTCAACGTTCTTCTGGGAAATATGTCTCTGGTTGGACCACGTCCGCTCCCGATTCGCGATGTAAACCTCTTCCAGGAAGGCTGGTTGCTCCGTCGCTTCAGCGTAAAGCCTGGCCTGACTTGCCTGTGGCAGATCAGCGGGCGCAGCAATACGACCTTCCACAGCTGGATGATGCAGGATCTCGCCTATATCGATGGCTGGTCTCTCTATCTGGACATAAGCATCCTCCTCAAGACCATACCGGCGGTACTCAAGGGTAGCGGAGCGATGTAGCTTGTTCTACGCGTGCGGACATAGAATGATTCTCTAGTTCGCACGCCAACTTTTATGTTCGTATGCCATCCGGCATGAGAAACACTTCCGTAGAAGAGGGATGAATGCTTAACCGTTTGCGATCAAGGTACCTTTGGCTTGCCGCTGTAGCTCTTATGCTGGTCTCCGCAGCGAGTGCGCAGCAGATGCAGCTGCAGCGCCGCAGTACCTATAAGCTGCATCCTGGCGATCAGCTCACCGTGCAGTTCACCTACACGCCTGACCTGAATCAGCCTGTGACCATCCAGCCGGATGGATACATCGTTCTGAATCCCACGGGTCCCGTACAAATTGGCGGCAAGACAGTGGATCAAGCCACGACGATCATTCAACAGGCTGCTGCCACACGTTTGAAAGATCCTGTTGTCTCCTTGGTTTTGACCGACTTTCAGAAGCCGTACATCATCGTCTCGGGACAGGTGCAGAATCCCCTGCGATATGACATGCGCGAGCCCACCACCGCTCTGCGCGCCATCATGATGGCCGGGGGAATCACGAAGAGTGGTAAAGAGAAGCAGGTCGTTGTGTTCCACGACATGGATGGCGATTCGCCCCAGGTGCGTGTCCTTAACTTGAAAGATGTAGGAAAAGACACTATCTTCGAACACGATATGGCACTTAGTTCCGGAGACATCGTTTTTGTGCCGCGCACCAAGGTAAGCCGGGTGCAGGATGTAGCACAGCTGGCCGCGACTTTTGGGCTCTATCTCAATGCCGCCACATACCTGATCACCCGTTAGATCGTGCCGACTCAGAAAAGAAAACAGCGCATCCTGTATGTGGATCAGACAGCGGCCTTAGGCGGAGGGGAGCTAGCGCTCCTCTCCCTCATCAAGCAGCTCGACCGCAGTCGCTTTGAACCTATCGTTATCTTGTTTCAGGACGGCCCCTTCGTTGAGAAGCTGCAAGGCCTCTGCGAAGTTCATGTTGTTCTGCTCGACGCCAGCGTCCAGGAGTTTCGGAAGGATGCTATCGGCATCCGTTCTGTACTTAACTTCGAGAAACTCAAGATCTCGCTGGCTTATGTCGGCAACCTCGTGCGCACGATCCGACGTCTGCGTCCGGATATCATTCACACCAATTCGCTGAAGGCCGATCTTCTCGGAGGTCTGGCGGCCAAGCTGCTTCGGATCCCGTTGATCTGGCACGTGCGGGATCGCATCGCGGATGATTACCTTCCGCCTCGGACCGTGAAAGTCTTTCGGCGTCTGTGCCGCATCGTGCCGAAGTACATTATTGCGAATTCGCAATCTACGTTGGAGACCTTGTTCCTTCCTCCGGGGAAGCCCTTTCGCGTCATCTCCTCCGGCTTTGATGTGGAGCGGTTTCGCGACCTTGGTAGTCAACAGCCGTCACTGTTGGAAACAATGCGCGCTGGCCGAACGGTGAACATCGGCATAGTAGGACGCATCAGTCCATGGAAGGGCCAGGAAGTTTTTGCCTTAGCCATGGCTGAAGTACGGAAAGAATTTCCCGGTATTAAAGGCCCGATCATCGGCGCGGCTCTCTTTGGGGAGCAGGAGTTTGAAGCGAAACTGCATGACATCGTGCACAATCTTGCACTTGACGATGTAATTCAGTTCAAAGGCTTTCAAAACGACGTGGCCGCAGCCATCGCACAGCTGCACATACTCATCCATGCATCGGTCATTCCTGAGCCGCTGGGACAGGTGATTGCGCAGGGCATGGCGGCAGGGAAGCCGGTTGTCGCAACGCGCGGTGGCGGAGCTTCGGAGATCGTGCAGGACGGTGTCACTGGTCTGCTCGTTCCCGCGAAGGATTATGTCGCTCTCGCCGAAGCCATTCTTTCCCTCTTACGCGATCCTGAAGAGGCGGAAAAGATGGCTCTGCGTGGACAGCAGACCGCGATGGAAAACTTCGCTGAGGCTTCCATCGCACGGAAAGTAGAAGCGGTCTACGACACGATGCTAAAGACAGACAACTAGAGACGGGTATCCTTCTTCGCGTCGCGTTGTTGCAGAAGAATCGTTAGCCGCTGAACGAGCCTCTGCGAGAAGAGTGTTCTGTCGAACTTTTCCGCGTGCTTGCGCAGCTTCTGAGGATCCCATGAAATTGCCTCGGAACGAACGAGAGCGTCCGCCATCGACACCGGAGTCGCATCTGGAAAGAGTATGCCTGTCTGACCGTCCACAATCGTATCCAGGGCACCACCTACACCGTAGGCAACACACGGTCTTCCCGAAGCCGCTGCTTCCAGCGGAGTGAGACCGAAGTCCTCTTCACCAGGGAACAGAAAAGCTCTGCAGTGCGAAAGCAGGTGAGTGACATCTTCATCGGGAAGCCGCCCCGCAAACTTCGTCTCAGGCCCAGCAAGAGCTTCCAGGCGAGGCCGGTCCGGCCCCTCTCCCACGATGATGAGCTTCCTTCCGAGCAGCTTGCACGCCTCGATGGCAAGATCGACGCGCTTATAGCCCACAAGGCGCGAAACAATCAGATAGTAGTCGCCGATGTCCGCCGAGATCGAGAAGCGCTGTACGTCGATGGGCGGAAACATGATCTCTGAGTCCCGTCCATAGTAAAGACGTATGCGCTCGGCAATCACAGTTGAATTCGCGATGAAAACATCGACACGATCGGCTGCCTGCTTATCCAGGTTCCGCAGAAGTTTGGTAAGGTTCCGGAGGAAAAAATTAACGAAGACATTGAAGTTCTCGCGACGTGCATAGTCTTCATAGCGCCAGATCCATCGCGAAGGGGAGTGACAATAGCAGACATGAAGAGCGTCCGGACGTTTGTTCAGCATCTTCGCAAAGCCGTAGCAACTCGACACAACGAGGTCGTATTTCTTCAGATCGAATCCACGCATGGCCAGTGGATAGAGCAGAAAATAGTGACGGTAGTATTTCCTGAGATTTGGAAGATGCTGCATCCACGACGTGTGGATCGTACGCGTCTTCATGTACTTTGAAAGGCGCTGTTCCACGAGGACGCTGGCATACACCTCTGCAGTCGGTAGCGCGCGTGCAATCTCCTCGGCAACGCGCTCTCCGCCGCCAGCCTGCACGAAGTTATCCTGTACAAACGCGATCTGTTGATGGGGAGAGAGCAACTGCTCTGGAAGTGAAGTGGTCGTCTCATGCTCAACAGATTCGTTCATCGAGGATCCCTTTCAAACCACAGAGTTGCTTCATTGTAGTGAGCGTTCTGCCAAATCGGTCTTACGGGTCGCCTACGGTCCTCATAGTGAAACGGCCAAGGCCTAGCCGCAGCTGCCTGATTTGGAGTTGGCTTCATCGAGTGTCTGCCATAGGACCCGTAAAGCTAAGATGATCTCGGTCGCCTAAGTGGTGCTTAGAGAAGGAATATAACGAGCTTCGATGGATACACCAAAGTGTGGCAATTATCTTCCGAAGCCGGGCAGATCGACGCGACGTGCTACGTGATCCTGGATCCAATGTGCGTCCCACCATTCCTTGGGATCGATCTGGACACCATCGAGTTGCATGGCGAAATGGACGTGGTCTCCGCCCGCCATTCCGGTCATGCCACTTAGTCCCATCACCTGCGAGCGTTTGACCATATCTCCCATGTGCACATCGATCCGGCTCATATGACCGTAGATCGTCTGCAGACCATAGCCGTGGTCGACCACAACGCAGTTGCCATAGATCCCGAGAGGTGCAGCCCACACGATGCGGCCATCATTCGACGCCTCAACTCCTACGTGCTGCGTGACGGCGAGATCGTAGCCGAGATGCACCTGCTGATCGATCTTCTTACCGTGGTAGATATAGCTGCGTACGTCAGCGAAGGTGGCTTCGGCCTTTGCGTGCGACTGGCGCGTGAAGGGCTGAGACCAGAGGAAGCTTTCGGCGCTTTTGAGGCGAAGGTCGGCCAGCGTCTTGTTGTTCGCCTGGCGCATCTCCGTATTGATCTTGACGAAGCGCGCAACCGGATCGCCCGTGCCGTTCGGATCGAGTTCACCGAGGACCTTCTGCAGGAACTGATCGGATATCTGGATCTCGTGCTGCGTATAAACGGGCTGTTCCTTCTTGGGGAAGATCACGGTGAGTGGTGTCGTCACATCGTTGCCTGCTCCATTGGAGGCGTAGACCAACGGCGTCGTGCCCGCAGGCATGTTCCAGGCGAAAGCGAACAAAGAGAAGAGGCCAGGCTTGCCGCCGGGCATCGGCCAGGCACGGAATGTCTGGTTCCCAACGCGGACGCCCGCGGAGGTGTAGGAGCCAGTGACGTTGAGGGTAGCAAGATCGGCCATGCCGAGGTAAAGGTAATGTTGGTCGGAGTCTGCGCTGACAAGAGGTGGCTGCGTGACCACGTTCACATCGCGCTCAATGCGAGTGGTTCCATGAAACAGGCCGCCGGACGTGGCTTCGAGGATGAGATGGGCTGGTCCATCATGCAACTGGGGCGTGGTCTTAACACCGACTTCGAAGTTGAAGGTGCTTTCAGGACCCTTTGAAGCAGTCGGAGCCTGCCAGGCCTGGTACTGCGCGCCGTTCTGAGACAACGTAGCTGTGAGTTTGCTTACGCCGTGAGGATCGCGAACGTGGACGGCGATAGGCGTTGCCTGCCCAACGGTGGTCACGGGAGCTGGCATATCGATCGAAGGTTTGCCGCAGCCGGTCAAAACCACGCACAGCGGAAACAGAAGGAGATGAGAAGAAGTGATGGGGATTCGCACAACTCAATTCTAGTCGAGAGTGCGTCCAACTCATCGCGGAGTCTGCGAGCCTAGAGAGACCGATGGCGCACTTTTGCAGTCTCGCCAAAGCTCCTCTCTATATTGAGCAGGTCCAAGCAAGAATGTCTGGTCCAAACAGTAGTGCGCGTGGATGTACTCACGGAATGGCCTGCCATGGTCATGCGGAGTGGTGGGAACATCGGGGTCCAGCGCCACATATTTTCGCGGAGACTTTTGCAAAACATCGAGGATGCGCTTCACATCCTCGACCGAGGTGAAATCGTCATTGTTTACAACCTGGCGTGCGTCCAGTGATGCGTGAGGGCTTAGTGACTGTTGCAGCGTCGGATGCTCAACGAGCACGCAAGTGCACTCCGTTGTTGTGAGTCATTAGCTTGTGCATCTACAATCTGCGGCATGGCGAGCACCCTTATTCCTCCACCGGCCGATCTTCCGGAGACGGCGCGGTTGGTTGAGGATCACATCCATCATTTGCTGCAGAGTCCCCAGTTCGCCCGGGCAGAGACGCAGCGAAAGCTGCTGGCCTATCTTTGGGAGCACAGGCACGAAACCGTAAGCGAATACGCCATTGCTACCGAGGGGCTTGGCCGCAATCATCGCTTCGACTCCACCAGCGACGCTTCCGTGCGCGTGCATATCTCGCGTCTGCGGCGAAAGCTGAAAGACTACTACGCCGAAACCGGAGAGACAGAGCTCGTCGTCATCCCGATCGGAACGCACCAGCTGGTGGTTCTGGAACCCCATCCTGCGCTTGAAGAGTTCGTGACCACGCCGGAAGTGGTTTCCGTGATCGATCGCGCGCGAACTCGTCTTGTCCCTATCCTTTCTGGGATATGTGTGCTTCTGCTGGTAGCGGTCGCTGTGTTGGGAACACTGTTTGCAAGGCAGCGTATCGCTGAACGATCCGCAGTGAACAGGACAGAGCGGCTGAATACCTTCTGGCAGTCTTTCCTGGAAGGCGACGCACCGGTCAAGATTGTTTTGCCGACGCCGGTGTTCTTCAACTTCAAAAACTTCCCCTCATTGAAGATTCGCTCAACGGCGGTCAACGGGTTCAATGAGATCGCAAACGACCCGCAGCTGAAGGCCTTCGCTGACACTTTGGGGCCGCGCGGGCTGGAGCAGTCCTATACCGTAACCTGGGACACGCTGGCCGCCATCGAGATTGCCCGATACCTGGATCGAACGGGGCAGGGAAAGCGCGTTTCGTTCGGTGTCACGCGCGACTCATCTCTGATGTCTTTGGAGCAGGCAAACGTCATCGTCCTGGGCACGCATGCGACGCTCCAGCCTGTGCGGGAGTACACGGAGGCGATGAACTTCACCCTCACGCGTGGAGAGGAGTGGGTTCTGAACGCCGAACCGCTGGCGGGCGAACCAAAGGAGTTTGGCAGGCAGACCCAAGGGGAGACGCGCAGTATCGAGCCTTCGATTATTGCTGTGTTGCCAGGAAGGGCGGCCGGTCTGAAGGTGCTCATACTGGAGTCGCGCGACACCTCGGGCATGGTGTCTCTGCTCTCCTCGAACGCGGGAGAGCATGCAGTGGCGACGATGTGGCGTGCTCACGGCTCGCCGCAGTTTTTTGAGATGGTAGTGATGACCGAGCGGGAAGGGAATACGCCGCTGCGCAGCTGGCCGGTTGCGATGCACGCCTACACGCATGGACCGCCGTCCAAATCGATGTAACGGCGCGTAACATACCGGTCGAAACGTGCGCATCGTATCGCGATCGTGCCAGCATCACCACTATGTTGCGACCCTTGCGCCTCTTTCTCGCCCCTATTTTGTCCGCCGTTGCCATCTCGGCGGTTGCCGCATCTCCCATCCAGCCATCAGCTACAACGGATCTCGTCGTTTACGGCGGCACGGCGTCAGGCGTGATGACCGCCTATGCAGGAGCCAAGCAAGGTCTGCGTGTCGTCCTCCTGGAACCGACCCAGCACGTCGGCGGCATGGTCACCGGCGGTCTGTCTGCCACCGATTATGCCTACTTCGGCGTTATCGGCGGGTATACGCGCGAATTCTATCGGCAGGCTGCCGCACACTATGGCACCAACGATCTCTTGCATCCGTCCGACTGGCTCTCAGAGCCGAAGGTGGGCGAAGCGATCTTCGATGAATGGCTCAAGTCCGCTCACGTAGAAGTGCATCGGGGGGAGCGTCTGAAGGAACAGGGCGGCGTCCTGATGAACGGCAAGCAGGTGACGGCTCTGGTGACGGAAGACGGGAAACAATGGATGGGTAAGGTCTTCGCGGACTGCAGCTACGAGGGCGACGTGATGGCGGAGGCCCATGTCCGCTATACCGTTGGCCGTGAAGGGGTGGCGGTTTATAGCGAAAATCTTGCCGGCGTCAGCCACAACACACCGAAGCACCAGTTCCTCTATAAGACCAGTGCCTACGATGCCGCGCATAAGCTGCTGCCCGAGGTCGATCCCGGACCGCTCGCTCCTGCCGGCAACGGAGACAAGAAGGTGCAGGCCTATAACTTCCGCTTGATTCTGACCAATGATCCGGCCAACAAGATGCCGTGGACCAGGCCCGCTGGCTACGACCCCTCGCGCTTCGCTCTGCTCGCAGCGTATCTCAAAGATTTCGAAAAAAACCGAGGGCGCGCTCCACTCCTCCGCGATGTCTCAAACCCCGTATGTTTTGCCCATCATAAGTGCGACTTCAATAACAATGGAGCCTTCTCAACCGACTATCTAGGCAAGAGTTGGACCTATCCGGACGCGAGCTATACGGAGCGAAGGCGTATCTGGGAGGACCACCTGCTCTATACAGAGTCCTTCTTCTACTTCATTGCGACGGATCCCTCTGTGCCGGAATCGCTAAGGACAGACACAAATAAGTGGGGCCGGGCGAAGGATGAGTTCACAGACACGGACGGTTGGCCTCGACAGCTCTACATCAGGGAAGGACGGCGGATGCTGGGTGTCTACGTCATGCACCAGGCCGACCTCCAGACCGAACGTACAAAGCCTGACTCCATCGCGATGGGTTCCTATAACAGTGACTCCCATAATGTGCAGAGGGTGGCGATGCCCGACGGCTCCGTCTTCAACGAAGGCGATGTCCAGGTGCCGGTGCAGCCCTACGAGATCAGCTTCCGCGCCATCCTTCCCAAGCCGGAAGAGACAACGAATCTCCTTGTTCCAGTCTGCTTCTCGGCCTCCCACATCGCTTATTCGTCGGTTCGCATGGAGCCCCAGTACATGATGATCGGACAGGCCGCGGGCATCGCGGCTGCGCTGGCCATCAAAGCAAACACGCCGATTCAGCAGGTGTCGGTGGCTACCCTACAGGAGATCCTCCGCAAGGACGGCGCGATCCTGCATCTGAACCAGCAAGCTGCTCACGCGACTTCGAAGGTTCATCCTCAGCCGTAAATGATTGATTCGTAAGACTTGTAACGTAACGTAACAGCTTGGAACTGGACTGTTGCCGAAACGAAACGGAAACTCGCGTCGATCGCTGGGAGTGATATTTCGCGTTGCGAAAGTCACCCCAGCATCTCCCGAGGCCTCATGAAGTCTTTGATTATTCGAAGAGTGATTTCTAGCTTTCTCCTTCTCTGTGTCCCATGCGTCGTATCGGTTACCCGCACAGCGCAAGCGCAGATCGCAAATGGTTCCATCACCGGGCGCTTGACCGATGGCAGCGGTGCTGTCATACCCAACGCGGACGTCACCCTCACCAAGACGGAAACCGGAATCGCTGTAACGACGAAGGCGAATGGGGACGGCCTCTACTCCTTCCCGGCACTGCAGACCGGAACATACCGGATCGGCGTTGTGTCGGCCGGGTTTAAGAAGGCGGAGGGTCAGTTGGTTCTGGCGGTTGGCCAGAATGCTCAACTCGACCTTTTGCTTGAGATCGGCAGCAACGCCGAGACGGTCAACGTAGAGGCAACGACCGCAGAGCAGTTGAACACCGACAACTCCACCCTGAGCTACACAGTGGGTGCTCGCCAGGTGAATGAACTCCCACTGAACGGCCGCAACCCCTACGCCCTGGCACAGCTCAGCCCGGGCATCAATCCCGGTGGCAGTTTTGGAACGGGCGTGAGCACGACGCGCGGTGCTCTTGTTGCTGCTGCGACCAACAACTTTTCCTCCAACGGCGGCGTCTCTGGCAACAATGAAATTCTGATCGACGGCACGCCCGTCACGCTCTGCTGCCAGGGGCAGCCTGCGCTCACACCGTCGGCAGAAGTAGTCGACCAGTTCAAGGTCATCACCTCCAATCCCGGTGCCCAGTTCGGTCGATCCAGCGGCGGCTTCCTCAACCTGGTTACGAAAACGGGTGGCAGCCGGTTTCACGGCACGATCTACGACTTTCTCCGCAATGACAAGCTGGACGCTGCCAACTTCTTCACCAAGCGCTCAGGCGTCCGCCCTTTGGCGACGCACAACGACTTCCGCTTTCCGCATCGTTACAATCAGTTCGGCGCCTTTGTCAGCGGTCCGGTCTTTATCCCGAAGGTGTACACCGGCAAGGATAAAACCTTTTTCACCTTTGGCTATGAAGGCCAGCGCAACCTGACCTATGCAGCGCAGGTCATCACGGTACCCACCGTGCTTATGCGCCAGGGCGTCTTTACGGAAAATACTACTGGTGCGGTCTATGATCCCTACAGCACCACGCAGGTCGGCAACAACTACAACCGCACACTGCTACCCGCTGGCTGCAATAGCAACGGTTGCTTTGCCGCTGGACAAGGCGTGAGCAATCCAAACCCCGTCGCTCTTAGCCTGCTGGCGTTGTATCCAAACCCGACGAACTCCGGCCTGACCAACAACTACAGTTATGCTCAGGCACAGACCGACCGGGACGATCAGTACAACTTCCGCATAGACCATAATTTCTCCAGCGCGAACCGCGCCTTCATGCGCGGCACGCGTGGAGCCAACACGCACCACGAAAACGATCTCTTCAATCAGGCAAGCGGTCCCAACAGCATCAATCAGACCATTACGGGTTACCTCTTCGCGGCGAGTGACAGCTACACCATCTCGCCCACCATGCTTCTGCAGGTGACCTACGGCTTTGCAGCACAGCGAAACATTCAGTTGCCGGGCAATTTCGGGATCAATCCGGCGCAGTATGGCTTTTCTTCGAACCTGCTTTCGGAGCAACAGACCCTTGGCTTTCCCGTCGTGCAGATCTCTGGATTTCAGCAGTTAGGCTACGCCGGAAACTCAAACCAATGGAGTCACTACACGCACTCCCTGTCGCCAATTCTGGTGTGGCAAAAGGGCAAGCACAATCTGACTGCTGGCTACGACGGCCGCCTGATCTACGAGATGGAACAGGGCTTTAACAATCCGCTGGGTAATCTCACCTTCGATTCGACGCTGACCCGTGGGCCAAACGCAGCGACTGGAGTTGCGGGCAGTCCCGCACAGTTCGCCTCCATCGCCGCCTTTCTGTTGGGAGTTCCCACCAACGCCAACCTGACGCGCCAGGCTACGCTTGCATTGCATCAGTGGTACCACGCACTCTACCTACAGGATGACTGGCGCATTCATAAGGATCTGACGTTGAATCTCGGCATCCGCTACGATCGCGATCAGGCCTTTCGCGACAGGCATAACGCATGGGCTGCGTTGGATCTCGAAGCCACGAACCCGCTTTCGAGCACGGCATTGCCGATCACGGGCGGTGCTCAGTATGTTGGCGCAAATGGAAATCCTTCAGGGTTCTGGCAGGATTACAACAAGGTCGGCCCGCGTGTCGGTTTCTCATGGAATCCGCATCAAGGAACGGTGGTGCGAGGCGGTTACGACATACTCTATCTGCCTTCGACGCAGCGCATTTATAGCTCGGGAACGCTCGGTTTCTCTCAGAACACGCAGCAGACCTATACCTTCAGCCAACGCCCGACGACGTTGATCGACAACCCACTGCCGAACGGCGTCGCGCTCCCCGCCGGTCCAGCGGCAGGTGTGCAGGTGGGTACTGGCAGTAGCGTCTCCGGCCTGCTCTATAAGAATGCGCAGCCCTACTACTCGCAGTGGAACTTTGGTGTTGAGCAACAGATGGCCAGCGGGGTGGTGCTGCATCTTAACTACGCCGGGAGCAAAGGGACGCATCTGCCGATCACTTACCGCCCGAACGATCTACAGCCGAGGTACTTCGGTGCTGTCGGCGATCCCGGCAACGTCCAGTCTGCCTACCTGACGGCCCAGGTTCCTAATCCGCTCTATGGCAAGGCGGGCGTCGGCGGTTCGTTGGCAACACCCACGGTTCAGAGGCAGCAACTGCTAGCGGCCTTTCCTCAGTACGGCCCTAACAACTCACTACAAAACGGCTCGCTCTCCGTCATTCAGAACGACATCGCCTCTTCGACCTATCATGCCTTCCAGGCTTTTCTCACCATTCAGAAGCCGGGCCTGTCGGCCATCGTCAGCTATACGTGGTCCAAGCTGCTGGGCAATACTACCGACGTCACCACGGGCAGCTTTAATGCAAATGGCCAGCCTGGAGTTCAGAACTTCTACCGCTACGATCTGGAGCGTTCCGTGCAACCCACGGACATTCCGCATCGCGTGGTTGGAAACATGAACTACACACTGCCATTTGGTCGCGGCCAGCGTTTTGGTGGAAACCTGCCGGGTTGGGCGAACCAGTTCGCAGGCGGGTGGAAGCTGAACTTCATCGGCTACATACAGAGCGGCTACGCGCTGGGCATTACGCAATCCGGTGGTGCGGCGTACTCGGGGAGCCGACCAAGCTTCGTTGTCGGAGTGAATCCGCTCACCGGCGGATCGACGCATAACCGACTGGGTGGTGGAGCAAGCGTAGGGCAGACGCAGGGATACTTCAATCCCGCCGCGTTTCGCCTGGCACAGGCCTTTGAACTGGGTAACGTCCCGCGTATCGCTGGCGCGTTGCGTGGGCCGTTGTCCTTTCAGGATGATGTCTCCGTGATTAAGGATTTTCCCCTGCATGATTCCATCGCGCTCCAAATACGATTGGAAGCCTTCAACGTTCTGAACAAAGTGCAGTTCGGTCTGCCCAACCAGCAGTTCAACTCGGCCACGTTCGGACAGATCACCACGCAAGCCAACCTGCCTAGAAATATCCAGGCAGCATTCAAATTGAATTTTTAACTTGTGGCACTGCATCTCCCGTCTCGCCACGCTGCGGAATCCGTAGCGTGGCAGATGTAACTGTGCTTCCGGTTGTCATGATGCGCGGCCACGCCGGGATCAGGAATGCCTTGATGGGTTTGAAACGACATCATGTACGCATCTTTCCGAATTAACGGAATCTTCATGTTTTAAAACCGTCTCCTTCTGCAAAATCAAATCAAGCCATTGAAGTAGAGAGAGAATGCATCGCGACACCGAACGTCGGAGGGTCGCCGCGTATTCGCATGGTTTGAAGTAGAGCTCGCTAACAGAGTGGTGTGCTCTAAGACGAAACAGGGAAGAGGAGCGAAGGTTTGGACTTCGCCCTTGATCCGCATAGTTTGGAGACGTTTTTTGATGTTTTGTATTTCAAGTTTTTTACGCTGCGCTAAGGCAGCGATAGTTCCTGCCGTGCTCCTTCTAAGTTTTTCTACCTCTGCCGGGGCGCAGAAGCCACACATCCTCATGATTTCGATTGATGGGATGAAACCTGAGTATGTAACTCAGGCGAAAGAGCACGACCTGAAGCTTCCTGTGCTCTCTCGTTTCCTCTCGGAAGGTACTTATGCCGAAGGTGTTAGAGGCGTCATTCCCACGGTAACTTACCCCAGCCATACGACGATGGTTACGGGCGTATGGCCGAGTGAACATGGCATCCTGGCAAACACTGTGTTTGACCCACTGGTGGAGCATAAAGGCGAGTGGTACTGGTATTTTCGCGAACTCAAATCGCAGACGCTCTATCAGGCTGCGGACGCCGCAGGTTTAAGGACCGCAGCCGTGGGCTGGCCTGTAACTGTTGGTGCTCCAATCGACTATCTGATTGCAGAGTTTGGGCAGTCTGAAAAGACGAACGTCCCGCAAGGTGACATGGTGAAGCCCATCGATCTCAAGGAGACGATCGGCACGCATGTTGCGGAAAGTGTCGAAGGTGACGAGAAGAAGACGGCCTGGTCAATCGGTATCATCAGCACTTATAACCCTAATTTTGTCCTGGTCCATCTAACCGATCTGGATCACCAGGAGCATTTGCACTCTCCTTTTAGTGACGAAGCCAACCGAACTATCGAAGTGATCGATCACCAGGTAGGGGAACTGATCGACGCCGAGATGAAACAGAATCCGGATGCAAAGATCGTGATCGTTTCAGACCACGGCTTTGTCCGCGTTGATCACAAGGTGGCGCTCAACGCGATCTTCGTAAAGGCTGGCTTGATTAAGCTGCGCCCGGGCAAGGTCAATGACGGCACGTCCCCTGTGACCTCCTGGGATGCAGAGGCATGGGAGTCCGGTGGAACAGCGGCCATCATGGTGCATGATCGCAGTGATGCGCAGGTCATGCAGAAGGTCGCCGCCCTTGTGAACCAGATCGCCAGCGATCCTGCTTACGGTGTGAACAAAGTGATCTCTGGCTCCGAAGTAGCGAGGCACGGCGGTAATCCCGATGCCGTCTATCTCATCGACTTCAAGCCCGGTTGGGCAGCGGCGGGTGGATGGCGCGGAGATCCGGTGAAAGATGCGCCTTCCACGGGAACGCATGGATATCTCCCAGATCATCCCGAACTACGTTCCGCTTTCATGGTGATGGGTAAGGGCGTCGCGAAGGGCAAGGACGTCGGGGTCATTGACATGAGGCAGATCGCACCTTCCGTTGCGGAGATGCTTTCAGTCAAACTTCCTGGTGCCACTATGAAACCAGTCAGCTACCAGCCCTAACCACCCTACACAGGATAGATCTCAGGGCAATTTGCTCTGTGGGTGCTCCTGCGCTCAAAACACCGTAGCAGTCTATGTCAGGCCGTTCCTGTACGGAACGCAAAGCCGCGAGTGCCGCGGGAACTAAGGGAGAAGTCAATCGATGCGAACGAAGTCTGGCTCCACGAGTATGAGGTGCTTGGGACTGATCCTGATGCTGTTGTCTCTATGGATCGTTGGAATTCCGAAGGCGCATGCAGCTTCTGGAAACTCCAATATCAAGATCGTTGCGTGGTACGGCGCGGGGAATCTCTCTAAGTCGGAGTATGCGCGTGACACGATCATTCTCTTCAATCCGACCCAGGCACCGATTACGATGCAAAACTGGTCCTTGCAGAGTGGTGGAACCTCGGGAGCCTTCACGTCGGTGAGCTATAAGCTACCGGTCGTGACGATTCCTGCAGGTGGCTTCTATGCCATCGCGGGCAGCGGCAAATCGTACATCTCCAGCTCCGGATGCGTCACGGCTCACTGCAATCTCGATTATGACTACGACTACCAGTTGAAGACCGTCGAAGGTACGGCCACCGCAACGGACAACGATCTAAGCAGCACCGCAGCAACGATCGCACTCGTGGATAATCAGACCGCTCTCGGCTCAGGTTGCCCCAAGACTTCGCCCCATCTGGTCGATCTCGTGGGTATAGGCGCGTCGGATGGCAGTTCACCTGTGACCTGCTATGCGGGAAGCAGCTACTCCTTCTACACACCAAGTCAGTTGAACGGCTCGGCTACGAACATCAATGGCGTCGTCTACGCCTACGCGACGATACGAAGGAATAGATGCTCCGACAGCTTCGATAATGCCACGGACTTTATGCTTGGCTTCATCGACTTTGCAAACTCCAAATCCACACCACAGACCTGCCCGACGGGAACACAGCTTGCGATCACGGGAAGTGCAGCACCCAACAATCCGGGTATCCTCGATCCCTTCACGATCACGGCACCTCTCGTTTCTGCAAGCTCGCCCTCCAGTACAAATTTGAGCGTTACCGCGGATCTGAGCAACCTCGGTCTGTCGGCAACGCAGCCTCTTTATGATGACGGTACGCATGGCGACACCATTGCGGGAGACAAGGTCTACAGTCTTTCCACCGCAGCCACGACAGGCACATTAGGGAGCGTTCCGGGCCTTATCCTGACGGCGACCGATACCCAGGGGAACGTCGCGCACGGCGCACTTCCGCTCACGCTTGTGGCCGGTACATTCAGCATGACTACGAACTCCACGACCGCAAGCGTCACCGCCGGCGACGTCCTTCTCTTTCCAATCACGCTCTCAGGCCAGCATGGATACGGCGGAATTCTCAGCATCACATGTACGGGATCGCCGAATACAAACAGTCTTGGGGTTCCGATCAGTACACAGTGTGTTTCGACTCCCCCTGAGGTCTCTTTACAAAACAACGGGACTGCAAAGTTCTCGCTGGCAATTGCGACGGGTACAACACATAGCGCCGGGGTTTCCGGTTCCGGCGGGGTTGGCATCTTTCTCGGCTGCATCTGCGTCGTTGCTGCGGCGTTTAACCTGCGCAACAAGCGCCGGCTACCGTCGCTCCTTTTAGCAATGCTAGCTACCGCAGTGCTGCTTGGCGGCAGTTCGTGCAGCGCGAATGCCGGCCTGGGAAATACCTCGGCCGCACCTGGTATCTACACCTACGTTGTGACTGCAACCGATTCCAACGTAACGACTGTGACGAATTCCCTGACATTCACCATCACGGTGAAGTAGAGCGAAGGACGAGAGATGCGTTTCATACAACCAAAGTTAAAACGATGCAAGAAACAGCAGAGCGGAACCGGCACAGTCCTCGCCGGTGTAGCTCTGTTTGCTGTGGCGCTCTTCTCCGGCTGCGGCGTCAGCAACTCTACCCCGGGTACGAACTACACCAGTCCGGTAACGCTGCAGGGCCAGGTCTTTGCAGGACGTAACTACATGCCTGGTGCGACGGTGAAGATCTTCGCAACGCAGTCGAACGGCACAGCGACAAACGGTTTCTACAAAGGAACCGCGAAGCTCCTCACAACCACGACGTCGAATGCCACGGGCGGATGGAGCGTGGCGGGGCTAAGCTGCTCCAGCCCGGACCAGATCTATGTGACGGCAGAGGCAGGAACCCCCTATCCGTCGAATCAGAACTCGACGACGCTCGCCAATAACCCCAACTCGCTGATGATGACTGCGATTGGAGATTGCTCTCTGCTGAACACAGCGAGTGCTTCCAACAACGTTACCTCAATCGTGACGAACGAGGCTTCCACCGTGGCTGCAGTCTGGGCGCTAAGAAACTTCATCAGCCTGGACGGCACGAGGGTCAACGTAACCAGTTCAGCGACGAACTACGCAGGAACCAGCGGCGTCGGAACACCGACGAATTCTGCCGGGCTGGCACACGCATTTTTGAATGCAAATAACCTGTCTCCATACAAGGTCGGGAACTTCCAACAGTACACAGAAGGTGCCGTGGATGGCTCGGGTGGTGGCCTCGTTCCAGTGCAGGAACTCAACTCACTCGCATACGCGCAATATTTATGCACGATTGGGAGTGACGGAACCAAGCCCGGGGATTTCAGTTACTGCGCGACACTGTACCGGCTGGCAACGCCGTCAGGTGGAGATGTCCCTACGAATTCACTATCCGCCATCCTGAACATCGCACGATATCCGGCCAATCACGCGCAGGATATTCTCAGCTTCACGCTGACTCCGATCCCGCTGTCGGGGCAGACAGGCTCGCAGCAGATCAATCAGGGCGTCTATGTTCCAGCACTCTCCGACCTGGGCTCGGCGAAGGACTGGAGCGTCGCGATTTATTACCTGCCAGGATATGGGGCAAGCAGCACGGCACAGGGCTCTATCTATCCGCAGTACGTGACGATCGATGCTAATGACGGCGTCTATTTTTCAAACCCGAATGCCTCCACTGGAACCGCAGGCAATGTGGTGGCCCTTTCCAGTTCGGGACAGAGGCTTTGGAATAGCGTCACCGATACGAAGGCCTTTGTGCAACCACGCGCCATCGCTGCAGACGCGCTCGGCCACCTCTGGGTTGCAAACGGTAGCAGCACGGCGGCTAACGCGTTTGTTCAGGAGATCGACGCAACGACCGGTGCATCACTACAGAAGTTCAACTCAACGGCTACATCGTTGTATGGCATTGCCGTGGACTCCCTGGGTAACGTCTGGTACTCATCCAATACGACGACCGGGCAGAATCTGCATGAGCTTGTGCGTAGCGGAGGCACGTATACGGAGGCGGTCTTCAAGGTCACGCCTAGCTCCTCCCTCAGCACCCTCCTACAGGTGCGGCCCGACAGTAACAACAACATCTGGGTGGCTGGATATAACAGCGCGACCGCCCAGACCGTGTATCTACCGAATACCGGGACCGCCGCCGCGCCTGCATACGCGGGCGGTCTGAAGTTTGCCACGATTCCTGGCAACACGACCTACGGTATCTCAACGGACGCAGGTGGCAACGCCTACTCCGCCGCCAACGGTACAGGTGGAGGGATCTTCAAGACGTCGGTGACGGGATCAGGTGCGGGTGCCGTTCTTAGCGCAGCTAAGGTGGGCGGAAACTCCGCAGCGAGCTCCGGTTTCCTGGATATCGATGGCCTCGGCTCTATCTGGTATCTGGACACGAGTTCAGGCGGACTCCTTTATCAATACGTCTCGTCGACGGGGATCACCAACTCTTACTACCCCTGCTACAACGCGGGCACTACGGGATCTACCCAAAACTGCGTGGCCGGTATGGACGCGAAGTATGACCTGGCGATTGACTCGACGGGGTCGGTGTGGGTAGCGAGTTACGGTAACTCCGGCGGAGGCCGCATAGTCCAGATCATCGGTGTGGCTGCACCGACCATTCCTCTGAAGGCTCTTGGTAAAGCCGGGGTCATGCCCTAAGCAACGATGACCCATCGAGGACTTCCTTGTTCTACAACCGCGTGAAGTTGCGCGCCGCAGCATCGAACCGCTTTGCTTTTGGAGGCTCTTCCCTCATGCATTTCAAGAAACTTTTTTCTCTTGCGTTCGTTCTACTATTTCTGGTGGCGCGCGGCAGCGCGCAGTTCGAAACTGCATCTCTTGTCGGACGCGTGACCGACGCCTCCGGCGCGGTAGTTGTCGGCGCGAAGGTGACGGTGACAAACACAGCCACGAATGTTTCGAATAACCGCCTTACAGATAAAGATGGAGAGTATGTCGTTCCGGCCTTGAACCCTGGCGTCTATAACGTGACTGCCGAGAAAGATGGTTTTGCGAACGCGACCACGGAGAGCGTGCATCTGCTCGTCGGAACAAACAAAGCGGTAAACCTCAAAATGGGCGTAAGCCATAGTGAAACGGTTACCGTCGACGCGAACCAGGTCGCACTTGAAACGGAGACAAGTCAGAAGCAGCAGGTGGTGACGGATGATGAGATTGAAGCTTTGCCGCTGCTGAATATGAACTACAGTGACCTGGTCCAGCTTTCGGCCGGTGTAATTCAGGACGCAGCGGGTCAGGATCTCGGTACGAGCAGCACCGTTCGAGAGGGTTCGTACAATATCAACGGGCAGCGCTCTACCTATAACAACTATCTTCTCGATGGAATGGATAACAACGCTCATGGAACCTCGAATCAAGGATTCTCGAACCAGGTCATCAACCCATCGCAGTATGATGTGACCCAGTTCTCCATCGTGACGACCATCCCCTCCGCGGAGTATGGCCGGGCTGCCGGCGGTACGATCAACGTAGCGTTCAAGCAGGGGACAAATCGTTATCACGGGATGGTATACGACTCACTTCGGAACACCATCGCGAATGCCAACGGCTTCTTCAAGGCGACCGCCAGTTCAGGCACCACGCGTCGCACTACGATGGTACGAAATCAGTTTGGCGGGAACGTAGGCGGTCCGATCCTGCGTAACCGCTACTTTTTCTTCGCGGACTACGAAGGACTTCGCCAGGTGCGACAGGTAGTGAACCAGTCGAACATCTTCAAGCTGAGTGACCATCAACTCATTGCATCTCCAAACGCCACCTCCAATACGACGACGGTGCTCAACCCATTCACCGGTGCCACCTATCCTGCGGATAGGCCGCTGCCCCGCAGCGTTCTGTCTCCCATCGCTCTGCGCATTCTGGATGCTTATCCTCTTCCGAATAACAATGGAGCGGGTACGACTTCCATCTCGAGTAACTGGTCTGCATTGCAGAGATTCGTCAACAGCTACGATAAGGAAGATATTCGCCTCGACGCACAATGGACGCCGCGTATGTCGAGTTTCCTTCGTGTAAGTCAGTCCAAGGAGCACGATCTGGACGGTCCTATTCTTCCGGCGCCTTTAAGCGGCGGCAATGGATACTTCCGCACGATCAATCAGCAGGTCGCACTCGGGTTGACGAGGCAGATCGGTTTGGCGCAGCTTCTGGAAGCGCGCCTCGGTGCGTCCTTTACGAAAGCAGGGAAGTATCCCTGGGTTCTGGGGGATCCTCGTAATTTCAATGTGCCCGGAACTCCCAGCGACCCTGCTGTTGCTGGTGGTCTGACCTCGATCGCAATCAGCGGATACAGCGGCATTGGTCGACAGGCGACTAATCCGCAGTGGCAGAATCCCTTCTTCCTGGATCCCAAGGTCACATACTCCTGGCTCCTTGGCCGACACAATGTGAAGACCGGTTACGAGTTCAATTACATGCGTCAGACCATTCAAGATGTGAACCCGATCTACGGGCAGATCCAGTTCCAGAGTTCTTTTACTGGATATGCAATCAGTGATTTCCTCTTTGGAGTTCCCAACGAGATTGACCTGACCACATTCTTTGTCGCGCATATACGCCAGGGAGGTCATGCGGCATTCCTGCAGGATGACTGGAGAATTCTTCCTCATCTAACGCTTAATTTCGGTGTGCGCTACGAGTATGCCTCTCATTTCTATGAGAAGGACAGTCGGCTCACGAACTTCGATCCGGACCAAACTCCATACACCGGCCAACTTCTGCGCGCTCGTGCTTCGGGATCGCCATTTCAAAAACAGCTCATCGACCCAGACATGAACGACTTCATGCCACGCTTCGGTTTTTCATACTCTCCGAAGAGTAATTTCGTCGTGCGCGGAGGGTATGGCGTGGGGTATGTCCATTACACGCGCTCCGGTGAGGCAGACAATCTCGCGGTAAACGGGCCGCAGGTGAATGCGGCTGTCTACAATCAGGTACCGAAGTACTTCAAGACGGCGAACGTCAAGACGAGCCCGACGTTTTATAGCCAGGATCAAGGCTTTCCGACCGGCATGGCTGCTCCTGCAAACTTCAACCTCTTCACGTCAACCGTTAAATGGATTCCGCGAAACTATCGCGATCCTTATGTGCAGAGCTGGTATCTGGGAGTTCAGACAGCGCTGGGAAAAAATCGGGTTCTCGAAGTTGCGTATGTAGGGAATCACGGTCTGAAGCTGCAGGAGATTGGGATTTACAACCAGCGCCGTCCTGAGTTAGGCAACGATCCGATTACAGGATATTTCAAACGTCCGTTTAGTAATATCGGCGACGTCACGGAGACCTATAACGGTGGCATGCAACACTACAACGGCCTTCAGGCACGCTTTGAGATGAAGTCCTTCCATGGACTTTGGATCCTGAATGCCTTCACGTGGTCCCGGGATCTTGGGAATGTAGGAGATACCCTCACCTCGTCTCACGGATTCTCGGGCAGTCCCCAGGACTACTACGGCAATCCGAGAAACGACTATGGACCGCTGCAGTACGATATTCCAATCGTCAACATCACCTCGGTCGTCTGGAATCTTCCCTTTGGCCGGGGTGCGAGCTTCTTTAGTCATAGTGGCTCGACGATGAACTCCGTTATCGGTGGATGGCAGCTGAGCGTATTCCATCAGTTCCACTCGGGTCCATCGCTCACTCCAAACTTCACACCTTCAGGGTTCCAGGAGCTTTCGAATTCAGGAGGCGTTCAATATCGTCCATTCTTCGCCGTTGACCGAAAGCAGGCACATCAGCGACTGCATGTGCCCGGCCATCCTGAGCAGGCTTTCTGCAACACGGTCTATTCCAATCCCAGTCAGGCAGCGTACAACGGGTGCACTGTTGCCTTCGCGACGGTCAATCCTGACCCGACCAAGTCCGCAGATCCACGCGGTGACGTGCCGAATGGTTTCTTACGTGGCGACTCTTTCGATGAACTGGACGCTGGAATCAATAAGAGCTTCAATCTTCCCTGGGAACGCATGCGTCTCGATTTCCGCGGGCAGTTTTACAACGTCCTGAATAAAACGAACTTTACTGTGCCGGGTATGACCTGCTGCTCCACTTCCTTCGGTCGGATCACCAGCACCTATGGTCCGGGAAGAATCGGACAGCTTCAGGCACGTCTCATCTTTTAGCCGAAGGAGAACTTACAAGCTATCTCCCAAGCATGGCTAGGTTATTGAGTAACAGGGACAACGCGGACGCGTCCGTGTTGTCCTATTCTCATCAGCGGCCCGTTGATGGCCATGCCGGGGCCGTCTGTTCCACGGTCCAGATGGGTCCGCCTTCAAAAAGAGACCCTTCTTCCTTGACGACCGTGGGGACATCGCCATCGGCTACCCATACGTAAAGATCAGAGGGCTGCTTGCCGATGATCGAAGCCACAACTCCAGCAACGCGGCCGAGTTCAAAGTGAATTTTGTATTTTTTTGCCTTACGACTTGCGCGACCAAGCGTAAAGTTCTCCAGCCCCGCCGGTTGGATCAGGAGTTTCACGAGGCGCGGCTTCGGAGTTCCAACAAGGTAGGAAACCTTCGTCTCCCTCATCTGCGGAGCGATGTTCTGTAGAACCAGAGGCACAAGCCCATTTGCCAGATTGTCTGGCAGGTCGATATGTTCAGTCCTGACCTCTTCCTTCCCATCCTTACTCTCCTTCCAGGTAGCTTCAGAGGTAGAAACCCGGATCATGAGATCGAGCGGTTTTGGGAAGGATGGCCCCTTTTGAATATGGTGGTCGCTGACCAGCCTCAGAACACGTCCCTGTGTGAAAACGGTAGTGTCGTCATCGATTGATCCATCACGGAAGCGAAATATCAGGCGGGATCTAACCTGCCTGCCGTGCGCTACCTGGACCATGTCCCCAACCGCGATAGCCTTTCCTTCGCTCGACTTCAAAAGGAGAAAGCCATGCATCGATCCCTGGACGTTCTTCGCTGGGATAGGCTCGGCGAAGCCGACGTTGGCGGCCGCGGTTAAGAACACGAGCGCAAGGAGAATAAATAAGTTTGAAGATAGGGAAGCACGACGATTGGGTATGAGATTCTCCGTTGCTGGTGGGCAATCAATGAGGCGAGATATATCTGTATTTCGGGGCTAAGTCTTCGAATGCACGATTTGGAGAGACATTTGCGCGCGCGAGTGATTGTCAGCACATGGCGTTCGGGTCGATACCTGCAGCTCATGCGCTTCTTGGAGCAAATCGATAGATACTTTGGGGACGGAGGCTGACGTTAACTTGCCTCACTTAGCTATAAACCGGCTTTCGCACTAAAGTTGCGCGGTTGCCAACACTTAGATCCTGGCAGCCACACTGCAGAACGGCGCGCGGTCGTTCGCATCTGCACATACGATCTGCTAGCTACGCACAATCGAAATGAGAGGGATTTCAATCCAAAGCTGCCCGGCTATATGCGGCTCGAACCCGCTTCACCGGCTCTTCCGTCATATCCAGATAACGCTGTACCTCATTTGGGTTGTCGGCACACTTCTTAGCCAGGAAGATCAGGTTATCGATCATCTCCAGCGGGATCGAAAGATCGCGAATCAAGTCTGTCCCAAAAGCTTTCGTGCTTACGTCTTCGGCCATGAACACTCCGACGCCTGAAGTTGCCACATGTCTGCAGCCCTGCACAGTGTGATGCAATCCACTTTGGGGATGCTGGGGTCTGGCACGAAATTACGCCCCTTGAACCTAACGTCAGCTCCGCAGCGCTTAATTCCTCAATCAATGGTCACATATGGGGGCGCCCTTGCTTATCGGGCGTCTGCCGGTGCCTGCTTTGCTAGCTCTGTCGCTTTCCTCAGGTCGGCTTTGAAAAGGCTCATCATCTCTTGACGAGATCCTTCGTCCCGAGCCCTTAGGATCGCCGATGGATGCAGCGTCGCGATTGCATACTTCGCGTGGGGCGTGCTCATTACTTTGCCACGATTCTTCATCAACTCAAAGGTTCCACCGAAGATGGATTTCGCTGCGGACGCTCCGAGGGAGAGAACTACCTCTGGCTTCAATGCGTCAATCTCCGCAAGCAACCATGGCCGGCAAGCTGTGATCTCCGACATGCGAGGATTCATATGTAAACGCAGCTTACCTTTCTGCACGAATTTGAAGTGCTTGACTGCGTTCGTCACATACATCTGGGTACGATCGATACCGAGCTCCTCCAGGGTCCTGTTGAGCAGCTTCCCGGCGGGTCCCACGAAGGGTAATCCCTGCAGATCTTCCTGATCGCCGGGCTGCTCTCCGACCAAAAGCATTCGGGCATTCGGTGCTCCGATTCCTGGCACCGCCTGCGTCGCATGACAATACAGTTCACAGCCTCGACATGTCGGAAGCGACCGCCGAATCTCGTCAAGGGTATGCAACGCGGGGACGAAAGACGCTGCTGATGTCTTATCCTGCTGGCGACTTACCATGGTTGCCACACGCTCTGTCGACTGCGAGATCAGGGTTGGCAACGTGGAAACCTCAGGAAGATTCTTCCAGTACCGAACCGGCATCTCGGAGCGCATTGCGTGCAGGTTAAGCCTGGCCGGGTTGTAGATGCTTTCGTAATAGCTCTTCCAGAGAGTCTCTAGCTCATCGCCAACGGGAGCGGACTCGCGCGGTGCGCCATCACCGAAGCGCATCTCCTTCGTCGCAGGATCCCATAAGACGCTCTCATCCGGCGTCAGAATGGACCACCGCATGATCGCAAATCGTTCCGCGAAGAAGGGCGCTGCGAGCGATAGGATGCGATGGTCAGGCTCGTACCATGCAACGAAGTGCTCGTAAGGATCTGCGTTTTCTCTCTGCGCAAGCTCTGCGGCTTCCGATACCTTACGAAAGCGAACAAATGCGTGCATCTTATGCAGGTCGCGTCGCACCTGATCGGCCAGCCGTGACATCTCCGCAATATCGTCATCTGTTTCAAGATCCAGAAGACGGCGATGCTCCTGTAGCCGATACAGCACGCGATATAAAAGATTCCACCGTTCTGGAGTGCGGTGTGCGCCCACCAGAGTGGCCTGCGCGAGAAAGCTTCGCGTTGTATACGGCTGGGAGATTGGCTTACCCGTCGGTCCGCCCCAGGCCTCGAACGATAGACCCAGACTTTGCGCTACGGAAACGTCCTGCAGGTCGATCTCTTCGGGTCTGTAACCTTCACGGAGGGCATCTCGTGCAGCTTCTCGCCACGCGGCAAAGTCGGGATCGAGGAGTACCTTCTTCATCCTCGTATTCTCAAAGTGATCCCGTAAGGGCACTTACTGGCGCAAAGAGGTCAAGCTGCGTTGCTTCCGGATCCGCAACTGTCTGAGTACCCGGTAGATGATCGACCGCCACCATATACGGCATAGCGACCTTCAGGCGAACGTTCAGCTTATGAAGGTCCTTGAGATGGAGAAGATGGTACCGTCGCATCGAGAGAATCCGCGCCACGTTCCTGTATCCGATGCCGGGTATCCGGAGCAGCATCTCACGCGTAGCCGAGTTCACGTCGACAGGGAAGAACTCCGGATGCGATTTTGCCCATGTTGTCTTCGGATCTTCCGTGAGCGAGAGCGACGGATTCTTCTCCGACGTCAGTTCATTCGCTTGAAACCCGTAGAAACGCATGAGCCAATCGGACTGATATAGTCTGTGCTCTCGTACCAGGGGCGCGGCCTGGAGTGGCAACCGAGCGTCCGCTTCCGGAAACGGCGAGAAGCCCGTGTAATAGACACGGCGCAGTTGATAGCTTCTGTAAAGATGAGTAGCTGTCGAGAGTATCTGGCGGTCTGTAGCCGCCGTTGCGCCCACCACCATCTGGGTGGATTGGCCAGCGGAGGCGAATGCCGGTGGCTTCACTCTTGCTTTGCCACGCTCTTCATCCGACTCCAGCTTCTTGACATGAATGTGGTTCATGGTTGTCTCGATCACGTCGGACTTCTTCTCCGGCGCAAGCTGTACCAGGTCGTTTTGCGTAGGCAGTTCGATATTGGCCGACAGGCGATCGGCTACAAGGCCGGCTTTTGCGATGAGCAGATCACTGCAGCCTGGAATCGTCTTCAGGTGAATGTATCCACCGAAGTGGTGCGTCTGCCGAAGAGTCTGCGCCACCTCGATGAGCTGCTCCATCGTATAGTCCGGGGATTGGATGATTCCAGACGAGAGGAACAGACCCTCGATGTAGTTCCTTTTATAGAAATCCAACGTCAAACGGACGACTTCTTCAGGAGTGAACCGCGCCCTTTGAATGTCGGAGGAGACTCTGTTCACGCAAAACACACAGTCGTACGTGCAATAGTTGGTCAGCAGAATCTTCAGGAGTGAAACGCATCGGCCGTCCGGAGTGTAGGAGTGGCATATCCCCATTCCGTCCGTGTGCCCAACGCCCCTCCCATTCCCGGCCCGCTTCGAACCGGAAGAAGCACACGAAGCGTCATACTTCGCCGCATCGGAGAGAATCTCAAGTTTTCGCCTGACATCCAAGCAGATCGCGCGCTCCTCCACCTCAATATAAGCGAATAAAAGGAGAAACAGTGCGGCTCAATTACTCCAGTACAACAGGATCAAATCCCCAAGAAAATTGTGCGCGTGCTGCAATAGGTATCGCTCTGCCCCTTCCGGATGGGATCTATTTGACCTTTGGGGTTTGATCGAGCGACGTAGTTCTACGCGGAAAGTAGGAACGAAATTGGCTCAATTTGGCATCCCAAAACCTTGATAAGAACTCCGGCTTCATCGACAGCAACCGCATGGCCAAAGGTAGAGTCGCTTCGACGCGACGAATCAAGGGAGCGTCCTCACCTTCATGGGGTGAGCAATATAGCTCAGACATTCAAAGCCCGTCTCGTTACGGTGATCAAAGGTCAGTGTTGTTTCATGCGGCAGGTATTAGGGATCGATCCTGCGCCGTTACACGACCCTTGAGGATCAAAATGAGTAAGGGCAGAATTGGCACTGCGTCCATCGTCGGTATGTTGCTGGCACTTTTCCTGACTGGATGTGGTCAGGAGGCCGTCAATTTACCGGATACAACACGGCCTACCGTTGTCTCAACCGCACCGACGCAAGGCGCCACTGGCGTAAGCGTGGCAACCGCCCCGACAGCGACTTTCAGTAAGGCGATGAACTCCGCCACCATCAACGCGACGACCTTCACGCTTACCGGGCCGGGTGGAGCCGCGGTAGCCGGGGCGGTGTCCTATGCCGCGACGGGCTCAACTGCGACATTCGTTCCTTCAGCCAGTCTTGCAACCAGTACAACTTATGTGGCCACGATTACAACCGGCGCACAGGACACGGCCAGCCCATCGAACTCGTTGCTGGCGAACTATGTCTGGACCTTTACGACCTCCCCTGCTGCCACAGTGATTGTCCCCGTTGTGACCGGAAGCAATCCGGCAAATGGAGCCACTGGCGTGGCGCTTACAACTGCGTTCAGCGCCACTTTCAGCACCGCCATGAACGCCTCGACGTTGAATGGGAATACCCTAAAACTCACTGGTCCCGGTGGTGTCGCCGTATCCGGAACCGTTGCGTATACGCAGGCGGGATCGGTTGCTACCTTTACGCCTACGCTCCCTCTCGCGAACAACACGACCTATGTGGCAACCGTGACGACCGGCGCTCAAAGCCAGGCCGGCGTTCCTCTTGCAACCAACTTCGTCTCCACCTTCACAACAATTCCAGCGGCTACTGTACCTGCGCCGCCAGTGGTTGTTTCTACGGTTCCGCTGAACGGCGCTACGGGTGTTCCATTGAGCCAGACTCTGAGTGCTGTCTTTAGCAAGGCAATGAATCCAGCAACTCTCAATGCGACGACGTTCCGAGTGACCTCTTCTGCTGGCACGGCAATCACGGGAACTGTGGGCTATGTTGCAGGTGGGAATACTGCAACGTTCACTCCTTCCGAGGCCTTCCTGCCCAGCACCACCTATGTAGCAACGATCACAACGGGCGCACAGGACACGACAGGAACGTCGCTGGTCGCACTCTACCAGTGGGCCTTCCGGACGGTTCCCGCACCGGCGCCGCCTACGGTCATTTCGACCAACCCTACCAACAACGCTGCCGGCGTTCCGGTCAATCAGAACATTCTTGCCACGTTCAGCGGGGCGATGAATCCAACAACGATCAATGGCACCACCTTTACGCTCACGGCGCCTGGGGGCGCAGTGGTTGCCGGTACCGTGTCTTATCTCGCGGGCGGCTCCATCGCAACCTTTGCACCTTCCGAGAATCTCGCATTCAACACAACCTATGTGGCAACGATCACGACAGGCGCACAGGACCTTCTCGGGATCGGCCTGGCGAACAATTATGTGTGGACCTTCACAACTGCTGCAGCTACCGATACGACGAAGCCTACGGTAATCTCCACGATCCCCAGCAACGCTTCAACGGGAGTTGCCTTCAATACGGCCGTGACCGCAACGTTCAGCGAGCCAATGGATCCAACAACCATCACTGCGGCGACGTTCACAGTAACCGGGCCGGGTATCACTCCGGTCGCAGGCACCGTAACCTATGCCTCTGTAGGAGACACCGCCACCTTCACCCCATCCGTCAATCTTGTTCCCGGAACAGTATTTACAGGGACTATCACCACAGCAGCGTCCGACCTTGCTGGAAACAAGCTCGCCGTCAATTATGTCTGGACCTTTACTACAGGTGCCGCTCCAGACACGACACTTCCCACGATTACTCAAACGAACCCGGTGAGCGGATCTACGGACGTCGCATTGACGCAGACGGTCAGCGCAACGTTCAGCGAAGCCATGGATCCACTGACGATTACAACTGCAACGTTCAAACTCGCAACTGCGGGTGGTGATGCTGTGGCTGGAACCGTCTCCTATGACTCTGTAAGTTTCATCGCCACCTTTACGCCGTCAGATTCCCTCCAGGGCGGTACTTCCTATCTCGCCACCGTTACGGGAGCGAAGGATCTGGCTGGGAACGCCCTCGCAAGCAGCTCCACACCTAACCCCTGGAACTTCGCTACGGGCGCGGTGATTGTTCCACCGCCGGTCAATCTCGGCACCGCCTCGCTCTTCGGCGGCTTTGGTGGAGGTGCGGGTATGACCAATCAGGGAACCCTGACCGTGATCAACGGCAATATTGGAACGACCGGTGTATCAACACTGATCACGGGCTTCCACGACAACACGCCAAACTGCATCTATACAGAGACTCCGCTCAATGTGGCATTGGTGAACGGCACCATTTACACGGCGGCGCCACCACCCACAGTGGGGTGCCCGAACGAAGGGACGGCGGTAACCGGTGCCATTGCTACCCAAGCTGCTGCCGACGCATTGACTGCCTACAATGCTCTGGCGGCCTTCCCCAATGGGCTTGACGTATCCACCTGCCCGGGCTGCGGGGGAGGATCCGCGGGAGAGCTCGGCAATCGCGTTCTTCCACCAGGGATCTATAAATCCGCTCCAGGAAGCTTTGGTATCACCCAGGGAGATCTGACGCTGGATGCCCAAGGGGATCCAAACGCCTTCTGGGTGTTCCAGATGGCGACGACCTTCGGTCTTGGCACACCGTCCGTCTCCAGAAGCGTTCTGTTAGTCAATGGAGCGCAGGCCAAGAATGTCTTCTGGCAGGTTGGAACCGCTGCGACGATCAACGGAATTGTGGGAGGTGGCACTCTGCAGGGCACAGTCATCTCGCAGGCTGGGACCTCGGTTTCCACTGCAGGTGTGGTTGCGGTGACCACGATCAATGGGAGGCTTCTTGTCCTCACAGGTCCGGTGACACTCGTGAACACCGTGATCAACGTCCCCGCTCCATAGGCCCGAGCTGAGGCCGCCCTTGTAAGTGCGGCCTCAGCACTCGATCGTTTCACGGCGCTGTTCGATAGCAGACGCAACGTGCAAGTTCAGGAGAACCACATGATTCGCAAATCGCAAACCTCGATCGCATTGGCCTTTGTCTCGGTACTCGCATCGACCCTCTGCCTTCAGGCGCAACAGCAACAGCCTCACCCCAAGGATTTTCCAAGGACGGAAGTATTCCTCGGATATAGCTATTTGCGTGCTATGCCGACGTTGGCAGACGGAAATCGACTGGTTACATTGAACGGCGGGAACGCGTCCATCGCTTATAACTTCAATCGATATTTCGGACTCGTGACCGACTTCGCAGGCTACGCGGACTCTGAGTTACGTCTCTCTGGTCCTGGAGCGAATCCACCGCGAGTCGTTGACTCGACCGGCACCGCGTACACCTTCCTGTTTGGCCCGCGCCTTTCCTTCAGGCAGCACGAGCGGTTCACACCTTTTCTCCAGGTATTAGCAGGTGGTGCATACGCGACCGCTGTACCTATCGATGGTTGCAATACCGCACCCTGCACACCGCTTCCAGAACAAGGTTCCTTCGCGATGACAGCAGGAGGCGGATTGGACGTGAAGGTATCCCGTCACCTGGCCGTTCGCTTGTTTCAAGCGGAGTATCTCATGACGCGATTTGCGGATCTCACGACGACCTCGAGACAGAACCAGAATGACATGCGGCTATCCGCGGGACTCGTCTTCCGCTTCGGGAACCAGAGAAGGGAACTCCCCAACCGTGCTCCGGTTTCCGTCTGCTCTGCTGAGAAGCAGGTGGTCTACGTTGGATCAGCGGAGACCGTCGGTCTCCACGCGAGGGCGATTGATGCCGACGACGATCCGTTGACCTACGCATGGACGGCAAGCAGCGGTACATTGACGGGCTCCGGTCCCGATGCCCAGTGGAACTACGCTGGTGCCACCGCTGGAGACTATACCGTGAAGCTTCACGTCGAAGACGGCAAGGGCGGCACGTCAGACTGTGCAGTTGCTATACAAGTTGCTCCGAAGGTTAATCACGTCCCGGTCCTCACCTGCTCTGTAGATCAAACCTCCGTTGAGGCTGGCCAGGTCGTTCATCTAACGGCGAACGGCTCGGATGCAGACAACGATGATCTGACGTACACGTGGGAGACAACAGGTGGTCAGTTGGCCGGATCCGGTGCAACAGGAACTCTACAGACTCCTACTGGAGCGGGGAGTTCTTACACCGTGATGGGCCATGTCAATGACGGCCATGGCGGATCCGCGGATTGCTCCCTTACTGTTACCTCGCATCCTTCCGCTGCAATGATCAAGCTCGAGGAGCGCCTGGAACTCCATAGCATTTACTTCCCGACTGCCGAGCCGACCGAAAAGCAGCCTAACCGTGGCCTTGTGCCCAGCCAGCACAAGACACTTCTCTCCCTCGCAGCAGATTTCTCGGAGTATCTGAAAGCAAGACCAGATGCTCACCTGATCCTTGAAGGTCATGCGGACCCCCGTGGTTCTGTCGAATACAACCAGAAGCTCTCTGGGCTGCGTGTCGAGATCACGAAGCGATTTCTAGTAGAGCACGGAGTTCCTGAACAGAGCATCGATCAGAAGGCCTTCGGCGATCAGCACAATCTAAGCAAGGCACAGGTGACCGATGCGATTGAGCACACACCGGAGTTGGGACCAGAGGATCGGGCCCGCGCACTACGCAACATGACGACGATCCTGCTTGCAAGCAATCGTCGCGTAGATGTCACTCTGAGCACCACGTCGCAGCACTCTCTGCGGCAGTATCCGTTCAACGCAGCGGACTCGATGACTCTTCTTAGTCAACAGAAACCGACCCGTACTGCAAGAAGAGGCGAGAAGCGCTAAACGCTATCGGCGTGGGATATTCAATCCCACGCCTTAGCCAATTTGACACGGCCATGTAAGTGGTAAACAGTCTTTGTGGCTGCGTGAAATCTGTTTCTTTGTCCTGCTCCACATCGATAGAGATCGAAGCGTATTGGCTGCTATCCTCAGCGTCATCAACTTGACGAATGTTTTTTGGGGCTGCTTGCGCGATGGGGAAATGTCTCTCGATCCAGGGGTCTCCGCATATCGTCACTTTGCACTTATGAATGGCGAGCGACGATCTTATGCAGTCCACAACGGTCTTCGATCCAACGGTATTTTTATCAAGCGCTGGTCTCGGGCGAAAAATTATCACGGTAAAAAGCGGAACCGTCTTCTTTGCCCAGGGGACAGAAGCCGATTCTGTTTTTTATTTGCAGAAAGGCCGTGTGAAAGTTACCGTCGTTTCGACTGCCGGAAAAGAAGCGACTATCTCACTCCTTGCGGCGGGCCAGTTTATCGGGGAAGAAGCCGTGGGCGCGATCCCCGGTTTACGCTTATCGACTGCAACCGCGATCGGCCCTTGTTCTGCGCTCAAGATCCAGCGCTCTGAGATTCTCCGGGCAATTCACGAGGAGCATACCTTCTCCGATATGTTTTTATCGTTCCTCCTTGCACGCAGTATGCGGACCCAGGCGGACCTGGTCGATCATCTTTTCAACTCGAGTGAAAAGCGTCTTGCCCGGATTCTCCTGCTCATGGCCGAGTTTGGAAAGCCAGACGATCAGGATCGTTTGATCCCACACATCACGCAGGAGACACTCGCGGAGATGATAGGAACCACACGTTCTCGCGTAAGTTTCTTTATGAATCGTTTCCGCAAGCTGGGGTTCATCGACTACGACGGACGGATCACCGTTCGCAAATCCCTGCTCAACATAGTGCTTCACGATTGACCCCAAGGGCATCTCCATTCACTTCACATTGAGGGCCCGAACGAAATCTTCGAGGTGACAGGAGATCAAACGTCTCTTCGAGGCATCACAAGGTTGGGCAGGTACGTTCCGATCGGAGCCTGCTTACTCCGCGATACGTTCTGCACGTCGTGTAGAGATCGCAAGACTAAATAGTTTTGGTCCCAATTCCACGCCATTCGCGCGTATTGACGAAATTGCAGGGGATTCAGGTCATGCCGGAAAGTAGCGCCGCGTGCGCGTCAGAGTATTCGATTCTAGGTAAGGCACGCCAGCCTTTTGCTGTTCTGCTTGGCCTGGAAATGATCCTTTGCTACGCGAATCCTTCTTTCTGCGCTTTAGTGGAGAAAGAGAGTCATGAGATCCTGGGGCATACACTCTCAGACTTATCGCCTAAAGAGAACAGTTGGCCACTTCTCTTCGAGAAGCTTTTCCAAAATGGGAAACCAGTGCCTGCCGCATTGGAGGTGACTGTGGTGTCAGGCTCCCTGGTCTGGCCATGCGAGATATGGCCGATCTGGAACAGCCCGGCAGCGGGAGAACGTCCCTCTGGTCTGCTTCTGCAGGTGAAGGACGGCACCAGTATGCAGCATCGAGCCACCGTTATGAACGAGGCTCTGCTTCTTTCCGCAGTGCGTCAGCATGAGTTGATAGAAGAAACGGAGCGACTCAACGAGAAGCTCACGGCGGAGATTAACAGAAGGCAGAGAGTTGAATTTGAAATCGAGCGTCTCGCCTTTTACGATGCGTTGACCGATCTTCCGAACCGTCGCCTTCTCATGGATCGTCTTCATCACGCCACGCTTGCGTCTCATCGCACGTTGCAGCATGGTGCAGTGTTTTTTATAGATCTCGATCAGTTTAAGAGTGTCAATGACAACTATGGTCACCACGTAGGCGATTTATTACTTCAGCATGTTGCACGGAGATTGCAGGATTGCCTCAGGGAAGAGGATACCGTCGCCCGCCTGGGCGGAGATGAATTTGTGGTGCTGGTTCAGGACCTCAGCGATTCTTTTGAAGCAGCAACTCTGCAGGCTAAGGCCCTCGGAGTCAAGCTGCTCTCCGCGCTCAATCGACCGTACTTTTTGGAAGACAAGGAACACGAGTGCAGTGGGAGCATCGGCATTGCGTTGTTCGGAAAGAACAAGGAACCTGTGGACGATCTGCTGAAGCGTGCGGATATGGCCCAATATCAGGCCAAAACCGGGGGTGGAGACAGCATCCGGTTTTTTGCATTTGAAATGCAGTCGCAAGCGGACGCGCGACGTACGTTAGAGGCAGAGTTGGGCCATGCCGTCCGGGAAGGACAGTTCCGTCTCCACTACCAGGCCCAGGTCGATCAGAGAGGCGTTCTGAAAGGCTTTGAGGCACTCCTGCGCTGGGAGCACCCTGACCGTGGGTTGTTACTTCCGGGAGAGTTCATTGTCTACGCGGAAGAGCACGGGATCATCGAAGAGATTGGTCAGTGGGTTCTAACGGCAGCTTGTACTCAGCTCGTAGCCTGGAGTAATAAACCTGAAACGTCATCGCTTACTTTGGCCATTAATGTAAGTGCCAGGGAGTTTAGCAGTCCGGAGTTTGTCTCCAGTGTTCGGACGATCCTCGCAACGACTCAGGCTGATGCGACGAAGCTGATTTTAGAGTTCACCGAACGAATCATGTTTAATTTGATGGATGACACGCTTGAGAAGATGAGGGAGCTGAAGGCCTGCGGATTATCCTTTGCACTCGACGATTTTGGAGTTGGTTTCTCCTCCTTGACCTGCTTGAAGGGGCTTCCGGTCTCCCAGCTGAAAATAGATCAGTCCTTCGTACAGGACGTGCTGACTTCTCATAGCGACAGTGTTATTGCGAGCGCCATTATTGATTTGGGCAAGAACCTAGGGCTCACAGTAATTGCAGAGGGCGTAGAAAACGAATCTCAGCGCAAATTTCTCGCACAACGTGGATGTCGCCTGTACCAGGGATATCTATTCGGAAGGCCTCAGCCTATTGATAAATTAAATTTTAGTTAGACATCTACCCTAAGCTGTGGTTTTGGGCGTAAGGTTAGCCGACGGCAAGTGCAGAAATACTACCCTGAGCGAAAGTTGCCTATGCAGTGCATAGCAAGTGCCTCTCACTAATTACAGGATGGATAACTATGAACGGAATTGCAGTCGCCGCCGAAACCAGAGCGTTGGCTGAGCGACTCGTTATGTTTGAAGCTGCTTCGGAACATGCCTTAGAAGACGATGCAGATGCGACCTGCCGCGTGTGTGAAAAGCTCCGTCGTCCACTCGTCACATTGACTGGAAACGCCGGATTTAGCTCACTTCTTTCGCGTGCGCTCATCCTTGCACAGCGCGAGGTCCCGGCCCTCGGTACCGTCCAAGTTAAAGCCGACGGGTCGATGCGAGGTTTGCAAGAAGCTGGTGCTGCAGCAACTCATGTGCTCGTCTCCTACTTGCTTAGCCTGCTTATAACGTTTATTGGAGATACGCTCACCATGCGTCTGTTAGATGATATTTGGCCGGACTTGCCACGGCGCGCTGTATGGCCTTTAGGAAAGGAAGCAAAATGAACCGCAAAAAGACAGTAGAGATTATTCAACTCCCTTCTGGAGTTCCTGGACTTGATGAGATCTTGGGGGGGGGCTTTCCGGAGTTCTCGTTCAACATCATCGCCGGTGCCCCGGGGTGTGGAAAGACGACGCTGGCCCATCAATTCGTCTTCAAGAACGCGACGGAAGCACGGCCTGCTCTCTACTTTACGGTTCTCGGAGAGCCCGCCCTCAAGATGCTCCGCTATCAGCAGCAGTATGCGTTCTTTGATGCGACGAAGTTAAATAGTGCCGTGCGCTTCGTCAACCTTAGCCAGGAGCTGATAGACAATGGCCTCCAGGGAGTTCTCGCGGAAATTACAAGGCAGGTTCAAGCCACGAATGCTGGCATCGTCGTTGTGGATTCGTTCCGCACGGTCTTACGCAGAGAACATATGGGCGGCAGGGAAATTGAGGTTCAAAGCTTTGTTCAGGAACTGGCGTTGCTGCTGACCAGCTGGGAGGCCACCACCTTCCTGATCGGAGAGTACAGCGAGGCAGAGCTGGCCAATAATCCAGTTTTCACGGTGGCCGATGGCCTTTTTTGGCTTTATCAGCAGGTCGAACGAAATTCGGTCGTTCGTAAGTTGCAGGTTATGAAACTGCGGGGTCAGATGTCGGTCCCGGGAATGCATACCTTTCGAATCACCAGCGCCGGACTTCAAGCGTTTTCGCGAACACTTGGACTTACCGGAAGCAAGAAGAAAGGCCCCGACAGGAAGCGCCTTTCGACGGGCATCCCCGCACTCGATGAGATGATGAGCGGCGGTGTTCCGGAAGGAGACAGTCTGCTCATCTCGGGGCCGTCTGGTGCCGGTAAATCACTTCTGGCAACGCAGTTCATCGCAGCGGGTCTGCAGGCGGGAGAACCAGGAATCGTTGCTGTATTCGAAGAGCGACCCGAAGAGTACGCTGAACGTGCATCGACCTTCGGGCTCGACCTGAAGACGGCACTAGACGATGGAAGCCTCGCCATCATCTATCTGCGACCCCTCGATCTCTCCGTAGACGAGATGATGCAGGAACTCATTGATGTGGTCAAGAGAACGGGTGCGAAGCGGCTGGTCATCGATTCACTCGCTGGATTCGAAATGGCTCTTGCACCGGGTTTTCGAACGGACTTTCGAGAATCACTCTATCGCATGATCTTTGCCCTTACAGGCATTGGGATCACGATCTTAAGTACCTTAGAGATGGAGGAGAACTTTACAAAGTTTCCCTTCAGCAGTTATCTGATCTCATTTCTTACGGATGACATCATTCGGATGCGCTACGTTGAAATCGAAGGACAGCTTCGCAAGATCATGACGATCGTCAAGATGCGTGGCTGCGCACACAGCAATGACATTCGGGAATATACGATTACAGAAGACGGGATCGTAATAGGAGAACGGTCGACGGAATATGAGCGGCTTACCACCGGAATTCCGCAGCGACCCCGTGAAAATTAAGCGAGGGTCGGTCATGTCAGGAAGAGGAAGATTTACTTTGAGTTTAAGACCAGATGCTGAAGAGGGAAGCGCATTCAGCTTGGTAGACTCGCACTCAGAGGATCATCATCGTGTTCTGAAGCCTTCTCCAGTCCATTCCGCAAGGCGGCAATCGCACGGTTTCGTGCGGTGATGGCCAGCCATCCGCGGAGGCTCACTCCCGGTGTGACGAAACTCGCAGGGCTTCGCCAGATTTGTAAGAAAACATCCTGGAGTACATTCTCAGCCGCGTACGGATTCTTCAGAACGGCAAGCGCCACCGAGTACACG